>Ga0326726_10003440_pt1 | contig 14517 bp, 12 predicted proteins | sample MHFenrmetagenome_2_FD_207603 | JGI IMG/M metagenome (GOLD analysis project Ga0326726, IMG submission 207603) | Lab enriched peat soil microbial communities from Michigan Hollow, Ithaca, NY, United States - MHF15MN | ecosystem: Environmental > Terrestrial > Soil > Wetlands > Peat | place: USA...
CTGAAGGACGAAATCCAGAAACGCTTCGTTGCCCCGGGGGAGAGTGCGTTCGCCCTTCCCGCCAGCCGTCCGGTCGTGATCATGGTCGTGGGTATCAACGGCGTCGGCAAGACCACCACGATCGGGAAGCTTGCCCATGAGTTTGTCCGTTCGGGAAATCGCGTGGTGATTGCGGCGGCCGACACGTTCCGCGCGGCTGCGAACGAGCAACTGGAGATCTGGGCCAACCGTGCGGGAGCCCAGATCATCCAGCAGAAGCACGGGTCCGACCCGGCGGCGGTCGCCTTTGACTCCGTCCAGGCGGCACGCGCGCGCGAAGCGGACGTCGTGATCATCGATACGGCCGGGCGTCTCCACACGAAAATCAATCTGATGGAAGAGCTCCGGAAGATAAGGCGGGTGCTCCAGAAGCTTGATCCTGCCTTTCCGCACGAGGTATTTCTCGTCATCGACGCATCCACGGGCCAGAATGGTCTGCAGCAGGCCAGACAGTTCAGCGCCGCCGTGGGGGTCACGGGCCTGGTCCTGACAAAGCTCGACGGGACGGCCAAGGGAGGTATCGCTCTTGCGATCAGCAAAGAGCTGAATGTCCCGGTCCGGTACATCGGCGTCGGCGAAAAACTGGGCGACCTTCAACCCTTCGATTCCCAGGCGTTCGTTGACGCCCTGTTCGAAAGGTAGAGCTATGGAGCAACGACGAGTCAGGGTTCTCCCCGAGCAGATTGCGAACAAGATCGCGGCCGGCGAAGTTGTGCAGCGGCCGGAGTCTGTCGTCAAGGAACTTCTGGAAAACAGCCTCGATGCCGAGAGTCGGTCGCTGTCCGTGGTCGTCAAGGAGGGGGGGACGAATCTCGTGCAGGTGAGCGACGATGGGGCGGGGATGGATGAAGAAGACGCCGTCAACGCGTTCGGCCGGCATGCGACAAGTAAGATTGTCTCCTATGAGGATCTGGAGGCGATCCGCACATTCGGCTTCCGCGGGGAGGCCCTCGCATCGATCGCCGCGGTGGCCAGGGTTACGATGAAGACACGGCGGCGTGAGCTCGACGAAGCGGTTATTGTGAAAACGGAGGGGGGCGGAAAACTTTCCGTCTCGCGGGGCGCGCGGGAACCTGGGACGACGGTTACAGTGCAGAATCTCTTCTTCAATGTTCCCGCGCGGCGGAAGTTTCTCAAGAGCCCGACAACGGAATTCCGCCACGTCTATGACGCAGTCCACCGCATCGCCATCAGCTATCCCGAAATCGCGCTCGAGTTCGTGAGCGATGGCGATCAGATATTCAAACTCGCCCCCGCGCCGCTCCCCCAGCGTCTTCTCGACGTGTTCGGCGAACGCCAGCTCTCGGCGTTGATTCCGGTGGAAGAGAGGTCCGATCTCCTCACCGTGACGGGGTATATCAGCAAACCCTCCTTCGGCCACCGGTCGCGGTCACATCAGTATCTCTTTCTCAACCGGCGCTTCATCGGCAACCGGACGATCAATCATGCGGTCTTCTCGGCCTACGAGAACCTCCTGGAAAAAGGAACCTTTCCCTTCTTTCTCCTCTTTCTGGAGATCGATCCGCACCGGGTGGACATCAACATTCATCCCTCCAAGTTGGAGGCGAAATTCGACGATGAGCAGGGCGTGTACCGGTTCATCGCGGCGCTTGTGAGAAAAAGCCTCACGTCCTCGGATTTCTTTCCTTCGCTCGGAATGACCGGTTCGCCTGGCGGACCCGGCGAAACGGGGCTTCGCTTTACGCCGGCACAGCATGAGTGGCCCGGGGGTGGCCAGACGGCCTGGACGTTCCCCGAGCGAGACAAGGTCGATCCGGTGACGGGAGAAATAGTCCGACTCCAGCCTCCTGACGGCACGACGACAGCTTCACAACTGCTGAGGGGCGGCATCGAAGAGATGTTCCGCGCCCCGCAGCAGGAGAGGGCCACCCCACCGCCGGCCGGCGCGCCCCTCTGGCAGCTCCACAACAAGTATATCATGGCGGCGGTGGAAAGCGGTGTGATGATCATCGACCAGCACGTGGCCCACGAACGAATTCTGTACGAACGGGCTCTCCGGAGGTTCGCCGCCGAAGCGCGGAGCAGCCAGCAACTACTTTTCCCGAAAACCGTAGAACTCTCCGCGGCAGACTACTCGCTGGTCGAAGAACTCCAGCGCGACCTCGAAGGCCTCGGGTTCGATCTCAAGCTCTTCGGGCGGAACACGGTCGTCGTCGAAGGGGTGCCGACCGATGTTCGAGTCGGCGACGAGGAGAGGATTCTCGAGGAGGTCCTTACTCTCTACAAAGAGTACCGCCGGGATGCGCCGACCAACGTGCGTGACAATCTGGCCAAGTCGTACTCCTGTCGTTCGGCCGTGAAGGCCGGGGATCCTCTGACAGAGCAGGAAATGCGGGCCCTCCTTGACGATCTGTTCGTCACCCGCATGCCGTATGTCTGTCCGCACGGCCGGCCGATCGTCCTCCGCATTTCGATCGAAGAGATGGACCGCCGGTTCGGCAGGTTGTAGGACGGTTGAAAAATAGCGCCGAAATCGGTTACTTCAGACTGATCTGACAGGGGAGGGGACGTATGAAATTTACCACCGTCAGCGGGGAACCGATCGAGCTGCTCTACACCCCGGATGACATCGCACACCTGAAGTATCTCACCGATATCGGTTTCCCCGGCGAGTACCCCTATACGCGCGGCATCCACCAGACGATGTATCGTGGCAAACTCTGGACCATGCGCCAGTTTGCCGGTTTCGGTACTCCCGAAGACACCAACGAGCGGTACCACTATCTTCTCCGCCACGGGCAAACAGGCCTCTCCGTCGCGTTTGATCTCCCCACCCTGATGGGGCGGGACGCCGATGATGCGCTCGCCGAGGGGGAGGTGGGCATCTGCGGGGTTTCGGTAAGTTCTCTGGCCGACATGGAGATCCTGTTCAAGGGGATCGCGCTGCGCGATGTTTCGACGTCGATGACCATCAACGCCCCTGCCGCCATGGCCCTCGCGTTCTATGTCGTGGTCGCGGAGAAGCAGGGGGCGAAGCCCGCGGATCTCAGGGGAACAATCCAGGCCGACATTCTCAAGGAATACATCGCGCAAAAGGAGTGGATCTATCCGCCGCGACCCTCCATGAAGATCGTCACGGATATGATCGAATACTGTTCCGGCGCGATGCCGCAATGGAACCCGATCTCCATTAGCGGATACCACATTCGCGAAGCGGGATCGACCGCAGTGCAGGAGCTTGCGTTCACGCTCGCCGACGGTTTCGCCTATGTCGAGGCGTGCCTCGAGCGCGGGCTGCCGGTGGACGACTTCGCGCCGCGGCTTTCGTTCTTTTTCAATTCTCATCTTGATTTCTTCGAAGAGATCGCGAAGTTTCGCGCCGCGCGGCGCATCTGGGCGCGCAGGATGAAAGCGCGCTACGGCGCCAAAAATCCACGATCTCTCGCGCTTCGCTTCCACACGCAGACGGCGGGTTGCACGCTGACAGCCCAGCAACCTGAAAACAACATCGTCCGGACGGCGTTCCAGGCGCTGGCGGGAGTGCTCGGGGGAACCCAATCCCTCCACACGAACTCGATGGACGAGACGCTCGCGCTTCCATCCGAAAAGGCGGTGAAGATCGCCCTCCGCACGCAGCAGATCATCGCGCATGAGATCGGTGTGACGAACACGATCGATCCACTGGGAGGGAGCTACTTCGTGGAAGCGCTGACCGACAGGATGGAAAAAGCCGCGGAGGGGTACTTTGAAAAAATCGATGCGCTCGGGGGAGTCATTCCCGCCATCGAGCAGGGATTCTTCCAACGTGAAATTGCCGAGGCGGCGTACCGGTATCAGATCGAGCTCGACGCGAGGGAGAAGACCATTGTCGGCGTGAACAACTTCGTTGAAGAGGAAGAGAAGATCGATATTCCGATTCTGACCATTTCGCCGGAAGTGGAAGAGAAGCAACGGCGGCGTCTTGCAGAAGTCCGGGCAGGGCGGAGCCAGAGCGAGGTTGAACGCACGCTTGCCGATTTGCGCCGGGCGGCGACAGGGGAGAGCAATATCCTCCCGCCGCTCCTTGCCTGCACGCGCGCGTATGCGACACTGGGCGAGATGTGCCAGGAGCTGGCGCGGGTCTATGGAATTCATGAGGAACAGGTAGTATTCTAAGCCTTCACGTACGCGGGTGTGACACCTGGCAAATCCGTCAGGAATGATCGCACGTCCTTGGCACGTAAGAAGAAGAGGCGGTATTCGCATGGCAAAATCAAAAGTCGCAGTCCTGAAAACGACACCGGCCACGGTTCTCGAAGATTATCAGAAGTTGATGGAGATGGCCGGCATCACGCAGGCCCTGGCGCCCGGAGCGACGACAATTCTGAAAGACAACATTTCCTGGCACTTCCCGTTCCCGGCGGCCAATACCACGCCGTGGCAGATGGAGGGGGCGATCCTCGGCCTGCAGAAAAACGGTTTTAGCGATATCGTCTGCGTCCAGAACAAGACCGTCGTGACGGACGCATTCAAAGGCGAAGACCTCAACAACTACGTCCCTCTCTTCCGCCAGTACCGGATCCCCGTCCGCTTCAACTTCCGCGAGGAAGACATGAAGTGGATCGAGTTCCGCCCGAAGACGAAAATGCACGTTCTCGACAGCATCTTCCCTGAGGGAATAAGGATTCCGGACTATTTCTTCGGCAAGAACATCGTCCATCTTCCCACGGTCAAGTGCCATATCTACACCACGACCACGGGCGCAATGAAAAACGCGTTCGGCGGACTGCTGAGCACCAAACGCCACTACACGCACTCTTGGATTCACGAAACTCTGGCCGACCTGCTTGCGATCCAGAAGGAGATCCATGCAGGAATTTTCGCCGTTATGGATGGAACCACCGTGGGTAACGGTCCCGGGCCGCGGACGATGGAGCCCGTGCTCAAGAATTATATCCTTGCCAGCGCCGACCAGGTGGCGATTGATGCGGTGGCCGCGAAGATGATGGGGTTCGATCCCCTGAGCATCGGCTATATCCGGATCGGGCACGACGATGGCCTCGGCGTCGGAGACACGCGGGACATCGAAGTGGTCGGCGCCGACGTTTCCCGCGAATCCTGGGGCTTCCAGGTGGGGAACAACGGCGTGAGTCTCTTCGGGAATCTCGCCTGGTTCGGGCCCTTGAAGGGGATGCAAAATCTCTTTTTCCGCACACCGATGGTTCACGCGTTCATTCTTGGCTCGGAAGCATATCACGACTACTACCGCTGGCCGTTGCGGGACCGGAGGGTGTTCAAGGTCTGGCGCGCGACGTCACCCTGGGGAAAGCTGTTCGCGGAATATGAAACGCGGAGAAAAACGGCAGCTCCGATCTCCCGCTGATCGGATGGGGCAATTCCATTGAGCTCTAAAACCAGAGCGGAGATCGCCCTCGCAGGGATGACATTCATCTGGGGCGGAACGTTCGCAATTGTCAAGCTCGGGATGCAGGATGTCTCGCCGATTCTGCTGATTGCCGTTCGCTTCTGGGTCGGGGCCGTCGTCCTTCTGCTGATCGCGCGGGGGAGGATTTTCCCGATCCCGCGGTCCGCGGTTCCGAAAGGGATCCTCCTCGGGCTCTTCCTCTTTCTGGGATTCGTGACCCAGAACATCGGTCTCACCATCACAACCGCCTCGAAATCGGCGTTCATCACCGGGATGATGGTTCTGTCCGTTCCGATGCTGCAGTTTGTCATCGAGCGGAAAGCGCCGAAGCTGGGAAACGTGCTCGGCATCGCGGTCGTTGCCGCCGGGCTCTGGCTGCTCACTTCTCCCGAGGGGTCTGCGTTCAACAGCGGGGATGCGCTCACGCTGGTCTGTTCGATTCTCTTTGCGATCTACATCGTCTACCTCGATGTGGTTTCGAAGGAGATGACCACCGAGCAGCTCCTTTTTCTTCAACTCTTTTCGATTGCGCTCTTTTCCTCCCTCGCAGTCCTCTTCTTTGAAACGCCCCGTTTCGTGATTACGACGCAGTCCCTGCTGACCGTCGGGTATCTCACGTTTCTCGCCACGCTGTTGACGACGTGGGTCCAGACCCGGTACCAGAAGGAAACGACGCCGACCCGGGCCGTCGTGATCTTTTCGGTCGAACCGGTGATCGCCACCGGCGTTGCCTATCTCCTGCTGGGTGAGACGCTCGGCGTCCTCGGCATGCTGGGGGGGCTCCTCATCCTGGCGGGGGTTCTCCTCTCGGAATTTTCGGACACCATTCCCGTCCTGGACCGGCCGCTGGACGGATCGCAATCTTGATTTTGCTGCTGGTTCGTCGTACCATTTTCTGTTATGGAGGCGAGAGTCCACGTCATCGTCGAGGGACTGGTGCAGGGCATCGGGTTTCGCTGGTTCGCCGCGCGCCACGCGCAGGCGCGAAACCTGCGCGGCTACGTGAGGAATTGCGTGGACGGGACTGTGGAGGTGGACGCGGAGGGAGACCGGGCATTGCTGGAAGAGTTCCTGCGCGAGATCCGCACCGGGCCGCGTTCGGCCCAGGTGAAGGATCTCGCCATCGAGTGGCTGCCTCCCGGGCAGAGAGAGCCGGGTTTTCACATCCGCGACTAAAACGGGAGAATTTTCCATGATCCATGGGTCATGGACAATCGATGATCCTCCCGGCAACAGCAACCCCTATGACACCAACCATGCGTATCGGCTTCGGCTACGACGTCCACCGGCTTGTGCCGGGGAGGAAATGCATCCTGGGGGGCGTGGAGATTCCCCACCCCACGGGGTTCGACGGACATTCAGACGCGGACGTACTTCTCCACGCGATCGCGGATGCCCTCCTGGGGGCCGCCGCGCTTGGCGACATCGGCAAGCATTTTCCCAATACGGATCCCCGGTTCAAGGGAATCTCAAGCGTGCTCCTGCTGCATCAGGTGGCAGATTTGCTCGCACAGCACCGCTATGATGTCGTTAATGTGGATGCAACAGTCATTCTGGATGCGCCAACAATCGCTCCCTACGTGGACCGGATGCGGAACGAGATCGCCAACGCCCTCGGTGTTGCGGTCCAGCAAATCTCGGTAAAGGCGACTACCAGCGAGGGGCTGGGTTTCATCGGGTCGGGTGAGGGGGGAGCCGCACACGCCGTCGCGGTCATTGCTCAACACTAGTGCCCACAGACGTGATGGTTGTAGATACCAAGGGCGCAGTGCCGTTCCAACCATGAAAAACATAGTGGGCCGTTCAAAGGGTCTGTTGGAACGGCATTAGGATGCCTCTTTGGAATCGCTGATCATTTCGCTGCAGACACTCGACCCGCTGCTGATCTACCTCCTCTTGTTTTCCATGGCCTTTCTTGAGAATATCTTCCCGCCGTCTCCCAGCGATATGGTGATTGTCATGGGTGGGGCCCTCGTCGGAATCGGCCGTGTCGGATTCGCGGAATCGCTTCTGTGCGCAACCGCCGGAAGCGTCGCCGGATTTATGGTGATGTACAAGATCGGCGACTGGTTCGGGGACCACATTCTCGAACAGGGGAAGATCGGCTTCATCCGTGTGGAGACCGTCCACAAAGTGGAGGAGTGGTTCCGGAAACACGGGTACTGGGTAATTGTCGTCAACCGTTTTCTGACCGGGACGCGCGCGGTCGTCTCCTTTTTCGCGGGGATGTCGGAAATGAATTTCCCGCTGACGATCCTGCTCTGTGCCGTCAGCGCGCTCGTGTGGAATGCCATTCTGGTGACGAGCGGCTATCTTCTGGGACAGAACTGGCAGCAGATTGAGGGGGTTTTGGGAACCTATTCCTGGGTTGTAACCGGACTTGTCGTTCTTGTCGTGATCGTTCTCGTGGCGCGCTACTTCCTGAAGAAAAAGAAGACGGAAGGGGAGGTGCCATGATCGAGTTTCTCTACGGGCTTGATCGCTCTCTCCTGATTTTCCTGAACAGATCGATCGCGAACCCTGTCATGGACACTCTCTGGCCGCTCATTACGGACTATGACAGGTTGCTCCCGGTCAGGATCGTTCTTGTTGCCGTCTGGCTCTGGATGCTCGTCCGGGGAGGGGCGCGTGGGAGGACGGCGGCTCTGCTCCTGATCCCGCTCGTGGTGATTTGCGATCAGTTCAGCAGCACCTTTCTCAAGGATTTCGTCCACCGCCCGCGTCCCTGCCATCTCATCGACGGGGTTCCGATCGTGCCGGGTCTTCACCTCCTTGTCGGGTGCGGAAGCGGGATGGCCTTCCCCAGTTCCCATGCGGTGAACAATTTCGGTGTCGCCACACTCCTCGGTTCGTATTATCACCGGGGGCGTCCCTGGCTATATGGGTGGGCGTCGATTGTGGCGCTCTCCCGTCCCGCCGTGGGTGTGCATTATCCCTCGGACATTCTTGGCGGTGCCATGGTGGGGACCCTTGTCGGTCTCGCCGTCGTGGCCGGATGGACCTGGATGCAAAAAATCTATCTCCCCCGATGGGCGATCCCGGCAGCCGGGGAGAAGTCGCCATGATCGACCGCCGTAAGCGACCCCCCCCTGAACCGGAGGACGAAAAGCGGGCCCGCCGAAAGAAGTTCCGCTTCCGGATTTCCCTGAGTCTCCTCTCGGGGCTGATGCTGGGTCTTGCCTTTCCGCCGAGCAGCCTCGGCATCCTTGCCTGCTTCGCTCTCGTGCCTCTTCTTGTCGTTCTGGCCGACCTGGAAGATGCTGGCAGCACCCTCCGGTATTCGTATGCGGCGATGCTCGTCTTCCATGCGATCACGCTTGCGTGGACCGGCGGGTTTTCGCACGGCAACGATCCGTACATGATGATCGCCGGGACCGTGACGATCATCGCGCATCCGCTTTTCTACTTTCTCCCCTTCGGGGCCTACTACTGGGTCAAGAAATCGCTGGGGCCGCACACGGCGCTCTGGGCTTTTCCCTTCCTCTGGCTTGCCTACGAGTATTCCCACACGCTGACCGAATGGTCCTTCCCCTGGCTCACCCTGGGGAATACGCAGACCTTCGACCTCGCGCGGATGCAGATCGCCAGCTTTGCTGGCGTATGGGGGCTGTCGTTCTGGATCATCGTGCTGAATGTCCTTGCGTTCCTTCTCTATTCCGCGCTGGCGTGTGACCGTCGCCTTCTGGGCGGCGGGCGCGCGTGGGCGATAGCGGCTACCCTGGTCATCGTCTTCATTCTTCCCCGGGTCTACGGGGAACATGTACTGGGCCAGCAGGCGGCAACAGCGCCCCCGGACACCACCCGAACCTTCCGCGTCGGGATCGTTCAGTCGAATGTCGATCCGTGGGACAAATGGTCAAAACTCGGGTCCGGCTACGAGACGGTTCGTCTGTATCTCACAATGACCGGCGATCTGGTGCGCGATGCGGGGCATCGGGTACCGAACCTCGTCCTCTGGCCCGAAACCGCGATTCCCTATTATGCCCTGACGGACCGGAACTCGTTGCTCCGGAACGAACTCAAGAATTCGATCGACGCGCTCGGCGTTTCCGTCCTCACCGGGCTCCCGCACGCGGTCTTCTATGCCGATTCGAGCAGGGCTCCCCGATCGGCGAAGCGCGACCGGATCACCGGTGAGCGCTATGATTCCTTTAATGCGGCCGCGTTCTTCCAGCCCGGGATTCGTGAGGTCCCCTGGTACGGAAAGATGAAAATGGTGCCGCTGGCCGAGCGGGTTCCGTATGCCGACTGGTTTACATTCGCCGACTTCCTCCGGTGGAATGTGGGGATCGGCGGCTGGCAGATCGGACGGGACACGGCGGTGTTCGTCCACCATGCCACGGGCGCGCGCTTTTCCACGGTCATCTGCTACGAGTCGGTCTATCCCGATTTTGTGGCGGCCTTTGTCCGTAAAGGAGCGGAATTTCTCACGATTATTACGATCGACAGCTGGTGGGGGAGGATGTCGGGGGCTTTTCAGCACCAGCAATTCGCGCTGCTGCGCGCGGTCGAAAACCGGCGCTGGATCGCACGATGTGCGGTCGGCGGGATTTCCTGCTTCATCGATCCGTACGGACGGGCACACGACAAAACAGAGCTCTTCACAGCAGCCCGGATCGTCGGAGACATCGAACGCTCCACGGAGCTCTCCTTCTATTCGCGGCATGGCGACTGGCTCCCGGCCATCGCCGTGATTCTCAGCGGGATGTTCCTGGCGGCGGGGATCGGAGAACGGTTCTTACAAAAAAAGCGGAATCCATTATGGCAGACCTGATTGATTTGCGAAGCGACACGGTAACGCGCCCCACAGCCGGCATGAAAAAGGCCATGTTCGAGGCGGACCTGGGAGACGATGTGTTTGGCGAAGATCCCACCGTGAATCGCCTCCAGGAAACCGTGGCGGCGCTGCTCGGAAAGGAGGCGGCGCTCTATGTCCCGAGCGGCACAATGGGAAACCAGGTATGCATCAAGGTCCACACACAGCCGGGGGACGAGGTCATTGCGGAAAAAGGGGCGCATGTCTTCAATTACGAAACAGGAGGCGCTGCCTTCCTCTCGAACGTGCAGGTGCATACGGTCGAAGGGGTGTACGGGCGCATGGCCCTGGACCAGATCCGGCGGGCGATTCGCCCGTCGATATATTACATGCCCAAAAGCCGGCTCATCTGTCTTGAGAACACGCATAATCGGGCAGGGGGGACGATCTATCCGCTGCAGGAGATGCGGGAGATCAGCGCATTCGCCCGCGGGGAGGGTATCCGCCTTCATCTTGACGGTGCACGGCTCTGGAATGCGTGTGCCGCAACGGGCGTTGCCCCGCGGGAGTACGCCGCGTGCGCGGACTCCGTTTCGGTCTGCCTCTCCAAGGGTCTCGGTGCCCCGGTGGGGTCCGTCCTCGCAGGGCCGAAAGAATTCGTGGAGGAGGCGCGGCATTTTCGCAAAATCTTCGGGGGCGGCATGAGGCAGGCAGGAATCCTCGCCGCGGCGGGCCTCTACGCGCTCGAGCATCACCGGGACCGTCTGGTCGAGGACCACGAAAAGGCGCGATGGCTGGCGACAGAACTCTCGACCGTGAAGGGGATGGAGATCGATCTCGTGTCGGTGCAGACGAATATCGTCATCATCAGCGTTGAGCATTCCGGGAAAACGCCGGAAGAGATACAGGCAGCTCTCCGGAAACGCGGCGTTGCGCTCAGTTTGGGGAACTATATGGGATTACGTGCGGTTACCCATCTGGACGTGAGCATGGATGAGGTGCGCCGGGCCGCACGGAATATCCGCGAGGTGATGGAAGGATAGAAAGGCTTATTAAGCCTTGAAATCGGCAACTCAGAAAAAAATGTAGGGTGAAGGGGATCCGGACTTCTTATTTTGCTTGCTTTTAATCCTCCAACTCTCTATCTTATCATGGTTTAAGAAATAGCCCGGTTTGGGCTATTTTTGTTTGTCAGGATACGATGACTGATACTCAAATACGCGATGTTATCACCGCCGCCGTTGAGCGCAAGGGCGTGCATTGCATCGACCTGGTAATCCGGGGCGATCGCGGGAAACCTGTGCTGGACGTGTTTATCGATGCCGAGCAGGGAATTACCACGGACGTCTGTGCCGCTGTCAGCCGCGAAGTGAGTGCGGCGATTGAGCAGACAGACCTGATCTCCCGAGGGTACCGGCTGGAGGTCTCCTCTCCCGGAATCGATCGCCCGCTGAAGTTTCTATGGCAGTACCCAAAGCACGCAGGGCGACGGATGCAGGTGAAATTCATGGCCGATGCCGGTGAGCAGTCGATAGATGGGACACTCGTTGCCGTCGGGGATGACGCCATCACGGTTCAGACGAAAACCGCGCCGGACCCGATCGCGGTGAAATTTGCATCCATTGTGGACGCGCGGATCCCGGCTCCCTGGTAGGGACCGCAGAGCATATCTTTTTTGCTGGAGGTTGGAATGAATGCTGAAATTGTCGAATCCTTTGCCCAGATGGTGCGGGAAAAAGGGATAGACCGTGACATCCTCGCCGGTGTGGTCGAAGATGTCTTTTCGATGATGGTGAGAAAGAAATACGGTCAGGACGCAAAGTTCGACGTTATCGTCAATATGGAGAAGGGTGACATCGAAATCTTTCTCGAGCGCGAGGTCGTGGAGACTGTGGAGAACCCGGTCACGCAGGTCGATGTGGAGACCGCGCGCGAACGTTCCGGCGAACGGCTGGAGGTGGGCGAAGATTTCGTCGAGGTCATTCCGATGGAAACATTCGGACGCCGCCTCGTCGTCAGCGCCAAGCAGAACCTGAACCAGCGCATCAAAGAGATTGAGCGGGAGATCGTCTACAACGAGTACAGCAACACGATCGGCGAGATCGTGGTGGGAGAAATTTATCAGATTCGTCGCAACGAGATTTTGATCAATCACAACCGTAACGAGCTTCTTCTCCCGAAGAACGAGCAGATTTTCAAGGAGCGATACAAGAAGGGCGATACCATCCGGGCCGTCGTCAAAGAAGTCCGGAAGACCAACGGCAACCCGTCGGTCATCGTCTCCCGTGCCGACCCGAAATTTCTCGAAAAGCTCTTCGAGCTCGAGATACCGGAGATTTACGACGGGATCATCGAGATCAAGCGCATCGCGCGGGAGCCGGGGGAGCGTGCGAAGGTGGCGGTGGAGTCGCACGACGACCGGATCGATGCAGTCGGCGCGTGCGTCGGCATGAAGGGGGTGCGCATTCACACGATCGTGCGCGAGCTCAACAACGAGAATATCGACGTCATCAACTTCACCGAGCAGCCCGAGGTGTTCATCCAGCGGGCCCTGGCGCCGTCGAAGCTGAAGAGCATAGAAGTCATCAGCGAGAACCGGATCGCCAATGTGGTCGTGGCCGCGGACCAGGTGTCGCTGGCCATCGGCAGGAACGGCCAGAACATCCGCCTGGCGTCGAAACTGACGGGGTACGAGATCAATCTCATCAAGGAGGGCGGGGACGACGAATACGACATCGAACTGGTCGATTTCAAGGAGGACCTCGGGGAAGAACTGTATTTGAAGTTGATTGATGCAGGACTAGAAACGGCGAAGGACGTGCTCAACGCGAAGCTCGATACGCTGCTGGCCATTGAAGGGCTGGATGAGGAGAAGATTCGTGCGATGCGCGAGAAGATGGCGAAGGATCTCGCAGAGGCAGAGGTCGACGACGAGGAGGAGGAAGAGGTAAGCGAAGAGAGCGCGGCGCCAGCGGCCCCGGCTGCGGAGGTACAGGATGCGCTGACGGCGGAGGCACAGGGCGAGCCGACTGCGGAGGCACAGGACGCGCCGACGACAGAGGCACAGGGCGAGCCGACCGCGGAGGCACAGGACGCACCGGCAGCCGAGACAAAGAACGCACCGGCGGCGGAGGGGGAGAATCCACCGGCCGCGGACTCCGGAACGGAGCCACACACGGGCGAGAACGAGGACGTAAAGGAACCGAATGGCTGAAACTGCGGAAAAAAGAAAAAAGCTCTACAAGCTCGCGACGGAACTGAATCTTTCCCACGAAACGCTGGTGGAGTTTCTGCGGAAGAAGGGGTTTGAGATCAAGAGTCACATGTCGTCCGTCGATGACGCAATGATGCGCGAGATCCTGATTCATTTCAAGAAGGAGAAGGATGTCGCCGAGAAGCATCAGCGGAAGATTCAGGAAATCCGCGACAACCGGAAGCGTGCGGAGAAAAAGGCCGAAGAGGCTGCGGAGATTCCGGCAAAGCCTGCCGTCGTTGTGGTCCCGGTTGCCGTAGAGCAGCCTGTCGTGGCGCTGAGCGAGGAACCCGCTCCGGAGATCCAGGTCCCCGCCCTGGCCGCTGAGGGGACGCCGGCTGAATCCGAGGTGCCGGTCTCCGCCGTTGCGGAGGAGACCCCGGAGGCGGTGCAGGAAACACCGGAGGCCGGGGTGGCTGCCGAAGCAAAGGCCCCGGAGGTTCTCTCTCCGCTGGAGAAGGGACGACGTCAGAGGTTGGGTTTGACCATCAAGGGGCGAATGGAGCTGCCGGGGAAAGCGGCGCCCGCCGGGCGTGCCCCGAAGCCCGCACGGCCCGGGAGGCCCGGCAAAGGAGCGCCGGCGGCCGCACCCGGACCGCCCCCACTCCCCCTCCCCGAGAGCGAAGAGGCTGCGCATAAGAAGAAAAAGAAGAAGCTCCGGTCGGAAATCATTGAGACAAAACCGGCCGACACGGAAGAGTCGGCCCCCAAGAAGAAAAAGAAGAAACTCCGGCACCGCGACGTCGATCAGGCCGAAGTGAAAGATGCGATCCGCCGGACGTTTGCCGCCATGGACGAGGTGACGACGACCGGCAGGGCAGTCCTCCGCAAGAAAAAACGGAAGGAACGCGAGGAGGAAGAACAGCGCGCCGCGGAGGAAGCCCAGCGGGATGCAGGCAAACTCCGGGTCACCGAATTCCTGTCGGTGAACGATCTGGCGAATCTGATGCATGTCAACGTCGCAGATGTGATCAAGAAGTGCATGGAAATGGGGATCATGGTCTCCATCAACCAGCGCCTGGAAAAGGATACGATCACGCTGGTTGCCGACGAGTTCGGCTTCGAGATCAGCTTCTTCGACGAGATTACCGAAGAGGATACGGT
>Ga0326726_10003441_pt1 | contig 14515 bp, 9 predicted proteins | sample MHFenrmetagenome_2_FD_207603 | JGI IMG/M metagenome (GOLD analysis project Ga0326726, IMG submission 207603) | Lab enriched peat soil microbial communities from Michigan Hollow, Ithaca, NY, United States - MHF15MN | ecosystem: Environmental > Terrestrial > Soil > Wetlands > Peat | place: USA...
CAGCATTCGCTCGGGTCGTTGCTGGATTTCCAACGCGCCGGTCGAGTCGACGATACGGGGGTCGTCGGGCAGAAACGGCAACCGCACCGCCTGTGAGCCCGCCGCGATGACGCATTGCTTGAAGCGCACGGTCTGCTTCTTGCCGGTCTTCTGCTGCGCGCTGCCGGTGGTCTCCTCCACCACCACATGGTGCGGGTCGGCAAACGACCCATAGCCGCGCACTACCGTCACCTTGCGCAGCTTGGCCATGCTGGCGAGGCCGCCGGTCAGCCGCCCGACCACTTTGTGCTTGTGTGCCATCAGCTTGGCGTTGTCGACGCTCGGCGTGCCATAGGCCACGCCGATGTCCGCGAAATGCTTGACCTCATCCATCACCGAGGCCACGTGCAGCAACGCCTTCGACGGAATGCAACCGACATTCAGGCACACGCCGCCCAGTGCCGCGTAGCGCTCGATGAGGATCGTCTTCATGCCGAGGTCGGCGGCGCGAAACGCCGCCGAGTAGCCGCCCGGCCCGGCGCCCAGCACCAGCAGGTCGCACTCGAGGTCGACGCCGCCGCCGTAGCTGGCCGCAGCGACCGGCGCCACCGCCACACTGGGAGCCGGTGCTGCGATGGGCGGCGCAGCGGGCGGCGCAGGCGCTGGCGATGACCCGGCTTCGCCCTCGAGCAGCAGCAACGCGGAGCCCTGGCTGACCTTGTCGCCGAGCTTGACCCTGAGCTCCTTGACGACGCCCGCCGCGCTGCTCGGGATCTCCATCGACGCCTTGTCGCTCTCGATGGTGATCAGGCTCTGGTCGAGCGCCACACGGTCGCCCGGCTTGACCAGCAACTCGATCACCGCCACGTCCTTGAAGTCGCCGATGTCGGGCACCTTCACTTCGATCGACGCCATCTCAGGTCTCCTGCCCAGGCTCGTTCATCTCATTCCCGCAGCTTGATGATGTGGGCACGCACGGGGCCGTCGGAATTCTTGTCGAACTCGCAACCAGCGCGCACGCCGAGCTCGGCGATCTCGCGCGCGGTCCGTGCACGCTCGAATTGGGCATACATCGCGCCCAGCGCAAAGCTGCGGCCCGAGCCAATGGCCCAGAAGCGGTCGAACTCGAATACCTCGCGGTACGAGTACACGCCATAGATGCCGGTGGCGTTGGCCACCAGCACCGTGAACTGGCTGCTCTCATACGGGTCGCTCTCTTCCTCCTTGGTGTTGAGGAAGAACTGTTCTTTCAGCTTCGGATGCAGCTTCAGGAAGGTCTCGAACACCTCGTCGCGCGAGCCGAGTTTGAGCTCCTGCTTCGGCAGCGCGCCCAGGGCCCGACGCAGCACCGGAAAATGCGCCGTCGTTCCGGCCATGCCGACCCAAGAATCGCCGATGCGAAACACCTTGTCGTTGGCTTCGTAGCCATGCGCGAGCCGCGTGTCGCCGAACGTCACCAGCGCATCGGCCGCGATGGCCACCTGCCCGCTCTTGCGGGCCACGCAGATCGTCGTCACAACAAGACCCGCCGGAAGTCTGCAAGGATGCTCGCCAGGTAGGCGTTGAAGCGCGCGGCCGCGGCGCCATCGACCACGCGGTGATCCCAGCTCAACGACAACGGCAGCATCAGGCGCGGCGCGAACTGCTGGCCGTCCCAGCGCGGCTCGATGTTGCTGCGGCAGACGCCGAGGATCGCGACCTCGGGCGCATTGATGATCGGCGTGAAGTAGCGCCCGCCGATGCCGCCGAGCGAACTGATGCTGAAGCAGCCGCCGCTCATGTCGGCCGGCGACAGCTTGCCTTCGCGCGCCTTGGCCGCGAGATCGCTCATCTCCTTGCTGATCTGCAAGATGCCTTTCTGGTCCGCGTCCTTGATCACCGGCACCACCAGACCATTGGGCGTATCGGCGGCAAAGCCGATGTGGAAGTACTTCTTCTGCACCAACTGCTCGCCATCGAGCGAGGCATTGAAGTCGGGAAATTTCCTCAGCGCGAAGACCGACGCCTTGATCAGGAACGCGAGCATCGTGACCTTGATGCCGGATTTCTCGTTCTCCTTGTTCAGCTGCACACGAAACGCCTCCAGGTCGGTGATGTCCGCATCGTCGTGATTGGTGACGTGCGGGATCAGCACCCAGTTGCGGTGCAAGTTGGCGGCCGAGATCTTCTTGATGCGCGACCTCTCCTTGCGCTCGATCGGCCCGAACTTGGTGAAGTCGATCTGCGGCCACGGCAGCAGGCTAGGCAGGCCGCCCCCGCCCGACGTCGGCTCGAGCAAGCCCCCCGGTCGCGACGCACCGGCCATCACGCCCTTGACGAAGCCCTGCACGTCTTCGTGCGTGATGCGGCCTTTGAGGCCACTGCCTTTCACCTCGTTCAATGGCACACCGAGCTCGCGCGAGAAGCGTCGCACCGACGGCGATGCGTGCGGCAGCTGGCCCGGGGGCGCGGCGGGCTCGTGCGGCGGCAGCGCCGCGGTGGGCATGGTGCGGGTCGGCGCCGGCGACGCAGTGGCCGCAACCGGTGGGGTGGCCGGCGGCGCCGCGGCGGGTGCAGCGGCGCCCGATGTGGATTCGATCAGCGCCAGCAGCGAACCCTGCGACACCTTGTCGCCGAGCTGGACCTTGACCTCCTTCACCACACCGGCCTGCGCGGCTGGGATCTCCATCGACGCCTTGTCGCTCTCCACCGTGATCAAGCTCTGCTCGAGCTTGATGGCATCGCCCGGCTTGATGAATACCTCGATCACCGCCACGTCCTCGAAGTCGCCGATGTCGGGCACGCGCAGTTCGGACAGGGTGCCCGCCGCGGCCGCCGCGGGCGCTGCGGCCTCCATCGGCGCAGCAGCAGACGCGGCAGGCGCGGCCGTGGCCGGTGCTGCGGCAGCCGAAGCCGCGGCGTCGAGCAACAGCACCAGCGAGCCCTGGGAGACCTTGTCGCCCAGAGCGACCTTCATCTCCTTGACGACACCAGCGGCGCTGGACGGAATCTCCATCGACGCCTTATCGCTCTCCACGGTGATGAGACCCTGATCGGCCTTGATCGCATCGCCCGGCTTGACCAGCAGCTCGATGACAGCCACGTCCTTGAAGTCCCCGATGTCGGGGACCCGCACTTCGACCCATGCCATGACGTTGTCTCCGCGGCGTTGTTCTTCTTCAGGCGTACAGCGGGTTGATCTTGTCGGCATTGATGCCGTACTTCTTGATCGACTCACCGACCGTGGCGGCCGCAACGGCACCCTCTTCGGCCAGCGCCTTCAATGCCGCGATCACGATGTAGTGGCGGTTGATCTCGAAGTGCTCGCGCAGCTTGCTGCGAAAGTCGCTGCGTCCGAAGCCGTCGGTGCCGAGCACCTTGTACGTGCGTCCCTTGGGCATGAAGGCGCGGATCTGCTCGCAGTAGTTCTTGATGTAGTCGGTGGAGGCGATCACCGGGCCCGCGTGCCGCGACAGTTGCTGCATCACGAACGGCACGCGCGCCTCGCCGTGGGGGTGCAGCAGGTTGTGGCGCTCGCAATCCTGGCCGTCGCGCGCCAGCTCGTTGAAGCTCGGGCAGCTCCACACGTTGGCGGCGACACCCCAGTCCTTCTCGAGCAGCGACTGGGCGGCGATCGATTCACGCAGAATCGTTCCCGATCCCAGCAGATTGACGCGTGGCGTCTTCTTGGCGCCCTCCTGCAGCAGGTACATGCCCTTGATGATCTGCTCTTCGGTGCCGGCTTTGAGGCCCGGCATCGGGTAGTTCTCGTTGAGAAGCGTCAGGTAGTAGAAGACGTTCTCCTGTCGCTCGACCATGCGCTTGAGGCCGTGGTGCATGATCACACCGACCTCGTGCGCAAACGTCGGGTCGTAGCTGACGCAGTTGGGGATGGTGCTGGCCAACACATGGCTGTGGCCGTCCTCGTGTTGCAGGCCTTCGCCGTTGAGCGTGGTGCGCCCCGAGGTGCCGCCGAGCAGAAAGCCGCGCGCCTGCATGTCGCCGGCGGCCCAGCACAGGTCACCCACGCGCTGCAGGCCGAACATCGAGTAGTAGATGTAGAAGGGAATCATGATGCGGTTGTTCGTCGAGTAAGACGTCGCCGCCGCGATCCAGCTGCACATGCCGCCGGCTTCGTTGATGCCTTCCTGCAGGATCTGGCCCGATTTGTCCTCGCGGTAGTACATCACCTGATCCTTGTCGACCGGCGTGTACTTCTGGCCGTCGGGGTTGTAGATGCCGATTTGGCGGAACAACCCCTCCATGCCGAACGTGCGCGCCTCGTCGACCAGGATTGGCACCGCACGCGGGCCCAATTCCTTGTCGCGCAGCAGCGTGGTCAGGAACCGCACGTAGGCCTGAGTGGTGCTGATCTCGCGGCCCTCGGCAGTCGGCTCGAGGACGGCATTGAAGGTCGATAGCTCAGGCACCGCGAGTTGCTCGTCCGCTCGCACGCGGCGTTTGGGCAGGTAGCCGCCCAGCGCCTTGCGGCGCTCCTGCAAGTACTTCATCTCCGGCGTGTGGTCGGCCGGCCTGTAGAACGGAATCCCCTTGGCCAGTTGCTCATCGCTGACGGGAATGTTGAAGCGGTCGCGGAAGGCCCGGATGTCGTCGTCGGTCAGCTTCTTGGCCTGATGCGCGGTGTTGCGCCCCTCGGCCGCCTTGCCCATGCCGAAGCCCTTGACGGTCTTGATCAGCAGCACCGTGGGCTGGCCCTTGTGATTGACCGCAGAGTGATAAGCGGCATACACCTTCTGCGGATCGTGGCCGCCGCGTTGCAGACGCCAGATGTCGTCGTCGCTCATCTTGGCGACCATCTCGAGCGCCTTCGGATGCTGGCCGAAGAAATGCTTGCGCACGAAGGCGCCATCGTTGGCCTTCATCGCCTGGTAGTCGCCGTCGACCGTGTCCATCATGATCTTGCGCAGGATGCCTTCCTTGTCGCGCGCCAGCAGCGGGTCCCAGTAGCCGCCCCACAGCAGCTTGATCACGTTCCAACCCGAGCCGCGGAATTCTCCTTCGAGCTCCTGCACGATCTTGCCGTTGCCGCGCACGGGGCCGTCGAGGCGCTGCAGATTGCAGTTGACGACGAAGATCAGGTTGTCCAGGCGCTCGCGCGCCGCCAGGCCGATCGCGCCCAGGCTCTCGGGCTCGTCCATCTCGCCGTCGCCGCAGAACACCCAGACCTTGCGGTTCTCGGTGTTGGCGATGCCACGTGCATGCAGGTACTTGAGAAAACGCGCCTGGTAGATCGCCATGATCGGCCCCAGGCCCATCGACACCGTGGGGAACTGCCAGAAGGCCGGCATCAGCTTCGGGTGCGGGTAGCTCGACAGCCCCTTGCCGTCGACCTCCTGCCGGAAGTTGAGCAACTGCTCCTCGGTGATGCGCCCTTCCATGAAGGCGCGCGCGTAGATGCCGGGTGCGGAATGCCCCTGGATGTACAGCAGGTCGCCACCATGGTCTGGCGTCTCGGCGTGCCAGAAGTGGTTGAAGCCGGCACCGAACATGGTGGCCAGCGACGCGAACGACGAAATGTGGCCGCCAAGGTCGCCGCCGTCGGCAGGATCGAGGCGGTTGGCCTTGACCACCATCACCATCGCGTTCCAGCGCATGTAGGCGCGCAGGCGCTCTTCGACCTCGAGGTTGCCGGGGCAACGCTCCTCTTGTTCGGTCGGGATGGTGTTGATGTAGGCCGTGTTGGCCGAGAACGGATGGTCGATGCCGGCTTGGCGCGCTGCGTCGATCAGGCGCTCGAGCAGGTAGTGCGCACGATCTGGGCCCTCGGCTGCGATGACGGCCTGCAAGGCATCGAGCCATTCATGGGTTTCCTGTGCGTCGGCGTCGTTGGCGGCAGCTCCGAGAACCGAATCGGGCATCGCTGACATGGCTGTCTCCTGGGTTCGAGATGTCGTCTTGAGCGCAGGCCAAAGTGTCGCACAAGTTCAAATAATTCCAAATCGTGCGACAGCATTCCACAATGCAGAATCACAATCTGCCTGAATGGGGCCGCTCGGAAGGCAGCCTCGGATAATCTGCGCTCATGGAATTGCACTCGGCACCACCCAAGCCGGCAACCCCGGCCCTGTCGTGGGGCCAGCGCCTGGTCGGCCGGTGGTGGCGGCGCCAGACGCCGGCACGGCAAGACCGCTTCGCGACATTGGCGCCGTTGGTGTCGGTGCTGTTGTTCCTGGCTGCGATCGTGTCGGCCTTCTGGACCTTGCGCAACGAGGAATTCGAGCGTGAGGCCGAGTCAGTCAAGCGCGACGCCGAGATTGCTCAGCAGCAGATCCGGCTGCACCTGATCGAGAACCACGAGCAGCTGGTGCAGCTGGCGCGGCAGATCATCACCAAGGAGATCGATGTCGACGAGGCGCAGCGGCTGGCACGCGCGTTCGGCGCCGCGCATCCCGAGGTGATGCAACTCACCTGGCTCGATGCGCTACGCCGCAAGCGCGCGAGTTATGCGTCACCGCTGGCCGACGCCGACACGCATCCGCTGGGCCTCAACGAAGACCGGTTGCTCGGACCGCAGGGCCGTGGACGCGAGGCCGAGTGGGCATTCATCGCCGCGCGCGACCTGCGTCAGCCGGTGTATTCGCGGCCATTTAAGGATGCGATGGGCACCGCGGTGTTCCAGACCCACGTGCCCCTTCTCAACGGCGGTGTGTTCGCCGGGGCATTGATCGTCGAGTACTCGATCGAGGATCTGTTGCGCTATTTCGTGCCGCCGGAGGTCGCGCGGCGACGCGCGGTCTCGGTGCTCGACGAAAGCGGCCACGTGCTTGCCAGCACGGTGATTGCATTGCCCGGTCGCGTCAACGCGCAGGCGCCGATCGTGCACGACGTGCCGCTCACGCCGTCGGCCAACGGTGTGGTGCTGCGCGCGGCCGGTTATCGCACGTCGGTGCTGTTGATCGGCAACACGCTGTTCTGGATGGTGCTGGCGCTGTCGGGCCTGACGCTGTGGATGCTGCTGGGCACCTGGCGTCATATGCGCCGACGCGCGCAGATCCAGGGCGCGCTGGTGCACGAAACCAATTTCCGGCGTGCGATGGAGAACTCGATGCTCACCGGCATGCGCGCGATGGACCTCGAGGGCCGCATCACCTACGTGAATCCCGCGTTCTGCGCGATGACCGGCTACTCCGAGCCCGAGCTGATCGGCCGCATGCCGCCGTACCCCTATTGGCCGCCCGAGCGCATTGAAGAGAACTTGCGCCTCTTGCAGCAGGAGCTGCAGGGCCGCAGCCCGGCCGGCGGCATCGAGGTGCGGGTGATGCGCAAGGACGGCGTGGCGTTCGACGCGCGCATGTACGTGTCGCCCCTGATCGACGCCCGCGGCAGACAGACCGGCTGGATGACCTCGATGACCAACATCACCGAGGCCAAGCGCATCCGCGACCAGCTGTCGGCGTCGCATGAACGCTTCACCACCGTGCTCGAAGGCCTCGACGCCGCGGTGTCGGTGCTGTCGGTGCAGCAGGGTGAACTGCTGTTCGCCAACCGCTCGTATCGATTGTGGTTCGGCGCCGACGCGCGCGGCCACTCGCAGCTGGCCAGCGGCAGCCTGCCGCAGCCGGCTTATCAGGCCGACGGCGACGATCACATCGACGGCCTGTCGGGGCTGCCGGCGCAAGAGCTCACCAAGACCGGCGCCGACCCGCGCGAAGTGTTCATCGAATCGCTGAACAAGTGGTTCGACGTGCGCTCGCGCTATTTGCAGTGGACCGATGGCCGGCTGGCGCAGATGCTGATCGCCACCGACGTCACGGCGCGCCGCCGCGTCGAGGAGCAGGTGGCGCACCAGGCCGAGAAGGCGCAGGTGTCGAGCCGCCTGATCACGATGGGCGAGATGGCCTCTTCGGTGGCACACGAGCTGAACCAGCCGCTCACTGCCATCACCAACTACTGCAACGGCATGATCTCGCGCGTGCGCGGCGAATCGATCGGCCGCGACGATCTGGTGTCGGCACTGGAGAAGACCTCGCGCCAGGCCGAACGCGCGGGCCATATCATCCAGCGCATCCGAGCCTTCGTACGCAAGAGCGTGCCACAACGGCAGAGCGCGCAGGCGCGCCAGATCGTCGACGATGCGCTGGAGCTGGCGAGCATCGAGCTGCGCCGGCGCAACGTCACCATACACAGTTACGTCGCGCAACGACTGCCCGAGCTGATGGTCGATCCGATTCTGATCGAACAGGTGTTGCTCAACCTCGTGCGCAACGCGGCCGAGGCGATCGACAACGCGCAGATGCCCGCCTCGCGTCGTTTCATCGAGTTGCGTGTCGTGCCGCGGCACACCCCGGAAGAAGGCGGCATCGTCGAGTTCAGCGTCACCGACACCGGGCCGGGCCTGCCCGACGAGGTGATCGGCCGCCTGTACGAGGCATTCTTCTCGACCAAAGCCGAGGGCCTGGGCATCGGCCTGTCTTTGTGCCGATCGATCGTGGAGTCACATCGGGGACGGATCCGGGCGCAGAACCTCTACAATGGCGCGGCCGTGTCAGGGTGTCGATTCGCCTTTTCACTGCCCGTGGAAATCCAGCCGCCCGTCCCTGCCGACGCGCCTGCCGCGGCGGCCTCCGGCGCGACCGACAACCCAGCTGCAGTCACATCCTCATGAGCCTGATCCCGAAAAAAGGCACGGTCTACGTGGTCGACGACGACGAGGCCGTGCGCGATTCGCTGCAATGGCTGCTCGAGGGCAAGGACTACCGCGTCAAGTGCTTCGATTCGGCGGAGTCGTTCCTGTCGAGGTTCGATCCGCGCGAGGTGGCGTGCCTGATCGCCGACATCCGCATGGAAGGCATGAGCGGCCTGGAGTTGCAGGACCGCCTGATCGAGCGCAAGAGCCCGCTGCCGGTGGTGTTCATCACCGGCCATGGTGACGTGCCGATGGCGGTCAATACGATGAAGAAGGGCGCGATGGATTTCATCGAGAAGCCCTTCAAGGAAGACGAGCTGCTGCCCTTGGTCGAGCGCATGCTCGAGCAGGCCCGCGCCGCGTTCAGCCAGCACCAGGAGCAGGCCAGCCGCGACGCGCTGCTGTCGCGCCTGACCACCCGCGAGGCACAGGTGCTCGAGCGCATCGTCGCCGGCCGCCTGAACAAGCAGATCGCCGACGACCTCGGGATCAGCATCAAGACGGTGGAGGCGCACCGCGCCAACATCATGGAAAAGCTCAATGCCAACACGGTGGCCGATCTGTTGAAGATCGCGTTGGGCGCATCCACTGCGCCGGCCAAGGGCTGAGTGCAGCAAGCCAGCAGTACCGCGCGCGATCCAAAGGCTTCGCGAGCAATCCCGTCCATGACCGCGCAACTGATTGACGGCAACGCCCTGGCCGAGCGCATCCGCACCGAAGTCGCCCAGCGCGCGGCGCTGCTGCGTTCGCGCGGCGTGCTGCCGGGGCTGGCGGTGATCCTGGTCGGCGACGACCCGGCCTCCGCGGTGTACGTGCGCCACAAGGTCAAGGACTGCGAGGCCGCCGGCATGCGCTCGGTACTCGAACGCTATCCCGCGACGATGGCTGAAGCCGACCTGCTGGCGCGCGTGCGGGCGTTGAACGCCGATGCGAACGTGCACGGCGTCCTAGTGCAAATGCCGCTGCCGCGACACATCGATCCACTGCGCGTGATCGGCACGCTGTCGCCGGACAAGGACGTCGACGGTTTTCATGTGCGCAACGCCGGCGCGTTGCTGGTCGGTCAACCGGGGTTCAAGGCCTGCACGCCCTATGGCTGCATGAAGCTGATCGAGTCCACTGGCGAGGCGATTCGCGGCAAGCACGCCGTGGTGATCGGCCGTTCCAACACAGTGGGCAAACCGATGGCGTTGATGCTGCTGCAGGCCGACGCCACGGTCACGGTGTGCCACAGCGCGACATCGGATCTCGCAGCCTACACCCGCAGCGCCGACATCGTGGTGGCCGCGGTCGGCCGTCGGCGCACGTTGCGCGTCGACATGGTCAAGCCCGGCGCGATCGTGATCGACGTCGGCATGAACCGCGATGAGGACGGCAAGCTGTGCGGCGATGTCGACTTCACCGCTGTGCGCGAAGTCGCCGGCTGGATCACTCCCGTGCCCGGCGGTGTGGGGCCGATGACGCGCGCCATGCTGCTGGTCAACACCATCGAAGCGGCAGAGCGGGTCGCGGCATGAGTCACCTGCACGCTCGGGAGCCGCTCACCATGAACAACCCCCTGCTGCACATCGATGGACTGCCGGCGTTCGAGCAGATCACGCCCGAGCAGGTGGTGCCTGCGATCGACGCGCTGCTGCGCGACGCCGAGCTGGCGCTCGAACGGGCCGGTGGCCCCGACGTGCCGGCGCAATACGATGCATTGTCGGCCGTGCTCGACACGGCCGTGGAGCGGCTGTCTCGTGCCTGGGGCACCGTGGGCCACTTGAACCAGGTGTGCGACACGCCAGAGCTGCGCGCGGCCTTCAACGACTGCCTGCCGCGCGTCACTGGCTTCTATGCGCGGCTGGGTGCCGACCCGCATCTGTTTGCCAAGTACCGCGCCATCGATCCCGATGCCGAGGCGCTGAACCAGCCGCGCCGCCGCGCGCTGGCCAACGCGCTGCGCGACTTTGTGCTGGCCGGCGCGCAACTCCAGGGCCCTGCACGCCAGCGCTTCATGCAGATCCAAGATCGGTTGGCCGAACTGTCACAGCGCTTCGACGAGCATGTGCAGGACGCCACCGATGCCTTCGCCTGGTACGTCGATGCCGCGCAGCTCGACGGTGTGCCCGACGATGTGTGCGCCGCGCTGCGTGCCGATGCTCTCGCCGATGGACACGATGGATTCAAGCTGAGTCTGCTGGCGCCACGCTGGCTGCCGGTGATGCAGTACGCCACCGATCGTGCGTTGCGCGAGAAGCTGTATCGGGCCTTTCACACCCGCGCCAGCGACCTCGGGCCCGGTGAGTACGACAACAGTGCACTGATGATCGACCTGCTCGAGTTGCGGCAGGAGAACGCGCGCCTGCTCCAATTCGACGACTATGCGCAGCTGTCGCTGACCACCAAGATGGCGCGCACGCCGACGCAGGTGCTGCGGTTCGTGCGCGACCTCGCCCAACGCTCGCGCGTGCAAGCCCAGCGCGAACTGGCCGAAATGCAGGAATTCGCGCGCACGCACCTGGGCATCGAGCGCCTGATGCCGTGGGACCATCGTTTCGTCGCCGAGCGGCTGCGCCAGCAGCGCTTTGCGTTCAGCGACCAGGAGGTGAAGCGTTATTTCACCTTGGAGCGCGTGCTCGACGGGCTGTTTCGCATCGTCGAGACGCTGTTCGAGTTGCGCATCACCCCCGACCAGGCAGCGGTGTGGCACGACAGCGTGCGGGTCTACCGCATCGAGCGCGACGGCCTGCTGGTGGGCCAGTTCTACCTTGACGCGTTCTCACGCGCCGGCAAGCGCCCGGGCGCGTGGATGGACGACGCACGCGGCCGCTGGCGGCGCCCCGACGGCACGGGAGCGCTGCAAACGCCGGTGGCCTACCTGGTGTGCAATTTCGCGCCGCCGCCGCCGGGGCGCGACGCGCTGCTCACCCACAACGACCTGATCACGCTGTTCCACGAGTTCGGACACGGCCTGCACCACATGCTGACTCGGGTCGACGAGCTGGCGGTGGCCGGCATCGCCGGCGTCGAATGGGATGCGGTCGAGTTGCCCAGCCAGTTCATGGAGAACTTCTGCTGGGAGTGGCAGGTGCTGTCGCGCCTGAGCGCTCACGTGGATGACGGCTCGCCGCTGCCGCGAACGCTGTTCGACAAGATGATCGCGGCGCGCCATTTCCACAGTGCACTGGAGATGCTGCGCCAGGTCCAGTACGCGCTGTTCGACATGCGCATTCACCACGAGCCCGACGCCGCGCGCGCCATCCAGCGCGTGCTCGACGAGGTACATGCCGAGGTGTCGGTGCTCGATCCCGACCCCGCGCAACGGCTGCCCCACAGCTTCTCGCACATCTTTGCCGGCGGTTACGGCGCGGGCTACTACAGCTACAAGTGGGCCGAGGTGCTGTCGGCCGACGCCTACAGCGCCTTCGAAGAGACGGGGCTGTTCGACATCGACACCGGGCGCCGCTATCGACGCGAGATTCTGGAGGTCGGCGGCAGCCGCGACGCGCTCGACAGCTTCAAGGCCTTCCGCGGGCGTGAACCAAGTATCACAGCGTTGCTCCGGCACCAAGGAATCACTTGAGCCGCTCGCCCGCCTGGGCTAGATTGCCCGGATGACGCCAATGCGACGTTTTTCCCGCCTGCCGTGGGCTGCGCTGGCGCTGGCTGCGTTGGCTCTGCCGAGTCACGCGCTGTTCAAGGTGGTGGCCCCCGACGGCACCGTGACCTACACCGACCGTCCGCCACCCGCGGCCGTCGGACGGCCGGTGCCGCTGGGCAAGGACACGCCGGCCGCCGACGCAGCGGCCGCGTTGGCCAACCTGCCGCTGGAACTGCGCCAGACCATGGCGCGCTTCCCGGTCACGCTCTACACCAGCACCGATTGCGCTCCTTGCGAGAGCGGCCGCCGCCTGCTGCAAGGGCGCGGCGTGCCGTTCACGGAACGGCGCGTGCTGAATGAAGACGATGCCGAGGCGCTCAACCGGCTCACCGGAGGCCGCTCGGTGCCCACGCTGACCATCGGCGGCCAAGCGCTGCGTGGCTATGCCGACAGCGACTGGCACTCCTATCTCGACGCCGCGGGCTATCCGCGCGAATCGCGCTTGCCGCGCAACTACCAGCAGCCGCCGGCCACGCCGCTGGTCGAGCGCCAGGCCGAACCCGCGCCGGCCGCCACTGCGGCGCCTGCGCCCGCGCCAGCGATCGCCGCGCCGCCGGCAACGCCGCCGTCGCCCACCGGCATCAGATTCTGAGTCGGCGCGCCGGCCAGCTGCCGGCCGCGGTGGCAGCGCCCACCCCCCAGAACAGCGCAGCCACCCCGACCGCCGCACCCGCCGCACCGAACACCAGGGGCAAGGTGGTGCTCGACAGGTTGATAACGATCGAGCGCAGCGCAATCGCTTCGCCGTGGCGCGGTGCCGGCGTGAGGTGGTGCAGCCCCGACATGATCATCGGTTGCACGCAGCCAAGGGTGACGCCCAGCGCCGTGGCCAGTGCGCCCATCAGCCACGGATTGGTCGCGAACGGATAGGCCGCGAACACGACTCCGGTGCCCAGCATCGCAGCGCGCAGCACGGTGACCTCGCGCACATGGTGCGCCAGCGCCGGGATCAGCGTGCGGACAGCGGTGACCGACAACGTGAAGCTGCCGAGCACAAAGCCGATGGTCGAGGCGCTGAAGCCACGCTCGTTGCCGAGCACTGGTACCGCAAAGGCGTGCACGTCCCAACACGCCGACAGCAGCAGGTTCACACCCATCAGGCGCTTGAGACCCGGCATGGCCAGCAGGTCCCATGCCGTGCTGTCACCCTGCGATGGCGGCACATCGGGCCGCCACGCCGGCACGCGCGCAGCGAAATGCCACGACAACAACGGCAACGCGAACAGCAACGCGAAAGCGAACCGAAAACCCGCGGCATCGATCATCAAGCCGGCCAGCACTGGGCCGATGGCATTGGACATCGAAGGCGCCAGGCCCAGCCAGCTGAACACCCGCACACGCTGCACGCTGTCGCTGGCCATGTGGCCGGCAGTGCGCAGGATGGCAATCAAACCGAGGTTGGTGCCGGCGCCGGTGAACACGGCACCGGCGCACAGCAGCGTGAATTGAATCCAACCTTCGAACCAGGTTGCCGCCAACGCGATGCCCACGCCGATCAGCGACAACACGACGGCCAGCCGCACCGGACGGTGATAGCCATGCCGATCGGCCATGCGACCGGCACGCAGCGCCAACAGCACCGGCGCGAGCGCGAACAACGCCATCAGCACGCCCACCGTCCACTCGCTACGCCCGCCGCGCAGCGCCAGCAGCGGCGCCGACATGCGCAGCCCGGCCATCGCGCTGTGCAGGCCGAGTTGTCCGATCACGAGCGCCACCAGCAGGCGGCCGGAGACTGCGCTGCCACGGGGCACGGCCGGCTCAGGCACTCGGGGCGTCACCTTTCGCGTCAATCGAGTCGTCGTCCAGCGCCCCGAGCAGCAGTTGCTGCGCATGGGTCTCGGGCAACGCTTCCACGCCCTTCAGCGCCCGGGTCATCTGGCGTGTGCGGGTCTGCGCCTTGTCGATCGACTCCAGCACCGTCTGCGTCTGGCTCTTCACTCTGGCCAGCGCCTGGCCGAACTTGTCGAATTCGGTCTTCACCGCGCCCAGCACTTCCCACACTTCGGCCGAGCGCTGCTGCAACGCGATCGTGCGAAAGCCCATCTGCAGGCTGGTCAGCGTGGCCAGCAACGTCGTCGGTCCCGCCAGCATGATCTTGTGCTCGCGCTGCATCGCCTCGACCAGCCCGGGCCGGCGCAGCGCCTCGGCATACAGCCCCTCGGTGGGCACGAAGAGGATCGCAAAGTCGGTGGTATGCGGTGGCGCCAGGTACTTCTCGCGGATCGACTTGGCCTCCAGGCGCAGCCGCGCCTCGATGGCCTTGG
>Ga0326726_10003442_pt1 | contig 14513 bp, 9 predicted proteins | sample MHFenrmetagenome_2_FD_207603 | JGI IMG/M metagenome (GOLD analysis project Ga0326726, IMG submission 207603) | Lab enriched peat soil microbial communities from Michigan Hollow, Ithaca, NY, United States - MHF15MN | ecosystem: Environmental > Terrestrial > Soil > Wetlands > Peat | place: USA...
CCGCACTCACTTCGTAGAACGCCGCCCAGTCGCCCTCGGCATCGGCGAGCTCGCGGAAGCGCCAGGCGAGCTCGCGCCGCGCTTCCGCGCTGCCGACTGGATCGCCCATCGCGACCCAGCTCTTGCGGTGCACGCCGTACATGAGGAACGCGTCGCCGGCGTCGCTCCACAGGAGTGTCTTGTCGCCGATCAGCGCGAGGTGGGCGCTCGACGACGTCGCGGCCGCGACGATCGGCGCCGCGCGCGCGAGATCCTCGGCGCTGGCGCGCTCGTGTCGGACGCGCGCCGGCCGCAGCAAGGCCATGAGAGACGCGATCGCCGCGACTCCCGACGCCCCGACGAACGCGCGCAGCGAGCGCGACGCGTGCGCCGAGATCTCGAACTGCCACCACAGCTCGCGCGAATACTCCCGATGCCGGAACGAGAGCGCGAGCACGAGCCCGGTGCCGATCAACGCGAACAAGACGCGCGCCGTCCAGACGAGCGAGAAGGGCTGTCGGAACACCGAGCTGCGTCGGTAGAAGTAGCGGCGACAGGGCAAGAGCGCGGCGAAGAAGAGCGTGAGCAGCGTGGCTTCCTCCCAGTCGAAGCCCTTCAGGAGCGACGCGACGGCGCCGGCCGCGAGCAGCACGAGCGTCAGGAAGTACGCACCGTCGAGTCTCTGCAGGAGCGCGCGCGAGAGTAGCAAGAGACCCACGCCGATCACCGAGCCGAGAAAGTGAGAGACCTCTAGCAGCGCCAACGGCAGGATCCGCAGCAGGAGATCCATGCGACCGGGCGCCGCGGGAGTCGCGCCGGAGATCAGGAGCAGTCCGCCCGCGCCGAAGGCGATCGCCGCAAACACCTTCGGGACCAGCTCGGCGGCCCAGAGCGCGAAGCGATCGCGACCGCGCGCCAGCGCGACGCGGCGCTGCAGCAGCTCGTAGCCCGCGAACAAGACGAGCGCGAGCGCCATCGGCACCAGGTAGTAGACGATGCGATACGCGAGGACGCAGCCCAGCACGACGTCCGCGGGCAGGAAGCGGCGCAAGAGCACCACCATCGCGGTGTCGAACACGCCGAGCCCTCCGGGCACGTTCGAAACCAGACCCAGCGCCACCGCGAGCATGTACGCGGACAGCAGCTGCGGGAACGAGAGACCCGGGGCGTGCGGCAGGAGCGCGAAGAGCACCGCCGCTGCCAGTGACCAGTCGACCACCGAGATCGCGATCTGCGCTGCGGTCTGAGTGAGTGTCGGCAGCGGGATCTCGAAGCCGAGGATCGCCACCGAGGAGCGCCGCCGCAGCCCGATGAACAGGAGATACAGCGCCAGGGCGCCGAGCAGCGCGATCCCGAGCGGCCGCGAGTTCGCGTTCTCCGAGAGCCAGATGCGCGGCAGCCGCGCGGGCTCGAGCGCGAACACGGCCCCGCCGAGCGCGGTGAAGCCGAGCCAGAACGTGGTCACGTTGAAGACGATGATGCGCGCGATTTCGGCGGCCTTCAGGCCGTAGCTCGAGAGCATCCGGTAGCGGACGGCGCTGCCGCCGAAGAACGCGAGCCCGATGTTGTGACTGAACACGTAGGCGATGAACGAAGTGAGTGCGACGCGTGGGTAGCGGAGCGGCGCCTTCACGTAGCGGACGGCCAGGGCGTCGTAGCCGGTGAGAGCGAAGTACGCGAGCGCCGCGAGGGCGAGCGAGATCCCGAGCTGACGGGTCGGAATCGCTCTCAGGTGGGCGAGCACGTCGCCGTGGCGGATCTCGCGCTCGAGAATCCAGATCGCGCCGCCGAACAGCGCGATCCCGATCAGCGGGCCCAGTGCCCGCACGAGCCGCTCGTTCATGCCTCCCCCTCCGCCGCGCCGGAGCCGGAGGATACACGGACCCTCGCCCGGCCCGGCACCGCTCTCAGGCCGAGGCCCCCGAGTAGCGCCGTAGACCGCGCAGCCAGAACCAGCGCGAGACCGCGAGCAGAGCGATCGCCACCCCGCACGCGAGAACGAGATTCGCGGCGGTAAGTCGTCCCGCAAGCGCCTCTGCCGGGACGGTCACGGCCAGCGCGACGGGTACGATCACGGTCAACGAGATGCGCAGCCAGCGGGGGTAGATCCCGACCGGCCAGCGCCCCGCCTGGTACATGCTCCAGAAGATCTGGAGCACGTTCTCGAGGCGCACGAACCAGAACGCGAACGTCGCGAGGATCATCCAGAACGCGTACACCGTCGCGGCGCCGGCGACGAGCGCGACTCCGAAGCCGAGCGTCTCGAGCGGCCCCACGCGATCGCGGAGGCCCGCGATCCCATAGCAGAGGATGCCGAGCCCGAGCACGAGGTCGACGAGCTTCCAGACCCGGATCTCGCTCGTGGAGGCGAGCAGCTGGGCGTCGGCCGGCTTGGTCAGAACGAAGTCGAGCGTTCCCTGGCGCACGTCCTCCATGAACTTCGTCAGGCTCGGCGCGATCACGATGTGAATCGCGCCGTAGACCGTGAAGTAGACGCCGAGCAACGCGACCAGCTCCGGCGGGCCCCAGCCAGCGAGTGTCTCGGTGCGCGAGAAGACGAGTGACACCGCGGCGAGCGCCGAGCCGACGTTGAGCAGTGACTCGAAGATCTGGATCCAGAAGTTCGCGCGGTACGCGGCCTCGTTCTGGAAGCCGAGCTTCGCGAACACCCAGAAGATGCGCAGCGCGCCCATCGCCCCCTAACCCCCGACCGACGAGAAGCGGCGCAGCGCGCGCGGCCAGAGCAGCGCCAGGAACGCGGAGCCGGCGGCCAGCCACACGAGCTGGAGCGCGAGACCCTCGAGCGCGTCGGGGCGAGACACCTTGCCGAGCACGAGCTCCACCGGAAACGAGACCATCAAGCGGAACGGCAGTGCGTCGGCGAGATGGCGCAGCCAATCGGGAAGCAGCGCCAGCGGGGCCACGCGGCCGGACAGGAAGAACAGCACCGCGAAGTAGGCCTGATTCACGGCCATGATGCGCGTGGTCCAGAAGCAGGCGAGCGCGAGCGCCCACTCGAACACGAAGCGGACCGCGAAGGCGAGCACGAGCGCGGGCACGAACAGCGCGAGTGACCACGCGTGCAGCTCCGCGCGCGGCTGGAACGCGAGCGCCAGCAGGCCGAGCGCCGGCAGGAGCGCGACCTGCATCGCGAGCTTGTGCGCGACGTTCTCCGCCAGATCGCCGTGAATCGGGTGGACGGGCCGCAGGAGCAGGAACGCGAACTGTCCCTGCTGCACGCGGTACTGGAACTCCCACATGTGCCAGCCGGAGGTGATCTGATTCACCGCCGCGAGCACGAGATAGTACGCGGCGAAGTCGCGCGGCCCATAGCCGCCGACCGTGCCGCCCTGCGCTTCCGCGGCGGCGGACCAGACGACGAGATAGATCAGCGGCTCGATGACCATGCCCATCAGCCAGATCGCGCTCGACGCCCGGTACTGGATCTCGATCGCGATCGAGATGCGGATGAAGGTGCCGTAGAGGTCGCGCAGGAAGCTCACGGCGCCGGCTCACCTGCGAACACGCGCTCGATCACTTCCTCGATGGGCGGGTCCTCGACGACCAGGTCGACCACGGGCAGGTCGGCGAGCAGGCGCGCCGTGACTTTCGGCGTGTCGGCCTTGGGCACGCGCAGCACCGCGCGCTCGCCGGCCCGCGAGACGACCTCGCCGTAGCTCGAGAGGTCGGGCGCGGGCCCGCCCAGCTCGACCGACACCGTCTTGTGCGAGGCGAAGCTCGCGACCAGCGCGGAGAGCAGGCCGTCGAACAGCAGCCGCCCGTGGTGGATCACGATCACGCGCCGGCACAGCGCCTCGACGTCCGCCATGTAGTGACTCGTGAGCAGCACCGTCGCCCCGGTGCGCCGGTTGTAGGCGGCGACGAACTCGCGGATGCGCCGCTGCATGGTCACGTCGACGCCGATCGTCGGCTCGTCGAGAAACAGCACCTGCGGCTCGTGCAGCAGCGCGACCGCGAGCTCGCACTTCATGCGCTCGCCGAGCGACAGGTTCCGCACGGGGCGCTCGAGCAGCGGCCCGAGCTCGAGCAGCTCGACCAGCTCCCCGAGCACGCGCCGGAAGCGCGGCGCGTCGATGCGGTAGATCGCGCGGTTGCGCTCCATCGAGTCCGCGACGGGAATGTCCCAGACGAGCTGATTGCGCTGGCCCATGACCAGCGTGATCTGGCGCAGAAACGCGTGCTCGCGCTCCCAGGGCACGAAGCCGAGCACGCGTGCGCCTCCGCTCGTCGGGTGGAGCAGGCCCGAGAGCATCTTCAAGGTCGTCGTCTTGCCGGCCCCGTTGGGGCCGAGGAAGCCGACGATCTCGCCGGGCTCGACCGCGAACTGGATCGCGTCCACCGCGGTCACTCGGCGCGACTCGCGCCGGAACAAGCTGCGCAGCGCGGCGCGCATGCCGGCCTCGCGCACCGGCACGACGTACGTCTTCGCGAGTCCTTCGACCGAGATCGCCGGTGCTGCGCTCATCGCGGCGCAGGATAGCGGGCGGGTCAGCCGTTCGCGGGACTGCGGTGGCGCGCGAGCTCGTGCGACGGCTCGCCGAGCAGCGGGGCGAGCGTGGGCGCGAGCGTCTTGAAGAGCTGCGCCGGGAGCGAGCTCGTGAAGGCGAACGCCGCGGCGTCGGGCCCGTGCACGTACGCGGTGATCACCCCGTAGAAGCGGTCGTCGATCAGGAACACGAACGTGGCGGTGCGATTCACGACGCGTGACTCGAGCAGCTTGCCGCCTGGGCCGAACGTCTTGAAGCGGTGATCGCCCGTTCCGGTCTTGCCGCCCACCACGGCGCGCCGCCCGTCGGGCGCGATCAGCGCGCCGTTCGCGCGCACCGCCGTGCCGTGCTCGACGACGCTCACCATCGCACTGCGCAGCTTGTGGGCGACCTCGACCGGCATGACTCGGTTGCCGTCAGCCTCGAGCGGTTGCAACACCGTCTCGTACGGCGTGTCGGCGGCGAAGCGCAGCTCCGAGATGCGATTGGTCGGCTGGCGCACGCCGTCGTTCGCGATGATGCCCGCCATCTCGGCGAGCGCCGAGGGGCGGTCGGCCGCGCTGCCGATCGCGGTCGCGAGCGAGGGCACCAGTGACTCGAACGGGTAGCCGTGCTGCTGCCAGTTGCGGTGGACCTCGAGGAACGCCTCGATCTCGAGCAAGCTGCGGATGCGGCGGTCCTGAGCCGCGCGCCGGTGGCGGCTGAACAGCCACTGGTACACCGAAACGCGTTGCTCCGCGCTCGCGTCGAAGACGGCTCGCAGGGTCGCGTCCGGCTGCTCGCCGAGATAGCCGACGAGCCAGAGCTCGAGAGGGTGCACGCCGGCGATGTAGCCCTGATCGGCCAGGCCGTACTTCGCGGGTGAGTATTGTTCGTACAGGTGCTGGCGCATGCTCGGCACGAGCTTCGCCTCGGGCAGGTTCTCGCGCAGCGCGGCATCGAACTCCTCGAAGGAATCGTCCGGGCGCGCGGCGCGGAGCGCCATCGCGACACGCTTGGGTGTACGGCGGACGCCCCGCAGGAGCGTCTCGACGATCTCGCGCCGGTTCTGGCCGTGGTACTTGCGCCAGAAGCGCTCGAGATAGATTCGCCCCTCGCGGTCCGCGAAGCGGCGCAGATACTCGGCGCGGCGCGGATCCTTCGGGTCGCGCAGTATGGCGGCGCTCGAGCCCGGCGCCTGGAACGTGTAGTAGTTCACGATGTCGCGCATCAGCCGGATGAACACGAGGTTCACCGAGCGCGTGAACGCCTCGTGCACCGTGATGATCTTGGTGTCGTCTTCCTTCTCGAAGTTCGCGAAGTGGTGCTCTCCGCCGCCCGTGAAGAACACCTCGGCGGGGCTCGCCGAGTAACTGCGGTCGAGCGCCTCGTCGAGCAGCGGCGAGAGCGGCATGTTCGGATGGGCGATCAGCTCGTCGAGCACGAAGCGAGTCAGGTGGTCGCGAGGCTCGGTCTCGATCGCCTTCAGGGTCTGCGGGTGCTCGCCCGCGAAGCGCGTGTGCAGCTCGGCGATGATCTCGAGGTAGGTCGCGAGCGTGCGCAGCTTCGCCGTCGAACCCAGGTCGAGCTTCACGCCCTCGTTCACGTCGAAGGGTTGGTCGGTGCTGTCGGCCTGGACGAGCAGGTCGTTCGCGCCGGCGCCGCGCTCGTAGAGCGAGAAGCTGTAGATGATCTTCGCGGGGTCTCCGGAGTCGAGCATGTGGTGCCCGTACAGACCGACGGCGCGCGCGCGCTCGGGGTCGCGCAGCTCCCGCAGCTCCCGAGTCACCGCTTCCTGTACGGACGGGTTCACCGTGCTCGCGACCGCGAGGTCGAGGCGGTCGAGCGCGTAGTAGTCGGACAAGCCGAGCAGCGCGACGAGCTTCGCGCGCACGGCGCTCGCGGACTTCCGGTCGTCCGGCGGCGGCGCGTCCGCGCCGCGCTGTCGCAGCTCGAGGTCGATGCCCAGCGACGCCTCGCAGAGCTCGGGCGAGATCACGTGCTCCTCGCGCAGCAGACGCAGAAAGGTGTCGGTGCGCGCGCGCAGCGCGTCGGGGTCTTGAATCAGGTAGTACGACGGGCGGCCGGCCGAGAGCACGAGCGAGAGCGCCTGCTTGTAGGCGCGCGCGCGTGTCTCGAGCGGGTAGCGGGACGCCGGGTCGTCGGCCTCGCGCAGCACGCGGTTGATCTCGTCGAAGTCGGCGCCGTACCAAATCGCGAGCGCGTCGCCGATGCCGATCACCTCGCCGTACGGGGGCGCGGCGGCGAGCGGCATCGAGTTCACGTAGTCGACGACGATGCGCCGGCGGGCGCGCGCGGTCTCCTCGCCGTCCAGATACACGCGCAGGCTGGCCGAGGCCATCTGGCGCAGCTTCTCGACCGGCGATGTCGTGAGTCCGCCGGCCGAGTGTCGGAATTTCTCGATCTGCGTCGCGAGCGTGCTGCCGCCCGCGCGCTCCGTCTCGGCGCCCGCGACCTGCAGCACCTGCGCGAGGGCAGCCTTGCCCAGGCGGTCCCACTCGATCGCGGGGTTGTGCTTCGGATACCGCTCGTCGAGCACCTCGCGGTTCTCGACGAAAGCGAGTGAGTCGACCAGCACGCGCGGCACGTCCTCGAAGCGCGGATAGCTGTGCTCGGGAAAGCTGGCCGCGAACAGCGGCGCGCCGCCGCGCCCGACGATCGAGAGGCCCGCGTGGGTCTTCTCGGGGTACACCGGATTGAGCCCCCAATCCTCGAGCCCGATCAGCCGCGGCGAATGGCGCGCCTGACGTTCGACGCCGAAGCCGGCGGCCGAGAGGCGCGCGACGAAGTCGGGAATGCGCGTGTAGCCGAGCCGCTCGTCGAAGGGGCCGCCGGTTGGAAAGCGGATGCTCGGGCTCGGGCCCGGCTCGACGGCGAAGCTCGCTTCGTGCGCGATGCGCGTCAGCTCGCGCGCCTGGAATTCGGAGGTGCGCAGCTCGCGCGCAACGAGCCAGACCGCGAGCGCGAGCAGCGCGAGCAAGCACAGCAGCAGGAACCAGCGGGCGCGCGGCCAGCGCCGGCGCGCCGCGGACGCGCGCCGCCCCTCGGGGAGCGCCGCTTCCGACTTGGGCGCGGAGGGAAGGTGGATGGAGGTCTGCATGGGCTCGCTTCCAGATTCCAGACGAGGGTCGGCCGACACAGAAGAGTGGCGGCCGTCGCCTGCGCGTGGCGAACCCGGGCTCGCGCTCATCGGCGCGTCTCGACCGACGCTGTGCAACACCGATGTGACTTGCGCGGAGGCTGCGCGCGCATGCGCCGGCTAAGCTCGCGCACCGTGTTCTCGCGGCGCACCGAGTGGGACCTCTCGCCGAACGCGCTGTCCCGCGCGCTCGCGAGTCGTCGCGCCGCCGGGGGGAGCGTCGTCGATCTCACCATCACCAATCCGACCGAGGTCGGTCTCCGGCATCCGCCGCCGTTCTTCGCGGGTCTCGTCGATTCGGCCAGCGCCAGTTACGCGCCGGAGCCGTTCGGTCTCCGCCGTGCCCGCGAGGAGGTTGCAGCTTACTACCGAGAGCGCGGCAGCGCATGTGACCCTGCGGCGATTTGGCTGTGCGCGAGCACGAGTGAGGCGTTCGGCTACCTGCTGGCGCTGCTCTGCGATCCGGGGGATGCGGTGTTGGTGCCGCGGCCGGGGTATCCGTTACTGGACTACCTCGCGGCGCTCTCCGGGGTGAGGCTGGTTCCCTATCCGCTGCGCTTCGCTGGCCGCTGGCACGTCGACCTCCCGGCGCTGCGCGCGGCCGTGCGCGGGGAGCCCCGCGCGCGCGCGATCATCGCCACGTCGCCCGGGAATCCGACAGGCGCGGTTCTGGGGAAGACGGAGCTCGCGGAGCTCGAGGCGGTCTGCGCAGAGCGAGAGCTCGCGCTCGTGGTCGACGAGGTGTTTCTCGACTACGCGCTCGGCCCAGCTTCGGGAGGGCTCTCCTCCGCGCTCGGCGCGCGCGCATGCCTGTGTTTCGTGCTGTCCGGGCTCTCGAAAGTCGCCCTGCTGCCGCAGTGGAAGCTCGCCTGGGGGGCGACCTGCGGGCCGCAGCCATTGGTCGAGCGCGCGCTCGAGCGACTGGCGCTGATCGCGGACACGTTCCTCTCGGTGTCGACCCCCGCACAGCTCGCGCTGCCGCGGATCTTCGCGGCGGCTCCCCAGCTGCAGGCACGCGTCCGCGCACGGACGGGCGCGAACCTGGCGGCGCTGGTCAGCGCGCTCGCGGGCGGCCCGGCGAGCCTCCGCGCGGGCGAGGGCGGGTGGGCGGCGGTGCTGCGCCTGCCGGCGCTCGCCGGACTCGACGACGAGGCGTGGGCGCTCGCGCTGCTGGAACAGGCGGGCGTGCTCGTGCATCCCGGTGCGCTCTACGACCTCGACGGCTGTCACTGCGTCGTGTCGCTGCTTCCGGAGCCGGACGCGTTCGCGGCCGGCAGCCGCGCGCTGGCGCGCGAGGTCGCGCGTCAGGTCGGGCGCGGCTGACTCAGCCGGGCGTTTTCGCGCGCGCGCCCGACTCGTTCGCCGCCGCGCGGAAGATGCCCTTCGACATGGTCGAGGACTCGGCCTCGACGCGGCGCGCGTACACACTCGCGCGAAGCGCGTGCGCGCCTTGACTGTCGGGCTCCGCCTCGGCGGCCCAGTCGACCCAGTGCGAGGCCATGCGCAGATCGCCCGCGTCCAGACACTGTGACGCGCGCGCCAGGAGGCGCGCGATGCCGCCCGCGAGCGCCACGATCTCGCGCGCCTGTTGCGCGCGCGGCGCCGGCTTCAACTCACTCGGCACGCCCGTGTACCAGCCGCCCAGGCAGCGAACCACGTTGCGCACGATGAACTCGGGCTCGTCGTAGATCGGCTGCAGATACGGCCGCTCCGCGAGCGCCGCCGGTGGCCTCACGGTCTCGATGATCTCGTAGACGTTCGCGCCGCGATTCAGGAGCTCGAGCGTCTGGCGGTAGAGTGACTCGAGATAGTCCGCGGTGTCGAGCAGGGCCGCGCGCACGCGCTCGGCGCCGAAGATCGGGACGCCGTGGCCCGGCAGGAGCACCTGCGCCTCGCGCGCGGCCATCGTGCGCAGCGCCTCGGCCCAGTCACTCGCGTAGCGCTGCACCTTCTGCGGATTGCCGGCGTTCGGCGCGGCCCAGATGAAGAGGTCACCCGTGCACAGGGTGCGCGCGTCGGGGATCCAGACCCAGGTGTGGTCGTCGGTCTCACCGCGCGCGTGGTGCAGCTCGAGCTCGCGCCCGCCGACCCGCAGGCGCAGCTCGTCGCGGTACACGGCGGTGGGGTAGTCCGGATTCACGGGCCACTCGACCGGGACTCCGAACTGGCGCGTGTTGATCGCCGCGTTGTAGCCCGCGGTCTCGATGTAGCGGCGCATGCGCGGCGCCACGTCGACGTGGCCGACGATCGTCGGCCGCTGCCAGCGCTGCGCGTCCGCCTCGCGCAGGAACGGCGGGAGCCCGTACGCGTGGTCGACGTGGCCGTGCGTGTAGATCGCCGTGTGGACGGGGTCTTTCGCGAAGCGCCGGACCGCCGCGAAGCTGCGCTCGTTCTGCGCGGGATGAAAAGAGCCCGTGTCGACCAGCACGAGGCCCTCGGCGGTGCGCACGGCGGTCACGTTCACGAACGCTTTGTAGAACGCGACCCCGGGCGCGACCTCCTCGATGCGGTCCACGAACGCGAACGGATGATTCGCCGGATCGCGCATGTCGGCGCGGCCGGACAGGAGCAGATCCGAGAGTTCGTGCAGCGTCGCCATGCCGCTTCTCCGCGGGTTGAGTGCCTTCCCGCTTACCCTATCATGGCGGTTCGGCCCCGAGCGGCGGGTGCGCGGTGATCTGAGTGTCGGAGAGTGCGATGAACGTGAGCGTCGAAGAAACGGGGCCCGTCGAACGACGCCTCCACATCGAGATCCCGACCACCGAGGTCGACGCCGCGTTCGAGGCGTACTTCCACGAGATGCGCCGCGGCGCACACATCAAGGGATTCCGCCCGGGTAAGGCGCCGCGCGAGGTGCTCGAGAAATACTTCGGCGAGCGCGCGGCGAGCGAAGTCCTGCAGCGCCTGGTCGAGGAGTCGCTCGGCAAGGCGATCACGGACTCGGATCTCGACGTGCTTGGTGAGCCGCGCCTCCAGCCGGGCGAGCCGCCCAAGCCCGGAACGCGCTTCAGCTACGACGCCGAGGTCGACGTGCGGCCGGCGATCGCGGTGGGCCGGGTGCGCGGGCTGGAAGTGAAGCGCCCGACGCTCCCGGTGCCCGAGCAGGATCCGGTCGAGGCGCACCTCGAGGAGATGCGGCAGCGACAGGCGCAGGTGATCGACGAGGAGAGCGGCGTCGCGGCGGCGCGCGGCCACGTGGCGGTGCTCGACTACACCGGCAAGCTCGAGGGCAAGCCGTTCGCCGGCTCCAGCGCGCGCGAGGCGCAGGTCGAGATCGGTGTGGGGCGAACCTTCGGAGGCTTCGAGGACGAGCTCGTGGGCATGCAGGTCGGCGACGAGCGCGCGTTCGACATCGCGATGCCGGAGGATCACGCGGACGAGACGCTGCGCGCAAAGACGGTGCGCTTCGAGGTGAAGCTGGTCGCGCTGAAGCGCCGCGAGATTCCCGCGCTCGACGACGAGTTCGCAAAGGACGTCTCGAGCTTCGCGACGCTTGCCGAGCTGCGAGCCGATCTCGAGCGACGCGTCGCCGAGGGCCGAGCCGCGGACCAGAAGAGACTCGAGCGCGGCGCCGTCGTCGAGGCCTTGCTCGCGGCCAATCCATTCCCGATCCCACCGCACCTGGTCGAGTCACAAGTGCGCGCGCGCATCGGGCGCATGCTCGGGCAGCTCGGCAACGCGCGCGTGCCGCGCGAAGGACTCGCGCAGCTCGTCGAGCGCTGGTCGCAGGAGCTGCGGCCGCAGGTCGAGAACGAGATCAAGCTCGCGCTGCTCGCGCCCGTGATCGGGAAGGCGGAGTCGATCGAGGTCTCCGACGCCGATGTCGATGAGCAACTCGGGCGCATCGCGGAGGCGAACGGGCAGAAGCTCGGCGAGCTCAAGCGAGAGTATCGCGAGCGCGGCCTGCTCGACGCGCTGCGCGCCGGAATCCTGGAGCAGAAGGCGGTTGAATTCGCACTCGACGCAGCTAAGCTGTCGGATGTGTAAGCGCGCGGAAACGAAAAGGAAAATTCGAGCGCCTGCGCATTCGATCGAAGCGGATCCGCTACAATGAAAGGAATGTCGTTGCTGATTCCGATGGTGATCGAGCAGTCGAATCGCGGCGAGCGCGCGTACGACATCTTCTCGCGGCTTCTGAAGGATCGCATCGTCGTCCTCGGCAGCGCCATCAACGACGACGTCGCCAACCTCGTGATCGCCCAGCTCTTGTTTCTCGAGGCGGACGATCCCGAGAAGGACATTTATCTCTACGTGAACTCACCCGGCGGTGACGTGAACGCCGGCCTCGGCATCTACGACGTGATGCAGTACGTGAACCCCGACGTGCAGACCATCTGTATGGGGCAGGCCGCCAGCATGGGCGCGGTTCTGCTCGCCGCCGGCGCGAAGGGCAAGCGCAGCTGTCTTCCGCACTCGCGCGTGATGATCCATCAGCCGTGGGGCGGTATCCAAGGCAAGACTTCGGACATACAGATCCATGCGCAGGAGTTCCTGACCCTGCGTGGGAAGATCAACGAGATCCTCGGCGAGCACTGCGGCAAGGATCCGAAGCAAGTCGACGCGGACACGAAGGACGACCGCTTCATGTCGGCGCACGAGGCACTGGACTACGGGCTCGTCGACAAGATCATTTCGCGACACGAGCGCGGACCGCGCGGGGTTGCCGGAGAAGGGAAGCAGGGCGGATGAAGAAGAAAGAAGAAGGCACGAACCTCGCCTGCTCCTTCTGTGGCAAGAGCCAGAAGGAAGTCAAGAAGCTCATCGCGGGCCCGACGGTTTACATCTGCGACGAGTGCATCGAGCTGTGCAACGACATCATCGCCGAAGAGGCGAGTCGCGACAGCGAGCGCGGGAGTTCGTCGGTCCCGAAGCCTCGCGAGATCAAGGCGTTCCTCGACCAGTACGTGGTCGGCCAGGATTCGGCCAAGAAGATCCTCTCGGTCGCGGTGCACAACCACTACCGGCGCATCGAGAACCAGTCGGTGGTCGGCGACGTCGAGCTGCAGAAATCGAACATCCTGCTGCTCGGGCCCACGGGCTCGGGCAAGACGCTGCTCGCGCAGACGCTCGCCAAGATCATCGACGTGCCGTTCACGATCGCCGACGCGACCACGCTGACCGAAGCGGGCTACGTCGGCGAGGACGTCGAGAACATCATCCTCAACCTCCTCCAGGGCGCGAACTACGACGTCGAGCGCGCGCAGCGCGGCATCGTGTACATCGACGAGATCGACAAGATCGCGCGCAAGTCCGAGAACCCGTCGATCACGCGCGACGTCTCCGGTGAAGGCGTGCAGCAGGCGCTGCTCAAGATCATCGAGGGCACGATCGCGAACGTCCCGCCGAAGGGCGGCCGCAAGCACCCGCAGCAGGAGTTCGTGCAGGTCGACACGACCAACATCCTGTTCATCTGCGGCGGCGCGTTCCACGGCATCGAGGACGTGATCGAGCGGCGCATCGGCGTGCAGGGCATGGGCTTCGGCGCGGAGCTGAAGAAGCGCCAGCGCAAGCTCGGCGAGCTCTTCAAGCACATCCAGACGGAGGACCTGCTGAAGTTCGGGATGATTCCCGAGTTCGTCGGGCGCCTGCCGGTCGTGGCCACCCTGGAAGAGCTGTCGCAGGAAGCGCTCTACAAGATCCTGACCGAGCCCAAGAACGCGCTCGTGAAGCAGTATCAGAAGCTGCTCGAGCTCGAGGGCGTGACTCTGCGCTTCTCCGACGGGGCGCTCCGCGCCGTCGCGGAGGAAGCGATCAAGCGCAGGTCCGGTGCGCGCGGGCTGCGCTCGATCCTCGAGAACATGATGCTCGACATCATGTACGACATTCCCTCGCGCGACGACGTGTCTGAAGTCGTCATCAACGAGGAAGTCGTGCGCCACGGTGCCGAGCCCATGATGGTCTACGACCGCGCCGAGAGCGCATAAGGAAGCTGGATGGCCTTCTTCAAGGGCGACGACGAGCGAGACGCAGGCGCAGGCGCGAAGAGCGGGCTCGTCCCGCTGCTCCCGCTGCGCGACATCGTCGTGTTTCCGCACATGGTCGTGCCGCTCTTCGTCGGCCGCGAGAAGTCGGTGCGCGCGCTCGAGCGGGCGATGGCCGGCGACCGCACACTCCTGCTCGCAGCTCAGAAGGACGCGAAGTCCGACGACCCGGCGCGCGAGGAGATTTTCCCGATCGGCACGCTCGGCTCGATCGTGCAGCTGGTCCGACTGCCGGACGGCACCGTGAAGGTGCTCGTCGAGGGCAAGCGCCGCGCGCGCGTGCGCGACTGGGGTCAGGGCGACGACTTTCTCGCGGTGCGCGTCGAGGTGATCGAGGAGAGCGACGAGAAGACCGTCGAGACCGAGGCGCTGATGCGCAGCGTGAATACCGCCTTCGAGAGCTACGTGAAGCTCAACAAGAAGGTTCCGCCCGAGATGGTGACCACGGTCGCGAGCGTGACCGAGCCGTCGCGGCTCGCGGACATCGTCGTCGCGCACCTGAACCTCTCCGTCGAGGAGAAGCAGCGCATTCTCGAGATCACGAACGCGCGCGCACGCCTCGAGGAAATCTACGGTCTCTTGCAGGGCGAGATCGACGTCCTGCAGGTCGAGAGCCGCATCCGCTCGCGCGTAAAGAAGCAGATGGAGCGCTCCCAGAAGGAGTACTACCTCAACGAGCAGATGCGCGCGATCCAGAAGGAGCTCGGCGAGCGCGACGAGTTCAAGAACGAGATACAGGAGCTGGAGGAGAAGCTCGCCGAGCACTCACTCCCGGAGCACGCGGAGGACCGCTGCAAGAAAGAGATCCGCAAGCTCAAGATGATGTCGCCGATGTCCGCCGAGGCGACCGTCGTGCGGAACTACATCGACTGGATTCTGTCTCTTCCCTGGAACAAGCAGAAGGAG
>Ga0326726_10003443_pt1 | contig 14512 bp, 16 predicted proteins | sample MHFenrmetagenome_2_FD_207603 | JGI IMG/M metagenome (GOLD analysis project Ga0326726, IMG submission 207603) | Lab enriched peat soil microbial communities from Michigan Hollow, Ithaca, NY, United States - MHF15MN | ecosystem: Environmental > Terrestrial > Soil > Wetlands > Peat | place: USA...
GGGCTTGGAAATCTTCGGAGTGTGATCCGCGGGCTCGAAAAAGCCGGGGCACATGCAATTATCACCTCAGAAAAAGATGAGATTGCATCAGCTGACGCCCTCGTGCTGCCGGGTGTCGGCGCGTTTCACGAGGGGATGGATCAGCTTGGCAGCCTGAAGGATACCGTCATAGAGGCAACCCGTGATGTTCCCCTCCTGGGGATCTGCCTCGGTATGCAGATGCTGATGGACACAAGCGAGGAACATGGAATTCACTGCGGACTCGGACTTGTCCCGGGTCATGTGAAGCGATTTCCCCGCGGTTCGGGACAGAAAGTTCCCCATATGGGCTGGAACTCCCTCGAAATTGAACAGGCTGACAACCCACTATTTGCCGGATTCGGCAGGGAAGAATATGTCTATTTTGTCCATTCCTTTTATGCAGAAACGAGACCGGAATACACCATTACAACAACCGAATATATCTGTCCTTTTGCGTCCTCGGTAGGGAGAGATAATGCGTATGGCGTCCAGTTCCATCCGGAGAAGAGCGGTGCGATCGGTCTTTTGCTGTTGAATAATTTCATTGGCATGGTGTGATTATATCCGGTCTTTTCCCCGTTTTTTGCCTTCCATTTACACCCTCTTTTAGAGAAACCTTTTAATTTCGGCCATTCGATGCTGTAGACATGAAAAGGATCATACTCCTCACATTATGCCTGATGTGTATCGCAGGGACGGCATCTGCATACCAGCTGTATCTCAGTTGTCCTGAATCCGTACAGGCCGGTCTTCCGCTAAAATGTTCCGTTGAGAGCAACTTCCCTGCCGGAACCACATTTGATGTTGTATTTTACCAGTCCGGGTACACTGCAACTCCTATCGACCGCAAGTCTGTTACGATCCAGAATACTCCTGACATCCTGTACTACCAGTTATTTGATACGAAAGGATTGCCGGGCGGCCAGTACAAAGTGGAGGTCCAGTTTATCGGTACTGAAGAGGGGAAACTTTCATCTGATTCAATGACCTGGCAACTGCCTAAGATTCTGGACCGTTCCGGTGACATTACGATTACCTCGCCAATGTCCCAGAGTGTTGATGAGGCTCTCAGGATCGAGGGGTCTATTACCAAACTCGGCAATGACGGTGTTGAGATCGAGGTTAAGGGACCGGATGGCAGGGTCTTCGGACCTCAGTATATTGGTACAAAAGTTGATTTGAGATCCGGGGCAGGTGCATTTACCCAGAAGGTAACAGTGACCGGGCCGGGGGAGTATGATGTGTACTTCAGGGATGGAAAGGGATATATTGGAATTAAAACCTTTACCGTTCTCGCTCCGGCAACACCGACACTCACATCTGTTCCGACAACAGCGGTAGTTACAACGCGCCCCCCGACGACGATTCCAACCGCCATGCCGACGACAACCCAGTCTCCCCTTTCCCCCGTTTCCGTTCTGGCAGCGCTCTCCGTTGGGAGTGTACTGGCAGCAGTCATGGCAAAAAAACGCTAGATAATGCTTTCTTTTTTTTATAGACTGAAGCGAAGTCTGAGATAGAGAGACGAATGTATTTTTTTTAGTTGGGAATCTATTTTTACGGATTTTCACAATAATCTATGGCGAGCATGTCTGCTGCACGGAATCTCTTTGATTGTTTCTCATTAACCTTGTTTAAAGAATCATCGCACTACAGACGTGCAAATCTGTAAGAACGTGGGCATAAAAATCCATAGGTTCAGGAGCAATAAAGTGTGCTTGCCCTGAAATTCATACGAGTTATGAGAGTCACCTGCCTTAAGGCCTCTCCGAGGCATGGAGGGTCTGGGAGTTCTTTGAGAATTTTTTGTTGCTGATCCGCCGCGGGGGCGGCCCTTTGGGACGGCGTCGTTCATCGTAGAGAGCACAGACTGGATTCCATCGCTCTGCATAGCGGAATACTATGATTTTCACGGTTCGTGCCTACTCCCTGATAATATGCAGAATAAAAGAACTTGAAAATGAGGAGTGAGAATGAGGATCCTTATTTTTTCGTTTTCTTCCAGAGGTATACTTCATACATGACCAGTACGAGGATCACGAGTAATCCGCCAAGGAAAAATGCCAGTGCGGGATCCATGAGTGACGCGGCTGGCTGTGCACCGGTACCGATGGGGACTGGTGCTGGAGTAATAACCGGCGTTGAAGCCAGGGTTGCCATGGGAGATGGTGGAGGGGTGATGTTTGCAGTAACTCTATCAGAAATCCCTTTCGATCCGGCACCTGTGACTTCAGGTGTCATGGTTACATTTGGCAGGATACTTTCAGTAACTGCTTTTGTTGTGATAATATCTGTTTCCCGATTTACCTGCAGGGCCGAGGGGGCGTTCATCACGGTTCCCGTGCCGGTAATAAGCGGCGATATAAGGGATAGCGCCAGTGTCCCGAGGAGGACGATGCAGAACAGTGACGCATATTTCAGCAACAGCGAACGCACATTAGACGTGCGGGGGGCAACGATAAGGAGTTGGTTTGTCAGGCAGTAGATCTTTATTTCCCGTCCTTTCACGCTGTACCTGGTCTCTGCGACCGAGATCAGCCCGGCGTCAAGGAGGTTCTCTATATGATACTTTGCTGTAGTGAGCGGGATGGCAAGTTGTTCAGTAATCTCAGTTAAGCTCTTCTGCTTCTCCGCGAGGAGCTGGAGGATATCACTTGCAGTCTGGCTACCCATCGCTTTTGAAATCTTCTGGGCCCGCTCATCGCCCGGCTCAAGGATTACAACATCGTCAGCCATACAGTGCAGCAATTATTCGTTCGCGTCCTACTTTCAGCGCAAGATCGAGTTGATCGGCATCTGGTCCGCCACCCTGGGCGATAGAGGGTTTGCCGCCGCCTTTCCCCCCGAGGAGGCTGCAGACCTGGCTGATGATCTCGCCGGCGTTTACCCGGGCGTCCCCGGATGTAAGCACGACCCGCACCGTATCGCCGGTTCCGGCAATAAGAGCAACCCCCCCGTCTTCTGACACGGTGGTTGCAAGTGCAGCGAGCTCCTTAGCCGGGAGATCGATACGTTTGATGACCACGGGAACTCCCCCGATCGATTCTGCGACGAGGGTCTGTATTTCAAGCTCCACCAGCCGGGCGCTCATCCGATCGATATCTTTCTTCTGTTCTTTCCATTCATTAAAGAACCGCTGGACAGATGACGGGAGATTCTCAGGCTGCACCGACAGGATATCTGACGAGGATGAAACAATCTGCTCAAGGTGCTGCATATAATAGATCGCGGCTACACCTGCAGCAAATTCGATACGCTCAATACCGTCCTGGATATGTTCAACCCGGATGATCTTGATCACTCCCACTTCACCTGTGTTCCGGCAATGGGTGCCGGCACAGGCTTCGATATCGCCGGCAACCTTAACCACCCGGATATCTCTTCCCGGAGGTACACCCCCCTGGTAGAGGGAAAAACCATATTTCTGCTCGGCCTTCGTACGGTCCTCAACCGAGATCTCGACTGCCAGGCTTTCCATGATCATCCGGTTTGCCTTCGTCTCGATGTTCCGGAGTTCCTCAGGAGTAATGTGCTTGAAGTGCCGGATATCTATCCGGGAACTCTCGCTCCCTTTCTGGGCTCCTGCCTGGTGAATGTGCGCACCAAGTACGTCCTTTGCAGCATGCAGGAGAATATGGGTTGCCGTGTGGTGGCGCATCAGGGACCATCGCCTCTCTTCATCGACCATCCCTTTTACACGTTCGCCGCGGTGGAGAATACCCCCGGTGATATGATGCAGTATCACCTCGCCGATCTTTATAACACCATCGACCCTGACCATGCTGTCGGAACTGACCAGGGTACCGGTATCTGCCGGCTGACCGCCACCGTCCGGGTAGAAGAGGGTCTGGTCAGTTACCACATAGCCATCAAAGAAATCCAGTACGACGGCTTCAAATTCTATATCGGATGACTGCTCGTAATAGAGCTTCCTCGTAGGCGGGAGTCCGGAAATCCGCCCGGAATAGTCCATGGTCCTGTCCTCTGCGGGCTCTTTTTTCGATTCGGAATGCATATCCGCAATCATCGAATAGAAATTATCGGGCAGGTCTATCACGGCACCTTCCCTTGATGCAATATCCTTAACCATTTCCGGCTGGATGCCATGTGAGTCGTAGAGTGTCATGATCTCAGAGAGCGGGACACGCTGGCTCTTTGCTTTGTACGACTTTGCAATCTTCTGGACAATCCGCGTCCCGCGTTCAAGCGTCGATGCGAACTTCACCGTTTCACGGTCAACGATCTCACGGATCACGGAAATATCCTGTTCAAATGAATTCATGCCGATGATCTTCATCTGTTCTTCGACCAGGTCGGCGAGAGGCTCCTGTATATTCAGCTCGTTCATCATCCGCAGCGTTCTTCGTATGACAAGACGTGCGAGGTAACCTTCACGGACATTCGAGGGCACGATGCAGTCACCGAGCATATAGGCAAGGCAGCGGGTGTGATCCACAACAGCGTAGACTTTCTCGATAGGGGTGATCATCTTGTCGAGTTTTTCCGGTGATACATCGATTGCCGCTGCCACCTTCTTGCGCAGCTGATAGAGATTCGTTCCGGATATATCCATGAGCCCGGCGAATTTTGCGTTCAGTGCAAGGATCTTGGTGTAATCCTTGTTGTCGAGGATATGCAGGAGTCCGGCAGAACTCATCACCCTGCTGACCATCTCGGGAAAAACTGCGTCGTAAATAGTGGGGGAGCCTTTGGAAGCCCAGACAAGCCGTTCGAGCCCATATCCTGTATCGACGATGCGGAGATTCATGGGATAGTACATCTCGCCGTTGAGCTCGTATCCCGGCCCTTGAGTTTTCTGCCGCCCGAGGCTCATGAAGACAAGGGTTGCGATTTCAAGCCCGCCGATGAGCACCTCAACACTCGGTCCTGCATTGCCGCCCCCTATCCATGGATGCTCCTTATACGTGACATCGTTGACATCCCCCCCGATGGATGCGATGAACTGGTCGCAGAGTTCGACCGTCCGGTCTTTCCAGTAGATCTCCTCAGTGGGTGTATTGAAGGCGTGGTGGGCCATCATCTCAAATGTTGTGAGGTGGCGTCCTGATCTGCCAACGGAGTCAAGATCATTGAGCCGGATGCATGGCTGGGATATCGTGAGCGGGTTTGCCGGAGGTGGTACGATTCCTCCGGTGACAAACGGCTGGAAGTCCGCAATCGATGCGATGGTAAGGTAGATGTCATCCCGCCAGCGTGCAACAACCGGATAACGCTCTATCCGTGTATGGCCATGATGTTCAAAAAAGGAAAGGTACGCCTCTCGCATGCTGTCGAGCGTATGGGTCCTGAAGACCGGTTTGCCGATAAAATCATAGGGTTCACACGGGGCGTCCCCGCAGATTTCCCGCGAGTTGTCGCGCGTCCAGAACGCCGAACCGCACTTTTTACAGACCTTGCGTGTCAGCCCCTGCGTCTTAAAATATTCGAGCTGGTATTCTTCTTCAAGCATGCAAAATCCCTTAATCGTCAGTACAGTTTGATTACGAACGCTCATTATTGTATGGTTGTCAGCTTAATTTTTCCAGTTGTCCTGGTACCAGATGTCTGTTCTTTCGTATTTCCCTGTCACCTGCGCTATCCTGACTGCCAGCAGATGCCAGCAGGTCCTTCCCCGGTACATAAAATCCCCGCAGGTACAGAAATCATCATCTACCACATATTCGGCAGTCCTTCCTGAAACTACAAAAAAATCCAGGTATTTCTTTATTTTCCCTGTATCGAGAGCAGCGAGTGCTTTTTTTCCCCGGTTGCCAAAAGTCTCTTCTATCTCACAACGAAGCATTGCATCGAGGGCTTTTCTCTCGCCAAGGCGGTGCCAGAGATCGTTCATGGGATGATCTGCAGGAGAGGAGGATCATCAATGTACTGCCAGCCCATACGGGTTGCTAGGCGCTGCATGGCCGGTGCTTCAAGGGAGTAATGAGACGCCTCGATGCACGGCAGCGGGGATGAGCGGGCAACCGAGTGTTTCATCTCGGCAGAGAGGAATACATCGGCCCCGCCGGCAAATGCTTCGTCAAGGAGCGCGGGATCAAACCCGCTGCCGGCTGCCAGCGCGAGCCGGTTGCACGTTTTTATCTCTCCCCAGATACGGACCCTGCCCCCGAGACGCCTCGATATTTCTGCAGGTGAGAGAGAACAGGTACCGATACGTCCAAGCGTCAGGGGTTCTATGTCTTTGAGCGAGAGCAGTTCGGCAAGTGCATCATTGACACCATGTTCTGCCCGGTCGAAGTTTGTATGCATGACATAGAGATTCATCTCAGCAGAGAGGAGGGCCCGCATCAGCCCCGCTGTCCGCCCGGTCAGGGCAGTGAGCGGTGTCCACAAAGGTGTGTGATGTACAACCAGCATGTCAGCGGAGGCCAGAACTGCCTGATGTACCACATATGGCGTCGCATCCAGCGCACAGCATACCCGCATGATATTCGTTTTTCCCTCTACCACGAGTCCGATCTTCCCGACATCAAATTCCTCAGCCAGGTCCGGCGGAGCGAGCTGCTCCATCTCTTCAATGAAGGCACGCACATGCATAGAAGGGTATAGTCACCGGGACTTAAAATATCATATATTACTACTAGTAATAACAATTAATTTAAATATTCATAAAAGCGTATTTCTGGGTATGCACAAGACCATCGATCAGATCAACGAGCGGATCCGTGACGGCAGTGCGCGTGTTGTCACTGCCGAGGAGATGCCCGTGATCGTTGCCGAACTGGGTGAGGAGGGGGCGCTCAAGGATGTGGACGTGGTTACGACCGGAACATTCGGGGCCATGTGCTCATCGGGTGCATTCATCAATTTCGGGCATGCCGAACCTCCCATACGGATGGAACGTATCTGGCTGAACAATGTGGAAGCATACGGGGGGCTGGCGGCAGTCGACACCTATATCGGTGCAACACAGCAGTCTGATACCCGTGAAGAGGAGTATGGCGGGGCACATGTGATCGAGGATCTTGTGGCGGGAAAATCTGTTGAGCTCCGTGCAAGTTCAAGGGGTACCGACTGCTACCCGCGCAGGACGATAACGACGGATCTCCTGCTGGAAAATTTAAACCAGGCAATCATGTGCAATCCGCGTAATGCCTACCAGCGTTACAATGCCGCCACTAATTCAACGGATCGGGTGCTGCATACGTACATGGGAGTGCTGCTGCCAAACTGCGCAAATGTGTCCTTCTCCGGCGCAGGTATACTCAACCCGCTATCCAATGATCCAAAGCTCCGTTTGATTGGGAGTGGTATTCCCATCTTTTTGTGCGGGGCACAGGGCATGGTTATTGGCGAGGGTACCCAGCATTCGCCTGCCGGGGGATATGGTACCCTGATGGTAACCGGGAACTTAAAAGAGATGTCCCAGGACTATCTCAGGGCTGCGACGATGACCGGCTACGGTGTCACGCTCAATGTAGGACTCGGCATCCCTCTTCCGGTCCTCGATGTTGACGTTGTGCGTGCAACTGCTGTCCGGGACGAAGACATTTCGGTGGATCTTCTCGATTATGGTGTGCCAAGCCGGAGTCGCCCTGCACTGAGGAAAGTGACCTATGCTGAGTTGCGGAGCGGTATTGTTGAATTGAACGGGGAGGAAGTCAGGACTTCCTCTCTCTCCAGCTTCCGGAAGGCGCGCCAGGTAGCTGAAGAGCTGAAACACTGGGTTGAGCGCGGCAGCATGCAACTTGCACTTCCCACCCGCCCGATCGATGCGAAAAAACTGGCAAAGCCAATGTACCAGAGCGTTACAGGCCCGCGGGTGCTGGACATCATGGACAGGCAGGTTGTGACTATTGGCCAGGACGTGGAGATCACCACAGCCGCGAAGAAACTCCTGAAAGGTGAGACCAATCACCTGCCGGTGATCAACAGCGATGGCGTACTTGTGGGCATCGTTACAACCTTCGATATATCCAAGGCGGTTGCTAACCCCGGTAAAGCTCATCTCGTGAAAGATATCATGAAGAAGAAAGTGATTACGACCACAACGGATGAAGCGGTGGACATCGCTGTGCAGAAACTCGAGCGCAACAATATCAGCGCTCTGCCGGTCATTGATGGCGATCACCACGTTATTGCCATGCTCACGGCAATGAATCTCGGAAAACTTTTCGGGAGGTGGCTGAAATGAAACTGCTGGTTACATTCTCGCGCAAGAAAGGAAGAAAGCCGATCATCGCACAGGCAGTGCGTGATACCGGAGTACTTATCAATGTTGAACGGGCAGTCATCGATTCTTCGGAGGGAGAGGCGCTTATAGATGTTCCGGATGAACAGTGCAAACTTGTCAGCGATACGATGATCCGTCTCGGTGCGACGGTACACCTCCTCGAACACGGTATCAGTGTAAACGAGAGTGAATGCGTGGACTGCGGCGCATGCATCAGCATCTGTCCACGGGAGGTCTTCTCGCTGGACAAGGACTTCCAGCTCCAGCTGGAAGAAGAGAAATGCGTGCTCTGCGGCAAGTGCATTGAGGCGTGTCCTCACCAGGCTCTTACCCTCCCGTTATGATTCGCGAACCGTTCCGGTTCCGCCAGACCATTGCAACGATCCTTGCCGACGACCAAAAGCATGTCGCGGCGGCAAAGGAGGGAATGATCCAGGCGAGGCAGGTACTGGAGGCGTATATCGCCAGCGATCCTTTTTTTCAGGTTACCTTTGACCCCTATGTACCGGATTCTGATGAGCTGATCATCACAAGGATGTCACGTGCAACCGAAAAAGCCGGTGTCGGACCGATGGCTGCAGTCGCGGGGGCTATTGCATGGGCGGGTATTGACGCAATGACAGATGCCGGTGCAGCATTCGGTGTGATCGATAATGGCGGCGATATTGCCCTGATCAGTGATCGCCCGGTACGGGTAGGTATCCATGCCGGTGAATCACAGATCTCCAACCGGATTGCCTTCGTTGTCCCTCCGCAGAACAAGACACTTGGCATCTGCACCTCATCGGCAACAGTCGGACCGTCCGTCTCGTTTGGAATGGCAGACGCAGTAACCATATTTTCGCCCGATGTTGCTCTGGCGGATGCGTGGGCAACCTCGGTATGCAACCTGATCCGACCTGAAGATCAATCTGTCCTCGACCTGATTAACCCCTCAGAAGTCTCTGGTGTTTTTGCCGTCGTGGGGAAAGTCCTGGTGAAATGGGGAAATCTCCCGCCATTGGTTTCTGCAAATGTCGACGAGCAGCTGATCAGTGCGGGAGATCGTTTATAATTCCGGCCATCGCCAGAAATTTAAAAACCAATTCTTATCTTGGGTTGAGCATTCGAGTAATAGCGTTGCAATTCAGGTGCAGTCAAGCGGTGAATTTCTTGTTCTCATGAGTGCAGCGTTCTGAATGTGTATTAAAAAATTAATCCAGTTTACCATACGGTCCTTTCCACTTGTCAGATGACTTGATAAATTCAGAATATCCGTTTTTTCTTACAAACTCAAGAGATTGCCTGTATTTCTTGTATTTAAATCCGTTTTTAGCGAAAAATCCGGAAATTATTGTGCACGAATCAAAATCAGGACAATCAGCACAGGTTTCAAATTTCCGTTCCCTGAAACAACATAATTTCATTTTACATCTGGCATTGTCAATAACTCTCGTTCCTTTGTCGTATCCTAATTTACAGCCCTTGCAGAAGCCTTTGGTAAACGGGCGACAGGTCCTGCAATATGCGCCGCAACATCCGATATATTGTATTAAATCAGGCATTCTGCCATCCTTTGAATTCTGCATATCTTTTCACTATTACCCATGAAAATCGTACCAGGTGAAGGATCTGGTGGATTATCATGTCAGTACGGGGGATTTTCAATGTATTTCAGGCCTTCTGCGTACGCCTTTTTTCCTTCATAGGTGACCACCGGATGTTCACCGTCCGATACAATTATCACGGGCCTTTGGTTTTTTACAGAAAATATCAACTCCAGGAGTTCAATCTCGTCAAGTTTTATCCCATGGACGAGTGATGAGGCAGGCTCCAGTTCGAGCCGTTCCTGTGTCAGTTCATCCGGCTGCGTCCGGAAATAATAATAGAATACCTGCCAGGAATTCAACAGATCGGAGACCAGCAATTCGTTACGTTTATCAGGTTCAAGTGCCTCAATCCTGCGGGAGAGGCATGTAACATCATCCTCGCATGCATCAAAGAGATGATCAGCAATGGCTACAAGTTCTTCATAGGGAACTGAAGCATGGTCAGGACTCATTGCCAGTTATTGGTTTCAAAGACATAAAAAAATGGTGAACACGCAGGATAATCTGGTGAAAAGGACAAAAACCCTTATTCATCTTCATGAGGAATGCATAACGATGAAAGATGAGGATGAGGACTGGTTGATCTATCACCTCGTGGTACAGGGGCCTTCTGTGACTGCAGATGAACTTGTCCTGACCAGCGGGCTCGATCGGTCTGCAGTTGATAAATCGCTCGGACGTCTCGAACGAAACCTCTTAATTGAGCAAAAAGGAGGCATGGTGCGGGTGCTCACTATCGGAGAGGCGCTCCTGCTCTGCCAGATAAAGCACTCACAGGATCTCCCGTACACGATTGAAAACGGAGTAATCAGAGAGAGAAAAACGTAACATGCCAGGAAATGACGTTGTCATACTCCGGATCGGACACCGTCCTGAACGTGATCAGCGGGTGACAACCCACGTCGGCTTAACAGCCCGTGCGTTGGGCGCAAAGGGGATGTACCTTGCCACCTCCGATAAGGGAGTTGTCCAGAGCATTCGTGATGTGGCCGATCGCTGGGGGGGCGACTTCTTCTGCCAGGATAATGTGAAATGGCGCTCCTGTATCCGGGACTGGAAGGAGCAGGGCGGTATTGTTGTCCATCTCACGATGTATGGCGTTAATCTGCCAGACGTGATCGGCGAAATCAAGATTCATGGGAAAATTCTGGTTATTGTCGGCGCAGAGAAAGTACCCGGCGAGATCTTCGGGCTTGCAGATTATAATGTTGCAGTCACCGCCCAGCCGCATTCAGAGATATCGAGTCTGGCCCTCTTTCTCGATCATTTTTTTTCCGGGCAGGAATTCAAGAACGAGTTTCCCGGTGCCCATATACGCATCATCCCATCCCGGGCAGGAAAGCAGACGGAGGAGATGTGAACGGCAGGGTGCTGGTCGCCGGTTTTTCAACCCGTCACGTAGCGCAGTCGGCAGCACGGGCCGGTTATGAGGTATGCGCCGTTGACCATTTCTGCGACCAGGATCTTTCCTGGTACACGACAGACCAGGAAAAATTTGATGATCTCGCTGATCTTCCTGATGCAATAGATACGGTATGCCGGCGTCACCGGTTTGACCTCTTCATTCCCACGTCCGGAGCAGAAGACCTGTCCACTCCTCTCCCGCTCTGCGGGACCTCAAAAGATGCCGTCCGGCGTTTTCTCGATAAACTGGATACCCAGCATTTTTTTGAAACTCTCAATGTCCCTGTTCCCCACCTTGCACCCTGCGGAAAATATCCTGTCATGGTTAAACCACGGCGGGGTGCAGGAGGCTGGCGGAATGCCGTTGTACGGAATGCCGGTGGACTCGCTGCATGGGAGACCAGGTACCCCGGGATACCCTATATCTGCCAGGAAGTCATCGAGGGTATCCCGGCCAGTGTCTGTTGTGTCACGGATGGTGTCCGGGCTCAGGCAGTTGCTGCCAACGAGCAGCTCCTGCAGGAGGAGGGCGAATCCAGGTTCGGGTTCTGCGGTTCGGTTACGCCCCTTGATCACCCCCTCCGTGACTCTATGGTTACCGTTGCCGAACGGATTGCCGCTGCGAGCGGGTGCATCGGGACAATCGGGATTGATTTTGTTCTCGATAGTAAATCGGCCAGCGCAATTGAAGTGAATCCACGGTTCCAGGGGACGATTGATACGGTTGAAATGGCGAACGGATGCAACCTGTTCCAGTATCATGTTGATGCCTGCAGAGGAAAACTTCCTCATGGTACAGTATCCCCCCGGCAGGTCGCAGTTCGCAGGATACTCTTTGCCGACCGGGATCTGACGATCACTTCCGATCTTAAACGCCTGGCACCCTGTGTTGCAGATATCCCGTGGCCTGGAACATCGTTTGAAACAGGCCAGGCATTGATCAGCGTGTTTGGCTGGGGGCCGACACGTGAAGCCGCATTCTCTCTTCTGGATAAGCATATTAGCACCGTCCGACAATACATACGATGATGGATCCCATAGACGATCTGCTAAAAGATCCCGCACTCCGTGCATATCTTCACCGTCTGGTGAAGGATGAAGGGCTTAACCTCATCGAACGGTTCCCGCGTGAGGGAGAGCACAGCGATGAAGATCTTGCGGCAAAGACCGGTATCAACTTAAATTCGGTGAGGCATACTCTGTATACCCTCTACGAGAAACGGCTGGCGGAATATCACCGGATCAAAAACAATGAAACCGGCTGGCTGACCTATCTCTGGCAGCTCCGCATCGATCATATCTATGACGCAATACGTGAGGATATGGCCCTTGTCCTGGAGAAACTGGAACAGCGGGAGAAGTACGAAGAAGAAAATGACTTCTTTATCTGCAAGGACTGCCAGATGCTTTTCACCTTCCCGCAGGCAATGGGGTGTGATTTCAACTGTCCGGGCTGCGGAAAAGCCGTAACGCATTTTGACAACGATATGCTCCTGCGATCTCTCAAACAACGGATTGTCGACATCAAAAAATCACTGGGTCATGCCGCACAAACAGGATGAATCCTGTGAGAACCTTCTGCGTGAAGCAGGATGCAGCGAAAAGGTCATCACTCATTGCCGGGCAGTGCGGGATGTTGCACTCGGATATGCAGCGCTCAATGCCACTGTCCGGGTCGATCTGGTGCGTGAAGGTTCGATGCTTCACGATATCGGCAGGGGGGCAATCCATACGATCCTGCATGCACAGCGTGGAGCCGATCTCCTGCGAGCCCGTGGGATCAGGGAAGAGGTCGCCCGGATTGTCGAGTGCCATACAGGTGCAGGGCTTACGGTCGATGAATGTACTCTCCTCCGGCTGTCTCCCCGGGACTGCATGCCGCTGACCACGGAAGAGAAGATCGTTACCCATGCGGACAATCTCATTGATGGAAGAAAACGGGTAATTATCGAGGAAAGTATCGCGTCAGCCATTCACCTGCCCAGAAAGGTGAGACGGAGAATGTATCATCTTGCCCAGGAAGTTGAACTACTCTGCAGCTGAATAAAGCAGGTTTTTTTGGGTGGTCCATGACTTCTTTTTGGATTCTGAAATAATCGACAAAATTCCAAAAAAGAGATGGACAGTGACCGGATCGCACTTTCACCTTCGCGTGACCTTGCGATTGGGCTGTCTTGCATGCCATGGATCTTCTTTGCTGTTCTCTCGTTTTATCGCAGGCATCGCATAAGGGAGATGCATAGTGGCACACACGGGCATCAGAGCAAAAAACCAGAAGAGCTTCCCCGTTAATATGGTGATATTCCATGAACATATGAGTATTTTGATATAATGAGGGATTGTCACATCGATGTCTCGATTTAAGGATGAACTCCGCCGCCCCTGACGGGGCACCCCCGCGGCGGATCAGTGACTAAAATTTCTCAATAAACCCCTCTGCACCGCCGTGCCTTGGAGAGGCCATGAGGCGGGTGACCTCATTTAGGTACGAACTCTTCGTTCAAGTGCGTTTCACAGGACTGAGAAGTTGGAAATCACTGGCTGGAATGAACCATTTCCTCCCTCAAAAAATTTCCCGGAAAGCAAAAGAGGCTTATCTGTTAATAATAGGTTTTGCCGCTCAGATGATGACCTGCTTCACCTGGGGAAGGGCACGGATCTGTTCGATAACGCCCACCGGCATGGACTCTTCAACGATTATCACGAGTCTTGGCTCTTCGGAAAACTCCGGGTCGGTAACAAAGATCTGCCTGATGGAGACATCATGCCCGGCAAGGACCTGGACGACAGAACCGACAATCCCGCGTTCACTCGCATTTTTCGGGAGCACGGTGACAACAAAAAACCCCAGCGATTCTGCAACCTTGGAAAGATCCGGTGTCGCACGCATATTCAGGAAGATATCACGGAGAAACGGGCGTTCAAGGATGCGATGTGCTGTGGAATCCACGACACGGCGATCTGATCCGATAACTTTTGCCACAGCAGTTGCTGGCACTTCGATACCATTACAACTGATCCGTCCATCATCAGTAACACCAAAACCGTTCTCGAGCAGGAACCGGACCACCCGGCCCTGTGAAGGTGAATCAGAGAATTCGCGAATTATGTCTGACCACATACTCACCACTGGGCATGACGCATATAAATATACATCTATGCTAATCGATTGTCATCATTGCCGGAAAATTTCCATATACCAGCATCTTCAGGCAGGATTAAACCGGGTTACATAATTTCCTTCCAGAAATAGCCGGCACAGGAATGAGCCATGGAATCTCCAGAGAAAAACAACTTGCATAAGATT
>Ga0326726_10003444_pt1 | contig 14511 bp, 8 predicted proteins | sample MHFenrmetagenome_2_FD_207603 | JGI IMG/M metagenome (GOLD analysis project Ga0326726, IMG submission 207603) | Lab enriched peat soil microbial communities from Michigan Hollow, Ithaca, NY, United States - MHF15MN | ecosystem: Environmental > Terrestrial > Soil > Wetlands > Peat | place: USA...
AGCATCATCATCCGGCGATCGCGGAGCTCGTGAGTGCGGCGGCTCGGCGGGCCGCGGAAGGGCAGGCGCCACGCCAGCTCGCCGGCAATCTCCCGGCGCGCCATGCGCAGTGGATGGCGGTCGCACGGATGCGCGATCCGCTGGCGCTCGACTGGCTGCTCGAAAACTTCACCCCGCCATACGCCGACCTCGCGATGGAGCGCATCGGCGAGCTCGCGAGCTGGCCCGACGATCCGCGCGTCGCGACCGGCGTGCTCGCGCTCGGACGCACCAAGCCGTTGGTCAGTCATCGCCCGTTGTGGACGCAGATCGTCCGCATCGTGCGCAAGCGCGTCGCGCCGCATCTCGCGCCGCTCGTCGCCGAGCTGACGAGCTCCGCGCGCGTGACGACGTTCGATGCCTGGATGCAGACCAAGCTCGCGATCCTGACCCGCGACCTCGCGCAGCTACCACCGCTCGAACCGCCCGACGTCACGCTCGTCGCCGCGCTCGAGCAGATGCTCGAGGTCCGTCGCGATCGCGCGTCGCGGAAGACCGCCGAGGATTTCCTGCGCGAGATCTGGGCGACGCCCGCCGACGACGGACCGCGCGCCGTGTTCGCCGACTGGCTATCCGAGCGCGGCGATCCCCGCGGCGAGCTCATCGCACTCCAGCTCGCACGTCACCGTCGCACCGCCGACCCCGCGGCGCTCCGCCGCGAGCGCGCGCTCGTGGCCGCGCACGGCCGCGCGTGGATGGGGCCGCTCGAGCCGGCGATCGCGAAGAGCCCGATCGTGCTGTTCGAGCGCGGCTTCCTGCATCGCGCCGAGGTCAGCTGGCGGCGGCTCGGCGCGCTCCCGCAGCTGACGAGACATCCGGCGTGGTCGACCGTCCGCGAGTACAAGCTCGACTACGGCGCCGGCAGCAGCTGCGACGCCTGGCTCGACCACATGATCGCGCTCGGCGCGCGTCGGCTCTAGCAATTCCGGTGTTCGTACTTGCCACTTACATGCGTTTACGCTAAACGTCCGCTTCCGCATGCACAGCCGAGGATTGTCTATCGTACGACGCAGCTAAGTTATCGAGTTCTTTAGGGGAGTAGCTCAATGGTAGAGCATCCGTCTCCAAAGCGGAGGGCTGCAGGTTCAAGTCCTGTCTCCCCTGCCACACAAAACGCCAGCAGCGCAGCGCAAGAGAGGTAGACACCACCGTGGCCCAGCAAGAGAACGCACCGAACAAGCCCGTCCACCTGATGTATCTCGTCGGGGCGGTCGTCCTGTTCTACCTCTTGCAGTGGAGCATCGACTGGGTCTGGGGCTTCTTCACGGTCGCGCCGCCGAGTGATTTCAAGATCACGTTGATCGCCGCGATCACCGCGACCGTCGTCGGCATCGTCGCCTACAAGAACGATCGCATGTACCACCTCGCGAACGAGGTGGCTTCCGAGCTCAAGAAGGTCACCTGGCCGACGGCGAAAGAAGTTCGCTCGTCCACGGCCGTGGTGATCGGCATGGCGGTCATCTCCGCCCTCATCCTCTTCCTCTTCGACTTCGTATGGTCGGGACTCACGGACATGGTTTATGGATAACGGCATGACGCCCGACACCGACGAGTCCGCCACTGGGGCAGCTTCGAGCCGCGACGACGAGAAGTCGGACGGCGCCGCGGAGCCCACGCCGCGCACCTCGTCGCCGTCGATCGGCCCGAACATCGCGCCGCCGACCGCCGAGAAGAAGTGGTACATCGTCCACACCTACTCGGGGCACGAGAACAAGGCGAAGCTGACGCTGCTCGAGCGCGTCCGCAACCAGAGCCTCACCGAGTACTTCGGCGACGTCCTCGTCCCGACGGAGTCGGTCACCGAGAACGTCAAGGGTCAGCGCCGCACGATGACCCGCAAGTTCTTCCCGGGCTACATGTTCGTCCAGATGATCCTGGACGACCGCACGTTCCACCTGGTCAAGAACACCCCGAAGATCACCGGCTTCCTCGGCGGCACCAAGCCGACCCCGGTCCCCGAGCGCGAGATCACGGGCGTTCAGACCAACGTCGCCGAGGGCAAGGCTGGAAAGCCCAAGGCCCGCGTGACGTTCGAGGCCGGCGAGTCGGTCCGCGTCATCGACGGCCCGTTCGCCAACTTCTCGGCCACGGTCGAAGAGGTCAAGAACGACAAGCAGAAGCTCAAGGTCTCGCTGTCGATGTTCGGTCGCGCGACGTCGGTGGAGCTTGACTTCGCCCAGGTCGAGAAAGCATAAGTACGGCCCTCTATGAAGAAGGTCACCGCACTCATCAAACTCCAGTGCCCGGCTGGTAAGGCGAACCCCGCGCCTCCCGTCGGTCCGGCGCTCGGACAGCATGGTTTGAACATCATGCAGTTCTGCAAGGAGTTCAACGCGCGCACCGCGCAGATGGGCGACCTGATCATTCCGGTCCTCATCACGGCATACGCCGATCGCTCGTTCACGTTCATCACCAAGACGCCCCCGGCTTCGATCCTCCTCAAGAAGGCGGCGAAGATCGAGAGCGGCTCGGGCGAGCCGAACAAGACCAAGGTCGGCAAGGTCACCAAGAAGCAGGTTCGCGAGATCGCGGAGCAGAAGCTCCCCGACCTCAACACGACGAGCATCGAGTCCGCGATGCGCTCGGTGGCTGGCACCGCGCGCTCGATGGGCCTCGACGTCGTCGACTAAACAGTCACGGTTTGCACGGACATCCCAACCTCTGGGAGCGACCTACCTCACCGTGGTCGCGCTCGTACCAGAACGGAGTCACTATCATGGCAGGCAAGAAGTTCAAGAAGGCGCTCGAGTCCTACGATCCGCTGAAGAAGTATTCGGTCGAGGATGCGTGCGCGATCATCCCGAAGACGAAGATCTCGTCGAAGTGGGACGAGACCGTCGACGTCTCGGTCCGCCTCGGCGTCAACCCCAAGTACGCCGACCAGATGGTCCGCGGCTCGGTCGTGATGCCCGCCGGCACCGGCAAGACGAAGCGCGTGCTCGTCATCGCGAAGCCGGACAAGGCCAAGGAAGCGCTCGATGCGGGCGCCGACTTCGCCGGCTCGGACGAGTACATCAAGAAGATCGCCGAGGAGAACTGGTTCGAGTTCGACACCCTCGTCGCGACGCCGGACATGATGGTCCAGGTCGGCAAGATCGGTCGCGTCCTCGGTCCTCGCGGCCTGATGCCGAACCCGAAGGTCGGCACGGTCACGGCGGACGTCGCCAAGGCCGTCAAGGAGCTCAAGGCCGGTCGCGTCGAGTTCCGCGTCGAGAAGGCCGGCATCATCCAGACGCCGTTCGGCAAGGCGTCGTTCAAGCCCGAGGCCCTCGCGACGAACCTCCGGGCGCTGCTCGACCAGCTGATGAAGCTCAAGCCCCAGACCTCCAAGGGCACGTACATGCGCTCGATCACGATCTCGACCACCCACGGTCCGGGCATCAAGATCGACACCGCTCAGTTCTCGACATCGGAAGCCTGAGGAGCTAAAAGCTACCCCGCATCACATACGAACCCCCGTCGCAGACCGTAGGCATTTAAGTCCTACCGAGACGAGTGGACGATTCCGACTCCCACGAGTCGTGAAGCCGACCCTCTCGCCTCGAACCGAGAGGGTTTTCGTTTCAGGTCAGGAAAGAAGACGACACCATGGAAAGATCACTCAAAGAACAGGTCCTCGGCGAGATCACGGAGGCGTGGAAGAACGTCGCGTCGATCGTCATCGCGGACTACCGCGGCATCACCGTGCCGGTCGTCACCACGATGCGCGACGACTTCCGCAAGGCGAACTGCCACTACCGCGTGATCAAGAACTCGCTCGTCAAGATCGCGGTGAAGGGCTCCAAGATGGAGCCGATCACCACGCTCATGACCGGCACGACGGCCGTCATCTGGACGACCGGCGAGTCGCCGCAGCCGCCGGCCGAGATCGCGCTCAAGTGGGCCAAGACCGAGCCGAAGTTTCAGATCCGCGGCGGCTACTTCGAAGGCCAGCTCCTCGACCTCAAGGGCGTCGAGATGCTCGCCAAGATGCCGACGAAGAATGACATCCGCGCCTCGATGCTGATGACGTTCCTCGCCGGTCCTCAGAGCTTCGTCGCGCAGATCAACGCACCGGTCCAGAACTTCGCGTACCTCCTCGACGCGCGCAAGCGCCAGCTCGAGCAGGGCTAACCAACAACCTCCCAACCACTCACAGCTTTTCAAACCACTCGGTTTCGGAATCGTAAGAAAGAAGAATAGTCATGGCGTTCAATCAGGAAGAGTTCATCAACCAGCTGTCGGGTCTCACGGTCGTCGAGCTCGTGACCCTCACCAAGGCGCTCGAGGAGAAGTGGGGCGTCAAGGCGGCTCCGGTCGCGATGGCGGCGGCTCCGGCCGCGGCTGGCGCGGCTCCGGCGGCGGCTGCTGAGGAAAAGACCGAGTTCACGGTCGTCCTCAAGAGCGGCGGCGCCAACAAGATCGGCGTCATCAAGGTCGTCCGCGAAGTGACCGGGCTCGGCCTCAAGGACGCCAAGGACCTCGTCGACGGCGCCCCGAAGGACGTCAAGGCCGGCGTCAACAAGACCGAGGCCCAGGACATCGAGAAGAAGCTCAAGGAAGCCGGCGCCGAGGTCGAGGTCAAGTAACCCCGTTTCCGCTGGGCGCCCGCGGCTCAGCCCACGCCAGGCGCACACCGCGCCTGGCGTGTTCGCGTTTCCGAGACTGGCCGTTTACCCGGGTTGCTGGGGATCGGTTCGTCGGGTAGATCCACTGTCCCCGCGTGACCCAGAAATGGGGTTCATCCAGAGGGGATCCTCAACGATTTTGGCACGATCACTTGCAGCATACTTTTCGGTTCACTTTTCCGGGGACATGCTATACGCAGCCCCGGTTTCTTGGCGTTCGTCGTTGACTAAGCAGAAGTAAATCGGCCGGCATCTTCGATCCCCTCGCGCAGGGATCAAAAAAAGATGTCCGGCCTTCGGCGCATTTCGGCACAGCCTCGCCACACGAGAGGGATCCACACATGGCGTCACTGATTCAGAAGAACTTTCGAGCCCGCAAGACCTTCGCGAAGCTGAAGCAGGTCATCGAGATCCCGAACCTGATCGATATCCAGAAGCGGAGCTACGACAAGTTCCTTCAGATCGATATCCCGATCGAGAAGCGCGAGGACATCGGCATCCAGGGTGTCTTCAAGAGCGTCTTCCCGATCAAGGACTTCTCGGAGACCTCGTCGCTCGAGTTCGTCTCGTACAACCTCGAGAAGCCGAAGTACGACGTCGACGAGTGTCGCGCGCGCGGCATGACGTTCGCGGCGCCGATCAAGGTCGTCATCCGGCTCGTCGTGTGGGACGTCAACGAAGAGACCGGCGTCCAGTCGATCCGCGACGTCAAGGAGCAGGAAGTCTACTTCGGCGAGATCCCGCTGATGACGGACTCCGGCACGTTCATCATCAACGGCACCGAGCGCGTCATCGTCTCGCAGCTCCACCGCTCGCCGGGCGTGTTCTTCGAACACGACAAGGGCAAGACGCACTCGAGCGGCAAGCTCCTGTACTCGGCCCGCGTGATCCCGTACCGCGGCTCGTGGCTCGACTTCGAGTTCGACCACAAGGACATCCTCTACGTCCGCATCGACCGCCGCCGCAAGCTGCACGCGACCGTGCTGCTGCGCGCGCTCGGCTACTCGACCGAGGAGCTGCTGAACTACTTCTACGACACCGAGATCATCCACTTCGAGCCGTCGAAGAAGTACTCGCGCCAGGTCAACTACGAGCTGCTCGTCGGCCAGCGCGCCACGCGCGACATCAAGCACCCGAAGACGAAGGAAGTCCTCGTCAAGAAGAACCGCAAGTTCACGAAGGGCGCGATCCGCAAGCTGCAAGAGTCCGGCGTCGAGCAACTGCCGATCGACATGGACGAGCTCGTCGGCAAGGTGTCGGCGAAGGACGTGATCGACGAGTCGACCGGCGAGGTCCTCCTGCAGTGCAACGAGGAGCTCTCCGAGGGCAAGCTCGACGAGCTGCGCGATCGCGGCGTCGAGAAGGTCGAGGTCCTGTTCATCGACAACCTGAACGTCGGCCCTTATCTCCGGAACACGCTCCTCACGGACAAGCTCCAAGGGCCCGATGAAGCCGTCATGGAGATCTATCGCCGCCTGCGCCCTGGGGATCAGCCGGCGCTAGACTCGGCGCAGACCCTCTTTCACAACCTGTTCTTCAACGCCGAGCGCTACGACCTCAGCCGCGTCGGCCGCCTGAAGCTCAACTACAAGTTCAAGATCGACGAAGCGATCGAGACCCAGATCCTCACCAAGCGCGACATCCTCGAGACGGTTCGCTACCTGATCGAGCTCCGCAACGGCCGCGGCGTGATCGACGACATCGATCACCTCGGTAACCGTCGCGTCCGCGCCGTCGGCGAGCTGATGGAGAACCAGTACCGCATCGGTCTGGTCCGCATGGAGCGCGCGATCAAAGAGCGCATGTCGATGTCGCAAGAGATCGAGACGCTCATGCCGCACGACCTCATCAACGCGAAGCCGGTCTCCGCGGTGGTGAAGGAGTACTTCGGGTCCTCGCAGCTGTCGCAGTTCATGGACCAGACGAACCCGCTGTCGGAAGTCACCCACAAGCGCCGCCTGTCGGCCCTTGGACCCGGTGGCCTCACGCGCGAGCGCGCCGGCTTCGAAGTCCGCGACGTGCACCCGACGCACTACGGCCGCATCTGCCCGATCGAGACGCCGGAAGGTCCGAACATCGGACTCATCGCGTCGCTGTCGACGTTCGCCCGCGTCAACGAGTACGGCTTCATCGAGACGCCGTACCGCGCGGTCGAGGGCGGCAAGGTCTCCGAGGAAGTGAACTTCTACTCGGCGCTCCAGGAGGAGGGCCAGATCATCGCGCAGGCCAATGCCGAGCTGAAGGCCGGCAAGCTGTTCGGTGACTACGTGTCGTGCCGCAAGGGCTCCGACGTCGTCATGACGAAGCCCGACGACGTGACGCTGATGGACGTGTCACCGAACCAGCTGGTGTCGGTCGCCGCGTCGCTGATCCCGTTCCTCGAGCACGACGATGCGAATCGCGCGCTCATGGGATCGAACATGCAGCGCCAGGCCGTGCCGCTCGTCCGCACCACGTCGCCGCTCATCGGCACGGGTATGGAGGGCATCGTGGCCCGTGACTCCGGCGTCACCGTCGTCGCCAAACGCGACGGCACGGTGGACTGGGTCGACGCGAACCGCATCGTCGTGCGGCCGTCGAAGGTCGATCCGAAGGATCCGAACTCGGTCCGCCCCGACATCTACACGCTGGTGAAGTTCCAGCGCTCGAACCAGAACACCTGCATGAACCAGAAGCCGATCGTCCAGCCGGGCGATCGGGTGAAGGCCGGCGACGTCATCGCCGACGGCCCGGCGACGGAGACCGGCGAGCTCGCGCTCGGCCAGAACGTCGTCGTCGCGTTCATGCCGTGGGGTGGCTACAACTTCGAGGACTCGATCCTCATCAACGAGAAGCTCGTCAAGAACGATGTCTTCACGTCGATCCATATCGAGGAATTCGAGTGCGTCGCCCGCGACACCAAGCTCGGCAAGGAAGAGATCACGCGCGACATCCCGAACGTCGGTGAGGAAGCGCTCAAGGATCTCGACGAGTCGGGCATCGTGCGCATCGGCGCCGAGGTCAAGGCCGGCGACATCCTCGTCGGCAAGATCACGCCGAAGGGCGAGACCCAGCTGTCGCCCGAGGAGAAGCTCCTCCGCGCCATCTTCGGCGAGCGCGCCGGTGATGTCCGCGACACGTCGCTGCGCGTCCCCCCGGGCGTCATCGGCGTCGTGATCGGCGCCCGCGTGTTCGCACGCAAGGGCACCGAGAAGGACGAGCGCGCGCAGGCGATCGAAGACGCCGAGAAGGAACTGCTCCTCCTCAACAAGCGCGACGAGGTGAAGATCATCTCGGAGGCCTACTACAACAAGATGCGCGAGCTCCTGGTCGGCAAGACCACGGCGTCGCGCCTCGTCGACGACAAGGGCAAGGTCCTCCTGCCGAAGGGCGAGAAGATCACGCTCGAGATGCTGAACGAGGTCCCGAGCCGCTACTGGCACGAGATCCAGCTCGACTCCGGCGACGGCAAGATCGAGGAGCAGCTCGAGCAGCTCGCCGCGAAGCGCGAAGAAGACGTGTTCAACATCGAGGCGCAGTACTCGGAGAAGATCTCGAAGCTCACCAAGGGCGACGAGCTGCCTCCGGGCGTCATCAAGCTCGTGAAGGTCTATCTCGCGATCAAGAGGAAGCTCTCGGTCGGTGACAAGATGGCCGGTCGTCACGGCAACAAGGGCGTCGTGTCGCGGCTCCTCCCCGAGGAGGACATGCCGTATCTCGAGGACGGCACCCCGGTCGACATCGTCCTGAACCCGCTCGGCGTGCCGAGCCGTATGAACATCGGGCAGATCCTCGAGGTCCACCTCGGGTGGGCCGCGAAGTCGCTCGGTAACCAGATCGAGGCCTACCTCGAGACCAACTGGTCGGCGGACATCCTCAGGGAGAAGCTGAAGAAGCTGTTCCCGGATCACGCCCCGTTCATCGACAAGCTGAACCAGGAAGACGTCGGCCGCTTCGCGAAGACGCTGCAGACCGGCGTGCACCTCGCGACGCCGGTGTTCGACGGCGCGAACGAGACCGAGATCAAGAGCGCGCTCAAGATGGCCGGCCTCCCGGTCGGCGGTCAGGCTCGCCTGATCGACGGCAAGACCGGCGACCACTTCGACAACATGGTCACCGTCGGCGTGATGTACATGCTGAAGCTGCACCACCTCGTGGATGACAAGATCCACGCGCGCAGCATCGGCCCGTACTCGCTCGTCACCCAGCAGCCGCTCGGTGGCAAGGCGCAGTTCGGTGGCCAGCGCCTCGGTGAGATGGAAGTGTGGGCGATGGAAGCCTACGGCGCCGCGTACGCGCTGCAGGAGTTCCTGACCGTGAAGTCCGACGACGTCCTCGGCCGTACCCGCATGTACGAGTCGATCGTCAAGGGCGAGCACGTGCTCGAGGCCGGCCTGCCGGAATCGTTCAACGTGCTCTTGAAGGAGCTCCAGGCGCTGTGCCTGGACGTGGAATTGATCGAAGACCCGACGATGCCGCGTCGCGCGGAGCAGCAGCAGCCGGGCATCCCGGCGGGCCTCGCCGCTCTCGCACGTGAAGTCGCCGACAAGATGGGTTCGGCGGGCTGAGCCCAGAAGGAATCAAAGGAGCACACCATGAAGGACATCTTTAATTTCTTCGAGAAGCCCAAAGACCCGCGCATGTTCAGCGCGATCCGCATCCAGCTCGCCTCGCCGGAGAAGATCCGCGAGTGGAGCCACGGCGAGGTCAAGAAGCCCGAGACGATCAACTACCGCACGTTCAAGCCGGAACGTGACGGCCTGTTCTGCGCCAAGATCTTTGGTCCGGTGAAGGACTACGAGTGCAACTGCGGCAAGTACAAGCGCATGAAGCACCGCGGCGTCGTGTGCGAGAAGTGCGGCGTCGAGGTGATCCAGGCCAAGGTGCGCCGCGAGCGCATGGGCCACATCTCGCTGGCCACGCCGGTCGCGCACATCTGGTTCTTGAAGTCGCTGCCGTCGCGCATCGGGAACCTGCTCGACATCCCGCTCAAGGATCTCGAGAAGGTCCTCTACTGCGAGGCGTACATCGTCGTCGACCCGAAGCAGTCGGGGCTGTCGCGCAACGAGCTCCTCACCGAGGAACGCTACGGCAAGCTTCTCGACGAGATGGGCTACGACGCGTTCGACGCCGGCATGGGCGCCGAGGCGATCCTCGAGCTCCTGAAGCAGCTCGACATCGTGGGGCTCGCCGAGACCCTGCGTGGCGAGATGCGCGAGATCACCAGCGAGGCGAAGCGCAAGAAGATCGCGAAGCGCCTCAAGGTCGTCGAGGCGTTCCGCGAGAGCGGCAACAAGCCCGACTGGATGATGCTCACGATCATCCCGGTGATCCCGCCGGATCTGCGTCCGCTCGTCCCGCTCGACGGCGGCCGGTTCGCGACGTCCGATCTCAACGATCTGTATCGCCGCGTCATCAACCGCAACAATCGTCTGCGGCGCCTCCAGGAGCTCAACGCTCCGGAGATCATCATCCGCAACGAGAAGCGCATGCTGCAGGAGGCCGTCGACGCGCTGTTCGACAACGGCCGCCGCGGCAAGACCATCACGGGCCCGAACAAGCGCCCGCTGAAGTCGCTCTCGGACATGCTGAAGGGCAAGCAGGGCCGGTTCCGTCAGAACCTGCTCGGCAAGCGCGTCGACTACTCCGGTCGGTCGGTGATCGTGATCGGTCCCGAGCTCAAGCTGCACCAGTGCGGCCTGCCGAAGAAGATGGCGCTCGAGCTGTTCACGCCGTTCATCTACAACAAGCTCGAGGAGCGCCACCTGGTCACGACCATCAAGTCGGCCAAGAAGCTCGTCGAGAAGGAGCGCCCGGAGGTCTGGGACATCCTCGAGGAAGTGATCAAGGAGCACCCGGTTCTCCTGAACCGCGCGCCGACCCTGCACCGCCTCGGCATCCAGGCGTTCGAGCCGGTCCTCACCGAGGGCAAGGCGATCCAGCTGCACCCGCTCGTCTGCGCGGCGTTCAACGCCGACTTCGACGGTGACCAGATGGCCGTCCACGTCCCGCTCTCGATCGAGGCGCAGATGGAAGCGCGCGTGCTCATGATGAGCACGAACAACATCCTGTCGCCCGCGAACGGCAAGCCGATCATCGTGCCGTCGCAGGACATCGTGCTCGGGCTCTACAACCTGACCCGCGAGCGTCCGTACGCGAAGGGCGACTACAAGGAGGACAAGAAGGGTCGCGCGATCCGCGGCGTCTTCGGGTCGGTGGCGGAGGTGCGCATGGCGTACGACCACCACGAGATCCACCTCCAGGCCGCGATCAAGCTCCGCATGGAGAAGCATGACGGCACCGGCACCGAGATGGTGTCGACGACCGTCGGCCGCGCGCTGCTCCGCGACATCTGCCCGCGCCAGGTGCCGTTCGAGGCGATCAACAAGGTGATGGGCAAGAAGCAGCTCGCCGAGCTGATCGATCTCGTCTATCGCGAAGCAGGTCAGAAGGCGACGGTGCTCCTCGCGGACGCGCTGCGCACGACCGGCTACACGTACGCCACGAAGGCCGGCATCTCGGTCTGCATCGACGACATGGTCATTCCGCCGTCGAAGGAAGTCCTGCTCGGCGAGGCGCAGAAGGAAGTCGCCGAGATCGAGGACCAGTACACCGAGGGTCTCATCACCGACGGTGAGCGCTACAACAAGGTCGTCGACATCTGGGCGCAAGTCGCCGAGTCGATCGCCAAGGACATGATGAAGGAGATCTCGACGGACGAGTTCAAGGATCCGGAGAGCTCCACGATCAAGAAGGCGCCGTCGTTCAACTCGATCTTCATCATGGCTGACTCGGGCGCCCGCGGCTCGCAGCAGCAGATGCGGCAGCTCGCCGGCATGCGTGGCCTCATGGCCAAGCCGTCCGGCGAGATCATCGAGACGCCGATCACGACGAACTTCCGTGAAGGCCTGTCGGTGCTCCAGTACTTCATCTCGACCCACGGCGCTCGCAAGGGCCTCGCGGACACCGCGCTGAAGACCGCGAACTCCGGTTACCTGACCCGCCGCCTCGTCGACGTGTCGCAGGACACGATCATCAGCGAGTTCGACTGCGGGACCCGTCAGGGCGCCGAGATGATGCCGCTGATCGAAGGTGGCGAGATCATCGAGCGCCTCGGCGACCGCATCCTCGGTCGCGTCGTGCTCGAGGACGTCGTCGACCCGTACACCGGCGAGGTCCTGTGCCCGCAGCACAGCGAGATCACCGAGGACAACGTCAAGGTGCTCGACAACGCCGGTATCGACCGCGTGAAGATCCGCTCGGTGCTCGCGTGCGAGACCCGTCGTGGCATCTGCTCGCTGTGTTACGGCCGTGACCTGGCGCGCGGCATCATGGTGAACATCGGCGAAGCCGTCGGTGTCATCGCGGCGCAGTCGATCGGTGAGCCCGGTACCCAGCTGACCATGCGTACGTTCCACATCGGTGGCGTCGGTCAGATCCGTACCGAGCAGTCGGCGATCGAGGCGCGCAACGAAGGCACGATCAAGCTCAACACGGTCCAGCTCGTGAAGAAGAAGGAGCACTGGGTCGTGATGTCGCGCCAGGGCGAGCTCGTCGTCGTCGACGAGATCGGCCGCGAGCGCGAGCGTTACGGTCTGCAGTACGGAGCTCGCTTGATGGTCCAGGACGGCGCGCGCGTGAAGGCGGGCCAGGTCCTGGCCGAGTGGGATCCGTTCGCGATGCCGATCGTCGTCGAGGTCTCGGGCTACGTGAAGTACGGCGACATCGTCGACGGCGTCACGATGCAGGAGTCGCTCGACGAAGTGACCGGTCTGTCGCGCAAGCAGATCATCGAGAGCAAGGACGCGGACAGCCGCCCACGCATCACGCTGAAGGACGCCGACGGCAACACCGTCCAGCTCCCCGGCGGGCCGGCGTCGGGTGAGGCGCGGTACTTCCTCCCGGTCGACTCGAACATCCTCGTCAACGACGGTGACTTCATCGAGGCCGGCGACGTGATCGCGAAGATCGCGCGCGAGACCACGAAGACCAAGGACATCACGGGCGGTCTGCCGCGCGTGGCCGAGCTGTTCGAGGCACGCAAGCCGAAGGATCACGCGGTCATCTGCGAGATCGACGGCGTCGTGCACTTCGGCAAGGACACGAAGGGCAAGCGCAAGGTGCTCGTGGTTCCCGAGGTCGGTGATCCGGCCGAGTACCTGATCCCGAAGGGCAAGCACCTGTCGGTCCGCGAGGGCGATCGCGTCCGCGCTGGCGAGGCGCTGATGGACGGCCCGGCGAACCCGCACGACATCCTCAAGGTGTTGGGCGAGCGCGCGCTGGCCAAGTACCTCGTCGACGAGATCCAGGAGGTCTACCGCCTCCAGGGCGTGCGCATCAACGACAAGCACATCGAGGTGATCGTTCGCCAGATGCTGCGTCGCGTGTCGGTCTCCGACGCGGGTGACACGAACTTCCTAATCGAGGAGCACGTCGAGAAGCACATCTTCGAGGAAGAGAACGAGCGCGTGATCGTCGCCGGCGGTCAGCCGGCGAAGGGCGATGCGCTCTTGCTCGGCATCACGAAGGCGTCACTGTCGACGGAGTCGTTCATCTCGGCCAGCTCGTTCCAGGAGACCACGAAGGTGCTCACCGAGGCGTCCATCAACGGACGCGTCGACTACCTGCGCGGCCTCAAGGAGAACGTCATCATGGGTCGGCTCATCCCCGCCGGCACCGGCCTGGGCGCGTACAAGCGCCTGACGGTCGATGTCTCGGTCGAGGACGAGGATCTGGAGACCGAGGCCGACGATCTCGCCGACAGCTACATCAGCGGCGCCGAGCGCGGTCAGCGCGGCGAAGTCCACGAAGCCGTCGAGTAAGTCACGACCACCAGCTTCTGCTGGGACGGGCTCTTCGTTCGCGTAGACACGCGGATGAAGAGCCCGCTCTGTTTTCGGACGTGTCACCTGCAGAGATCACCGCGAGGCCGATGCCGTCACCTCGAGGTACCTGCGTCGATGTAGGTGCAGTTGGGTGTGAAACGCGTGACCGCGCGGACACGGCGTAGCGGTTCGCGTCGGGGTCGTGGAGTTGCTCCACAGATCCTGCGGGCAGTGCTCTTGCACTGCCAGGACCTGGCCCCTCGTCATGTCCGCCCCAACCAGTGAAATCCCGGCAACTCTCGATCCGGACCTGGCGGTCGGCCAGGTCATCGGCGAGTACGAGATCGACGGCGTCGTCGGGCAGGGTGGGTTCGGGACCGTCTACCGCGCGGTCCACCCGCTGATCGGCAAGGTCGTCGCGATCAAGGTCCTCGCGCGCAAGTACTCGGTCGATCCCGAGATGGTCTCGCGGTTCATCGCCGAGGCGCGGTCGGTCAACCAGATCCGTCACCGCCACATCATCGACATCTTCCTGTTCGGCACGCTCGACGACGGTCGCGCCTACTACGTGATGGAGTATCTCGACGGCGAGCCACTCGATGCGATGATCGATCGCCTCGGCCGCGTCCCGCTTCCGCTCGCGTTGCCGATCCTGCGCGCGATGGCCCGCGCGCTCGATGCCGCGCATGCCAAGGGCATCACGCATCGCGACCTCAAGCCCGAGAACATCTTCTTGCAGCGCGATCCGGACGGCGGCGCCGGGTGGCCGAAGCTGCTCGACTTCGGCATCGCGAAGCTGATGGGGATGGAGGACGGCCAGAAGCACAAGACGCGTACCGGGATCCCGATCGGCACGCCGTACTACATGTCGCCCGAGCAGTGCCGCGGCAAGGACGTCGATCACCGCACCGACTACTACGCGTTCGGCGTGGTCGCCTACCAGATGCTGACCGGCGTGCATCCGATCGATGCCGACGACTACATGACGATCATGATGCGGCAGCTCAGCGACGAGCCGGCCGCGCCGTCGACGCTCGTGCCCGAGCTCCCCGACGGCATCG
>Ga0326726_10003445_pt1 | contig 14510 bp, 15 predicted proteins | sample MHFenrmetagenome_2_FD_207603 | JGI IMG/M metagenome (GOLD analysis project Ga0326726, IMG submission 207603) | Lab enriched peat soil microbial communities from Michigan Hollow, Ithaca, NY, United States - MHF15MN | ecosystem: Environmental > Terrestrial > Soil > Wetlands > Peat | place: USA...
ACTTTAGCACGACTTTCAGATAAGTTTGAGATATTTTCTAAATCTTCTGTAGATTCTTTTAGTGTTCCAAGATGCTTCTGATACAGAGATCTGTGAAAGTTAATTATTTAGACGTGACTGCTGAATAATTCAAATCAGTAAAAACAATTTCTTTAGAAAAAGGATTCTGGTTTTTACTTCTTCTTTTTAAAATGTTATCGTTCAATAGAGATTTTGCTGATTCCGGCTTCTTTTTCCAGAATAATTACATGCTCAGCTTTATCTGCGAAGGCTTCACTGTGAGTAACCGCGATGATTTGCTCAATTGCTTTGAATCGACTAATAGCTTCAGCTAGTTTTTCTATGCTTCCGTCTTCGCTTCCCAAGTTTTCCGTAGGTTCATCAAGCATAAGCATGCTTAGGCTGTGTCCAGTTCGTGACTGCATAATTAGTTGACCTAAACCTAAACGGTAGGCGAACGCTAAGAGTGTGCGCTCTCCACCTGAGAGGTTTGAAACTTCACGTTCAACACCTGCTTCGCTTTTAACGTAAGGTGTGTAAGCTTCATCGATAACTATGTTAAGAATGGTGGCTTCTCCGCCGACGAGGCTATCTAGAACCTGTTGGACAAAATTGCGCAGGACTTTCACAAACTCGCTGCGAAGTCTAGGTTGTATGCTTCGGTAGGCATCACGAATGGTTCCTAATACTTCAATCGTTTTTATAATTTTCTCAATTCTCTCAATCTTTTCTTGAGCAAGATTGATTCGTTCTTTAGTTTCATCTAAACGTTTGAAAAGATCTTTTTTGCGGTTTTCTTTTGTTTGAAAATCCGAATCTAACCGGTAATACTGCTTAAATGCTTCTTCTCGATGTCTTCGTACAACATCAAGTTCGGATTGATCAAATTTGGTAATTTCAAACTCTATTAGCTTAAGTTGTTGATGTAAATTCGTTTCAAGCTTTTGATTATCCTCAAACTCGCTTGAAAGATTATTGAGGTTATTTTCTTCTTCGAACAGGCGGTTTCTTAATTCTTCAGCTCTAGTGATACAAGCTTGAAAAGTCGCATGTGCTTCAGAAGCTGTAGCTTTGTTTTTCTGCAAACAATCGATGTCTAATTTTAACTGAACTATTGATTTTTCTCTCTCGTTATTCTCTCCTTCAATCTTTGAAAGTAGCTTATTTTTGTATTCTCCCTCCAAAGGCTGTACACAAAGCGGACACTTACTTTCCTGTGACAACGATAAAACCCTTTTTTTATCTGTTTGAAGGTTTCTCGAAGTCGCTTCTTGATCAGCCCTCAAAACACTTATTTTGTCATCAAAAGCAGCCAAAGAAGCATGTAAGTTTTCGACAGGCTGATTAATTTGCACACCTGTTTGCTCAAGTTTGCACAAACAAGCTTTTGCTTGGGTTTCAATTGAGGCTTGTCGTTGCTGTAAATTTTCTATAATCGTCTTTTTCCCTTGTATGCGTTGGGCTAGTGCAGCTGAAGTATTGGTCATGTTAATTATGTTAGCGTTTAATCTGGTTTCTTTTCTTTTAAGTTCTTCAATGGTTTGCCTTTTTTCTTCCATTTTTTTGAGTTCTAAATCAGCTTCATCCAAGGCTTTCTCGGCAATTGTGAGTTTCTGTTTTGAGCTTTCAAGATCCATTTCCAGAATTACGTATTCTTCGCTTACCCTATTGTATTCGTTACTAAGTTTTTCTAAGCCGAAGACGTCTGGGTCTTTTTCGTAGACTCTCTTTTCAGTTTCATAGTCTCGTTGATATTGCGCAATATTACTCCATGCAATTTCATAATCAGATAAACCGAACAACTCGTCTAACCGTCTCTGCCTATCACGTGGCGGAGCGTCAAGGAGTTCTTTGAGATGTTCTTGTCTAAACCAGACTATTTCTCTGTAAAGATCTTTTTCTAAGCCTGTAATTGATTTGAGCTGTTCAACAATCGCATCGGCTTTCATGCTAGCAACAAGTTTGTCGTTTTCCCAGAGTTTTAGTTCTTCAAAATTTTGAGTAATGCTTTTGCCTTTTCGTTTTAGCCCACGCGCAAGCTTGTAGGTTTTTCCGTTTTGCGTGAACTGGATAGTAATTTTCCCGTAATCTGAACCTTCGCGAAGTAGATACTCAAAACTTCTGCCTATTGACTCACCAAATAAGGCAAAATCAACTGCATATAAGACACTGGATTTTCCGCAACCTAATCCACCAACAAGACAATTAAAACCGCGTGTGAATGGCACGGTAGATTTAACGTGACTTCGGATGTTTTCAAGCTGGACTATTTCAATTTTCATTTAGCCAGCTCCTCAATAGCTTGCTTGATTTTCTCATCTTGCTTTCTAGTTAATGGTTCAATTAGGTTGAGAGCGGAATGTGCGATTTTTTCGGCTTTTTCACGACTGTAACGCTCAGTGAAAATCTGCAGAAAATATTCAAATGCCTTGGTCTTCAAATCTTTGAATTCGCTTTCAAAAATTGATCGTACAATTTCGTCTGAAACAACAGTTTCTTTCAGCAGAACGATAGGATGAACCAGCAAAGCTTTCTCGCCTGCTCTTCGAATTTTGCCTATATCAATTTCTGCTCGGTTTGCCTCTGCCGGTAATGTGCCTTTTAAAACTGGGATTATCACAGCGTCTTCGGTATCTGCATCTTTTACTAATTGAGTTGCTAATTCAGTGATTTTTGTTGATGTCATACCAGAGAAATCTTGTTCAAAAATGATGAATCTTCGAGTTGAAGATAGTTCTACTGAATTGGTGTTTAATTCTCCTTTCTCGTTTACTGTAATGTGGATGAAACCTTTTTGATTTTTTGCTTCTCTGTAATCTGCTGTTTCGGTGCAGCCGCTGTATGCTAAGGTGCCTGTTTTGAATTTGCTTAAGTATCGTTCATGTACGTGTCCAGCTGCATAATAGTCAAAGCCCTTTGGCAATTGATCTGGAGAGATTTCTGCTTCGATGTATGGTGGCTTAACACTTGGCAAATCCAGTGCTCCGTGGAAAACAAAAATATTATAGACTTTGTCTTGAGGGGTTGGGGGGTTTTCAGCCATGAACTTTGGCAATGCTTCTTCAGTTTTGTGTTTATTGTGAAAGTTTGGTATGCCGTAAACGTAGCAGCATTCCTTTTTACTCCAACAAGCGCCACTATGTCTCGGAAGATAGCGAATCAATCCCGCACTGTCAAGTGGATAGAGAATTGTACCTGTAACTGTGTTAGGTGCGGAATCATGTGAACCATCAACTGTTAAAACTGGAATGCCTGCGTCTTTAAGTCTCTTAAAACTTCTAATTGTATTCTCCAAAGTTATGTTTGACGGTCTTGCTTGATGGAACAAATCACCTGCAATAATCATGAAGTCAGGTTTTAACTCGATTGTTTTATTTACTACTTCTACGAAAGCATTATCAAAGTCTTGCCTTCTAGCTTCTAACCCATACTGCGAGTAGCCTAAATGCAAATCTGCAGCGTGTACGAAACTAAACGGCTTCAAACCTATTTGACTCCCTCTTTCCATTGTGCTTGATTAGTGTCTGGCTTGTCTTAAAGCGTTTATCTTCTTTATAGGTTGAACAGTTCTTGATTCTTAGAAGGAGAAAAATATAAGGCACCAAATACATGCTGTTCCGAAAGGCGCATTAATTAGATGAAATGCCAAGTGTGCATGCAAGAAAGTGTTCTTCCTTTTCGCTGTCCATATTGCGGTGGACAATTTTGTAGTGCACACCGTTTGCCTGAAAACCACACATGCCCAAAAATTAATTTTGCTCGCACAGAAAGGCAAGAAGCAGTAATTACAGCTCAATCATATAATTCTTATCAGTACTCTTACAATTTAGGTCCGCCGAGAAGTGCGGGTCATGTGGTTTTTAGCCACAAAGAACTCAAGCACATAGCTATTGCAGCTTGGCTTGTTGTTGGTATTGGTTTCTCAATTGGTTTATATGGCAACTATCTTGGAGGGTTCTTCCCCCTTTGGACCTGGGACATAATGGGCGTCTTCGCATTAATTATGACAATCTCTTTCTTAACCCATGAAATTGCCCATAAAATAATAGCTCAAAAAACCAATTTGTGGGCAGAATTCCGCCTAACAACTTGGGGTGCGGCATTAACACTAGTTTCAGTGCTTCTTCCCTTCAAAATGATTTCACCAGGTGCAATGATGATTGCCGGTACACCTAATGGCAATGAGCTTGTAAAGATCTCAATTGCTGGACCAATAACTAACATGGTTTTCTCCTCAGCATTTCTTGGATTAGCTTTTGCCTTAAACCCTAATCCATACGCGACTATGCTATTTTTCGCAGCATACGTCAATGCTTTCATGGCTGTCTTCAATCTAATTCCATTCGGAATCCTAGATGGATACAAAATATTCTCATTCAACAAGAAAGCTTGGGTTATTGCTTTTATCCCAAGCGTTATGTTGACAATAACAACTTACTTCTATTTCTAAAACAAAGATGAAGCTATTACCGAAGACACAAGAAACTTTTTTATCTTATCTTTCCTATATGTGTTTGGCAGAACGCTGCCGAAAAAACTATTTGAATAATAAATAAACGTCTTCTAATTTCTTGACAGAGGTTTCGGGATCGAGACTTTAACTTCAACAAGTGAAAATTGAGGAAAAATCGTTAATTCCCTTTTTCTTCTCACTTCAAAATTTATTTTGCACGTCATGCAGTAAAGAGGCATCTTTGTTACAATAGTTGATATTGTTCCTCCGGCTAAACAAAGAACATGTTTACTACTGCGACATTTCGGGCAAGACAATATTGCTTTCTCTCCATGTTTAATGGATTTACTAAGGTAGCTGTGGAATATCGTAAGTCTCAATATGTTCTAATAAAGTTATGCAAAAAGTCTTATCAATTGAGCAACGTACAACGAGAATACGCAAAAATGCTGAAAAATTTAGAAAAGTTAATTCTTTTTACGAGTTTCGTTCTTTAGAAATAATTGAGAATAGCTATTTATAATTTGGTTTAGATGAGTTCGATCGTTACATGAACTTCTTCTGGAACACGTATTCGCATGATTCGTCTCATGACCCGCTCTTCTGAGTCAATGTCAATTAATCGCTTGTGAATGCGCATTTCCCATCTGTCCCATGTTGCTGTACCTTCGCCTGAAGGAGCTTTTAGAACTGGGACTCGAAGTCGTTTTGTCGGCAATGGTACTGGACCGTTGATTTTTACGCCTGTTTTTTGAGCGATGCTTCTGAGTTCTCCGCAAACCTCCTCAAGTTTTGCGTAATCTGTGCTTGTGAGGCGTATTCGTGCTTTTCTTACCATTTTGGTCCATCAATCCATTGTTTTGCCGTTTAATATATGTTGGTGACACCTTAGAGACTTCAGAGAAACATAAAAACCTATCGACGCTCAGAAGTGGCCTTAATGCCCAAATTCTAGAAGTCCTATTTGGAGAAAATAGAATATTAGACGCTGATTTTTTTCTTTATTTCTTCATACTGTTCAAGGGTGAACGCTTCTTCTTTGCATGCTGGACACCTGAGCGCTTTCACATTATGCAGAATTATGCCATCGTATTCAAAGTCAAACTCAATTTCAATGTATTCAACGCAGCATGTGCGACAAAGTAATGCACCTGCCTTATTGTTTGCTTGTTTATTGGGTGAATTTTTTTCCAAGTTGCTCTGCCCAAGCTTCTACCTTAGTCAAGTCTGTATTGTCAACCATTGTTTTTCTAAAATATCTTATGCGACCACCGAAAGCCTCAGTACTTACAGGATTAACATAGGGATATTTAGCTAGCGTTTTTTCTACGAACTTGGCTTTTGCATTGTCATAACTTCCAGGAGTTCCGGCCCATGAAGAGGAAACAAAAAAAGCGACCTTTTTGTCGCTCAGGTTCTCTTCAAGAAATTTTAATGTTCTAGCATAGACTTTTCCCGCTCTAACCCCGCCGCCGATGACTACGTTTCCATACTCCGCCAGGTCAGGAACTTCTTGTTTCTTAAGGTCCAGAAAATCCACATCTAATTGATATTTAGATCGCAAAACATCGGCAATTTTAAGCGCTGCTTCTTTTGTTGCGCCACCTTTTGTTTGATACGCTATAAGAGTCTTATTTTCATTCATCTCTAAGCTCTACACCCAAAATGACTTAATAGTTCAGAGTTTAGTACCGCAGTTATAACAGAAAATCGAGCTATTCGGGTTGTTTGTCGCACATTTTGAGCAACTGATAGTCTGTTGTACAGGCTTTTGCTGCCAATTCTCTTTTGCTTTTTTAATTGCTGAATGTGTTTCGTGGGCAGCCATAGTAAATGCTCTTTCAAGTTCTATGCCAACTTTATAGAAAGCATCTCGTAACTCATCAGAAGGATAAGGAACGTTTGCCGCTTTGCCTATCTCAGTTTTAGTGCCACATTTTGGACAGAAATATACGTCATCTGCAATTTTTTCTCCACAGTGAGAACAGTAAACCATTCTTTTCACTAATGAATATGATTATTGAACTCTGAATTTAAGGATTATTTAATTCAAAAGCAAGAATTATATCAAAATAAGAAAATGGGTTTTATGCGAGTTTATTCCACGAGTTTCTGTTTTGCCTCTGTAATTAGTTTGATAGTCTGCAAGCGCCATGGGTCAAAGTTCTTTGGCGTTGTGGGGTATGTGTTATAGTGTGCGCCAACTCCTCTCATCATAGTAACGGTAATACGCAGTTTTTTGAGGAATCCTACGCGTCTTATGCCTCTGAAAACTCTTTTTGCAGTTTCTGTTATGTTTAGGTGGAAGTCATCGCCCATGCCAGCTTTGAGTACGTCATCTTCAGTCATTAGTTTTTCGTTCATACCATAGTTTAGATCTTCATCGCTGCATGATAAGAGGAACATTCGAAAAACGTCAAGACTCGCTTGTTTTTTGCCATAAGTTTCAATGTATTTCTTGTTGTAACTCCATAAGGCTTCTTTGGTGGGTTCGCCTTTTGAAAGTGCTTCAACGATTGTTTGACCAGCAAAGTATCCGCTAAGCATTGAGGGTCCGATGCCGCCGCCATGTATCGGATTAACTAGCGAGGCGGAATCGCCGACTATTGCGATGCCGTTAGCAACCATATTATCTAGTGGTCTGCGGGTTGGGTCAAACCAGGATCCCGCATTCAAAACTAAGGACCCTTCAAAGGCTGGCTGCGTGAATGTGTTATCATAAAGTTGCTTTTTTGGGCTGGGATATTTGCCGCGCATACATATACCTAAGCCAACATTGACTCTAGCTCCTCCCTTTGGAAAAATCCAAACGTAACCACCAGGCGCAACTTTTTGGTTAAGATATATTTCGCAATATCTAGTGTTTTCTGTTTCCTGTTTAAGTTGCCGGATTTCGCGGTAACATGCTTCAACATCCTCATTTTCTATTTCTCGATCTATACCCATTTCCAGGGGAAGTTGATGTCTGACGACGCCGAAGAAACCACTAGCGTCAACGACCACTTGGCTTTTCATTTGCATGGTTTGGCCAGTTTTCATGTTTTTTACTGTTATGCCCGTAACCGCATCTTTCTCGATTATTGGTGAGCGGAAATTCATGTTATCCTCAAGATTAGCTCCTTTGTCTGTTGCTTTTTTGAGAAGCCATTGTCCGAATAGTCGCCTGTTTAGTAAGTAACCCACGAAGTCTTTGTCTGCGATGGTGAAAACTGTGTTTTCGTCAGGCGAAAAAATTTTGATTCCGTCAATTCGAGCTTCTAGCTCGCCACCTGCAGGCTTTTCCAGACCAAGAAATTTCAAGTGGTGTTCGCCTAAAGCATCACCGCATATTTTTTCTCCAATTTGATCGCGGTTTTTCTTTTCAACAACGCAGACTTTTAGGCCTGATTCAGCCATGGTTTTTGCTGCTAAGCATCCAGCTGTTCCTGCGCCTACAACTATTGCGTCATATTTTTCCAAATCTATCTTCTCCGTGAGATGTAATTAGTATATCTTGTTGTATTAGTAAACCTTTATAAATCTTAAAGTGAGCCAAAATACACCGAGTGTATGCTAGATGAGTGCACCCTTAACTCTAAGCGCTGAATTCCGCAGAATCGTGGAGGACCGCATGGACCAAGTCTTAAAAGGTGTAGAGCAGACGCTTAACCAAATTATTGAAACAGAGAAGATAACGCCCACTGAACTAAAAGAAGAATTGGACAGTTTGCAAGAAACCTTCAATCTACTGTTCCAAAAATGGAGCTTAGAAATCCTCTATACCCTTCTGCTTAAAGATGCTATAGGTTTTGGCGAAATAAAGAAAATCCTAACTGTTAATTCACGCACACTTTCGGATAAACTCAAAATGCTTCAAAAACATAGTTATATTACTCGAAAAGTCACTTCTATTCCTCCTCTTAGAGTAAAGTATTCCTTAACTTCTAAGGGGAAAAACACTGTTCTCTTGGCTTTACCCCTTTTGTACTATTCAAGCTCCGCTGAAATTAAGGCTTGATGAATGCGCTATCGTTTCTTCTGAACGAATGTGGTAAACTTGTGGTTTCTTTAACGGTTTCAAAAACCATGCATGTTAATGATTTTTCCAACCCCTTGACTAACCTTAATTTGTCCACTACAAATTTACCTACAGTGTCGACATTTTCAGCCCTTATCTTTACTAGCAAGTCCCAGTCACCCGTAATTATGTATACTTCTTGAACTTCCGGAAACCTTGCAATTTCTTCGGCAACGTCTCTCTGAGAAACTGGGGTGTCATCATTTTTTGTCCTGTACGATACTGAAGCCAAGATGAAGGCTGCTGTTCCTAAGTTCAGCTTTTCAGGAGCCAGAATTGCTCTGTATTGTTTTATTATGCCGAGTTCTTCCATGCGTTTTGTTTTTGCGAAAATCGTCGTTATTGGGGCGTTGATTTTTTTGGCGATCTGATTTGCGGTTAGTTTGCTGTTTTCCTGTATGAGTTGAAGGATTGCTAAGTCCTTTTCATCTAGTTTAATACTCATATGTAAATATTACAACTATTTAGTATAAAAGCATATATTTTTTGTAAATTATGCATGTTTTATTATAAAAAATTTATTATCTGGTTCGCATAGTGTATTTCTAACAAATTGGTAAAGTGAAGTAAATTGAAACAAGAAATTACTGAAGTTCCAAAACCGTTAGACCAACTTACTACAAGTGAGTTAGAAAGAAAAGCCTGTATAGGCAAAATTATGACTTACACATTAAAAAGTCTCACATCCACATTTGTAAACCAAGATTTTCAATGGCTACTCCCAGTAGCCTTAAGTCAAAGCACAGATCCTCTTTGGCCAGATCCAGGAGCATCAATAGAAAAGAGAATCGAAGTAGATATTTACGGAAAACCAGTAAGAACCACCGCCAGCATGATTATACACAAACTCGTTGCGTCATCTACTGCATATCCTAAGCTTTTCATTCTATCGCCAAACATCCGAATTGAGAAAGCAGAACGAGCCAAAACAGGCAAACACATCTATGAGTTTACTCAACTTGATTTTGAAGCAAGAGACGCTACGTCAAGAGAAATTATGACTCTCGTGGAAACCGCTTTATGCACTCTTGTAAAAGACTTGAAACGCGAAATGAAAAACGAATTAATTACCCTATGTCGCTGCGACATCATTAAGGTACCCAAAATACCTTTCAAAGTTTATGACCGAGTAGAACTTGAAGCAAAATACGGCGCAGACAATTGGGAAGCTGGATTAGCCAAAGACATCACTGAACCTGTTTGGGTGATGAACATACCGAGAGAATTTTACGATTTTGAAGACTTCAAATCTGGAAAATGGGATAACTACGATTTATTCTTGCCACAATTTGGCGAAGTACTCTCAGGCGCCAAACGCGAATGGGAATACAAGAAGATCTCAAAGAAAATTGAACGCGATCAAGTCAAGAAAGAAAACTATGCATTAGTATTAAAAATGGCTAAAGAAGGACGATTGAAACCTACGGCTGGCGGAGGCATTGGCATGGAACGCTTAGTTGGTTGGATTGCAGGAGTAAAACACATCGCAGAATGTCAACCGTTTCCGAGAGTCCCTGGAACTGTAAATGAACTTTAGGAATGTGTAAAGAAACAGAATGAGTACTAGTATAATCCATATCTTTTCTTTGTCTTGCACAAAGTTTTTAATTTACTTATGCAAATCATTGAAAAAGGAAAATGATTAGAAATGTTTATGAAATCTGCACATAGAGTTTTCTGTGAAATCCAGAGTGGGCACTTTTAAAGGTGAATGTGAATGGCGATAATGAATCCATATCTCGAAGCGTTAGAGTCAAAACTTAGTGAATCAGACTTCAAGAAACTTAGTGCTATAGATAATCCTAATGTTCATGAGTTTATAGCAAAAGAGAGTGACCTATGTCATCCAGAAAAAATTTTTGTTTGCAGCGATTCCACCGAGGATATTGCGTATGTTCGCAAACAAGCAATTGCTCTCGGAGAAGAAAAAGCAATCCTAACTTTGGCAGGTCACACTGTCCATTTCGATGGTGACCATGATCAGGGACGAGACCGTCAAGCTACCAAATACCTCGTGCCTAAAGGAGTCGTCTTAAGCAAAGCTCTCAATCAAATGGATCGACAAGAGGGATTGGCTGAAGTCAGAGGCATACTTCGAGATTCCATGCAAGGAAAGACAATGATTGTTCGCTTTGTTTCGCTTGGTCCACAAGATTCTATATTCACAATTCTTGGCTTACAATGTACTGACTCATGGTACGTTGCTCACTCAGAAAGCCTACTTTACCGCTCTGGATACAATCAATTCGTTAAGGCGGGACCAAAAAGCGATTTTCTGCGCGTTCTGCATTCAGCTGGAAAGCTTGATGGCGACATGGTCAGTATAGACTACATAGGAAAATGTATTTACATCGACCAAATGGACAACACCATTTACAGCGTTAATACACAATACGCTGGAAACTCCGTCGGTTTCAAAAAGCTTGCTTTCCGTCTAGCTATTCGTAAAGCTAGCAGCGAAGGATGGCTAGCCGAACACATGCTCCTCATGGGGGTAATTGGTCCTGGCGGACGCAAAACATATTTTGCCGGCGCTTTTCCAAGTGCTTGCGGCAAAACCTCAACTGCAATGCTTCCGGGAGAGACAATTCTCGGCGATGACATTGCTTACATAAGGGATACAGATTCTTCAGCACGTGCAGTTAACGTTGAATCGGGAATATTTGGAATAATTCAAGACGTTAACCCAAAAGATGATGCGCTGATTTATAAGTTGCTAAGCAGACCCGGAGAAATAATATTTTCAAACATTCTGGTCAAAGATGGTAAACCATACTGGCTTGGAATGGGTCAAGAGCTTCCCAAAGACGGTTGCAACTATACTGGTGCATGGTTTGAAGGCAAAAAAGATGAAGCTGGCTTTGATATCACTCCCGCTAATAAAAACGCACGTTACACGCTAGCGCTTAAAGATTTGGAAAACTGTGACCCTGAACTTGATAACCCTATGGGTGTAGAAGTCGGCGGTATAATGTATGGTGGAAGAGATGCTAAGGCTTACGTGCCTGTTCAGCAAAGCTTCAGCTGGGAGCATGGTATTATTGCATACGGTGCATCACTTGAAAGTGAAACCACTTTTGCTACTGTTGGCAAAGAGGGTGTTCCTGAAATTAACATGATGAGCATCCAAGACTTCATATCAATTCCATTGGGCAAAAACGTTCACAACAATTTGAATTTCGGGCGCAAACTTAAGAATCAACCAATAGTTTTCGGTGTTAATTATTTCCTAAAAGAAGTCGGCAATGGCAATTATCTAAACAGTCCGCAAGACAAGCATGTTTGGATAAAATGGATGGAGCTTAGAGTCCATAACGAAGTTGCCGCTTTAATGACTCCCACTGGATACATTCCAAAATATGAGGATTTACGCAGACTTTTCAAGCAAGTTCTCAGCAAAAATTACTCTAAAGAAGACTACATTAAGCAATTCACAATTCGCATACCGGAGAATCTGGCTAAAATTGAACGGGTTCAAAGATTTTACCAGGAAAACGTCACTGACACTCCTCTGGAATTGTTTGGGATTCTATTTCTGCAACGAGAGCGGTTAATGCAAGCAAGAGCAAAATACGGCGACTACATTTCACCAGAAAGTTTTGAAAAAGAAGACTAGACTATATGTTCAACAGACAAAGAGTTTCAACCTTTTCTTGCATCAAATTTTTAAATGAATCACACAAACTTACTAGAAATTCATAACCGTTAATTAAGAAAAACGACGAAATGAAAATACAAGAAAGAATGAAGTGACGAAAATGATGATGAAAAAACAGGAAAATAAAAACCCTCCGTTCTGCGTAGATCTTGCAGCTATTGAAGGTGATGGTTCATTCCAATGCCCTAAATGTGGCTTGACAATCTCACCGGAAGATGAAACAGAGCAGAATTATACTATTGAAGATTCTAAAGTTATCAATGGTGAGCTTGCCGAATTAGTGATCATGTGCGGAAAATGCAGAAGCACAATAGAAATCACTGGTTTCATGTCGGAACTCTAGCTTCTGGTTTCATTAACTTTGACAAATAGCTTTTTCAAGCTTTGATTTGATTTTAGGACAAAAGTTTATTTTGTTTTCTTCATTATCTGATTGCTGATCTAAATGTTAGTTGAGACTTTTGCCGTTGGTATGTTATCAACAAATTGCTACGTAGTCAGTTCACAACAAACAAAAGACGCAATAATTATTGATCCAGGATTGCAGCTTTCTTCCGAGGCACAACAAATTTTCGAGTATATCAGAAAGGACAAATTAGATGCAAAGTTGATCGTCAATACTCATAGTCACCAGGATCACACCAGCGGGAATTCAATAATTAAGAAAAAGTACGATATTCCTGTATACATTCACAAGAATGATGCTGATTCATTAGAAAGCTTCGAAGACAGCAGATTCTCTGCTCCCGTTATTTTAGAGGATGGTAGCTTGATTAAGTTTGGCAATGAGACTCTTACTGTTTTGCATACGCCTGGTCACACTCCTGGTAGTATATGTGTTCTTGGAGAAAAACTCGTTTTTACAGGTGATACGTTGTTTGCTCAAGGAATAGGCAGAACAGATTTTCCCGGAGGCTCAATTGATGACATAAGGGTGTCTTTGCAGAAGCTTATGCGTTTACCAGACTATTATTTTATTTATCCTGGACATGGGCCTTCATCCATTATTGGTGAAGAAAAAAAGGTTAATCCATTTTTAGTCGGTATCGATCTTTTTTGATTTAACTGTTGATTGCTTGGGTTGCGCTTAGTTCTTGTAATGCACGCAAACGTTTGATGATGTTTGGGTGCGTTGAGAAAACTTCAGTGAATTTATCAGTTTTTGTGGGTTGCTTTAGCAGCGTTTCTCTGAGCAAATCTTGTTTGCTTCTAATTTGTGCTGCGTGTAAATCCGCTGAATCAGCGTTTGCATTGTCTGGGTTAGCAATGAATAACGCCCTAAATGAGCTCTGGGTTTTTTGCTGTTCTTTCTTTGGTTTACTTGTTCGTCGGCTCTCTTCAACGATTGTTACTAAACCTGTTGAGAGTCTTTCTGCACCGTTTTCAACTACTGAAACACTATGCCTGTCAGCATAATACTCCCTTAGTCTGCTAAGGTAAAGAGTAAATAATGTTAATACCCATGAGAAAGCCATAAAAGCAATTCCAATAAGTGCGTTGCTGCCTCCGCTGTTTTTCTTTTCCCCGCCGCCGAAAACCCCTGATAACATTAGGGAATAGCCGATATAATAGAAAAGTGCTGGTAAGAATGATGCTACCATCATGACTTGAACATCATGGTGTTTTAAATGACCAAGTTCATGTCCTAAGACAGCTTCAACTTCACCTCTATCAAGGGAGTCCAAAAGTCCTTGAGTAACCGCAACACGGGTTCCAGATAGTGGGGAGCCATAAGCAAAAGCATTCGGTAGCGGAATCTGCGCCAGCATAAGCTTAGGAGTGGATACGCCGCTCTTCTTACTCAGATCGTTAACAATTTGGTGAAGTTCTGGTTTTTCATCTTGTTTAAGCTCTCGAACCTTGTATATCAAGCCGATAAGATAAGGTGCTAAAAGCCATTGAGCTACGTTGAGACCTACCACTAAAACCCCAATTGTCAATAGATCAAAGCCAATTCCAGCCACAGTTAAGATGACTGCGAATACAAGCGTAGACGCACCAAAGATGATGGCTAATGTTCCAGCCATAGAAATTCTTAGTTTCCAAGCGTTCATGCATCGGTCACTGTTAACCTTCATTGTCTTTCCATGGACGCTTATAACTTTTATGTGCTAATTTCCAGCAATCCATTCTTGAACCGATAAAGATAAAAAATTGGAAGTACGTTTAGGTCTCTCCTTTTATAAAACAAAAATTTCCGAAGAACAGCAATGATGATAAAACGCAAGAAATTACTTTTTATGAGCTACCAAAACAAGCTTGCTAGATTTAGTGTCGAAATTTTTTCCTTCATAACTACCATAGACTTGACTAACTATAAATCCTGCATTTTCCAGCAAACA
>Ga0326726_10003446_pt1 | contig 14508 bp, 15 predicted proteins | sample MHFenrmetagenome_2_FD_207603 | JGI IMG/M metagenome (GOLD analysis project Ga0326726, IMG submission 207603) | Lab enriched peat soil microbial communities from Michigan Hollow, Ithaca, NY, United States - MHF15MN | ecosystem: Environmental > Terrestrial > Soil > Wetlands > Peat | place: USA...
GTGAGGCGATTCGGACCGCCCTTCGCGAGGCGCTGGCGAAGGATCCCCGCGTGTTTCTCATGGGCGAAGACGTCGGCCGGTACGGCGGGTCGTACGCCGTCAGCAAGGGTCTGCTCGCCGAATTCGGCCCGGAGCGGATCCGCGACACGCCACTGTCGGAGTCGACGTTCGTCGGCGCGGGGATTGGCGCGGCGCTCGGCGGCATGCGACCGATTGTCGAGATCATGACCGTCAACTTCTCGTTGCTCGCGCTCGACCAAATCGTCAACAATGCCGCGACGATCCGGCATATGTCCGGCGGCCAGTTCAATATTCCCCTCGTCATCCGCATGGCGACTGGCGCCGGACGGCAGCTGGCGGCGCAGCACGCCCACAGCCTCGAAGGCTGGTACGCCCACATTCCCGGCCTCCGTATCGTCGCGCCCGCGACGCTCGAGGACGCGCGCGGCATGCTCGGCACGGCGCTCGCCGATCCGGATCCGGTGCTGATCTTCGAGCACCAGGCGCTTTACAACATGGAGGGTCCGCTCGCCGATGATGCGGGCGACGTCGACCTCGATCGCGCGGCGGTGCGGCGCCCTGGCAGGGACGTGAGCGTGATGACGTACGGCGGGACGCTGGGCAAAACGCTCGAGGCCGCGCAGGCCGCGGCCGCGGACGGCATCGACGCCGAAGTGATCGATCTGCGGACATTGCGCCCGCTGGACATGGACACGATCGGCGCTTCCGTGAAGAAGACGCATCGCGCGGTCATCGTCGACGAGGGGTGGAAGAGCGGCAGCCTCTCGGCGGAGATCAGCGCGCGGATCGCGGAGTCGCTGTTCTACGAGCTCGACGCGCCGATCGGGCGCGTCTGCACCGCCGAGGTCCCGATTCCCTATCCCAAGCATCTCGAAGACGCGGCGCTGCCTCAGCCGGCGCGCATCGCCGCGGCGCTCCGAAGCGTGGTGGGCGGACGTGGGTGAGTTCCGCATGCCGTCACTCGGTGCCGACATGGAAGCCGGCACGCTGGTGCAGTGGCTCAAGCAGCCGGGCGATCAGGTCAAACGCGGCGACATCATCGCGATTGTCGATACGCAAAAAGGCGCGATCGAGATCGAGGTATTCGAGGACGGCGTAATCGAGAAGATCCTCGTCGAGCCCGACACGAAGGTTCCTGTTGGTACCGTCCTGGCCGAGATTCGCGGAGCCGAGACGGCCGTGCCGGGTCCAAAAGGACCCGGCCTACAAATCCCGGCGCCGGCGACACGGATGCGCGTGTCGCCCGTTGCGAAGAAGCTCGCCGCTGACCTTGGCGTCGATTTGCAGACCGTGCGCGGCACCGGTCCAGAGGGCGCCATCACGCGCGAAGACGTCGAGCGCGCCGCGCGGGAGTCCACGGCGGGCCCGAAAGGACCCGCCCGACAGCCGCCAGCGACACAACCGACGGGCGCGCGCAGCGACATGCGCGCGGCCATCGCCGCCGCCATGGCGCGATCGAAGCGCGAAATCCCGCACTACTATTTGTCGACGACTATCGACATGAGCGCGGCGCTGACGTGGCTGCGCGCCGAGAACGAGAAGCGGTCGATCGCCGATCGGCTGCTGGCCATCGCGCTCCTGGTGAAGGCCGTGGCGCTCGCGCTGCGCGAGGTGCCGGAGCTGAACGGCCACTGGGTGGACGGTGCGTTTCGGAAGGGCGCCGGGATTCACGTTGGGTGCGCGATCGCGCTACGCGGTGGCGGGCTTGTCGCACCTGCAATTCACGATGCCGATCAGCAGCCGGTCGGCGCGTTGATGCGCGGGATCAGCGATTTGGTCGCGCGCGCCCGTGCCGGATCATTGCGGAGTTCCGAGCTCGCCGACCCGACGATCACCGTGACGAATCTCGGCGAGCAGGGCGTGGACGCGGCATTCGGCATCATCTATCCACCGCAGGTGGCGCTTGTCGGCTTTGGGCGGATCGCGGAGCGCCCGTGGGTCGTGGCGGGCCAGCTCCAGTCGTGTCCGCTCGTCACGGCCACGCTGGCCGCGGATCACCGGGCCAGCGACGGTCATCGCGGGGGGCTGCTGCTTGCGGCAATCGATCGGCTGCTGCAGACCCCGGAGCGACTATGACTGCGGACGCCCTGCGGAACGTGATCGTCGGCGCGCTGACGCGGATTGCGCCGGAGATCGATCCGGCGTCGATTCACTCGGGCGTCAGCTTCCGCGATGAGCTGGATCTCGATTCGATGGACTTCCTGAACTTCGTGCTCGCACTGCACGACAAGCTCGGCGTCGAGATCCCCGAGGCGGACTATCCGCGACTGTACACGCTCGACGGCGCGATCGCGTATCTCTCCGCGAAGACGGCGGGACGCTGACGTCTTCACCACGGACGCACCCAGGACAAGGAGGGCACGGACTCGGCGTTCACGCGGCCCGCAGGACGCACAGTTCACCAGGCGTGGCGAGCGACTCTTCCGACACGCGCTCGAGTAACTGTCCCAGCGGCCCGCTTTCCCGGACATTGCGCCTGAGCCGACAGATTCTCGTCGGCTCCTCATATTCGGGACAAATCACCCGCGTGACCTCTCCTTCGAGATCCGTCTCGCAGGTGACGGTGGCGTGCAGCACTGAACAGTGAACTGAATTGAGAGCCATGATCCTTCTCCTGCGCGACGGGAATCCGTGAACCGCTTCTCCGGAGCATTAGCCGTGCAAGGGTCTCGCCGGGGTATCGCGTTTGCAGCGTGAGATTGCGAGGCGCCGGTGGCCGACTCAATCAACGACGACATCGCGGCACGTCTTGACGAGCTCGCGCAGTTGCTCGCCGTACAGGGCGCCGACGTTTACCGCGTGCGGGCGTACGAGCGCGCGGCCGATACAGTGCGTCACCTTCCCGCGCCGGTGTCCGAGATTCTCGCGGGCCGCGGCTTGCCGGGATTGCAGGCACTGCCGGGCATCGGCGAGAGCCTCGCCCGCGCGATTCGCGATCTGCTGGCGCACGGCCGGCTCGCGATGCTCGAGCGCTTGCGCGGTGAAAGCGATCCCGTGAAGCTACTCGCCTCGGTTCCAGGCATCGGCCGGGTCCTGGCCGATCGGCTGCATCACGACTTTGGCATCGAGACGCTCGAAGAACTCGAGGCCGCCGTGCACGAAGGTCATCTCTCGCGCCTGCTCGGCCACGGCAAGCGGCTCGGGGCCATCCGCGATTCCCTGGCGCACCGGCTGGCGCGCGTGAAACCGCCGGTCGCCGATGCGCGTGATGCGCGGCCGCCGATCGAGGAAATTCTCGACGTCGATCGCGAGTACCGGGAGCGCGCGAAGGCCGGTGAGCTCGTGAAGATCGCGCCGCGCCGCTTCAATCCGGCGCGCGTGGCGTGGCTGCCGATCCTGCACACGCAACGAGGTGCGCGACAGTACACGGCCTTGTTCTCCAATACGGCGCGCGCCCACTCGCTCGGGCGCACCGACGACTGGGTGGTGATCTACTGGGACGATGGTCGCGGCGAGCGTCAGTGCACCGTCATCACGGCTGAGCGCGGTCCACTGAAAGGACGGCGCATCGTGCGCGGACGCGACGTCAACCCGCCGGCGCTTCCTCGGCCGGCGCCACCTGCCGCTCCAGTCGAGCGAGGTGCGCGGCCAGCCGATCGAGATCGTCCTGGCGCGCGAACTTCTGGTGCGTGAGCTCGTCCCGCACAACGTCCCGCACCTGCCGTCCTTGCGCCTCGCGGCGCTCGCGGGCGCGGCTCCCACGCAGAGCACGCAATTTGCATTCTGAGACACCTGACCGCTTGGCCCAGTCGTTAGCGGCGTCGTGGGCTCGAAAATGCCGACGGCGCGGCAGACCGCCGCCGTCTCGACGGGAACTCGGCAGGCCGGGCGCTCAGGAGCAGATGTATGTCTCTCGAAGCGCCGCTCGGGCAGATCGAGCAAGCCCTCATCGACGAGTTCCTGCACTCGCGCGGTCACGATCAGCACACCGTGGAGGCGCTGCCGCTGGCTGAACGCCATGCCCTGTTGGCGGAAGCGTCGGTGTACGCGTCGTCGAAACTGACCGAAGTCGAGTCGCGGTCGCACTACCTGGATGAGCTGCGCGAACACCCGAAGTAGCGGCGGCCACTACCGGATTCCCGTCAGACGCGGAATGCGGAGCCCATTCGTCCGGCAACCCTGCGTTTCTGCAGTGGCACCGGGGGTGCACGTCTGAATGGCATGAAGTGCGAGGGGCCATGACCACGCACGTGGACCGGATCGTCAGGGCCATCCGCGATGTCGAGAACGAGCTGGCGCGTGAAGTCCTGGCGCAGCAGCGGCGGTGGCACTACCGGTTGGAGCGCGGCGGGGTCTGGTTCGCACACGAAATCGAGGCCGGCCACGCCCAGCTCAGGCAGACCATCCCGGCGTTCCTCTGGCAGGCGCGGCCGATTCATTTTCTCCTCATTCCAATCATCTACTCGCTCCTCCTGCCGCTGGCGCTGCTGGATGCGTGGATGACGGTCTATCAGTGGAGCTGTTTCCCGGCGTACGGGATCCCCCGGCTGCGGCGCGGTGCGTATTTCGCCATGGACCGCCACAAGCTGGCGTACCTGAATGTCATCGAGAAGGTACACTGCACGTACTGCAGCTATGCCACCGGGCTCGTCGCGTACGCGCGCGACGTCGCCGGGCAGACCGAGCAGTACTGGTGCCCGATTAAACACGCGCGCGCCATTCCGTCGCCGCACGCGCACTACCATACGTTCGTCGACTACGGTGACGCCGTCGGCTATCATCGCGATCTGCCCGCGCTGCGACAGTCGCTGCGCGACGCGCGGTCCGGACGCCACGGGCGCGAGATCGAGTCTCGCGAGAATCGGAAGGTCGTATGAATCTCTCGACGAAGTATCTCGGGCTGGCGCTCGCGCACCCGTTCATGGTGGGCGCGTCGCCGCTGGCCGATCACCTCGACACCGTGAAGCGGCTCGAAGACGGCGGCGCATCCGCCATCGTGCTCCGATCCCTGTTCGAGGAGCAGATCACGATGGCCGAGTCCGGCCGGATTCACCACATGGATCCGCTCGACGCGCAGTTCGCCGGCACGCTCGCGGGATTTCCGATGCCGGATCGCTACGCGCTCGGCCCCGACGAGTACCTCGAGCATCTGCGCCGCGTGAAAGCGGCCGTGCGGATTCCGGTGATTGCGTCGCTCAACGGCACGAGCAGCGAGTCGTGGCTGAAGTTCGCGCTGCGCATGCAGCAGGCCGGCGCCGACGCGCTGGAGCTCAACATGTATGAAGTCGCGACGAACCCCGACGAATCGTCGGCGGCCATCGAGTTCCAGATCCGCAACGTCGTCGTCGAGTTGAAGCAGAGCTTGAAGATTCCGATCGCCGTGAAGCTCGGCCCCTTCTTCACCGCGTTCGGTCACCTGGCGTGCCAGCTCGACCAGGCGCACACCGACGGCCTCGTGCTCTTCAACCGGTTCTATCAGCCGGACATCGACATCCGCGAGATGAAGGCCACGCCGCACCTCGACCTTTCGACGAGCGCGGAACTCTTGCTCCGGCTGCGATGGATGGCGCTTCTGCACTCGCGCGTGCGCTGCTCGCTGGCGCTCACCGGCGGCGTGAGCACGCCAGCCGACGGGATCAAGGCGCTGCTCGCCGGCGCGCACGCCGTCCAGATGGTCTCCGCCATCATGCGGCACGGGCCGCCCTATTTTTCGTCGATGCGCGAGGGGCTGACGCGCTGGATGGAAGCGAAGGAATTCGCGACCGTCGACGCGTTCCGCGGGCGGGTGGACGGCCAGCCCGGCGACACGGAGATCGCCGAGCGCGGCAACTACATCCGCACGCTGCAGAGCTGGTCGCCGCACACGCACTGATCGAGCGTCGGCGGTTTTTTCGGCGCTTCCGAGTCTCCCTGACATATTCTTCTTCCGGAGATCAACGCATGACTGTCACGCGACGGGAGACGTATGCCTCGGTGTCCGCGCGCGAACGCTGGGTGCCCCGCGGGCTCGCGAACACGCATGCGATCTTCGTCACGCGCGCGGAAGGGTCGCGCGTCTGGGACGCCGACGGCAAGGAATACCTCGACTTCTGCGCCGGCATCGGCGTCCTCAACGTCGGCCACTGCCATCCGCGTGTGGTGCAGGCGGTCTGCGATCAGGCCGCGCGGCTGACGCACACCTGTTTCCAGGTGCTGATGTACGAGGACTACGTCGAGCTCGCCGCGCGCCTCGCTGCCCTGGTGGGGCCGGCGCACAAGACGGTGCTGTTCACGACCGGTGCGGAAGCGACCGAGAACGCCGTCAAGATCGCGCGCGCCCACACGCGGCGTCCCGGCGTGATTGCGTTCAGCGGCGCCTTTCACGGCCGCACGCAGCTGGCCCTGACAATGACCGCGTCGAATCCGGCGTACCGCCAGAATTTCGGTCCGCTCTCGGCCGAGGTCTATCACACGCCGTTCCCGGACGAGTACCGCGGCTGGACGACGGACCGCGCCTTCGGCGCGCTGGAGGAACTGCTCGCCACCGAGATCACGCCCGATCAGATCGCCGCCATCATCATCGAGCCGCAACTCGGTGAGGGCGGCTTCATCCCCGCGCCGGCCGCGTTCCTTCAGCGCCTGCGCGACCTCACCCACCGCCATGGCATCGTCTTCATCCTCGACGAAGTGCAGAGCGGCTTCGGCCGGACGGGACGGATGTTCGGCTACGAGCACGCCGGCATCGAACCCGACCTCGTCGCGATAGCCAAGAGCCTGGCGGGCGGTCTGCCGCTCTCCGCGGTCGTGGGGAAGGCGGCCATCATGGATGCGCCGCTCGCCGGCGGTCTCGGTGGCACGTACGGCGGGAATCCTCTCGCCTGCGCGGCCGCGCTGGCGGTGCTCGACGTGTTCGACGCGGAGGATCTCGTCGCGCGCGGTGCGCGTCTGGGCGCGCAGCTTCGCGACGGTCTCATGACGCTTCAGACGCGCGTGCCGGTCATCGGCGACGTCCGCGGGCTCGGCGCGATGCTCGCGATCGAGCTCGTCCGGGATCGCGCGACAAAAGAACCCGACGCCGAGCGGGCGCAGCAGGTGATCGATCGCGCACGCGAGCTCGGGCTCCTGTTGCTGAAATGCGGCCCTCACAAGAACGTCGTGCGTTTCCTGCCGCCGCTCACGACGGCGGCGGAAGACATCGCGCGAGGCCTCGCGATCCTCGAACGAGTCTTCTAGCCGAAGCTGACAGCTGTCGGCTTTCAGCCCTCAGCCCTCAGCCCTCAGCCCTTCCAGACCCGTCGCTTCACGAGTTCAACCAAGCCCAGGTACACGAACGTCGCGGGGATCAAGAACCCGAAGTACGTCGGCGGCGGCATCGTGAAACCAAGTAGCGGCGCCAGCGGCGTTGCCGGCAGCGCCACACCCACCGCGACGATGGCCAGCGTCGTCAGCGTCAGCGCGCGGCTCGGCCGGCTCGCAAACGGGCTGCCCATGGTTCTGATCACGAACAGCACGAGCGTCTGTGTCGCGAGCGATTCGACGAACCACCCGGTGTGAAACAGCGTCTCTGTGGCGTGGAAGACGCGCAGCAGCACATAGAACGTCAGGAAGTCGAACAGCGAGCTCACCGGCCCGATGTAGAGCATGAAATCCCTGATGAGACGCATGTCCCAGCGCTGCGGCCTCCCGATGTACGTCCGATCGACGTGATCGGTAGGTATCGTGACTTGCGCGATGTCGTACAGGAAGTTGTTCAGCAGAATCTGCGTCGGCAGCATGGGCAGAAACGGCAGGAACACCGACGCGGCCGCCATGCTGAACATATTGCCGAAGTTCGAGCTCGTCCCCATCAGCAGGTACTTCATCATGTTGCCGGACGCGCGGCGTCCCTCCATGATGCCGCGATGCAGGACGGCCAGACCCGGCCGGCCGAGGATGATGTCCGCGGCGTCGCGCGCAACGTCGGTCGCGGTCATGACCGAAATCCCGACGTCGGCCGCGTGCAGCGACGGCGCGTCGTTGATGCCGTCGCCCATGAACCCGACCACGTGGCCTCGGCGCTTGAGCGCGAGGATGATCCGGTTCTTTTGAGCCGGTGAGACGCGCGTGAAGACAATCGCCCGCTCCGCCACATGATCGAGCGCCGCATCGTCGAGGCGCTCGATGTCGTTGCCGCTCACGACGCGATCGTCCGCCAGTCCCACAGCCGCGCACATGTGCTTCGCGACGCGCTCGTTGTCGCCTGTGAGAATCTTGACCGCGACGCCGTCCCGCCCGAGGGCGGCGACGGCAGCGGCCGCGTCCGGCAGCACCGGATCCGCGAACGCCAGAAACCCGACGAGCACGAGATCGATCTCGTCGTCGCGCGCGTACGACGGGCGCCGGTCGATGTCCCGGTACGCGACCGCCAGCACACGCAGACCGTCGCCGCCGAAGCGATCGCAAATCGCCAGACACGCCTGCCGCGCCGCAGCGTCGAGCGGCCGCCGCTCCCCGTTCACTTCGGCCGCCACCGCGAGCTCCACGACGGATTCCGGCGCGCCCTTCGCAATCAGCAGCCGGCGGCCGTCCGGCGCGTCGACGACGACCGACAGGCGTCGTCGCTCGAAGTCGAACGGCATCTCGTCGATCTTCTTGTAGCCGCTGACGTCGACGCCGCCGCGCTGCAGGATCGCGGCCTCGAGCGGGCCGCGGATCCCGGTCTCCAGCGTGCTGTTCACCAAGGCGAGCAGGAACGGGCGGTCGGCAGCGGCGCCGAGGGGATCGACGGTCTGCTCGAGGTGCATCTCACCCTTCGTGAGCGTGCCGGTCTTGTCGCTGCAGAAGACGTCGATGCTGCCGAAGTTCTGGATCGACGGCAGGTGCTTGACGATCACGCCGTCCCGCGCCATGCGAAGCGCGCCGGCCGTCAGCGTCACCGACGCGATCATCGGCAGGAATTCCGGCGTCAGGCCGACGCCGAGCGCCACGGCGAAGAGCAGGGACTCGAACGGATCGCGCTTCAGCGCGATCGCGACGACCAGAATGAACAGCACGAGGACGATCGTCGTCCGCAGGATCAGCAGACTGAAGCGCCGCAGCCCGTGCTCGAACTCCGAGTCGGGCGTACGCGTGCCCAGCCGGCGCGCGATGTCGCCGAACATCGTGTGCGGCCCGGTGGTTTCCGCCAGCGCGGTCGCGATGCCGCTGACGACGGAGGTGCCGAGAAACACGCGCGCGGGATCGTCCGGCGAGGGTTCGCCGTCGCGCGGCGCGGCCGTGGCGTGTTTGTCGACCGGCAGCGACTCCCCCGTCAGCATCGATTGCTGCACGGAGAGGTCGCGCGACTCGATCAGACGCGCGTCGGCCGGGACGAGATCTCCCGCGGTCAACTGGATCACGTCGCCGGGCACGACGAGGCGAAGCAGGACTTCCTGCCAGGCGCCGTCGCGTTTCACCGTCGCCGTCGGCGTGACGGACGCGCGCAGGCGATCGGCGGCCTGCTGCGACCGGTACGTCTGCCAGAAGTTGATGGAGGTGCCGACGAGGACGATCGTGACGATGATGACGGCGTCGGCGCGCTGATTGAGCGCCGCGGAGATCGCGCTCGCGACGAGCAGGATGAGAACCAGCGGATTCGCGAACAGGCGCAGGAGCTGGACGACGAGCGAGAGCCGGCGCACGGGCGCCGGCTCGTTCGGTCCGAACTGCGCGAGGCGCTCCGCCGCCTCTGCGCTCGACAGTCCCCGCGGTTCGTCAGGCAAGTACCGCTAGACAATAGCACTACGATGACGGCAGCAGCGATGTCCGGTACGTGATCGTCTTGCCCGACTGGATGTTCACGTCGAAGAGGGTCGTCTGATAGCCGGGTGCGCGGATCTCGAGGTGATGCGGCCCAAGCGTGAGATTCAGCTGCTCGTTGTCGCCATCGAAGTCCGCCACCATCCCGACGTAGAAGCCGTCGACGTAGATCGTCGCGTCCTTCTGCGGAATGTCGATCCGCACGCTGCCCGCGGCTTCGACGTCGATGTCAGAACCTTCGCCCGGCACAGGCGGCACCGGATAGTAGTACGGCGGATACGGATACCCGTACCTGTAATACGGATAGGTGCCGTATGGAAACTGATAGTAGAAGTCGAGATCGAACAAGGGCCAGTACGGATAGATGTACGTCGGGTACACCTGCGGTCGCACGGGCGGTCGCGCCATCGGCCTTGTGGACTGGGGCGGACGAGGGATGGCGTGCTGCGGCGTCGTGGTCTGCGGAGGGCGGCGCGACGGCTGCGATGTTCGTGGCGGCTGTGCCGGTTGTGCGGGCTGAGGCTGACGCGGCTGCGCGGGTTGCGCGCCCTGCGACGGCGCCGGGCGCGGCGGCGTGCGCGTCTGATCGCGATCTTGCGTGAACGACGAGGCGGCGACAAACGTCGCGGCGACGAGCACAGCCGCGGCGGCCAGATTCTTGTAGGTGTTCATGGCGGGCGCTCCATCGGGTTGCGGCAGGCTTACGGCGTGATCGGATGATCTTCGAAGTGGTACGCGAAGCGGATCGCCACGCTCGTCACGACGTAGGTCTGCGAGTTGCGCGTGACGATCGTCGCTTCGACCTGCGGGCGAATGGCGATGTGGCGGCTGACGAACGCGTTGTACCCCGCGCCGACGAAGAATGCGGGATCCGTGAACGTGCTCATCGCGCCGGTCGCGCCCGTCGCGGCGATGCGATCAGCGTAGAACCGCGGAATCGTGCTGCGCGTCCGGTCGAACGACGCGCGATACAGACCGAAGCCGCCCTCGACGAACGGCGCGGCCGGACGCGGCCGCATCAGGCTCGCTTGAAACGCCAGCGCGCCCCAGAACGCCTGGGCGCCATCGTGACGGTCGAGCCAGGCACCCGTGCCCTCGATCCCCACGCGCGGCGTGATCTCCCAACCCATGGTGAGCGCCGCCATCGGGCCGACGTCCGATGATGCCGTTGCGGCGCCGCCGGTCGCCGCCAGCGTCGTGCCGTGCGTCCACACGTTGACGTTGGGCGACGTTTGCGCCCGCGCCCCCGCGGCGACCAGCGTCGCGGCCAGCGCGAGCCAGAATCCGCGAGCGAATGTGCGAGTCATGGTCATGCTCCGGTTGCTCGAGCTTCAAACCACGACGCGCCGCCGGAATTCCGTCAGCGGCCGGGTTCCATCATGGAAGTACGCACCATCCGTGCCCGGATCGCGGGGCACTCGTCTTGCTGTCTCATCCCTTGAGGCACGCGAGCGGCTCGAGTCTGGCCACGGTTCGTGACAATCCGGCGCGATCCGCCGCATCGACGACAGCGGCGACGTCCTTGTACGCGCCGGGCGCTTCTTCGGCGACGCCGCGCGTCGACGGGCTGCGAATGAGAATGCCCCGCGCGCTGAGTTCGTTGATGATCTGTCGGCCGTTCCATTGCTTGAGGGCCTGATGCCGGCTCATACTCCGACCGGCGCCGTGACACGACGAGCCCCACGATCGCCTGAGACTGTCTCCGGTCCCCACGAGCACGTACGACGCCGTGCCCATCGTCCCGCCGATCAGCACCGGCTGGCCGACTACCGCGAATGCCTCGGGAAGATCGGGATGGCCGGGACCGAACGCGCGGGTGGCGCCCTTCCGGTGCACGAAGAGCCGCCGCTGCCGGCCGTCGACATCATGGAGCTCGACCTTGCAGGTGTTGTGCGACACGTCGTACAGCAGCGCCAGCGCCGCCTCCGGGAGGATCCGCGCGAACGCGCGGCGCACGAGCTCCGTGATGATCTGCCTGTTGGCCAGCGCGCAGTTGATCGCCGCCCGCATCGCGCCGAGATAGTTCTGGCCTAGCGGCGAATCGATCGGCGCAGCTGCGAGTTCCTTGTCCGGCAGATCGAGTCCGTACTCGGGCGCGGCGAGCGCCATTTCCCTCAAGAACTCCGTCCCGATCTGATGGCCGAGACCGCGCGATCCGCAGTGAATGCTGACGACCGCGTCGCCCTCGCGCAGATGAAAGGCGGCGGCGCTGGCCGCGTCGAAGATCTTCGTGACGCGCTGCACTTCGAGATAGTGGTTCCCGGATCCGAGCGTACCCATCTCGTCGCATTGCCGCCGCTTCGCGTGATCGGAAACCGTCTCGGGCCGCGCGCCGCTCATACAGCCGCGCTCTTCGATCCGATCGAGATCGGCCGCCGTCCCGTACCCGCGGTCGACGGCCCATCGTGCGCCGCCTGCGAGCATGGCGTTCATCTCCTGATCGTCGAGATGCACCTGTCCGACGCTGCCGACGCCGGCCGGCACGCTACGCGACAGTTCGTCGGCCAGACGCTTCTTGAACGGCTCGATGGCCTCGGCGCGAAGTCCTGTCGAGAGCAGACGGACCCCGCACGAGATGTCGAAGCCGACGCCGCCTGCAGAGACCACGCCGCCGCGGTCCGCGTCGAACGCTGCTACGCCGCCGATGGGAAATCCGTAGCCCCAGTGCGCGTCGGGCATCGCGTACGCGGCGCGCACGATGCCCGGAAGCGTCGCGACGTTCACGACCTGTTGGTACACCTTCTCGTCCATGTCGCGGACGAGCGCTTCGGTGCCATAGAGGACGCCAGGCACGCGCATGCGGCCGTGCGGCTCGATCCGCCACTCCGTGTCGGACGTGCGCGTGAGCGTCGATAGGTCCACGGCAGCCTCCGGTCGGTCACACGTCGACGACGCACTGCGCCAGCCAGTGATCGTCGTCTAGCGGGGCGACGGCGAGCGCGGTGTAGGTCGCGCCTTTGATTTCGACGGCCGGTTCGTGACGAGCGGGATCGACGGCCTCGCCCCACGCGGTTGCGGTCAGACGCGAACCATCGATCGAGACCACGAAAGCGCTGAAGAGCATGTGGCGCGTCGACATTTCATAGACCAGCACGTTGAGCCAATCGGCGAGGAGGACGTCGTCGGATGGCGCATCGCAGGCGATCCGGATCGCAGTGATCGGGCGGACCGCCGCGGGACTCGTGATCACGCCGGTCAACGCCAGCGCCGCCTGCGCGAACGCGTCTGCTTTCGTCGGCCCCACGCCTCGTACACCGATGTCAGCGCCGTGCGCGAAGTGCTCCCACGTGTTGCGCACGACGACAGGCGCGGCCACGCCGATCAGCCCCAGTAGACGATGAGCGGGTCCTTGCGCGGCACCGGCGCGGCCGCACCGCTCGGCACGCCGACGATGATCGCGGCGACGGCATGGACGTCGTGCGCCAGACCCAGCTCGGCCTTCGACTCGGCCGTGTTCATCGCCGGCACGGCGAGGCCGATGCAGCACGTACCCAGCCCCATCGCGCACGCCGCGAGCATGAGGTTCTCGGCCGCGAGCCAGCAATCCGCTGCGACAAATGGACCATCGCCTTTGCCGCAGATCACGATCAGCGTGCTGGCGTCGTAAAAGATGCTGAAGTTGGGATCGGCCAGCAGCGCCTCGAACCGATCGCCGCTCGGCAGACGGTCGGCTGTCTGCGCGGTCCAGATGGCTTTCGCGCGATCCGAGTAGCGCTTCAGCGTGGCGGCGTCCTGAAGGACGACGAACTCCCAGGGTTCCTTGTGCATCGCGGTCGGCGCCTGCACCGCGGCGTCGAGCAGCGCGCGCACGGTTGGCTTGTCGAGCTTCTGTTTCGTGTAGGCACGGACGGATCGGCGCGTGAAGATCGCGTCGAGGGCGCTCAGCGAACGCTCCGTGAAATGAAGCGTGGTTGTGGACATGACGATCACCTCTTCCTGCGGACGATCGAGCAACCGCCATGCCACGAGGGCCTCACGGCCGACGCCCGAGCGCCGGGCCGCGTGTTTGCATCGTCCACGCTATCAACCCCCAGAACACGCTGAGCTTTCCTTCGAAGGCCGTCCGAGTCATTCGGAATCTCGGCACGCTCGACGAAACCTCGGCAATGTGTGAACGCGGAACAGGAGGAGCAAGATGCACATCAAACAAATCATGACCGCAAAGGTCGCGACGTGCCGCCCCGAGTCGGACCTCGCATCCGTGGCGAAGCTGATGTGGGACAACGACTGCGGTTTCGTGCCCGTCATCGACACCGCCGGCAGAGTCCTCGGCGTGCTGACGGACCGCGACATCTGCATCGCCTCGGCAACGCGCCGGCTGCTTCCCGAGCAGATCAAAGCCATCGATGCGATGACGCGCGCCGTGCAGACATGCCTCGCCGACGATTCGATTGAGACCGTCCTGGCGGCAATGAAGCAGTATCGCGTGCGGCGACTGCCGGTCGTCGGCACGGACGGGACGCTGAAGGGCGTCGTCTCGATGAACGACATCGTGATGGCGGCGGACAAGCGGCAGGGACCGGAAGCCGGCGCGATCGTGTCGGCGCTCGCGGGCATTTGCGCGCATCGCCCGCCCAAGAGCGTGGCCGCGGCGTAGCGCGGCGGGATCACCCGCCGTTGCGGCAGACCGTGCCGAACGCAAATCCACGCGCGCGCAGCTCGGGAATCAGTCGCGCGGCGGCCTGCACGGTCTGTCGTTGATCTCGTCTCGGAGCTTTTTCGTCGCCGTCGTGCATCACCATGATGTCGCCGGCTGAGACGCGCGCGGCAAGCCGAGCGACGATGCTGTCC
>Ga0326726_10003447_pt1 | contig 14508 bp, 12 predicted proteins | sample MHFenrmetagenome_2_FD_207603 | JGI IMG/M metagenome (GOLD analysis project Ga0326726, IMG submission 207603) | Lab enriched peat soil microbial communities from Michigan Hollow, Ithaca, NY, United States - MHF15MN | ecosystem: Environmental > Terrestrial > Soil > Wetlands > Peat | place: USA...
TATCAGGGATATATATCTAGAACAAGTTCCGAGTAATAAGCTCCAAAACCACCGAATTATGAAGTTATTAAAATATCTAAATGCCTATTTTCTTCCGGCCGGGCAGACGGTCATGCAGCGGAAGCAATGGTATTGAAAGCCGATGAATGAAGCTTGATATAGGCTCAGGAACTTCGGATCGGCGAACAGTTTTTTTTGATCGTCAGCGTTGACACCGATAAACTTTCTCATAAAGCTGATTGCGCCGCCGATGCCACTGGGCTGAGAAACGCGCAAACATTTCATCACATCAGTTTTGCCCTCTTCGGCAAGGGCATTAGCCGGACAACTCTTAATACATAATTCACAATTGCTGCAAAGTTCTCCGGTAACCGGTAAATCTGATTCCAGCGGTAGCTCCGTTAACAAGGCCGTAAAAATAATACGGCTGCCGTATTTCGGGTGAATTATCAGATTATGACGTCCGAAAACGCCCAATCCGGCGGCAACGGCGGCGTGACGCAAAGAGACATCGCCGACAACTCCCATTTTAGGAGGTGCCATATCCAGCGGATAGGAAAGTGCTATCGGAGCGGTTTTGGCGTGAAAATTATCCTCGATAAAACGGGCTAAAAGGTAGTTGGTTTTTTTGGCCAGATCCATAACGCCGAGACGGGCGGTCATGCTTGTCCTGTCGTTTTCGCTTTCCAGTGCGCCATCGAGTTCGCGGTAACCCAGAACGACAAGTGAGCGCACAGTGGGTAAAATACTTTTTAGTTCGGGAGATTGTTTGGAAGAATAATCCGTCGCCGCGGCGAAACCAACTGTATCAGCTTCCAGCTTTAAGGCGTAGCCGCGAATTTTATTTTTCATTCTGTTGTCTCCTTAAATAATTGTAATGCATTTTGCGTCCTGACACAATGGGATAAATTAAAAATGAACGGTGACACAAAGCACGATTTGGTAACATCAAAAATAATCGATAGATAACTTACTATAATGCTTCTTTCATGAGAGCTTTTGTCTCGGCATTAGGATTATTTTCGCTCTCCGAATATTGCCCGGCCGATGCGGACAATTGTCGCTCCTTCTTCAATGGCCACTTCGAAATCATTGGTCATGCCCATGGAAAGTTCTTCCATTTGAATTCCCGAAATTTGTTGACGAGAGATAATATCACGAAGATTTCTCAAAGTGGAAAAGTAAAGACGGCTATTTTCAGGATTATTGGAATATGGAGCCATAGTCATTAATCCGCGCACGGCCAAATTATCCAGGCCGGCTATTTGCTTAATTAAGGCCGGGGCATCATCCGCCGGAATGCCGCTTTTTGATTCTTCGCCGCTGACATTGACTTCAATCAAAACATTTAACTTGCGGTTGATCAGGCCTGCTCTTTTATCGAGTTCCTGCGCGAGTTCGAGACGGTCAACGGAATGAACATAGTCAAAGAGGGTGACGACATATTTTGCTTTATTGGTCTGCAGATGGCCGATCATATGCCATTTGGCACGGCTGCCAATGGCGGCAATTTTATCTTTGGCCTCCTGGACATAATTTTCGCCAAGCATGGTAATACCGGCGTCAATTGCCTTGATGATATATTCGGTGGGAATGGTTTTAGTCACCGCCAATAATTTAATGGAATCAGGATCACGGCCGCACTTTACGGCAGCGGAAACTATCCTTTGTTTTATCGTATTTATATTGCCAACTATATTTATTTCCATTAAATCTAGCCAAAACTGATCGCTTCTAATTTTTTTAATGTTTCCAAAACTTCGCAAAGCGGCAGGCCGATCACATTTGTGTAAGAGCCTCGAATTGATTTTATGAAATAAGCCCCTTTCCCCTGCACTGCGTATCCGCCAGCCTTGTCGTATGGCTCATCGCAGGTTATATACCAATCCAATTCTGCAGTATTGATCTCTTTAAATTTGACCGTTGATTGAACAACATCAGAGTGAATTACTTTAGAGGCGGCTTGAGTGACAGTAAAACTGGTAAATACTTTATGTTCACGGCCGCTTAGTTTTTTCAGCATTTCTTTTGCCTGTGTTCTATTTTTTGGCTTGCCTAAAATAAGACCGTCAATGACAACAATTGTATCTGCTCCCAGCACCCAAGCCTGTGGATGCTTCCGGGAAATTAGCAGAGCCTTTTCTTGAGCCAGCCTTCGGACATGTTGTCTTGGGCTTTCTCCTTTGACATAATCTTCATTGACATGAGCAGGTATGGTTTTGAATTTCAAACCTACCGATCTTAGCAGTTCTTTCCGTCGCGGCGAAGTCGAAGCTAAAATGAATGGCGCAGTTGAAGTAATAGACATGATTTTCTAATGTTTTAGTGGTATTTATTTATTGTTTCTATGGCAAATTTAGTTTTACCTGTCAATTGCAAATTGTATTTGCTTTTTGACGTGATTTGTGGTTATCATAAGATCAACAAATATCAATGAGGTGGATTATGCAAAAAATATTAAGTGTATTTTTGACAATCGTTTTCTTATCGGTATTTATTAGTGTTGCTTTGGCTGAAGAAAGAATAGTGCAGCTGACGATACCCGGCTGTTCCTCCTGAAACTCCAATGCCAGGATAGGTTCTATCCTGAAAAAAATTCGCGGAGTGAAGAAACACGAGAATAAAGGACATGATTTGCTTATTATTACCTTTGATGACGAAAAGACTACCCTCAACATTATTACTGATGAACTTAAAAAAGGAAACTTTAATATCAGCCGCGATCCGGTTTATTTAAAATAAACCTAAAGGTATTTCTTCGTTTTTGCCGCTCCCAGAGTTTCGACTACTTTTTTTACATCCTGGGAGCGGCCTTTTTTACAGATCAGTAAGGCATCTTTTGTTTCTACAACGATTAAATCCTTTGCTCCTACGATGGCGACAAGCTTTTGCGGGCTATAAACAAGAGAACCCTCCGCATCTTCAAAAATTACATTACTGCCGGTTATGGCATTGCCTTTGTTATCTTTAGCCAATATTTCCCAAAGCGCGTCCCAACTGCCCATATCGCTCCAGCCAAAATCACCTCTCAGCATAAAAACATTGTCTGTTTTTTCCATAACGCCGTAATCAATAGAAATCGAGGCCAGCTTTTTGTAAACGCTACAGATAGTAGCCGCTTCTCTTGGTGTGCCCAGAACTTTATTGATTTTCATCAAGCCTGAATATAAGTCCGGCAGGCAGCGGCTAATTTCATCTAAAATTATCGATGCTTTCCAGATAAATACGCCGCTGTTCCAATAAAAGTTGCCGCTTTGAACAAATGTTTGCGCTTGTGCGAAATCCGGTTTTTCGCGTATGGATTTTACCCGGAAAACTTCCTCTTTCCCTATATGGTGAAACGAATCGCCATATTCAATGTAGCCAAAGCCGGTTTGAACGCTGGAAGGTTTTATACCGATTGTTACCAAGGCATTTTCTTTCGCGACGAGCTGTGCCGCCGCAGCGATTACTTCCAAATATTTATTAGAATCGGTGATGGCGTGGTCCGAGGGCAGCACAACCATGACATCATCGCCGACTTTTTTTTGTATGTATAGCGCCGCCAAGCCGACGCAGGGTGCGGTATTTTTACCTTCCGGTTCAATAATGATATTTTTTTGGGGAATTTCCGGAAGCTGTTTGATTAGCTCACGTGCGTGCTTTTTGCCTGTCACCACTAAGATATTTTGCGGGGGAATCAGTTCTTTAATACGGTCAACGGTTTCTTGAATGATCGTTCTTGCGCTTATTATATCCAGTAGATGTTTGGGCTTTTTCTCTCTGCTGCGGGGCCAGAACCTTGTGCCCCTTCCGCCGGCCATGATTACAACATGCATTTTCCAAACTCCTTGCGGTTTTGTAGCGAATGAATGTAATTACTGAATGCTATAATACAATGTGCCTTGCAATTTCAAGTTAGAAAAGATAACTTAAAATTTAATGTCAACGATGATTTATCCGGAGATAATTTTGGCAAAGGGACGCGAAGCGGCGTTGCTGCGCGGCCATCCATGGGTATTTTCCGGTGCTATTGCTGCAATTAAAGGAAAAGCCGGTGCGGGCGATATTGTTCTGGCCAAAGATTCGGACGGAAAACCCCTGGCTTTAGGATTTTTTAACCCCCGAACAGACATAGCTTTGCGTATTTTGACGAGAAACTGTGAAGAAAAAATCAACCCATATTTTTGGCGAGGCCGTCTGCACGCCGCCTGCAAATTACGGCACAGAATTATCAATGAACAAACAAACGCTTATCGCCTCATCAATGCCGAAGGTGATGGTTTTCCGGGATTGATAGTTGATGTTTATGGTTCGACTCTAGTGCTATCCATTACGACCGCCGGGATGGAAAAACAAAAAAACCATATTTTAGATTCTCTCATTTCCCAATTAAAACCGGCGCGGATTTATGAAAAAAGCGAAGGCCGGTCACGCTCATTGGAGGGGTTGGAACCCAGGATCGGTTTTGTTTCAGGAGATAATGAAACCGGTCTTGTGGAGATAATGGAAAACGGGTTAAAATTTGAGGTTGAATTTGTCACCGGTCAAAAAACCGGTTTTTTTCTTGACCAGCGGATCAATAGAGAAAAGATAAGCGCTCTGAGCCGTGACGCCAGTATTTTAAACTGTTTTTCTTACACCGGAGCTTTTTCAGTTTATTGCGCTGAAGGTGGAGCTAAACGAGTCGTTTCTTTGGATATATCCAGGCCTGCCTGTGTGACGGCGAAAAGGAATCTACAGATTAATTGGTTTTCTCCCGAAGACTATCCAATAATAGAAGCGGATGTCTTTACTTATTTGCGCGACACGCAGGAATATTTCGATATGATCATCCTTGACCCTCCCGCATTTGCCAAAGCCAAGAAGGATGCAGCCAAAGCCGCGCGCGGCTATAAGGAGATTAATTTACAAGCAATCAAGCATCTTGTTGCCGGTGGAATCCTAGTGACATTTTCCTGCTCCAATTTTATTGAGGAAGATCTTTTTTGTAAGATAGTTCTTGGGGCTACGCGCGATGCCGGTGCTGATTTACAATTGGTAACAAGATTAGCGGCAGGGCCGGATCATCCGGTTTTGCTGGGACATCCTGAGGGCCACTATCTTAAGGGGCTTTTACTGGTTAAGAAAAATTAATCGGCAGTTTTTTTATCCGGTGTAACAACTATCTTCTTTTACAAATAAAAGCATAAAACAAGCGACTAAAGACAAGACAAGAGATAAATAGAAAGGGGCCTGCATGTTAATATTATCCCAGAGAAAACCGGCAATCAACGAAGCTGGCAGGGCGCAAATACCGATGGCCATTTGAAATACGCCCAAGCCGGTTGCCCGGAAACAGCTTGGACAAAGTTCCGAGGTATAAGTTTTTTGCACGGTTTCCAGCGCTGCCTTATGCAAACCGTAAAGGACAAAAGCGGCGACAACGACGATGGAATTGGTTGATAAAATAAAACTAATGCAAATTACCGCCCATAAAATAAAAGCTAAGTACATTAACTTCTTTCTTCCTATTTTGTCTGATAGTTTCCCCAGGGGCAAAGAAAAAATCGCCGCCGTTATAGTAATTATGAGATAGAAGATGGGCAAATAAGTTGCTTTAAAACCGCTTTTGCCGGCAAAAATAAGCAAAAAAGAATAACTGAAAGCGCCTAGCGTAAAAACAGAGTTCAGAAAAAGAAATAATTTAAAATTGGCGTCTAAATCTTTGAAAGTAAAAGCAGCAAATAATTTTTTATCCGAAGTTTTATTTTCCTTAATATATGTATAAATAAGAAATGCGCTGACAAAAGAGGGTAGGGCGGCAATAAGGAAAAGGTTGGTAAAACCAATATGCTCAAAAAGCAAAAGGCAAACAACAATTCCGCAAACTGCACCTAAATTGTCCATAGCTTTCATTAAGCCAAAATGGCCGCCGCGGTTTTGATCAGTGGAAATGTCGGCAACGAGCGCATCACGGGGGGCGGAGCGGATTTTTCCGGAACGGTCTAATATTTTAAGGGGGATCAGCCACTGCCAGCTGGGGGCGAGCGCATAACCAAGCCGCGATATTGAACCCAAAATATAACCAGACCATATAAAAAATTTTCTTTTTCTGATTTTGTCAGAAATATAGCCTGATATAGCTTTAGAGATGGAAACGAAAGCTTCACCCAATCCGTCAATCAATCCCAGCATGGCCATATTGGCGCCCATAACAGAAGTTACAAACAATGGCCAAACCGGATAAATCATATCCGAACCTAAGTCATTTAAGAAAGAAGCCCAGGCAAATGCCCGAATAGATCTTTTGTTTTCTTCTTTTGGTTTTTCCGTCATGAATTTGTAGATTAATGTTTCGCTAAGTTGCCGATTAATTTATGAAAGCATTGAAGGCGCGATAATATAAATTAGGGAATAAACAACCGACCAGATTAAAATACCGGCCGTAATTAAGATACAGGCATACGCTAAAAGTTTATGCCCTGCCGTTTCCTGGTTTTTTTCATTATACCCCATTAGAAAAGCAAAAAGTATCCCCGAGAGCAGTCCGCCGCCATGAGCCCAGTTGTTTATGCCGCTGACTATAATTCCGAAGACTATTAATCCGATAATCCAACCTACCGCTTGTTTATATATGGCCTGTCCGTAATAACCGCCGCGGCTTTTTCCATAATATAAAATTGCGCCGATTAATCCGCAGATGCTAGCCGATGCGCCGATTGTGAAGGCAACACCAAAGAGCAATGAGGCGGCAAACCCGGCAATTCCAGACAGAATATATATGTTTAAGAAACGGTGAAATCCGAATATCTGCAAGATAAAAGGTCCTAATTGGTATAAAGCCATCATATTAAAAGCAATATGTAAAATTCCTCCATGCAGAAATGAAGCGGAAATTAAAGTCCAAAAGCGGTGAAATTCAAATACGGGCACTGTGCCTGTTGCCCCCAATAGAAAGAGGCTTTGACCCGAAGGAGAGAGAAAATTAAAAGGGCTGCCGCCGGAAAAAATTCCCTGTGGATTTAAAAACAATGCCAGAATATAAAAAGCTATGTTTATGTAAATAATGGTCATTACCGGATGAAAAGCAAAAATAATATTTCTGATAATTCCTGCAGTATTGTGCAAACCCGGGCGTAAAAGTCCGCAATAAGGGCAGGAAGGTTCGTCAGAGCTGATAAGCTTGCGGCAGTTGGGGCAGAGGATAGATTTTCTTTCCGATGTCATATTAATCCCTATTAATCCATTATAATTTTAGTTGCGGATTTAATTAACAACATTAATCCAAGTTGTAAAGAAAATACTGCTCGTATTGACTATTATTTCTCATATACTATATGTTAGGACTTAATCCCGCGACTTAGAATTCCCCGGCTCCGGCCGGGGGAGGAAAGCGCCTTGACCCGCGGGAGGTCGCGTTGTTTTAGGGAGCCCTCTCCGGCTCCTGCCGGAGGGGGCTCCACTAATAGTAATGCTTTGAAAAAAGGCTCATTCGTGCTCAGAATCCTTTTTCAACCATGCAGCTTATCGCTTCGCTGTAAACACAAAACTCTCCGTCGCCACGGATCAGACAATTGCGTTTACTGACGCGAATCTTCAAGGGCATGGTGCCCGAAAAAATCTTCAATTTGCTCTTCATGAGCCTTTTTCCCGGCCATGCAAAGGTCTGAACTAAAAAGATATGCAGCTCAAAGATCGCGTCGTAATAAAAATTGAATCGGTAGCATTTGGCGGCGAAGGAGTCGGACGCGTCGACAATTTTGTGGTATTCGTTCCCTTTGCCGCTCCGGAAGATGAACTGGAGGTTGAAATTGTTCAGCTCAAAAAGAAATTTGCCCGTGGTAAAATATCACAGATAGTCAAACCGTCGCTGACGCGAGTAAGCCCCTTGTGCCGCTATTATAAGCAATGCGGCGGTTGTTGCTACCAGCACGTAAATTATGAATACCAGCTGAAAATTAAAAAAAAGCAGGTGGAAGAAGTATTTCGAAAAATCGGCAAAATTACGACTCCGCCGGTTTTAGAGATTAAGGCTGCTCCAAAAGTTTATCATTATCGGGGAAAGGCCGAGTTTCATTCCGTAAGAACACACAATGACCTTAAGATCGGTTTCTTAGATGTTTCCGGCAGTGAAATTGTGGATATAGAACGATGCGAAATAATGGAAGAAACAATAAATGAAGAATTATGTTCCTTAAGAGGGAATATTCAGCTTCAACGCAATAAGGATGCCCGCATAACAATTTGGTCAGGTTTTCTCGCCGATCAGAAAGATGCGGTCATGAGGATGGTTAAGGGAAAAAAGTTTTTGGTACATCGAGGAGGATTTTTTCAGGCAAATCTGTATTTGACGGATCAGTTGGTGGATGAGGTTTGCCGTCTGGCAATGTCTATAGAAATAAATACTTTAATTGATGCCTATTGCGGAAGCGGTCTTTTTTCGATTTTCCTGGCGCCTTATGCTAAAAGTGTTGTCGGTATTGAAATAAGCGAAAAATCGGTAAAATATGCGCAAATAAATGCCGAAAATGCGAATGTGAAAAATATTAGGTTTGTCCAGGGAAAAGTCGAAAATATTTTGCCGGGAGAATTTTTATCTTCAAAAAAAGAAAACAATTTGATTGTGCTTGATCCACCCCGCAGCGGCTGTAGCGAATCAGTATTGAAGGCAATTACGGATTTAAAGCCGCAAAAGGTTATTTATGTTTCCTGCAATCCGGCGACTCAGGCGCGGGACGTTAAATATTTAGATGCGCATGGTTATGCCCTGCTTAGTCTTTTACCTGTGGACATGTTTCCGCAAACCGAGCATATTGAAGTCATCGGTTTATTGGCGTCGGAAAAATAATTAGAGAAAACTAACATCGAATAAATAGTAGAAATATTTTTGTAGCTTTCGGGCAAAAATATTGTTAGCTTATATTAATCAGTAAACTATTTTAAAATGCATGTGGAGGAGAAAATGCCGTCGAAAAGTAAGAATGTGAGACTTGAGCAGCGCCGAATCCTGGAGAAAAAACTGGATTTGCGATTTCAGCAATTAGCCCAAAAGGGGATCAGCAAAGAAAAAGCCCAAATCGATCCCCTCGTTAAAAGTCTTAAGGCGAAAATTAGACAAACTAATATAAGAATTGCTGTGTTTGAAAAATTTGTCCAGCGCGCCCAGGAATTGGCGCAGGCAAAGGCGCAAAAGTTAGCTGAACCGAAGAAAAAAGAGAAAAAACCGAAGGCTGCTCCCAAACCGACACCGGAACCCAAACCTGTTCCTGCTGCTGTTGAACCGAAGCCTCCGAAACAGCCGTCAATACCCCCGGCACCAGAACCTAAACCAAGACCTGCGCCCAAACCCGAGCCGCCGTCGATACCAGTAGAAAAAGTATCATCAGAAGAAATGGCTGAGTTTAAACCGGAGAAAAAACCAACACCACCGGCACCGACGCCAAAGCCACTGCCAGTAGAGCCAAAGCCGGAGATGCCATTAGTTCCAGAGCCGGAACCTGCACCTGCACCAGAGCCGATGATCGCTAAATCAAAACCAGAATCAGAACTAAAGCCGACCCCGCCACTATCGGTTGAACCGAAACGCGTGGAAAAGCCGGAGGCCCCGGTTCTAACACCTAAACCAGCAGCAAAACCAAAACCGGTAAAGGCCAAACCAAAGCCCAAGAAACAGCCGAAAGCTAAGATACCGAAAAAAAAGCCGTCAAAAGCAAAGGTTGAATCAAAGCCTGAGAAACAGCCGAAAGCCGCGGCAGCAAAGGCGAAGGTCGCACCAAAACCTAAGCCAAAGCCCAAGAAAAAATCGGCAGCGCCAGCTGGTAAAAAACCGAAAAAACAAACGGTAGCTAAAGTTAAAATGCAGCCGAAAAAGAGCACAGGCAAGAAAAAAGGGAAATCACGGGTATGAACCCCCAAAGCAAGCTTTGGAAACCGATTCCGCAGCAGGCTGCGGGGTATTATACCCTCCGCTTTGTGGGATTGTTCAACTTACCAATTCCGATACGCTGCGCTTTCGTAATTGGAGTTTCACGAATAAAATTCCGGTAAACAAAAAAAGGGCAAACTAAGTTAGTTTGCCCTTTTTTAATATTGGCGTCCCCACGGGGAGTCGAACCCCGGTTACAGGCGTGAAAGGCCCGTGTCCTAGGCCTCTAGACGATGGGGACATTCGGAAATTAATTTTTATGTAAGGTGCGCGCCTTATATATTGTTCAAAGTAGAATGTCAAGCAATGCCTCAACAGAAAGTATCGCAAAAATGCCGGCTTTTGCCGAAATGCTTTTGAAGGTATACAAAAGATTAAGATAACAGGTTAATTATTTGTGAAAGCAATGGCAACCAAAGAGACAGTCATTAAAACTCTCGAAGATATAGCGGTCCTTTTGGAACTGACCGGAGAGAATCCCTTTAAATCCCGCGCCTATGTTAATGCCGCCCGCAATCTGGAAAAAGTAGAATCTGACCTAAATGAGCTGGTGCGGCAGGGAAAAATTTATGAAATCGAAGGCATAGGCGAGGCTATCGGTGAAAAGATTGAGGAGTTGATGACTACGGGGAAATTGGAATATTACGAAAAGCTCAAAACGTCCGTTCCTGCCGGCCATTTAGAAATGCTGAAAATAAGCGGTCTAGGACCGAAAAAAATTCATACACTATATAAGGAACTGGGAATAACAACTGTAGGTGAGCTGGAATACGCCTGCCATGAAAACCATCTGATCGAACTCAATGGTTTCGGAAAGAAAACACAGGATAATATTCTGGCTGGGATAGAAAAGCTCAAACATTATCAGGAAAGACGGCTTTATAACGAAGCGCTGGATGAAGCCCATGTTTTGTTTGAATCACTTAAGCGGCAAAGAAACATTACTGCCATCAGTATTGCCGGGTCATTGCGCCGCGGCAACGAAACTGTCAAGGACATTGATCTTCTGGCCAGTTCGCCAAACCCTGGGGATTTAGCTCAATCCTTCGCTAATCTTGATCAGGTTGCCTCTATTGTCGCTAGCGGCGAAACTAAAGTCAGCGTGGTTTTAAAATCAGGCATCAACGCCGATTTACGCATTGTAACAGAAGACGAATTTCCTTATGCCCTGCATCATTTTACGGGCAGCAAAGAGCATAACACAGCCATGCGGGGCAGAGCGAAGGACATGGGCATCAAAATGAATGAATACGGCCTTTTCCGGGGAGAAAAAAACATTAAATGTGTAAGTGAGAAAGAAATATTTACGGCGCTGGGACTCCAATTTATTGAACCGGAATTACGCGAAAACATGGGCGAGATTGAAGCCGCTGAAAAGAGTGTATTGCCTCAATTGGTCGAAGAAAAAGACGTTCAGGGGCTTTTTCATATCCACACCAATTTCAGTGATGGAACGGATACACTGGAGAGTATCATACTTGCGGCAAAAAACATGGGATTAAAATATATCGGTATCAGCGAGCACAGCCGTTCGGCTTATTATGCCGGGGGATTAAAAGTGGAGGATATTCAAAGGCAGCATGAGCTTATTGATAATCTCAATGAAAAATATAAGCCATTTTATATTTTCAAAGGAATTGAATCGGATATTTTACCAGACGGAAGTCTTGATTACGATGAAGAAGTTCTGGCACGGTTCGATTTTGTGATTGCGGCGGTTCATTCCAATTTCAATATGTCCGCGAACGAGATGAACAGCCGCATTAAGAAAGCTCTGCGGAATAATTATACTACCATGCTCGCGCATCCGACCGGCAGATTGCTTTTATCGCGGGAACCATACGCGCTAAACATTATGGAAATTATCGATGTAGCGGCTGAGTTTGGCAAGGCACTGGAGCTCAATGCCAATCCACACCGCCTGGATTTGGATTGGCGCAACTGTATTCACGCTAAAAAGAAAGGCGTAAAGATAGCGATCAATCCTGACGCTCATCAGACGGCGGGATTGCAAGACATTAGTTTTGGAATTAAAATAGCCAGAAAAGGTTGGCTTACAAAGGGCGATTGCCTTAATTGTCTGAATCTTAAGGAGATGAAAGCTTATTTGCTAAACAAACAATAATTAAACCGGAGGCACTTTATGAACATTCATGATTTTAGAAAACCCGAGCATAAAGTCGATGAACTATTTTTAAACCGGTGGTCGCCGCGCGCGATGTCCGGTGAAGAAATTGACGAGGCCACCTTATTTTCTCTTTTCGAGGCAGCGAAGTGGGCGCCTTCCTCCAATAATAATCAGCCCTGGCGATTTATTTACGGTCGCCGCAATACAAAAAACTGGATAACTTTTTTCAATCTGCTGGCTGAGGGCAATCAAGAATGGGCAAAAAACGCTGCGGTGCTGATCGTTGTTATTTCCAAAACAACATTTGATAGCGGTAAACGTGCTCGGACACACTCCTATGATGCCGGCGCTGCCTGGGAAAACTTCGCTCTGCAAGGATCACTGATGGGGCTGGTCGTGCACGGTATGCAAGGCTTTGATTACGACAAGGCAAAGGAAGTTTTGCAGATTCCAGATGGCTATCAGGTGGAAGCAATGATTGCCGTGGGTAAAAAAGGGAAGAAAGAGACATTGTCGGACTATCTTCAGGAACGCGAAGTACCGTCAATAAGAAAGAATCTACCCAAGATAGTTATGGAAGGGTCTTTCGAGTAATAGAAAAATATGTAATTTGTGGCAAAAATACAATATATTATTGTTTTACGATTAAATATTTGAAAAGATATAGTTTGGATAATTGCTTTTTCAAAGGTGGTATATGAAGATATTCTACAATTATTGTAGATAAATCATCAATTTTTGATTTTTTTTAATTAAATATTGAAAAATTAGTTTCAAATATTCATTCAAAATGAAACTTAATCAGTAAAATATTATAGAATATTAATATATTACGAATGTATGACATTTGGTTTAATTATTGTTTTTGTCTTCTGGCATAACAGTTGCTAAACGAATGAAAGACAAATAATTTTTAGCTCATATACATGCACATGCAAATTTAAATTTGTTCTTGAATTCAGATCAGTAATAGACATAAATTTGTATCATAAATTAAAGAAAGCTTTTTTATTTTCAATGCATAGAATAAAGTTTCCGGTACGTTTATTCCTCTGCCTTCTCCTGGTTTTTTTTGGGGGTCTTGCGAGCACAGCCTTAGCGGTGGATGTACAGATTTCCCAACTGACTGATACTCCTGATCCCGCGATCCGCGGCGGTCAAATAACCTATTCCATATTTGTTGAAAACAATGCCGATGATACCGCCCATAATGTGGCATTGACCTTTCCGCTGCCGGCCACCACCAGTTTTGTCTCGGTCAGCGACGCGAGATGCAGCCACAATGGGAGCACGCCGGGGACGGTGACGTGCACCTTCGGTGACCTCGTGGGAACACTCATAGGAGGGCCAGTTATACAGGTTGATGCGGTCATCAGGACATCGGGGGCTACAGAATCAGCCATAAATGTTACGGGGACAATCACCACCAGTGACACCGATACAAACCCCGGCAATGACACCGCCACCCAGAATACGACTATTGACGACGGCGCGGATCTGGTTGTCGCCAAGGCGGACTCCCCTGACCCGGTCATTGCCGGCGGCAATGTTACTTACACGATCACGGTAACCAACAACGGCCCGAACGACGCCAGCACCGTCACCGTCACAGACACCCTCCCCACCAACATGACCTATCAGTCTGTCAGCGGCAGCGGCTGGTCATGCAGTCGCGTCTTACAGGTTGTAACCTGCACGCGGTCTGCCATCGCCAACGGGGCTGCGGCCCCGGTCATCACGCTGCTGGGAAGGGTCACCGGCGCCATCACCGGCACCATCACCAACACGGTGACCGTTACTGCCACTACCGGCGATCCCGATACCAATAACAACACCACTACTCAAAACACTGAGGTCACTTTAGGGACGGACCAGTCGATAACCAAGGTCACAGTGGGCGCTGTCATCGGCGGCCAGACAGCTACCTTTACCCTGCGTCCTCGCAACAACGGCCCTTATCCTGCCGACAACGTGGTGGTGACTGATACCCTGCCGGCCGGCTTTACTTACATCAACGCTACCGGCACTGACTGGAGTTGCACCGCTGTGGGTCAAGACATTACCAGCACTCGCACGCAATATGCGGTAGGCGCTACGAATAATATCTCGGTACAAGCAACTGCCCCTGCCAGCGGCACTGGCATTACCAACACTACCGTAATAACCGCAACCACCCCGGATCCCAATCTTAGCAACAACACAGGTTCGGTGACTTTTAATATCGTGCCGGACGGCGCTAATCTCTCCATCAGCAAGACCAAGACGCCCAACCCGGTTGCCCAGGGTTCAAACATCACCAGCACCGTACGGGTAACAAACAATGGTCCCCGCGCCACATCCGGAACCCTCACCGTCACCGATACCCTATCGGCTGGGGAGACCTATGTCTCCGGTAGCGGTACCAGCTGGTCGTGCAGTCACAACGGAGTGAATCCTGGAGGAGTGGTGACCTGTACATACAGTGCTACCCCGCTGGCATCCGGCGCCTCGACAT
>Ga0326726_10003448_pt1 | contig 14505 bp, 12 predicted proteins | sample MHFenrmetagenome_2_FD_207603 | JGI IMG/M metagenome (GOLD analysis project Ga0326726, IMG submission 207603) | Lab enriched peat soil microbial communities from Michigan Hollow, Ithaca, NY, United States - MHF15MN | ecosystem: Environmental > Terrestrial > Soil > Wetlands > Peat | place: USA...
TCATAACTTCATTCCCCGAAGGCAGAGCATCTACATTTATATCAATGACATCAGCATATGGAGCACACAGTTCGTCTATCTTTTCATGAGATTTTACATAAATCTCCTTAACAAAATCAAGCGCTTTCCCTCCTGATTCTGCAAGTCCGATAACCTCTTCAAGCCAGGTTGTCCCTGCGGTTTTCAGATGGACGCCTTTGTTATGCTTTTTAAGAAGTGAACCTATATGCGGATATATTGCAAATTTGTCAGATCCGGAATGAATGCTGATCTTCAGATTTTCCGCAAGCCCGAATTCCTTTACAGCAAATGCGACAACCATCAGATCTTCTTCAAACTCTGATGCAAATTTCAGAGGGTCACCTAAATAATCTACTCCTTTGTTGAATCTTCCGGAGAACTTGGGAGCAATAGTCTGAAGAGGTACCCCTTCATATGCCAGCATGGCCAGGATAAAAAACAGTTCCACTGATGTCTGTGGCTGAGCCACTTCATCCATCGATACTTCTGTAATGAAACTTCCTGCACCCTTCGATTTTTCTATCTTTCTGTAAATCTCTCCGGCCTTTTTAGCAGCGAAAAGATATTTTTCAGCTATATCGGCAAGTTGTTGCCCTGAACATTTCACTCCTTTTTTAATTCCCGGAACATCAATTCTGCCGGTATATTTACCGGCAGCATCAATAAATTTCCTTATGTCAGATTCATCAGCACGCTTTCCAATATATGAAGCGACATCTACCGTAAAAAAATCTGAACTCCCGATAAATTTGTCAACCGTATCCAGGTTTATATGGTCAGCATCAACAAAATACAATTTGTTAAACCCAGCGTCTTTGGTAACTGTATCTGCTTCCTTCCTTACATCAGACGGCTGTGTACCAATAATCATGTGCTCCCTGTTTGACTTGTTCCAGACCGGTGTAATTTCGACACCTTCTTTGGCAGCTTCAATAACTGCTTTTAGTTGAGCATGACCCTGGTGTCCGAACCTGTCACCCAGTCCGATGGAATATTTTCCGAGCTTTTTCATTGTTTAAATAATTAATACTGATGGTCAGAATCAGAGTTCGATTTTTTTCCATTTTGGAACCAGAAAATGCATCACAGCCCAGGCAATCAGATATGCGACTGCGCAGAATATAAATACAAAGGTATAAGCTATCGTCATATTACCATGAACAATAGGCATTTGAATGTCTTTTAACTGGTCAAACCTGACCGGATCAATAGCCTGGAGTTGCTGAGCTATTGATGCAGGCAGATTACTCAGTTCTACCTTATCGAGATTAATGATATCATTATGTTGGTTCACCAATGTCATGGATTTGATCTTTTCCAGAAACTCACCAAGGTTTTGCCCCTGAGCTTCAATCCACGATCGGGCGATACCGGCGCTGCGGTAACCATCGAAAATCCAGCCTGAGGCTTTATTAACAAAAATTCCACCAAGGCCGCCGGCCATGCCACCGATGCCTGTCACGCTGGCAATTGTCTTTTTAGGAAACATATCTGATACTGTGGTAAAGATATTAGCCGACCATGCCTGGTGCGCGGCGGTGCCGATTCCAATTATAATTACGGGCATCCAGTAACTGATATTGCCAAGGTACTGGGCAGATAAAACAACCAGGGGAATCAGGGCAATAAACAGCATTGCCTTCATGCGGCCAGCATAAGGTTCATATCCTTTCTTTATGAAATACATGGGAAAAAAGCCACCGCTTATGCTGCCAACGGTCGATAAGGTATAAAGGACAGCCAGGGGAAAGGCGACCTGCATCCCTGTCATGCCATACTGGGCTTTCAGATAGGCAGGTAACCAGAACAAATAGAACCACCAGACTCCATCAGTCATGAATTTTCCAAAACTAAATGCCCATGTCTGCTTATATTGAAGGAGTTTAAGCCATGGTACTTTTTCAGTGGTTTCTGCAACGTAGTTATCCGATCCTTCAAGGTTATCTGCATGAATATAATCGTATTCAGTCTTACTTATCCGTTTGCTTCTGGATGGAACTTCATACAACCAGAACCAGAAAATAAGCCATGAGAAGCCGATACCTCCGATAATTAAAAATGCAGCCTGCCAGCCAAGATTCTTTACTATCCAGGGAACGACCAAAGGTGCAAGAATTGCGCCAATATTTGTTCCTGAATTAAAAATGCCTATAGCCAGGGCTCTTTCTTTCTTGGGGAACCATTCTGCAATTGCCTTGTTAGCAGCCGGGAAATTGCCAGATTCTCCAAAACCGAGTAATCCACGGGCAACCATGAATCCGCCAGTACCTCTTGCCAGTGCATGCGACATAGCTGCCACCGACCAGATGATCAGGGACCATGCATATCCCAATTTTGTACCCAACCAGTCAACTATGCGACCGGCAAAAAGCATAGAAATGGCATAAACAAACTGAAAGGCTGAAACTATATTGGCGTAATCGGAATCACTCCAGTTAAACTGTACCTCCAGATTGCTTTTTAACAAACTGAGTACCTGTCTGTCGAGATAATTAACAGTTGTGGCAAAAAATACGAGTGCACAAATAGTCCATCTGTATTTGCTGATCTTTTTCTGAAATTCGAGCATAATCGGGTTGGTTGTTTAATGAATCATACATTATAAGTGGTCGAAGCTGTAGTTCCCCCGCGACCAGTCCAGTTGGTGTGGAAGAATTCACCTCTTGGTTTATCAATGCGCTCATAGGTATGTGCTCCAAAGTAATCCCTCTGAGCCTGGAGAAGGTTTGCAGGAAGATTTTTGCACCTGTACCCGTCAAAATAGCCAAGAGCTGCTGAGATTGCAGGAACAGGAATTCCGTTTGAAACAGCTGAAGCAATAACATTTCGCCATCCCTTCTGTGCATTTTCCATTTTAGCTTTAAAGAAAGGATCAAGAAGAAGGTTGGTTATTCCCGGATTATTATCAAATGCTTCCTTTATTTTTCCCAGGAATGCAGACCTGATAATACATCCACCTCGCCACATCAGTGCAATTCCCCCATAGTTCAGTTTCCATCCATATTCCACAGCTGCAGCTTCCATGAGAGCATATCCCTGTGCATATGATACGATTTTTGAAGCATAGAGAGCATCCCTGATATTATTAACAAATTCGGTTTTGTCTTTTGGGGCCATGGGTGAAGGTCCACGAAGTATTTCAGCAGCTTTCACCCTTTCATTTTTTACAGCTGACAGGCATCTTGAAAAAACAGCTTCACCTATAAGCGTCAGAGGAATACCGAGGTCTAGTGCGGTTACAGCAGTCCATTTACCTGTGCCTTTTTGTCCGGCCGTATCAAGTATCTTATCAACCAATGGGTTACCATCAGTGTCTTTGAATTCAAGAATGTCCCTGGTAATTTCAATGAGGTAACTGTTAAGATCAGCTTCATTCCAACTTTTAAATACCAGATGCATCTCATAGGCGCTCATATGAAGAAGATCCCTCATTATCTGATATGCCTCGCAAATAAGCTGCATATCACCATATTCTATCCCGTTGTGAACCATTTTTACAAAATGACCGGCACCGTTTTCTCCAACCCAGTCACAGCATGGAGTTCCGTCTTCGACTTTTGCAGCAATTGCCTGAAAAATTGGCTTAACCTCAGGCCAGGCTGCCTTCGAACCTCCCGGCATGATTGACGGACCCAGCAGAGCGCCCTCCTCTCCACCCGATACTCCAGTGCCGATATAAAGCAGTCCCTTACTTTCAACCAGGGCGGTCCGCCTGTTGGTGTCAGGGAAATGAGTGTTGCCACCGTCAATAATTATATCGCCATTTTCAAGGTAAGGTATCAGCGTATTGATCATTTCGTCTACTGCCGTTCCTGCTTTGACCATAATCATTATTTTCCGGGGCCTCTTCAGTGATTTTACAAGATCTTCAATGGAATGAGCTCCTTTTATATTCTTTCCTTTTGCCCGTCCTGCAAGGAAGTCATCGACTTTCTTAATTGTCCGGTTATAAACAGACACCTGGAAACCTTTGCTCTCCATATTAAGCACCAGGTTTTCGCCCATTACTGCCAGTCCGATTAATCCGATATCTGATAAAGTACTCATAGCTATGTAAATTTTATGGGAATCATCATTTCTTTATTTCTTTATTTCTTTATTTCTCTATTTCTTTATTTCTCCCCATACCTCATACAGCGCACCTCAAACCTTCTTATAGTATTCCTTCACAATTTCATCCATAACCCAACTCGTCCTGGCTGCCGAAACTCCTGTGCTCACAACTTCTCCCTTACCTGAAAGCGCCTCAACTATCTGCTCAATTAGATAAAACTGGATGTTTTCAGGTCTATCGTTATCAAACTCCTGGCGGCCATTACCGTTGATAAGAACTATTGGTTCGTAGGTAAATGTAGAGGTTTTTATTATTCCTTTTTCACCAACTATCTCAAAATTATCCCTGTTTGCCTCAGGTGAAGCACTGAAACTCCATATACCTGTGCCAACTAAATTGTCCCTGAATAAAAAGCTGGCCGAAACAAAATCTTCAGCAGCATAATTGTTTGCCTGGTTGATGGCAATTGATGATACTTTCTGGATGGGGCCAAACACAAAATCAAGATAATCAAGCTGGTGCGACCCAAGATCAAAAAAATGTCCGGCGCCTGAGATCTCAGGTTTAACCCTCCAGGGAAGCTTTCCTGCTTTTTCATCTTCAGAAGGGTAATTGAATATCTGAAAAGTTGAAAATCTTGGTTTTCCGATTTCTCCTGCCTCGATCAGATTTTTAATCTTTAGAAATCCTGGAAGAGTCCTTCGATAATAGGCAACGAAGACAGGCAATTTTAGTTTTTCTGCTGTTTTGTTGATTTTTAAGCACTCTTTATAATTCAGGGCCATTGGCTTCTCAATATAGACAGGCTTGCCTGCCTCAAGAACTTTTATTGCATATTCCGCATGGCTATCGGGAGGTGTGGCAATATAAACAATATTAACCTCTTTGTCATTTATAAGATCATCGGCATTTGAATAGAACTTCGGAACATTATGCCGTGACGCATAATCTTCGGCAAGCATTGCGTTTCGCCTCATAACCGCAACGAGAACTGAACCAGCTACTTTGCTGAAAGCCGGCCCGCTTTTGAGCTCGGTCACTTTCCCGCAGCCAATTATTCCCCATTTTATCATTTAAGCTTATCTTTTGAAGCCCACAGTCCAACTGCAGGATTTGAGATATAATAAAATTCTTCCCCCCCGGGAAGCTTATTAAAACCTTCATGGAGCTTTACCGGATCATATTTCTTCATCATTGTTTTAAGGTCAGAGTACCTGAAATTGATTGATTCAATTTCTGCTTTTGTCAGAAAGCCGGGACAATATGTGATTGAGAACCTTCCCTCAGAGCTTCCATGAATAAGATGTGCTGCTGCGCTCAGATTATTCTTTAGTTCTGCATTCTTATCAGTCGATTTTAATGTTGCAGGTGTTCCCCTATAGCCGTATTTTCTAATGAGTCTGTCGATCTCCTTGTCTTCTCCGAATTCTTTCAGCCCGGGTGCAAGAATTATCAACTCCCCTTTATCAGCCATTGCCATCCGGGTTCTGTATATGCTCTTATTCCCAAGCCAGGTACTTCTGTATTCTTCGGGATCGAGATAAACAACTGCTTTTTTTAGTGGATTTTCCAGAACTGTGAAATTGACTTTTAAGGAAAGCTCTGAGGCCAGCTTGAATACCTCGTAGTCATCGCCGATAAATAAACCTCTTATTACAAGTTTATCAGTCTCGTCACGACCGATAACTGTCTGGACATAAACAACAGGCAAATGTTTTATGAAATTCTCGGATGCATAATTAAGAAGCTTTCTTACCGGTGTATCAGCTTTGCCCATAATTCTTTCCATGCCATAAACTGCACCGATAAAATGGCTTTTATTAATCCCTTCAGGACCTCCTGTTCCTACAAAAAGGTTTTTATTATAACTGGCCATTCCTGCAACCTCATGAGGCACTACCTGTCCGATCGAAAGTATAAGATCATGTCCGCCATTCATCACAAGCTTATTGATCTGAGCCGGCCATGAATAATTAAGCTTTCCTTCAGTTATTTTCGAAACAAAGTCACCGGGAACAGTTCCGACGGTTACAACATCTTTTCTCCAGTCATATATCCGGAAAAGATCCTGAGGTACTCCCTTGTACATCTCGGATTTTTCCTTTAGAGTCATTGGAGAATGAGTGCCAAGCGCCGGAAGTATATCCTTAAGATTTTCCTTATAATAATTATAAATCAATGTGGTTATTTCACCTGACCTGGAATGGAACCTGGTAAAATCGGGAGGAACAGCAAGAACTTTTTTTCTTGGCCCCAGTTTTACAAGCGAGGAAAATACCCCATATTCGATGTCACTGAGGCTCATTATTGTATTTTCAGAACCGTATTGATAGTATATCATTTCTTTTAAGTTTTAATAAATTCTTACAGACTATGTCAGGCGTCAGGTATCAGGTAGAAGTATATACCTGTGTCTGCTTTAGACCTGAAGCCTGATGCCTGAAACCTGACGCCTTAAACTCCGGAATATGCACTGAATCCTCCATCGATAGGAATAACTACTCCGGTTACAAATTTTGAAAGATCCGAAACAAGGTAAAGAAGCGTTCCGGTAAGCTCTTCAGGTGTACCGAACCGTTCCATAGGAGTGCCGTTTAAAATCTTAATAGCTCTGGGTGACAGATCTCCCGTTTTATCATCGATCATAAGGAATTTATTCTGATTTGTCAGAAGAAAACCTGGTGCAATTGCATTTACCCTTATACCGGTTTTTGAAAAATGAACAGCCAGCCATTGTGTGAAATTATTAACAGCAGCTTTTGCTGCTGAATAAGCAGCAATTTTAGTAAGCGGACGGAAAGAGTTCATTGATGAAATATTAATAATGACTCCTGATTTTTGTTTTACCATATCGGTGCTGTAAACCATCGAGGGCAAAAGAGTCCCTTTGAAATTTAAATCAAATACTTTATCAAATCCTTCCAGCTTAAGTCCAAAGAAGGTATCATCAGGATTCTCCGAATCTGAACCATCCATTTTTTCGACTTTTGTGGTGGCGGCCGGAGAATTTCCTCCCGCTCCGTTGATAAGGATATCGATCACACCGAATTTCTCATTGATAATCTTTTTGGAGACTTCAAGGGATGATTTATCAAGAACACTTGCTGAAAGGCCTAATGAAGGTGTTTTAAATTCCTTTTCTATTTCTTTTGCTACTTTGCCTGCAGCGTCACCATTCAGATCAATGATCACAGTCTTTACCCCCTGAAAAGCAAGAGACCTTGCCATTTCTGAACAGATCAATCCGGCACCGCCGGTAATAACAGCTATTTTATCTTTTAAATTAAGTTCGTTCATATAGTATAATTTAAACTATTTATAGTTTTATCTTTTTATTGACCCCCGTCCCTCCCGATAGCTATCGGGACTTCCCCCAAGGGGGAAGGAGCTGGTTTTACCTTTCCCATTTGGGGGAAAATGAAAGGGGGTAAACCTTAATCAGGTCATTGAAAATTTTATTTATTAAAATCCGAAATACTCTTTTGCATTCTTATATGATATTCCTTCAATAAGAGGTTTAACAAGTTCATCATCATCGGGTATGAGACCTTTTCCGATTTCACTACCCACAAAATTGCAGACGATTCTTCTGAAATACTCATGCCGTGGATACGACATAAAGCTTCTTGAATCAGTGACCATACCAATGAACCTTCTCAGGAGTCCAAGTGCAGCCAGGTCTTTAAGATGCTTTTCCATTCCGGCCTTCTGATCAAGGAACCACCATGCGGCACCGCATTGCACTTTCACCGGGCAGGTTCCGTCATTGAAATTCCCTGCCATTGTCACCATCATTTCATTATCGGCAGGATTAAGATTATACAGAATTGTTTTTGCGAGCTGGTCAGAATCATCTAGGGTATTGAGAAATCCCGACATTTTCAATGCATCCTGTGGAACGCCTATCGAATCCCATCCTGTATCCGGTCCCATAAGCCTGAACCTCCTTGAATTGTTATTCCTCATTGCACCGACATGAAACTGCTGGGTCCATCCTCTTTTGTGGTTCATCCTGCAGAGTTCAAGCATTACTGCTGTTTTGTATTTTTCGGTCTCCTGTGTTGACAGACTTTGTCCTTTCAGTAGACTTTTGAAAATTTTGTCTGCTTCACCGGAAGAGAAAGGAGAATAATAAAACCGGTCAAGTCCATGATCAGAAAGGCGGCCGCCCATTTTATGGAAATACTCATGTCTGCGATCAAGGGCTTCGATGAGAGTCACAAAATTGTCAATAGTCATACCTGAAGCTTTCTCAAGCCTGGCGATATATTCCTTGAATTTTGCCGGGTCCTCAGTTTTAACAACGCCGTCAGGACGAAATGTAGGAAGGACCCTGATTTCAAATGATTCTTTCAGCTTCTTATGATATTCCAGGGTATCAGACGGATCATCCGTTGTACAGATAATCTCCACATTCATTTTCCTGATAAGTGATCTTATACTGAACTCCTTTGAACGAAGCATTTCGGAAGCTTTTTCATAAATTTCCCCGGAATTTGATGGCGAAAGAAGATCATAAATTCCAAAGTACCTGGCCAGTTCCAGATGTGTCCAGTGGTATAATGGATTTCCGATAGTTGCCGGAACAGTCTCCACCCATTTGTCGAATTTTTCCCTGTCAGTTGCATTTCCGGTGCAGAATCTTTCATTTGCACCATTAGTTCTCATTGCTCGCCATTTATAATGATCACCCTCAAGCCAGGCTTGTCCCAGGTTATCAAAATGCTGGTCATCAGCTATCATTGAAGGCGATAAATGACAATGGAAATCGATTATTGGCTGATTTTTCGAAAATTCGTTGTACAATCTTCTCGCAGTTTTGCTCTCAAGAAGAAAGTCTTCATTGATAAATGGTTTATTCATATTGTTTTGCAACTTATGGAATGAAGAGAAAAGGCCTTTGAATAATCAATTATCACGAAAATAACAATAGCAAATTAATAATCCAAGGCAATAAGGAAAAAGAGTGGAATATATTATGCATTATTACAAAGAGAAAAATGATTTAGAAGCTTTGATATAATTGACTTTCGCGTCAAAGATTGTATTTTTGAAGATGAAGAAAAACGGAACCAGATAACTTTAACTTCAGAATATGAAAATCGAACTCAGATATGCAGTGCACCCTGCAGATTTCAAAAAATATGATACGGTGAAACTCAGGAAGGAATTCCTTATCGAGAATATTTTTATCCATGATGAAATTTCTCTTGTATACTCAATGTACGACAGGTATATGGTAGGAGGGGCAATGCCGGTTGAAAAGGCTCTTAGACTGGAATCTGCCGATGATCTCAAAGCTGAATATTTCCTGGAACGAAGGGAAATGGGCATAATAAATGTCGGAGGTGAGGCTGAAATTGAAGCTTCAGGCACCGTCTACCCGATTGGATTCAAGGAAGCTCTGTATCTTGGTAAAGAGACAAAGGATGTAGTCTTTAAATCAGTCGACAGGTCAAAACCCGCAAAGCTGTACATAAATTCAGCTCCGGCTCATCACAAATATCCGTCGAAAAAAGTCACTAAGAAGGAAGCTGAAATAGTCACACTTGGATCTCCCGAAGCTTCCAATTTCAGGACAATAAATAAATTACTCATCAACAATGTCCTTCCGACCTGTCAGCTCCAGATGGGGATGACTGAGCTTAAATCTGGAAGTGTCTGGAATACAATGCCGGTCCATACCCATAACCGCAGGATGGAAGCTTATTTTTATTTTGAGGTACCTGAAAAACAGGCGATCTGTCATTTTATTGGTGATCCTGATGAGACACGCCATATCTGGATGAGAAATGAGCAGGCTGTTCTTTCACCATCCTGGAGTATACACAGCGCTGCAGGAACGTCAAACTACACCTTTATCTGGGGTATGGCTGGGGAAAACCTCGATTACGGGGATATGGATGTCCGTCATCCTGATACACTTAAATAAACCACCTCGAAAAAATACATTACAGCGATGAAAGATTTATTTGATCTGACCGGTAAAGTTGCCCTTGTTACCGGGGGCACCCATGGAATAGGTCTGGCAATAGGATTGATCTTTGCAAAAGCAGGAGCAAAAGTGTGTGTAAACGATCTTCAGGAGGAAAAACTTCTTTTATGTAATGAGGCCTTTAAGAAAGAGGGGCTGGAAGTATATACTCTTAAGTTCAATGTTACAGATGAAAAAGATGTTGACAAAGGCATAACTCAGATAGAAAATAATGTCGGAACAATCGACATTCTTGTCAATAATGCCGGGATTATAAAAAGAATACCAATCCTTGATATGCCTGTGGCAGACTATAAACAGGTGATCGATGTCGATCTGGTTGCACCTCTGATTGTTTCAAAAAGAGTTGCCCCTAAAATGATCGCGAAAAGAAGCGGCAAGATTATAAATATGTGTTCAATGATGAGTGTCTATGGTCGTAATACTGTTTCAGCATATGCCTCAGCAAAAGGAGGATTAAAACTGCTGACACAGAATATGACCTGCGAATGGGCTAAGTATAATTTGCAGATTAATGGGATCGGCCCCGGGTATATTGTTACTTCACAAACAGGCCCTATACGTGAAAATGGCCATCCTTTCAATGATCTTGTTATGACACGGACTCCGGCTGGCAGATGGGGACAGCCTGAGGATGTTGCAAATGCCGCACTTTTTCTGGCCTCAAGAGCAAGTGACTTTGTTAATGGACATATTCTTTATGTTGATGGCGGGATCCTTGCAAATTTCGGTTATGTGAAAGGGGAAAACGATATTTAGGTATGACAGTCATGTAGTCTGGCGGTCTTTGGATTTACAGACTTTTTCCTTTTATCTTTTTCCTTTTGTCTTTTAACTTTAAAAGCAGCCACGCCATATTCTCTCCAAGCACTTTCATTGTCTTCATACCTTCCTCATCCTTGAGTACCTCGCCTTTTTCTCTCCCGATTGCGATGTTCCAGTATGATGAACACGGGATTATCATTTCATTATTCAGAAAGAAGTGATTTAAACTATCGAAAGCATGAATTGCTCCTGCTCTTCTGACTGCAATAACTGCAGCTCCGACTTTTCGTTTTAATGGTTTCCCTGCACCACCTAATGCATAGCTGGCAACTTCCAAAAATGCTTTTGCATCGCCTGTCAGATCAGCCATATATACAGGTGATCCCAGTATTATTGCATCGGCCTTTTCCATCTTTTCAATGCACTTGTTGATGACATCATTCTTCTGATGACATCTTTTGTCACCTTTTTTGCGGCATTTCATACATGCAATACATCCTGCTATTTTCTTGCCTCCAATCTGAAAGAGTTCAGTCTTAATCCCGGATTCTTCAAGTGGTTTGAAAACTTCTTTTAAAAGAATTTCAGTATTGCCTCCTTTTCTTGGACTGCAATTAATTCCCAATACTTTCATATAGTCGTCAGTTAATTATTTTCAGGCTTTTCTGCATCATTCTCCGGAAGTGGTTTGGCATAAAGATCTTCTACCCTTACTTTTCCCTTATATTCATCTTCCATGGGCTCATTGAAAAATTGCTGATCCTCATGCGCTCTGCCATTAAAATAAAGTATGCAGGCGAAAATTGGCAAAAGCGGCAAAGTCAGCCCGTTGAGCAGGGCTGAAAGAATTATATAAAGAGGTTTAGATGTCATATCCATCACCGCTGTGGCCTCTTCCGGGTTCTTAACTGCTGAAAAAAAACTGCCTGTAAAGGGAAGAAGAATAAGTCCCGACAAAACCAGCGTAATTACCAGAAGAATAATAACAAAGACCGCTGTCCATCCGATATTTGACCAGAAACCGCGATGTGCAAGCTTTATGGTTCTGCTGATAGTGTTTGCAATGTTTGGCCCCTCGACCATCATTATGGGAAGAATGAAAAGATAAAGTGTCATTATGTATATACCGGCGAATAGAGCTCCTATAACAACAACAAGAAGTCCCAGAAGCAGGGCAAATGATCCTACAAAGGCAAGCATTATCATGATTAAAAGATAAGGGATAAAATATCTTAACGATTTTACAATGCACCTGAAGAAATTATCCTCCTTGTCGAGAGGATTAAAAATTACATAGTAGTGCAAAATTGTTGTGAAAAGCAGACTTATTAACGAAACTGTCAGCATGGGCCATAAATATTCCTTTAGTTTCAGCATCATTTCATCAAAGTTGAATGTCTGATAGTCGCCGATATCAATCCTGATCATCGAACTTAAATACTGAAGTATCAGTCCCATTACGAAGGAAGCCAGGAACAATGTGATGAATTTCTTTGTGTAAAACTCCCATAATGAGTTCATTGCACTATCGATAGTATGAGCTTTATAAAGCGGATGACTGTTTATCGGTTCCATGGAGGTAAAGATATTATCTGATGCCAAAAGTAAATTAATTACTAAAATATCCGAATTTTCTGACTTCTATCTTTTTCTAGCTATCACCTGTCAGCTATCAGCCATCACCATTTTTTCTCTGTCTTGTGCTCCTTGCCCTTTGCCCTCTGCCATTACTTCCCCTTTCTCCATTCCCTCAGAATACCTGCAAAAGGGAACCCGGAATTCTGTTTCCTGGGATTGAAAATACCTTCATTTACAGCCCTGACATCTTCTATTGTATAGAAAGCCCTTGGATTAAATGCATTTATTACCTCAAGCACCTTCTCCATTTCATTTCGGTGGACAATCGCATAAACCATAAGAACTCTTTCTTTTGCTCCACGAGCTTCAACAGTTGTTGCACCAAAACCATTGCTGTTCAGTAATTTTACAAGTTCCATCCCTTTTTCATTAATAAATACTCTAATCATCTGAATTCCTATCGCAAGTTTTTCTTCAATTATCATTCCTACAAAATTACCTGTTGCAAATCCTGCAGCATATGCAATGTAGTTTATATAGTTGTCAAGATTCTGCATAATCTTGCTGATAGCTGTAATCCATATAAGAACTTCAAAAAAGCCAAGTATCGGGGCAATATTCCTTTTACCCTTCGAAACAAAAATTATACGAAGGGTTCCAATCGACACGTCGCAGATACGGGCCAGAAAAATCAAAAAAGGCAGAACTGCATAACTAAACAGGTCAGAATTGACAAAAGAACTTTCCATAATTATTGCATTTTAAAAAAACCAAAGATAAGAATTGTCTGTTTTGGTAATTTATCTTTTTTCCATGACATCTTACCAGGACACTCCAAAGGTACCCCCAAACCCCATACCCCGTACCCCATACCGTAAATATGGTTACCTTTACCCAAATAATACAATTTTTAATGTCACGATACAAACTTACGATCGAATATGACGGTACACGCTATTCCGGGTGGCAGATGCAAAAAGAATGCAAATCCATTCAGGGTGAGATTCTTGACGCCTGCAAGGAGTTATTTGGTAATGACAATATCGACATTTACGGAGCCGGAAGAACCGACAGCGGTGTTCATGCAATAGGTCAGATTGCTCATCTTGAGGCACAGACTGATCTGCCCCTTATAAGGATCAGGTATGGAATAAATGACCGCCTTCCTTCCGATATATCCATCCTGAATGTAGAAAATGCCAATCCGGATTTTCATGCAAGGCATGATGCTGTTGCAAGAAGCTATATTTATCAGATAAGCCGCAGGCGAACAGCCTTTGGCAAAAAACAAGTGTGGTGGATCAAAGATCAGCTGGATATAAACAGGATGAATGAGACTGCAAGACACTTTGTCGGCCTGAAAAACTACAAATCTTTCACAGACGAAAACCAGGAGCAGGGTTCAACGAAAGTCGAAATTAAACATGCGTTTGTTAATGATTTTGGTGATATTCTTGTTTTTCACGTGGTAGGTTCTCATTTTCTATGGAAACAGGTTCGCCGCATGGTGGGTGTAATTGTGGAAGCCGGGCGCGGGAAACTGAATCCGCAGGATGTCGTTTCATTCTTCAGGAACAAGTCGGATATTCCTGCTAAACTTACTGCACCTCCAAGCGGACTTTTCCTGGAGAGAGTTTATTATAATGAAGCGGATATTGTGTATACAACAAAACCAGTTATTAACCTCAGTCAGCAGTATATTTGAGCTGGAGATTGATTTTCCTGTCATAAACAAAATAACAAGGATCGTTACACTGATCCTCAGTATATTTAACTCTTGGAGTAGCAGTGTCAACAGCAATATATGTCTTGCCATTTATATGATATTCAGCCGTTATAGTGTACTTTTTATTCAACGGCACTGAAAAAGTAAACTCAGGACCAACTGTTTCAGCAGATCGATATACTACACCGTCCTCCAACTCTCCTTCGTAAACTTTTATGAACACTGCGCTATTAGTTCTTGTAAGTTTTAAACTGAGATTTGCCGTAACCGGTTCTTCCTGAATGCATTCGTTACATTTTAGCAGCCACCCGTTTTCATCGCAGGTATAACAAGTGGTATCTTCACAAGAGAAGCAAATGATGATCA
>Ga0326726_10003449_pt1 | contig 14505 bp, 18 predicted proteins | sample MHFenrmetagenome_2_FD_207603 | JGI IMG/M metagenome (GOLD analysis project Ga0326726, IMG submission 207603) | Lab enriched peat soil microbial communities from Michigan Hollow, Ithaca, NY, United States - MHF15MN | ecosystem: Environmental > Terrestrial > Soil > Wetlands > Peat | place: USA...
GTTTCAGATCGTCCGTATGGTTCCTCTTGACTACGCGAAGTAGCAATCTCGTTGGCTTGTATCTGCTTCAAGGAGTGGTCATGGTCTTTGCTGGGGAGAGTGGCATCGTGATCCCTATGCCGTCACGCGTGTCCGTGGCGTGGGACCGCCTTCGAGTTTCACGCCTTTTCCTCACCATATTGTCGCATTTTCTTTATCCTTCTTCGTCTCTTGGCTATAATCAACCTCTCATAGAAGCAGGCCTCGTCAAGAGACAATCGGTTCAAGCCTAGAAACTAGGAGCCGACTCAGAGGTTCACGCGATAGTGAGGATGTCAGATGATCAAAGCGCTCCTCGTCGAAGACAATGACGTCGACGCTCAACTGACGCAGGATCTTCTTTCTGAATGGAGCATTGAGGAGTTCCAGATAACCCGTGCGAAAACCTTGGGAGAAGGACTCGCGCTTCTGAGCCGTGAGCGATTTGATGCCGTGCTCCTGGACCTGTCTCTCCCGGACGCGTTCGGTCTCCCGACCGTCAGACAGGTCCACGCCACTAGTCCGACGATCCCCGTTGTGGTCCTGAGCGGCGTGAGCGACCAAAGCCTGGCTCTTCAAGCGGTTCAACAGGGAGCGCAGGATTACCTCGTCAAAGGGCAAGGTCATCCCGAGCTGCTCGCTCGTGCCGTCCGCTATGCCATTGAGCGCAAACGTTCTGAAGAACACCTGACTTACCTCGCACAGTACGATCAATTGACCGGGTTAGTGAATCGTAGCCTCTTTCGTGATCGGCTGGTTCAAGCCATGGCTCGAAGCAAGCGTATGCATCAACCGATTGGTCTCATGCTCCTCGATCTTGATCGATTCAAAGCGGTGAATGATACCTTCGGCCACGACGTGGGTGATGAACTGCTCAAGGCCGCATCTGAGCGACTCAAGACCTGTGTGCGGGAAGTCGATACTGTGGCCCGAATGGGGGGAGACGAATTTACGATTATTCTAGAAGGGATCGCATCAGAACAGAGTATCCTCGTGGTAGCCAAACGCATCATAGAATCGATTGCCACGCCGTTCGAGTTAAAGGGTCACCACATCTCTGTCGGCATCAGCATCGGAATTACGATTTACCCTCACGACGATCATTCCCTCGACGAATTGCTGAAGCATGCCGATACGGCTATGTACAGAGCAAAACAGCAAGGCGGCAGCGCGTTTCATCTTCACGAAGCCGCCGGAACTCACTCGGCCAATCTCCTTCCATAGCAAGCGTGGACTACCGACGTTTCGTGGTCCGGACCAGAGACGCCTCCTGGTTTCTATGCACTAATTCTCAGATTGCCGCTGTCCTCAATATCCAGGCTCATCACCGGCCGATGTCACCTAACGGTTGGTCCGTCACGATCAAGGCTCCGCGAGGATTGGGGGCAAGGATATTTGAGGTGTCGAGTGCTTCCCGGCCAGGAGTAGGGTGGCAGTCGGGAGTCATCACCATCCCCCAGTGCTGATTCTCGCTGCACGTATTATCGATGAGGAGCGCTTCTGCGTAATGAAAGAGGAGGATTCCGCTGAGCATATTCTCCCGACACAGGTTTCTGACGAGTTCCGGATGGCTCCCGGTATCCCGCACCGCAATACCGAAATGGTGGTTGCCCTTACAGACATTACCGGCAATTCTCGGTTGTGCTCCAGCAAACACAAAAATCCCTGACTCCCGGTTGCCACAGACTTCGTTCTCGATAAATGTCGGCCGCGATCGTGGGCCATAAATCACGACGCCGGACAGAATACCCTCCATGGCACGACACTGTGTCACAGCACAAGAGGAATCGAGCAGGTTCATCGCCGAATTCTGATCGCTTCCGACGTATCGAAACGTGATGCCGGAGATGCGACCGCTTGGGACCTGCTGGAGATAGAGGGGCCCACCGCGACGGGAGAAAATCTGTACCTCGTCTCGACCAGCCCCCACCAAATGAATCGGTCTGCCCGTAATAAACACTTTGTCCTCATAGATCCCGGGACGAACGAAGACCTGGTCATGCTCTCCCGCATCGAGTAGCGCCGCACTGGGTCGCGGGTATGAGTCGCTATCCTTCGCATCGACGATCAAGGTTTTTCCGCCGAGTGGATTCGGCGGAGGATTCATCATCATGTGCAGCTCCCTTTACCGCTCCTCATTTCCCTCTGACCGTAGTCGTTCTATTCCAGAGGCTCTGATGCAAGCGACCCGACGGCATTATTTCGACCACAAGCAAGCAAGTCAAGTTCTCCCAAGCCCTTTACTGAAGCCACTTTGCCGGATGTTTGCTCCATTCTGTCAAGCGAGTGGGCTCACGCACAGATCGTACAAATCTGTCGCCCTGGTCGAGGTAGTCACTTGGCAACTCCTGACTTCAGATGGAGCCAAGCTCCTGGATTCTCTCCGGTTTTAGCCATCGCGGATAGTTGCATGGTGGCACGGCGATTGCGACATCAGGAGAGGAGGGTACCGAGATCTTGCTGAGCAGTACGGAGGCATTATGAAGAAGATACTGATGATCGTGTTCCCAGGAATGATTGCAGTGTTGTTTTCTCTCAATCTCGCCGTTGCTGCCCCCTCTAACATGCAGGATTCGTCTCGACACCTGTATGATCGAGTGATGGAGGAATTCAAGCATAGGGATTATGAGGCCGCGCTGGCTGGTTTTCGATTCTTTCTCGAACTCCATGGGCACTCCTCCCTGGCGGCCAATGCACAATACTGGGTGGGAGAATGTCAGTATCGATTAGGGCGCTACAAAGAGGCCTTGAAATCCTTCTACCACGTTGTGTCCTATTACCCACTCAGTCCGAAGCTTGCTGCCTCTACCTTGAAGATCGGGCAAACCTACACAAGACTGAAGGATCACGAGAAAGCTCGTATGATGTACGAGCGAGTGGTTGATCAATATCCTGAAAGCGCTGAAGCGGAGTTGGCACGGAAAGCCCTCGACGCCTCGCCGATGCGCGAAGAGGAACCGACTCCTCAACTGACCGGCAGCAGCCCTTCCGAATAGTTCCGCCTCAAGACAGACAGGGAATGTATCAGCAATTAAGCAGTCGCGTCATTCGCCATCCCCAACGCCAAGCAGCTGAGCCAGTTGAGGCACTGTATATGACATGTGGGGATTCAAGGTAGTCAACGTGATGCCAGCTGCTTGTAGGACAGACTGGATCTCCTGCCGCCGAGTAAGTTCTTGTGGCTGAGGGGGAGAGCCTTCCTCAAGCAACACAACCTGCTCCGCAGCCTTCGTTCCTGGGTGGACCAACACAAAGTCGAGTTGCTTCAACGCAATCTGTCTCAACACCTGCGATCGAGCCTTTCCTTCCGCCTGGACACTGACAACAGACCAGAGTGGAACCCTCGCAAAGACAAAATAATGGTCTTCTACGGCCAAACGTACGAGATTGTAGAGCAAGAGCTCAGCGTCGGTCAGCAGAGGCTGGGGACGCAACGTGACGTTAGGAGGAAGGACAAAGGTACCTTTCTTGACTGGCACAGTGGTAGAGGAGACTCTCAACCGCCAAACCAGAAAAGCCAGAATCGCGATGGCAAAGCCAATGAATACGTTCTCCATCGTGCCCCTATCGCCCGGGAAGGGATCCACGCCAGCGCGGCCCGTTTGGGACAATTGTGCCAAGGAGGACAGGATGGTTCGCGCCCGTCACAGACGGGATGTTGCCCCACTGTCCAGTCACGGTTTGATAGGCCAAGAGGGCAAAGGCCACTGCCTCAAACATCTTACTGTCCCACCCCAGAGCTTCAAATGTGGTGACCGGAACCGGGGCGAAGACCGTCGCGAGATGGCTCATGATCGCACGATTTCGAACGCCACCACCGCCCACCACCACTTCATCGATCTCACCACTGATCCACCGTCGCGAGGTTCCCACCGCCTTGGCCGTCCACATACTGCAGGTCGCCAACAGGTCCTCGATCGAAAGGCTGCGTTGCTGCTGGATTGCGATCAGCTCCTCAATGAGATCAGGACCGAATGCTTCTCGCCCGGTCGATTTAGGCGGACGTTTGGACAGAAAGGGATGGGCAAGCAGCTTGCCCATCAGTCGTGAATCGACCCGCCCTTTCAAGGCCAGTTTTCCATCACGATCCATCAACAACCGCCCGTCGGTCACACGCACCATAAGACCATCCAGCACCAGATTGGCCGGCCCCGTATCGAATGCTTGCACCCCGCTGAGGTGCCCCCCTTTCGGCACATACGTCACGTTGCTGATGCCCCCGAGATTCACCACTAACCGCGCACGACGCGCATGCTTCAGAAGCAGCGCATGGGCTGCCGGTGTCAGGGGCGCCCCTTGGCCGCCTGCGGCGATGTCACGCGAACGGAAATTGGCGACAGTGGTAATCCCCGTTCGCTCGGTAATGACGGCCGGTTCGGCGATCTGGAGGGTGGAACGAATGGCACCGACTCCCGGTGCATGGATACCATGCGGAAGATGGTGCACGGTTTGGCCATGAGAGCCGATCAACGCCACATCGCTCGGCTGGAGTTTCGCCTGCCGAATCACGAGCAGCGCTGCGTTTGCAAACCATTCACCGAGCAGCGCATTGAGGTGACACACATCCGCGACCGTCCCGGAAACTGACGCGGAGAGAATGCGCTGCCGTAACGAGCGTGGATAGGCCAGTGTGTGTGCCGCCAGTGTCCGTGCCTTCAGCGAGCGGTCTCGCCCAGTAATATCCACGAGTGCCGCATCGACGCCATCAGCGGATGTTCCAGACATGAGTCCCACGATGTACATCCTCCGATCCCTCCAGTGAGCACTTTATAAGAGCTGTAGGACCGTTACGCTAATGGAACTATCCAGTGGGGTCAAGCAGGGAAACATCGTCATCAAACGCCAGCAAGAAATGCAAATCGTTGCGTTGACAACACAGGAACCCAATGTTACCGTCCTCGCCCATGCTGAATCTCCGACTGGTGCATCTGCTCTGGGCAGTCCTCATCAGCTACGGTTTGCTCGCCGCACATGTAGCCCATGCCGCTTCTCCGGAGCCCCTCAATATTGTGGTCACGATTCCTGTCTTGAAGGACCTGACCGAACAAGTTGGCGGATCCCGCGTACGGGTCACCTCCCTACTAAGCGGCTATGAAAACGAACATACCTATTCTCCCAAACCGAGCGATCTCGTCGCCGTCCGGAAAGCCCGGCTGCTGTTCGAAATCGGGATCGGCCTTGAAGTCTGGGTCTCCTCGTTGGTGAAGAATGCGGGCAGTGCATCACTCCGAGTCGTCACCACCTCCAAAGGCATCGCACTTCTCCGCGATAGGCCAGACCCTCACGGCGCGGTTCATGCCGGCGAAGGAGACGATCGAGGGAATCCTCACGTATGGTTGGACCCTGAGAATGCGATGACCATGATGCGGCACATCACGGAAGCGCTCATTCAGATAGACCCGGTCCATGCGACGGAGTACCGAACCAATCAGGCCTCCTACCTTCGGAAGCTGGACCAACTTCGAGGAGAACTGAGTGAACAGATCACACGCGTGGCCGACCGGCGATTTATCGCTCATCATCCGGCCTGGCCGTACTTCGCAAGGCGGTTTGGCTTTCAGATTGTCGGAACGATTCAACCCCAATCCGGCAGCGAACCATCCGCGCTCCACCTTCACGAACTCATCGCGAAGATCAAAAAAGACCGAATCAAAGTCGTGGTTTCGGAAATTCAGCTGAGCCAAAAGATTCCCGAACTGTTGGCCAAGGAGACCGGTGCACGCGTGGTGGTGCTCACCACTCTCCCGGGAGGCCTCCCGCACACAGGAACCTATCTCGACATGCTCCGTTATAATGTGCTCCAATTGGTCAACGCGCTGGACACGGCCTAGCGGGCATTAGGCATCAGTTTCAGCAGCTTGGACTGAGAGGGGCCCTCACCGACATGGTAAGTCAGTCGCTCCCTATCATTCACTTTGATCATGCCACCTTTGGGTTTTCCGGGGTGGTTGCGCTTGAAGATATCTCTCTCGAGATTGAATCCGGCGAGTTCGTGGGGGTCATCGGGCCCAACGGGTCCGGGAAGACGACTCTCTGCCGCGCGGTCCTCGGTTTAATGGCTCCGCTGAAGGGACACCTGAGAATTTTCGATTGTGCCTGTGATGAATTGCGCTGTCACCACCGCGCTAGGATCGGTTACCTGCCGCAGAAGGGAGTGGTCGACCGTAACTTCCCCGTCACGGTAATGGAAACCGTCATGATGGGACGGTACGGTGCTTTAGGTGTGTTCAGTCGACCCTCTGGGAAAGATCGAAAGATCGCGATAGATGCACTGGCTCATGTGGGCATGGAGGGACATCGAGACAGCGCACTGGGCCACCTCTCTGGAGGACAACAGCAGCGGGTCTTCATCGCCAGAGCGTTGGCCCAGCAACCAGATGTGTTGTTGCTGGATGAGCCAACGACTGGACTGGATATCACGACACAGCACAATGTCGTGGAGTTGGTGCAGCATCTGCACGAAGAGCTAGGGTTGACAGTCCTCTTGATCACCCATGACATCAACATGATCCGTTCGCGGGTTGATCGGCTTGTGCTCCTCAAGACTCGTCTCTATGCCGCGGGGCCTCCTGCCGAAGTCCTAAAGCCGGACATCCTCAGCCAGGTCTATGGGAAAGAGCTTGTTATTACAGAAAAAGACCTCGTCATCGTCGAAGACTACCACCACCACCACCATTGACCATGCAGCACGATGCTTGACCTGCTCGCGTACGACTTCATACAGCGTTCTCTCCTAGCGGCCGCGCTTGTTGGCGCCTTGTGCTCGACGATCGGTGTCTTCGTTGTGTTACGAGGGCTGGCGTTTATGGGAGCCGGCACGGCCCATGCCGCGTTTGCCGGAGTCGCGCTCGGCTTTCTCATGGGCTGGCCTCCGTTGCTCATGGCCATTCTCTTTGGCCTCGCCACGGTCTGGATCACGGGATGGGTGGAAGAAAAAGGCCGGATGAAACTCGATGTCTCCATCGGGATTCTCTACACCGCCACCATGGCGCTGGCCATTCTCTTCATCGGCCTGATGAAGACCTATAACGCCGAGGTCTATGGCTACCTCTTTGGAAATGTGCTTGCTGTGACCAGCGAGGAACTACTCACAATTGCCGGATTAAGTATCGTCGTCATCGGGGTCATTGTGCTCTTTTCGAAAGAACTGTACTTCATCGCATTCGACCAAGAAATGGCGGAAGCCTCTGGAGTGCCGGCCCGGCGCATATTTTTCCTCTTGCTGACCCTGGTCGCGCTCACGGTGGTGATATCTCTCAAGACCGTCGGCGCGATCCTCGTCTTCGCGATGATCCTGATTCCTGCCTCCACCGCCTACCAACTGACGCATAGTCTCTCGACGCTGACCTGGTATTCGGTCCTCATCGGCATCACCTGTTCTGTAGGGGGAGTACTCATCTCCTCTTACTGGGATATACCCTCAGGTCCTGCCATTGTGCTGCTCGCTACACTAATGTTCTTTGTTGCAGTCCTTGTTTCTCCCAAGAGACAGCGACGAACTCTCGCCGTCAATTGATCTCACCTCCGGGTCACGTTGTGTCATCTGGTCCTCACCCATTCTCATGTTGGCTCTTCCCCTGTAGGGCAATGAATACAACACTGTGTCGGCGATGAGTCAGTATTCCACGGACAGAACTGGCTCATGCCCCCCCTGAATCACTCAGCAGTCATAATAAGTATAGGCCATTATAGTGATTGAGTGGTTTCGTCTATAAGGCTAGAATGCAGTTGAGGGGTTCGGGTACTATGCTTGCGTTTGCTGGTGCAAAGAGAACGTGCGCTGTTGCCTATATACATCATCAGATCACGGAGGACGTAATTTATATGAGTGTCGTTAAAGTTCGTTGGGGTTTGGTGAGTTTCATGGTGATGAGCGGGCTTATCCTAGGCAGCCAGGCTAAGGCGGAAGAATGGAAGATGGAACACGGTGGTACAGAGGCAGGCAAAGTCATGCTCGGTATGCGGGCTGGATTTGCTCCTCTGACTCAATCATTGACAGACAATACTTCAACCGACGTGGGCTCATTGGTCAATTTCCAAGCGATGTATAGCCTCAACAAGTTTCTCCTGGTCGGGATGATGCTGGAGTGGGAACGCCATTCAATTAATGTGGAGCGGCCGTCGATCGACCTTGGGCATCAAGATACAGTCTCTGTGCTCCCGACCGTGGAACTCCGTCCCGTTCGGTTTGGCCCGGTCGTACCCTATGCCAATATGAGCTTCGGCGTAAACGTGAATAGCTTTGGGGAAAATACCAGTACCCAAATCAGCCCTAGCAACACCTTTGCTTGGAGACTTGGCTGGGGCGCCGACTACATGCTCACCAAACAGTTCGCGCTGAACACGGAAATGGCCTACAAGCGTAACGATGGTCACGCCACGATCGGCGGGGTTCAAGTGGACGATTGGAACGCCTCGTCATTCGGCTTTCTCTTCGGCGCCAAACTGTTCTTTTAGTTTCTGAATGTCCGAGGCAGATTCTGTGGCGTGGAGCCATCCGTACGTGGAGGGCTCCATGTCAGATACGGGAGATGGCCGGAAGCAACGGATCTCCGAATCGAATGAAATACGTTATTCCTGTCGGCCTTGTTTGGAGCGGCTCCAGACCATCCCGGTCTGTTCCTTTGAACTAAAGCCGAGCTTTTCATAAAACTCCGGCATGCGTGTACAGAGCCAGAAGAGTTCGACTTTCTTGAGGCGAGGGTGGTCCAAGATGCGCTGGACGATCTCGGTGCCGATCCCTTGGCCCTGGTAGGCCTTATCGACGATCACATCCCAGATGGTCGCTCGGTAGACATAGTCCGTGAGTACCCGTCCGAACCCGATCAGCACGTCACCGTCCCAGGCCGTTACGGCCACATCGGTATGGCGCAACATCTCACGTGCGTCCTCAAGGGTTCGTCCTTTGGCCCACGGTGCCTGCTGGTAGAGGCGGACCAGTTTGGCTGGGTTGAGATCCTTCTTCTCAACGAAGGTGATGGCGGGCTTGAGGCTTGGGGGCATCTTGTACTAGATTATTTCCCAGTGAGAGTAACCACGATCACGCGGAGTGTACGAGGAACATCATGGCAACGCAAGTACGAACCTGTCCTAAGTGCGCGCAGTTGATGTGGCTGAAAGAAGACCAGTACGAACAGCTGGACGAGGAAACCATCCGTGGAAAGTGCCCTCAATGCGGATCGACGGTTCGCTTCAAGCTCGTATCACAAGGCGAAAACGCAGCCGGCCCAAAGATGGGGCATTGAACTGGAAAGGGGTAAGGCGTTAGGGGTGAGGGGGTTTCGCCTTACGTTTCACGCCTCACGCCTGACGAATGTGCTACATTCCCCGTCCTGCGCCGTCCAGCTCCGGCTTGTTTCCTGGTAGAATTTTATTCAGAGCGGATCGATACTCGCTTGTGCGCTTCTCATCGAACCGTCCGATGTCGATTTCTTTATCTCGCTGCATGAGTTCCAGTTGATCGAGGACCGAGAGGAGCGGCTGGACGGAGCCGAGTAATCGACCAACCTCGAAGGCTTCCAGGGATTCCACAAATAATTCGTTCAGGCCTTTATAGGAAGTTCCGGCGCTCTGGCTCCGGAACCGAGAGACGATTTCCTCATACTCTTCTATTGCCTCAAACGTGGGCCTCACACCAGCCGGCACCGCCGACAGATGAATAAGCGGCGGCAATTTGGCCGCGTAGATCTTCAGCTGCGCAACCAATCCACCCATCACATCCAACACCTCGGCAGTCTGCATGAACTCATCCTTCAAGCCGGCATGGCTTACGTCAAGTTGAGGAGCCTGTCAAGGTTTTCTGGCACCGTGATGAGGTGTGAGGCCATCGAGGGCCTGAACTGCCTGCTCCATATCGGACGGAAAAGGCGTTGTGTACTCGTGAAACTCACCAGTGGAAGGGTGACGAAAGCCCAAAGTCCTCGCATGCAACATGACGCGGGGGATTTCGACGTTCTCAACCGTGCAGACCTTCTTGCCGCCATAGGTCTGATCCCCAAGAATCGGATGCCCCAGGGATGTCAGATGGACGCGAAGCTGGTGAGTCCGGCCTGTACGCGGGTGCAACAACACATGAGCGGCCAGTTTGCCGAAACGATGGTCGACCTTGTATTCCGTCACGGACTCCTTGGGTCGCGCCGTATGGGCAGAGAATTTTTTCCGTTCCTTCCGATCACGGCCGATTGCCAGCTCGATCAACCCATGTCCCTTTTTCGGCACGCCCGAGATCAGCGCTTCATAGACTCGCGTGATCGTGTGCTGTTTGAATTGAGCCGAAAGCGCACGATGGGCTTCGTCTGTCTTGGCAATCACCATCACGCCGGAGGTATCCTTGTCCAGCCGATGAACCAGCCCCGGCCGTTCTTTCCCGCCAATCGTCGATACCGTGCCCCCGGAGGTTTGAAAATGATGGAGGAGCGCGTTTACCAGTGTGCCGGCCCAATGACCCGGTGCAGGATGGACCACCAATCCAGCTGGTTTATTGAGGAGCAGTACCACGTCGTCCTCGTAAAGAATCTCGAGGGGAATCGACTCGCCTTTGAGTTCCAGCGGTTCAGCCTTTGGAATGTCAAAGGCGATCGTATCGCCAGGCTTAATCTTTTGACTGGGCTTGACGATCTGACCGTTGATTCGTACACGCCCTTGCCCAATCAACCGTTGCAAGGCTGACCGTGATAATTTGGGCTCACGATTGACCAGAAAGATATCCAGCCGTTTCGGCAGCTCGCCAGCCGTCACGACAAACTCGGTCACCATAGACAAATCGCCTTCAACCAGCACATTGAGACCACGCTACTGCAGCGCGAGGCTTAATTGCAATCGGAGAGGCCTGCCTGGTCACCACGGCCTCCGATCCGATTGCCTCTCCAGGTGATTCAGTCTAACTGACAACCGCGAGGACGGTTCGACGCTGAACCGGGTTTTCAGTTTCATTTCGCACATGGGAGTTGGGATTGTCCTTCACTGTCCACATCGAACGAGCGCATTCTGATCGTGTGCGCTTCGAGAGTAAGGGATCAGCACAGGCGTTGTTCGAAATACTGGTCGCGTGTGGATAGTGCGCGAGTTAGGCGTGCCCAGTCTTGCGGGTGCGGTCGGCGATCTTTTTGCGGAGGCGAGCTTTTTCAAGACTAATTTCAGCTTCTTTGACTTCAGATGGCAGGCCGCCGACCTTGAGTCGCTGCTCAGCCTTCTCAACGGCAGCTTGGGCGCGGCCCACGTCAATGTCTTCGGCCTTTTCGGCGATCTCGGCCATGATCGTCACTTTAGTTGGTGTGACTTCTGCATAGCCCCAGAGGACCGCCATGTGGCTCGTCAAATCCCCGACGCGATAACGCAACTCACCGATGCGTAATGTAGAAAGGAAATGACAGTGTCCCGGCAACACGCCGAACTCACCCTCTGAGCCCGGGGCAATGACCTCATCCACCTGCTGGCTCAAGAGCAACTTCTCTGGCGTCACAACCTCTAACAACAGCTTTCCTGCCATATCTCCTCGTGAAGCGTGAGGCGTCAGGCGAAGGATTCAATCTTGAAACCCCTTACCCCTCACGCCTTACGCTCTCTTAAACCTTGACCCCCATCTTCTCCGCCTTCGCAATCACTTCTTCGATGGGGCCAACCATGTAGAACGCCTGTTCCGGGAGATGGTCGTATTTGCCCTCGAGAATTTCCTTGAAGCTCCGCACCGTGTCTTTGAGCTTCACATACTTACCGGGCGAGCCGGTAAAGGCTTCGGCGACGTGGAACGGCTGTGAAAGGAAACGTTGAATCTTCCGTGCACGGGCCACGGCCATCTTGTCGTCTTCCGACAATTCGTCCATGCCGAGAATGGCGATAATATCTTGGAGGTCTTTATACCGCTGTAAGACAGACTGGACTCCGCGGGCCACCTTGTAATGATCTTCGCCAATAACTTGCGGGTCGAGAATACGCGAAGTAGAGTCGAGCGGGTCGACGGCTGGATAGATACCCAGCTCGGCGAGTTGCCGCGATAATACGGTGGTCGCGTCCAAGTGGGCAAAGGCTGTGGCCGGCGCCGGGTCAGTCAAGTCGTCTGCCGGCACATAGACCGCTTGCACAGAGGTGATCGATCCACGCTTGGTCGAGGTAATGCGTTCCTGTAGCTGCCCCATCTCGGTGGAGAGGGTGGGCTGATAGCCGACTGCGGATGGCATGCGGCCGAGCAATGCGGACACTTCTGAGCCGGCCTGGGTAAACCGGAAGATATTGTCCACAAAGAGCAGCACGTCCTGGTTCTCTTCGTCGCGAAAATATTCGGCGACGGCCAGTCCGGTCAATGCGACGCGCAGACGTGCACCAGGTGGCTCGTTCATCTGGCCATAGACTAACGCAGCTTTTGACTTGGTGAAGTCCTTCGGATCGATGACTTTCGATTCCTGCATTTCGTGCCAGAGGTCGTTGCCCTCACGGGTCCGCTCACCGACCCCGGCGAACACCGAGAACCCACCGTGGTGCAAGGCGATATTGTTGATGAGCTCCATGATGATGACGGTCTTGCCGACGCCGGCGCCGCCGAAGAGGCCGACCTTGCCGCCCTTGCTGTAGGGTTCGAGAAGATCCACGACTTTGATGCCGGTTTCGAGGACTTCGGTCTTCGTGTCCTGATCCTCGAGGCTCGGCGCAGGCCTATGAATGGGATACGTCTTCGTCGTCTTGATCGGGCCCATATCGTCAACTGGTTCTCCCAGCACGTTGATCAGCCGGCCCAATGTCTCGCGGCCGACCGGTACAGAGATCGCTGCCCCCGTGTCTTGCACGTCCATTCCACGCGTGAGACCGTCAGTGGTAGACATTGCGATGGCACGGACTCTGTTTTCACCGAGGTGTGATGCGACTTCAAGGGTAATGCGGACGGCTGGTGTACCGGCCGCCTTATTTTCTTCCTGAGTCACTTTGAGCGCATTGTAAATATTGGGCAGTTGTCCGGGAGGAAACTCCGCGTCCACCACCGGTCCGATGACCTGAATGACTTTTCCTGTACTCACGGCTCACTCCTTCTTCAACGTGGCGGACTATTTCAGTGCTTCGGCACCGCCGACGATGTCCATCAATTCTTTTGTAATGGCGCTCTGGCGGGTCTTGTTATAATGCAACGTCACTTTCTTGATCAGTTGTCCTGCGTTCCGTGTTGCACCGTCCATCGCCGCCATTCGCGCGCCATGTTCCGCTGCGGCTGATTCCAGCAATATCTGCAAGCTCGGCATGTCTAGATCTCTTCGTTATCAGCCGTAGGCACTTCCAGGCTTTTTGCCGTCCGCTACTTGCCGCCGTATCCCATCTTTTGTTTAAAGGCCGCGATAATTTCTTTTAGCCTCCCGGCGACCTTGTCATCGATCTTCCCAATGCTCGCGATTTCCTTCTTGAGCTCGGGATGGTGCTGTTGCACGTAGTGCAGCAAATCGGCTTCAAACTGTTGCACTTTATCAATCGGGACGTCGTCCAGGTATCCGTTCACGCCGGTGTAAATCGAGAGTACTTGATCGGCAACCGGCATGGGTTTGTATTGCCCCTGCTTGAGCAACTCCACCATCCGAATACCGCGCGCGAGCTGCATCTGCGTGGCTTTGTCCAGCTCGCTGCCGAACTGCGAGAACGCAGCCATTTCGCGGTACTGCGCGAGGTCGAGTCGAAGCGTACCGGCCACCTGCTTCATCGTTTTGATCTGAGCCGAACCCCCGACGCGGGAGACCGAGAGCCCCACATTAATCGCGGGGCGAATACCGGAGTAAAAGAGATCGCTGCCCAGATAGATCTGTCCGTCGGTGATCGAAATGACGTTAGTCGGAATGTAGGCGGACACGTCACCGGCTTGTGTCTCAATGATCGGCAGTGCGGTAAGACTTCCTCCCCCGAGCTTGTCGCTGAGCTTAGCCGCACGCTCCAACAACCGGGAGTGTAGATAGAACACGTCTCCCGGATAGGCTTCGCGGCCCGGAGGACGACGGAGCAACAGAGACAACTGGCGATAGGCTACAGCGTGCTTGGATAGGTCGTCGTAGACGATCAACGCATGTTTGCCATTATCCCGGAAGTATTCGCCGATGGCTGCACCGGAGAAGGGGGCAAGATACTGCATGGGCGCCGCATCGCTGGCGGTGGCTGCCACTACGATGCTGAAATCCATCGCGTGGTTCTCTTCCAGCGTCTTCACGACGCGCGCAACGGTTGAACGTTTCTGGCCGATGGCGACATAGATGCAAAAGACGTTGAGACCCTTTTGATTGATGATGGTATCGACGGCAATGGCGGTCTTGCCGGTCTGTCGGTCGCCGATGATCAACTCACGCTGTCCGCGGCCGATGGGGATCATGGCGTCGATGGCCTTGATGCCCGTTTGTAAGGGTTCGCGTACCGATTGGCGTGTATTCACCCCAGGCGCCACGACTTCAATCCGAGACGAGAGCTTCGATTTGATCGGGCCCTTGCCATCGATGGGTTGGCCGATGGCATTCACCACACGACCGA
>Ga0326726_10003450_pt1 | contig 14503 bp, 15 predicted proteins | sample MHFenrmetagenome_2_FD_207603 | JGI IMG/M metagenome (GOLD analysis project Ga0326726, IMG submission 207603) | Lab enriched peat soil microbial communities from Michigan Hollow, Ithaca, NY, United States - MHF15MN | ecosystem: Environmental > Terrestrial > Soil > Wetlands > Peat | place: USA...
TCACGCTACCCGGCAAAGCCCTGCGCCAGTACATTTCCTCAACGGTTCACTTTATCGTCCAAGTCACACGACTAAGTGACGGTAGCCGCAAGATCACCAGCATCCAGGAAATCTGCGGCATGGAAGGCGACATCATTACCACCCAGGAAATCTTTTGCTACAAGCGCACCGGCATTAACCAGGACGGATCCGTGCAAGGAATGTTCAGAGCCACGGGTGTGCGTCCCAAAGTGACTGAAAAAATCCGCACCTACGGCATCTGCCTCAGCGACGGCATGTTCGACTCCGGCGCCAACGACTAACCTCTATGCACATCATGACCACACTTTTGGTCGCCTTCTTTGCTTTTGTGGCAGTCATGCTGATCATGCTGCTGCTATATGGGGTGTGGGTCCACTTTTTCGACCGCCGCAGCCAAGCCAGAAAACAGCACGTGCAGGCCATCCAAAACGCCGTTCATCGGGGTGGGCAAAGTCTCAGCAGCACACAGGACAGTGCACTCGAATCCTGGCTGCGCTCACGCTCCAGAACATTTGAACAACTCGAAAACCTGGTCAAACGCGCCCACAGCCCGCTCACAGCCAGGCGCTTAATGGGCCTCATGCCCGCCTTGTTCACGGTTGTTGTGGTGTTGGGCCTTCTGCGCCAAACCAACCCCCTGATCCTGCTGGTGCTGGCCGTCACCATCGCCAGCACACCTGTTATGTGGTTATCTCGACAGGCCAACCAACGCCGCAAAGCCTTTGGAGACAAACTCCCGGAAACGCTCGACTACATATCGCGCGCAATGCGCGCCGGCCACAGCCTCACCTCGGCCATCGGCATGGTTGGCAAGGAGTTCCCCGACCCCATAGGTCACGAATTCAACACCGTCTCCGATGAAATCGGCTTCGGCATCCCATTCAAAGACGCCATCGGCCAACTCGCCGATCGCCTTCAAAGCAACGACCTCAATTTCTTTGTCATCTCGCTCATGATCCAGCACGAAACTGGCGGCAACCTCACCGAACTACTCGATGGGTTGGCCTATACCATTCGCGAACGCGTCAAACTGCGCGGAAAAGTTCGCACGCTCTCATCCGAAGGGCGCGCATCAGCCTGGGTACTGGGCAGTATGCCATTTTTGCTCACTGGTATCCTCTCGCTCTTAAACCCCGGCTACATGTCGCTGCTCTGGACCACTCCCCAAGGCCAGACCCTCATTCTCATCGGTGCTGGGCTCATGGCCGTTGGCTTCTTTCTGCTCAACCGCATCATCCAGATCAAGGTTTAACCCTAGCCATGCCCACCATGCAAGCTACACTGCAAATCCTGACCATCGTGCTCTCGGGGGCCGCTGTCGCCTCGGTTGTGCTCGTGCTGTACAATTGGGTGGGTGACATCGCCCTCAAAAAACGCCTCACCAAAATCGTTCGCCAGGGCCGGGCACCAGCCGACACTTCCTTGTCCAGGACGGCCAACATCCCCAAGGTAGCCTCCGTCATCGACATCCTCTCCAAACTCTCGCTCCCGGAAGAAGGGTGGCAAAGCTCCAGCGTTCAGATCAAGTTTTTGCAAGCCGGCATTCGCAACAAAAACGCACCTCAATACTACTTCGCCGTTAAAACCCTGCTCTCACTGGTGCTACCGGTGGCGTTGGCTTTGTTTCTGCATTTTTCCCAGCCCAACATCCCCTTTGTCCGATCCTTGATCCTGGTACTGCTCACAGCTACAGCAGGATACTACCTACCCGAAATTCTGCTTCGATTCATCACCAAAAAACGTATCGAACGCATGCGCAACAGCCTACCTGACATGATCGACCTCATGGTCATCTGCACCGAGTCGGGCATGGGCATCGACGCTGCCATTGCCCGCATATCGCGCGAAATGGCCGGCACCAACCGGGACCTGGCCCAGGAGTTTTACCTCTCGGCCCTCGAAATACGCGCCGGCGCCACCCGCATCGAAGCCTTGCGCAACCTGGCACTGCGCTCACGCCTCGAAGACCTGGAAGACCTCGTCTCCGTGCTCGTACAGGCCGATAAATTTGGCACCAGCCTGGCCGAATCGTTGCGCGTTCAGTCAGACATGATGCGCACACGCCGCACCCAACGCGCCGAGGAGCTTGCCGCCAAAATCCCCGTCAAAATGGTGCTGCCGCTCATCTTGTTTATTTTCCCGACGCTCATGATGGTGCTTCTGGGGCCGGCAGTCATTCAACTGATTAAAGCTTTCTCCAAATAAGCCATCGCCATGAGCCTGATCCACATTTTGCATATCCTGTGGGCACACTGGCCATGGTGGTTAGCTGGCGCATGGGTGGGCCTGTGGCTGGTGCCCCTGGCCCGCATCATTCCGCGCAAGGTGTTGCAGGGCGCCCAAACCTCCCTGCATGAATGGCAGGGACCTGGTGTCGGCCTGGGACAGTCCATTCCGCTGGCCAGACGCATTTGGGTGCCGGTGGTCAACGCCAGCTTGTGGGCCTATGCGGCCGTCGCCGCCAGCCACCAGGTATTCTGGGCCACGCTTCCAGGGGCCTGTTTGGCCAGCACTCTGCTGTTGCTCGCCATCATTGACTGGGACACCACCCTCTTGCCAGACTTGCTTGTCTTCCCGCTCGGGCTGGTGGGCCTGGCCGCCAGCTATGCCGGGGTTACACCGCACACCCTGCTCGCCAGTGCAGCCTCTGCCGCCGTGGTGCCGGGCCTGCTGGGTGGGCTTGCCTGGGTGTTCCAGCGCATCAAAGGCGAAAGTGGAATTGGTGGTGGCGACATCAAACTCCTGGCCGCTCTGGCCACCTGGTGGGGCGTTGTCGGTGTTCTTTACATAATGTTGTGGGCCGGCCTGGGTACCGTGGCCTGGTATCTGGTGTGGCACCGTTTCAAAGGCCTTGCCCCACAAGCCGAATGGCCATTTGGTCCCGCCATTGTGGTGGCTGCACTGGTATGGGGCTTGTCCGCTGCTTATTCCTCCTTTGCACTCTGAAAAATCAGGCTTACCCACTCCACGAACTGGACTTGCAACAGAACAATTGACACATCAAGAAGCCAAAGCCTCAGATTGACGTTAGTTGCCTGATTTCTCAACCGGTGACTGGTACCCCAGCGAAGAGTTTACCAGGTTCCGGTTATAAAAGAACTCGATGTACTCGAAGTGCCTCCGTCGAAGTTCATCCTGATTGGAGAACCTACGGCCATAGACCTATTCGGTTTTCAGGGTCCTGAAGAGCGTCTCTGTCTCGGCGTTGTCATAGCAGTTGCCCTTGCCGCTGATACTCTGAATCATCTTGTGACGAGCGAGTTTTTCCTGAACGGCTTGCTGGCATACTGGATACCTCGGTCCGAATGGTAAATGACGCCGCTTGGAGGTTGTCGATGAAGGGCTGCCATATCCAAGGCAGGATTTATGGCAGCTTCGGTTGTCAGACGGCGACTCAGTGAATACCCCAATGATTTCATGGCTGAAGAGTTCCATGATCGCCGTAAGATACTGCCAGCCGCTATCGCTTCGCAGATAGTTGATATCGCCGGTCCAGTTAACGGGTCTGACGCAACCCTGACGCCAGCAAGGTCCGGAAAGTTGGATTAAGGTCCCGGTTAAACTATAAACGGATATTGTCCACCATCCATCGATACAGTAACTCCGGTAACATAACCAGCTTTTTCTGAAGCCAGGAAGGTTACCATATCGGCGATTTCATGTGGTAATGCCATACGTCCCAATGGAATACGTTGAAGAATGTCTTTACGGGCATCTTCTGTCGAAATACCTGCCAGGCGAGCAGTTGTGGATATACCATGAACAAGACGCTCTGTTTCAGTAAAACCCGGATTCACGCCGATGACTCTAACACCCTTGTTAGCATAGGCGGAACCCAAGCCTGCAGTTGCCAGCATCAGTGCGGAATTTGCCGCACCACCAGCAAGGTGTGTCGGCATTGCAACTTTGCCTCCGATCCCAATAACATTTACAACGACCCCATGCCCACGGCTGGCCATACGCTTCACCAAAGGATCGATAACATTTATATATGAGAAGAATTTCGCGTCCATTGCTATTCGCCAGGCAGCGGGAGACAGCTCTTCTGGTAAAACACGTTTGGCTGCACCAGCCGAGTTAACCAGCACATCTATGGGGCCAAATTGTTTTTCAACCTCTTCAATTATTCGGACGGCGTCATCCGGATTAATCAAGTCAGCAGTAAAACCCATGGCATCGGGTAAATTGCGAAGAGCGTTGTCAATATTGATTTGTGACCGCGAGCAGATCGCCACCCTGGCGCCTTCCTCCAAGAAAGCTTTGGCGCAAGCGAGGCCAATCCCTTTTGAGCCTCCGGTTACAAGAACGACCTTTTCCTCCAGCTGTAAGCGCATCTGGTTACCTCTTTTATATTGGATTGAAATATTGCATCCCCCGCAATCAGAAACTTTCCGGCTGAGGATGAATTGCTGGATGAGGCTCTTCAGCTGAGGCAATACTTCCGGTGAAAAACAGCGCTGCCATAGTGGCTGACAAAATAACCATGTTCGCGGCTTTTGTTGTTATTCATGTTTTTTAAATCTATACCATAAGATCCTTCCTGCATATCATCAGACGAAATCCCGGAATAATTCCTGCAATAAAGCCATAGGACTTCGCCTCCTTTTCTGAATCGACAATTAAAGATCGAGAAAAACCAACCGAACAAATAGCTGAGTATCATTGAATTCCATTTTTCCCTGTTAGCAGGAATATATGCGACAGAAAAAAGTGCGCGGAGGACCACCAGTTCCAAAAGCAAGAGCAAGTCATTATAAAAATAGTTCTTAGTACATAATAAAGCCCGCAACAAGCGGGCTATTGAACTTATAAACTGAAATTGATAATCGCTCTACCCTATTTCAGGGATATGCTTCCATCTTTAAGGCCACTTCTTCCTGGCAAAAAATCCGGTTTTGATCTGGATAAAGAGCTTTGGCGCACATTTAATATATCAGCTCTCATGAACGACGCTGAAGCGGTGCATGCTTGATGTCCGGCATATTCGCGGCAGGTTGCCGACGGCTGTCCCAAGTTTGTCGTACGGAAAGGCAACCAGAATCTCATCAGGCGCGAGAGACAGTCCGGCATTCCCGCCAGTGTCGCCAAGCGTGAAGGTCGGCCTTCCGGTTTTGACGACATAGCTTGAAACCATCTCGCAGGTTGATCCACCGGCTATGCCGCGAACGATTTCGCCGCTGTCGAAGCCGTAAGCCCTCAGGATGTGCTGTCCCTGAAAGGGCTTGCAGACGATCATGACCACATCAGGCCGGAGGTCATCGTCATTCATGGCGGAAAGGGGGCCAACAATCTGTGCGGCAAACTCTCCATCCTCGAACGGCATGGTCGACTCCATGGAGCAGCGAAGGGCCTCCATCGATCCGAACAGTTTCCCGTCACCGATCATGAATTTCTCCGCAGTTTCCAGAGGCAGAAGGGTTCCGAAACCTGCCGATATTGCCCCTCCACCGCAAAGCTGATGCGCCTTGATCGTGTAGAAAGGCCCGGCGCCCCTGAGGCAGTCGCCCCACATGGCGCAGAGAAATGATTTTGGAGTGCGCTCCCCTGAAGAGGCCCCGAATTGTTTCACCCCTTCGGGAATGTCATTGAGGGATGCTACAAATTTTACCGCAAAAGGATTGTAGGCAAGTCCTTCGCTCATTACCAGTGTCTGCGACAATTGCTCTGGAGTCATTGCACAACATTGAATCGTTAAGGATGTAATCACCGGGCATCCGACGTTTATTTAATTATACAATAATTGATGAACATCACGGAAAGAAGGCATGATACCCTGGACAAAAGCGGGATAAATGTCCACTTCGGAAATGTCGATTTGCATGATCATTCTCAGCCGCGAACACGCGCCATGGTAACAGAACCCTGTAACAATGGAAAGGTATCACATTTGCGTCACAGATCTTTTTCCTGAAAGAGATTGGGTCACATGGCGCATTTATGAGAATGGGAATTCGGATCTGTCCCCTAAATCCTGTTCGCTTAACGCCGGGTAATCGGTATACCCCTCAGGGCCAGACATATAAAATGAATTCATGTCAGGTTCGTTGAGCGCAGCGCCGGACTTCCATCTCGCAACAAGATCCGGGTTGGAAATAAATTGCCTCCCGACAGCGATAAGATCACATTTGCCTGCCTCCAGATCGCTCTCGGCACGAAACGCATCGTAACCGCCTGAAAGAATCAAGGCCCCTTTAAACTCATGGCGGAACATTGCCTTGATTGATGGCGGAACTTCCGGTGAACCCATGGACGAGTGATCTACCAGATGGATGTAAAGAACACCGCGGGCATCAAGCTGCCTGGCAAGATAGCTGTAATCAGCATCCATTGCCGGGTAGAGCGGCATGTCGTTGAAGATGCCGTAAGGTGAAAGGCGTATGCCGACTCTCTCCTTGCCAATTGCCTTGATCGCTGCGTCAGCAACTTCGAGAACAAACCGGGCACGGTTCTCAATGGCACCACCGTAGCAATCTGTGCGCAGATTCGAATTAGGGCGGATGAATTGTTCAAGCAGATAACCATTGGCACTGTGCAGCTCAATGCCGTCAAAACCCGCTTCGATCGAGTTCCTCGCTGCGAGTGCAAATTCTTCGATAGTGACCCTGATATCGCCACCACTCATCTCCTGGGGAACGACTTGCTGTTTCATCCCCTCTGCATCGGTGTATATGTCACCGGCAGCGGGCACTGCCGATGGGGCAATCACACGCGCACCGGCGGGAAGATTGAGCGGATGACCGATTCGCCCACAATGCATCATCTGGATGAAGATCTTTGCTTTTTTGGCGTGAACTGCATTGGTGACATGGGTCCATCCGGCGATCTGTTCCTTTGAAAAAATTCCTGGTATGCGAGGATAACCCAACCCATTGGGAGACGGCGATGTGCCTTCAGTGATGATGAGACCAGCAGAAGCTCGCTGGGCATAGTACTCAGCCATGAGTTCGTTCGGGATATTGCCCGTTGCGCGATTTCTGGTCATCGGCGCCATGACCAGATGATTCCGGAGCGTAAGCGCGCCTAATGTGGCTTCTGAAAATAGCTTTGACATGATGGTTCCGATTTAAGGGAAGCTGTTTTTCTGAACGCAATGTAACTCTGCTTATACGGATCACGACCACAAACCCATACTGATATTTTCAGGCTGAACTTCGCCTGCAGTATTCGACGACGCTGTCTGTTTGAACTGCAGAGGTCAACTACAGAACATCCAGGATGTCCTGGGTACTTCGCACCCGTCCTAATCTTGTAAAAATCTTCGAAAGCGTATGTTCGTGTTCTATAGAACTTCTGCTGCTCATGGCATCTTCAACAAAAATCTGCTGATAACCGTATTCATACGCAAAACGGGCGGTACTTTCCACGCCGATATTGGTGGAAATGCCGCACAATACGATTGTCCTGATTTCCCTGCGCCTTAACTGCAAATCCAGATCTGTTCCATAAAAAGCCCCCCACTGCCTTTTGATGATCAAATGATCTCCATCTTCCGGAGCGAGCTCTGGAACGAGCTCGCTCCAGTCAGCTGGAAACTGGTTGGTTCCCAACCCGAAAAGTCCATCGGTAACGGGGATCAGCCTGTCGCCTCCATCTTTTGAAGCTGAAACCGTAACAAAAAAAACCGGCATACGATGTTTATGGAAGACCTCCACCAGCCGGGCTGCATTTCCGACAACGACTTGTGCATCATATGGCTGAGTAGGAATCGACACGATCCCTTTTTGCAGATCTATGACCACCAATGCTGTCGACGCACTGTCAATCAGGGTATCCTTATCCATTAATTAATTTTTCGTCAGCCACTTTCATCAGATAAACACACCGCCAGAAGCCTCTATACGTTGGGCATTTACCCATCGGCAGTCGTCAGAAACAAGCGTTGCGATGAAATCACCAATGTCGTCAGGAAGACCGACACGCCCCAATGCCGTTTGAGAAGCAATGAATGAGTTAACCTGTTTGTTGTCACGGACAACACCACCGCCAAAGTCGGTTTCTATGGCACCAGGTGCCAAAACATTAACCGAGATGTTCCTGTGACCAAGCTCTTTGGCAAGGTATCTGGTCAGCACTTCAATGGCGCCTTTCATGGACGCATACACGGAATATCCCGGCAAAGCAAAGCGGGCAAGGCCCGAAGAAATATTGAGTATGCGTCCACCATCAGCCATCAGTGGCACCAGCGCCTGGGTCAGGAAGAAAACGCTTTTCAGGTGAACATTCATAAGGGCATCAAACTGAGCCTCTGTCACATCAGTGAACGCAGCCTGGATACCCATCCCGGCATTGTTGATCAGGATATCAAAACGCTCTGCGCCCCATTGCGCCAGTGTTTCCTGTACCTGGGCGATGAAGGCAGGAATTCCTGAAACAGAGCCGGAATCCAGATGCAGGGCAACTGCTCGCGAACCAAGACTTAAGATACGGGAAACGACCTCATCGGCAGCTGTCTTGTTCTGTTTGTATGTAATAATCAGATCTGTGTTGCGGGCGGCCAGTTTCAGGGCGGCATTTGCTCCGAGGCCACGACTGCCGCCAGTTATGATGGCAATTTTACGAGTCATATCTGCTTCCTTCCATATTTTGTTTTCTATTCAACCATGCATAATGAATAGGTGCACATTCATCATATGGTTCCCTTACAAACCTGGTTTGCCCCGCAATGCAGCTATGCGCTCATCCAGACTTGGGTGGGTTGCAAATAATTTCCTGGGACCAACAGCCCCGCGCCCAGATATTCCGAAAGCAGCGATTGGTTTAGGTAATACAGAAGGTATCTGTTGTGCCCTGAGCTTTTCAAGCGCAGCAATCATTTTCTCCCTGCCAGCCAAGGTCGCAGCACCGGCATCTGCACGAAATTCACGCTTTCGTGAGAACCTCATGACGATAATGGATGCCAAAATGCCCAGCATTATTTCTGCGATGATTCTGGTCAGGAAAAACGCAGGACCAGTTCCACGTTTTGTGTTAAAAAACATTTTGTCGACTGCATATCCGATGACGCGTGAGAGAAACATGACAAACGTATTCACAACGCCCTGGATGAGTGTCAGTGTCACCATATCGCCATTGACAATGTGCGAAATCTCATGTGCAAGCACACCTTCCACCTCATCATTGGTCATTGTGCTGAGTAACCCTGATGAAACAGCGACCAGCGAGTGGTTTCTTGTCATGCCAGTAGCAAATGCATTAACCTCTGACGAATTGAATACAGCAACTTCCGGCATTTTTATACCAACCCGTTGTGCATGGTTTCTTACGGTATTCACCAACCATATATCTGATGCCGTGGCCGGATTTTTAATCACGACAGCACCGGACATGCGCTTGGCCGTCCACTTTGAAAGCGCCAGTGAGATGAAAGCACCTCCAAAACCGATTACAAAAGAAAACGTCAGTAAATTGCCAAGGTCAAGGCCGTTTGCATTCAGGTATGGCTTTACACCAAGCAAGCTCATGGTGACAGAAAGCACCAGAACAATCGCAAGGTTGGTGAAAAGGAAGTAGAAAATACGCTTCATATTGATCTCATGTTGATTTTCAGAATTATTGTTCGTCCTCAAAATTTCCCTCAGCCAATAAACTCTCAGGGACCTGAGCCCATGAAACCGAAACTTCGAAAATCGGGTACCCCCACCCGGACGCATATTGCCCTCCAACCAACCGGCCTGAAGAATTTGGCTCTTATTTACAGGCTTACTTCCATTTTAATCATTTTTTCCACAACCAGGTATTCTCTTTAACGGACTCATGCCCTCCAATTAAATGTGCTTACGTCACCCCTGCCATCTGCAATCCATGTTGCCCCTCCTGGCTGAGGAAATGGATGTTTGAACAAACGCGCAGAGCCATGTATCTTTTAGCGATGATTCTTTGCAGAAAGCCGCTGACGAACTTTACACTTTGAGGAAGCCATGCAGAACGCGAACGCGGAGTTGATCGAATCTGCCAGAATGAAGTTTTCGAGGTTCAGGGAGCTTATCGTGCAATACGGTGAGGAACCCGCATGGGAAACCATGCTGGAAGGATTTCCGGAGCTGCAGAAGCAGCGCATGGGCCCATTGCTGGCCCTGCGAACCCTCATTGAAGGATTCAGGCTTGCAATTCCCTCTTTCAATGCCATTGGCATGGAGATGGAAGCCATTGACATTTCGAATGGGTATATCGATGCGGCTCTCGAAATACAGAGAGTCTGCCCATATCTGGAGGTATGCAAGGAATACGGGTTCGAAACGCCCTGTCATGTAATCTGCGAAATGGATATGGAAGCGTCACACAGGGCATTCCCGGAAATGAAAGGCGAAATCCTCTGCCGCCAGGCCCTTGGCAGCCCCGTCTGCATCTTCAAATACGAACGCCCTGCGAAAACGCAATCATAAACCAGCACACCATTCAGCTCCTTACATGGATTTGACAGTTCGGAATCCAATCGCTGATAAAAGAGCCGAATAGGTGTGGATGTATCATACAACACAATGGAGGGATACTGATGATTCCAGAGAAATTAACGGAAGTATTAAAGAACGAGGGAGTGGTTGCGATAGCGACTCTGGGACAGGATGGGCCTCATATGGTCAATACATGGAACAGCTATATACAGATCACCAATGCTGAACATATCCTGATACCTGTCGGGTACATGCGTCGTACAGAAGCGAACATCGCTTTTAACAACCAGGTATTGATTACGTTGGGAAGTCGCAATGTCTCCGGGAATATTGGCCCTGGCGCCGGCTTCCTGATCAAAGGTAAAGCGCGCATTGAGACCTCCGGCCCTGATTTTGACGCTGTCAAAGCGAGATTTGCATGGGCGCGTGCAGTAATGGCAGTAACAGCCGAATCCATCGAACAGACATTGTAGCCCCCCCCTTCAGAGCCCTCCAAGCATGCTTCGCCGACAGTAAGTCCGCCCATGGGGATGGATTTGTGAGGCAGGCCTGACGTCCAGGGGTTGAGCGAAGTGGAAGGGAATGGGCTGACTGATTTTCACAGGCGACATGTGCACACTCATTTGCAGGGCCGTAACCGCACCTGTCCAGCTATAGCCGAATGTTTCGAAAAGAGTGTCGAGGCTATGCCCGGCCGGATTCGCAACTGCTACTCTGCAGGAAGGCGCGTGAACGCTTGTTTCAGCTGTTACTCCGCTTACAGCTTTACGCCTGGTCGATCTGCCTCAGGATTTCACTCAGCGAACAGGCTGCAATCATCTTGTCCTCGTCAGTGGCCGAGTTGTAAAAACTGATGATCGCCCTGCCGCCGATGCCGATCGGAGGGTACTCCTTTTGGGCCAGAGTCGGCATCACGGCAAGAAACCTCGACCCCATCTCTTTTGTCATGCCGTTGATCCTGGTCACGACATCTTCCACGATCCCGGCAGACGCATCCTCGTCCAGTCCGGCAACATAGGCGGCACTCTGCACGGCGCCGTACTGGAACCCTACGACAGCGTAGGCGATATCACTGTTCATGCTTCTTTCCAATCCTGCCGGGCATTGACCTATCGCTTCGACCAGGAACTGGAAGGACAATCTCGTTACGGCATCGACGTTCTCTTCATGACTTTTATGCATATACCCTGATTGTTTGTTCACCTGTTGCCGTAGCGTTCTTTCATTTCCGAAAAAACGGCGACAATGTTCCTGACGACCTCTTTGTTGAACGTCGTAGGCATCAGGCTCTCTTTTGTGGGTTCTATGGAGTATGCGATTGCCTTTGCCACGGCCAGTTTGAGGTCAGGCGTTATTCTTGTCATGCCGGTCGAGAGCAGCCCCTTGAACAGGCCGGGAAAGACGAGGGCGTTATTCACCTGGTTATGGAGGTCCGACCTGCCGGTTCCGACAATGCTTGCCCCTGCCTGATACGCAAGATCAGGCATTATTTCGGGAGTCGGGTTTGCCATGGCGAAAATGAACGGCTCGCTGTTCATTCTTCTGATCATCTCCCCGCTCAGGATATTGCCCCTGGAGACACCGACAAAGACATCGGCACCGGCGAGGACATCGCCAAGATCCCCACTGCGATTTTCCTTGTTGGTGATTTCGGCGACCTTCTCCTTGATCGGGTTCATGCCGGGTCTGCCGGTATAGATCGCTCCCTTTGTATCGACCAAGATGACATCCCGGACGCCTTCGTGAATAAGGAGCCTCGCGATGGCAATGCCGGCCGCACCCGCTCCGTTGATGACAACCCGCAAAGTTTCCGGCTTTTTGCCGGTTACGCGACAGGCGTTGATGACTGCGGCCACGGTGACGATCGCCGTGCCATCCTGATCGTCGTGAAACACCGGTATGGAAAGCTCGTTTTCGAGCCTCTCCAGGATTTCAAAGCATCTCGGCGCAGAGATATCCTCAAGGTTGATTCCGGCAAAACTCGGCTCGATCAGTTTGCAGAATTTCACGATATCCTCGACATCAGCAGAGTTGATGCAAAGCGGTATGGCATCGATCCCGGCAAACTCCTTGAAGATGATCGACTTGCCTTCCATGACCGGCATGGCCGCTTCCGGCCCGAGGTTTCCGAGGCCGAGAATTGCCGTTCCGTCGGAGACGATCGCTATCTGGTTGGCGCGATTGGTCAGGAGATAGGATTTTGATTTGTCTTTTCCGATCTCCTTGCAGACAGCTGCAACACCCGGGGTGTATGCCAGTGAGAGATCCTCCCTGGTATTCAGGCTGACTTTGGACTTTATTTCGATTTTACCCCGGGTCCGGGCATGCAATTCGAGAGACTGTTGTGTGTAATCCATGAAAAAAAATGAACCTCCGGGTAATAAACATTGCACTGCTGTTTGAAATATCCTGGTCGACCTTATGGTAAACAAAGACGTAAATTTGTCTGAATATAGACTATAAACCGCTCCATCAAAGTCTGAGCCGCCTAAAATCTGGTTTTCCGGCGATGTGCATCCTGAACCAAAGGAGTTGAGACCTGTAATCAGTACCGACGGGAAACAGGAATGTTCATTTAAACCCGGATGGTTCGATTTCTCTGGCCAGGATCAGGCGACGGAATAAGTCCGAACATTTTGTCGGGCCTTGTAAATCACACATCCAGCGGCTGGCACAGTTAACTGTATGGCCTTGCCATTCAGGCCTGAAACTGTCACCTGCGAACCTATCTGGGCGCGGTCGGTCGAGTATAGACAGAAGAACTCGCTCCCCTCACTGTGCAAATCGTTGTCGACAGTCACCCATGAGGTCACTTTTGCATCATAATCGGTATTGATCGCGACGACAATTTCCTGGGTATCAAGTATGCGGGACCACGGCACAACCGAACGGATCTCCGTTCCTATCATTTTCGGAAGGCCGAAATGGAGTCCGTCACCGGAAATCTCCCGCAAGTACTGACGGCCCCGACGCAAGGCGATCTCCTGCGTGCGGATCCGGAGTATTTTTGAGAATTCGATATAGGCAAACGAACCTTCATTGAAAAAATGATACCCCGAACTTTCAAATGCCCCATAGTCGCCGCCGAACATTGATTCACGCAAAAACACATCATTTCCGTCACGATCCTCTGTCGCATGTCCGTTGAAATACTGTTCCGAGCCGTAGTACACACACGGAATGCCCAGTGTCAGCGAATTAAGGGCAAGGACGTTCAGCATGAATTTCCATCTCTCCACGTTCCCTGACGATGCGCAGAAACGGGCTTTCCAGTTCCCTTTGCGCACCTGATCGTGATCGTCGAAAACAGTCACGACCTTGTCGCGGAACCAGGTGTGTGACTCCTTGCCAACAAGCATGGAGTTGCGAAACAGGTCAAAGTAATCAGACGGATTCCGATAACCCTTCGCCAGATATTCCAGTTTGTCGGGGATGTCGTCAATGCCGAGTGCGGCATCGAGACCCGTTGTTTCAAGTGTATCGAAGGCGCGGTCTCTACCTCCCGTGATCTCTCCGACAAGGAAAAATTTTTCCTTGCCCAGCGTCTGGGCAAATTCATGCATGACCGATGCGAAATACCGTGTAGCGCCGATATCCATATGCTTCACCGTATCGATCCTGAATCCGTCAACATCTGCCACTGCGATCCAGTACTTGTAGACGTCGGTCAATGCCCGGAGGGCTTTGGACGGCTCGTAGTTATCGGCATCTCCAGAACCCTGATGAATATCTTTCAGATCGAAGAAGTCACCTTCGCGGAATTCAGGATCATAATTCCAGTTGTCAATCCGCCCCTTGCAGGTGAATGTCCCCGGATCCTGCAACTCCATGGGAAAAATTGCCTCTTTCGTCTCATGGGTTGCCGCCGGACGGAAAGGAATGGTCGGTTTTCCGAAGGCATCATTGAAACCGGCGACCTCGTAAGGTTTCCCGTCCCAGCGTGGATCTTTATAGGCATTCCCAGACTTGTCCGTAACGTATCGGTCCGGATTGTACGAAAACACATTGCCGCTATGGTTGATGATGATGTCAAGAATGACGTAGATCCCCATGAAGTGTGCTGTTTTCACCAACTCCACAAGGTCTTGCTC
>Ga0326726_10003451_pt1 | contig 14502 bp, 15 predicted proteins | sample MHFenrmetagenome_2_FD_207603 | JGI IMG/M metagenome (GOLD analysis project Ga0326726, IMG submission 207603) | Lab enriched peat soil microbial communities from Michigan Hollow, Ithaca, NY, United States - MHF15MN | ecosystem: Environmental > Terrestrial > Soil > Wetlands > Peat | place: USA...
GCACTCGAGTACCACCTTCAGCGACCCTTTCTGGCCCACGCTCAGCCGGTTCTCCGTCGGCTCTCCATTGATCAGGAAGCGCCCCTTGGGGGCGAGTTCCTGGGCCAGCCTGGCACCATCGGAGCCATTCTCCTCCCCGACCACGAACAGCAGGCCCACCCGGCGTTCACCGGCCGCGGCCATTCGCTCGGCGGCAGCCACCATCGCGGCGGCCAACCCCTTTGCATCGCAGGTGCCGCGGCCGTGCAGGTGAGTCTCGTCCTCGCGCAACGGGACATACGGCGGCACACAGTCGAGATGCGTGGAGAACACCACCTCGGGCGCCTCCCGCCAGGCATACAGGTTCTCCCGGCCGGAGGAGACGGGCTGCCGCACCACCCGGTAGCCCAGCTGCCCGAGCACCCCCGCGAGCAGGTCCACACCGGGCCCCTCCGCGCCAGTAGGCGTTTCGAGGCGCACCAGCTGGCGGGTCAGTTCAATCGGATCGATGGAGCCGTCAGTCATGAGTCGTCAGTCGTGAGCCGTCAGCCAGGCGTCAGCCGTCAGCCGTCAGCGTGGATTCAAAAAGGGCCCAAGCCCTTTGCTGTGTCGAGCAAGGGCTTTAGCCCTTCGCAATGCCGAGCAAGGGCTTCAGCCCTTGACAATGTCGGCGACCACATAAAAATACGCCCCGCCGTGTTTTCGCGGCGGGGCGTCACAGTCGGGTCGGTACCAAACTCAGACTGGCCGTCGCTCGCCGCGGGCGGTCTTGGGCTGCTTGGTGCGCTTGCCGGTGCGCGCGGCGGTCGTGACAGTCGAATGCATAAACATAAACTATGGACCTGGCTGCTGCGGGGCAAGGGCTAGACCCGTCCGAACGCCTGCTTGATGGCCGGAGTGGTCAGGTAGTACACGATGATCCCGCTCACCGCCAGCGTCACCCACCGGTCGGCCAGCCGCGCCGGACCCAGCACCGCCAGGACCGACCAGGCGATGATGACGCCGTGGGTGATCACCCCGATGGTCCAGGCCCAGGGCTTCAGGCCGAATGCCCCGAAGGCGAACACCAGCGCGAAGATCCCGGTGGCCAGGGCGATGGCACCAAACAGCACCGCCACCAGCCCGACCAGTGCTCCCGCCACCGGATGGGCCCCCGCCGTCAGTCCGCCGGCCACCACGCCCCCAATCCCCAGCCAAGCCAGTCCCTTGAGGATGCCCCACAGTCCCGAACAGAGGGACAGAATGGCGAGCACAGTGACGCCCAGCGGTCGCTGCATGGAGACTCCTCGAAGCGGACCGGGGAAACCTAGGGAGGAGAGCGCCGCCGGAGAAGCGACCGCGGTCAGGCCGCACCCGCTTCGGCCGCCCGCGCCTCCAGTTGTCCCCGCTCGACGTCCACGAAGTGGAGCAGTGTGCCACCGACGACGAAAAACACGACCACCGCCAGGATCGCGACCCGGCTCGAGCCAGTGATCCCGATCACCCGGGCAAACACCCACGGCCCGAAGATCCCGGCGAACTTCTCCACCACTGCGAAGAATCCGAAGAACTCGGCCGACCTGTCCTTGGGGATCATGCTGGCGAACATCGACCGCGAGAGTGCCTGGGTTCCCCCTTGAACCATGCCGACCAGGAGCGCCAGGATCAGGAAGTGGGTGGCGTTGGTCATGTAGTAGCCGAGCAGGCTGATCCCCGCGTACACCACCAGGCCGATGAAGATGGCCCGCTTGGCGCCAATCCGGCCCGCGAAGCTGCCGAACAGGAAAGCGAAGGGAATCCCCACGAACTGCACGATCATGATCGAGGCGATCAGGGCCCCGGTGCCGATGCCGATCTCGGTGCCGTAGATCGTGGCCATCCGGATGATGGTCCCGATCCCATCGTTGTAGATCAGGAACGCCAGCAGCATCAGCACCGCCTGGCGGAACTTCCCCAGCCGCCGGAAGGTGTGTCCCAGCTCGCGCAACGCGCCCCTGATCGCAATCCGCCCATCGCCGGTGGCCGGTGGCTCGGGGACATCCCGGAACAGGGGAATCGAGAACACCAGCCACCACACAGCCACGGAGAGAAAGGCCAGCCGGGTGGGCAGCGTCGCCTGCGACGGCGAGAGATCGGGGCCCGATGGCAGGCCGAACCACTGCGGCCGCTGGATCCAGGCCAGGTTGAGTGCCAGCAGGATCCCGCCGCCGACGTAGCCCAGCGCGTATCCCGCGGTCGAGACCCGGTCCATTTCCTCCGGACGTGCGATGTGGGGCAGGAAGGAGTCGTAGCAGACGTAGCTGGCGTTGACCGCGATGTTGGCGATCACGAACAGCACCGCGGCGTAGAGCCAGTCGCCCTGCTCGATGAAGAACATGAGTCCCACCGCCGCCACTCCGATGACGAGGGAGACCGCGAGCAGCCGCTTCTTCACCCCCGCCCGGTCGGCGATGGCGCCCAGAATCGGAGAGAGCACCGCGATGATGGCGAGACCGATGGTGGTGGCGTCAGCCAGTCGCTTGGTCGCCACCGCAGGCTCGAGCCCGGCCCCCGCCACCTTCGCGAAATAGATCGGGAACACCGCGGTGACGATGGTGGTCACCATGGCGGAGTTGGCCCAGTCGTACATCGCCCAGGCGCGCAAGTCCTTGCGGTGCAGTCCCAACCTCTCGAGCAGGCTCACCCTGTCTCTCGCTCTCGAAGGGGGTTCAAGGTTCCAGGTTCACGGTTCCAAGTAGCTCGTCTCAGACCAACCTGCAAACTCTGAACCTGGAACTTGGAACTATTTGTTCGGTGCCGCATACCACGCGCCCAGCCGTGCGGCGAGGGCGCGCGGGGCCAGACGAGTAGACCAGGCCAGCAGCCGGAATGGAAGGAATGGCAGCACGTGGCAATCGTCCCGTTCGTAGGCGCGGAGGGCCCGGGCCGCGACGGTCGCCGCGCTCTGCATCGCCCAGCGGGGGGGCCGGGCTTCGAGTCGATTGGCATCGAAGAACGGGGTGTCTACGGGACCCGGGGAAACACAGCAGCAGCGCACGCCGGTGCCGCGCAGACCGGTCCACACGGCCTCGCTCCAGGTGATGACGTAGGCCTTGGAGGCGGAATACACCGGGAGCCACATCAGCCCCTGCCAGGCCGAGGTGGAGGCGACATTCAGCAGGCCGCCGCGCCGCCGGGCGACCATCCCCGGCAGGAGCCGCGCCGACAGGTCGGTCACCGCGCGAACGTTCACGTCGATGGTTGGAAGGTGCTGCTCGGCCGGCAGGTCCTGGAATCGCCCCGACGGACCCACGCCGGCGTTGTTGATCAGGTGATCCACCTGGAGCCCCTGCCGCTCGAGCTCGCGCACCACCTGGGCCGGTGCAGCGGGATCGGCCAGGTCGGCGGGGACGATGGTGACTCTGATGCCCTTCTGACGGCCTCGCTGAGCGACCGGTTCCAGTGTCCCGGCGTGCCGTGCCACCAGCACCAGGTTGGCTCCGCGGGCCGCGAGCAGGTCGGCGAACGCCTCGCCAATGCCGCGGGATGCGCCGGTGACCAGCGCCGTGGTGTCGCGCCACAGGTCGGGCATGGGTCTGGGGGAGGAGGCAGGAACGGTGAATGGTGAACGGTGAAAGGTGTTCGTTCGGCGCCGGTCCCGCTACCACCGGCCACGCTCGCCGTCCGGACTAGTCCAGCTTTTTCGGTCTGAGCAGTGACAGCGCGACTCCCCCCGCGAGGATGGTCACGATCACCGCCAGTGACACCAGGGTGGACGGGTGAATCCAGGCCGCGGCGATCATCTTGGTGCCGACGAACACCAGGATCAGCGCCACCGCGGGCTTGAGGTAGTGGAACCGGTCCAGCGCGCCCGCCAGCACGAAGAACAACGCCCTCAGTCCCATGATCGCGAACAGGTTCGACGAATACACCACGAATGGGTCACGGGTTACCGCGAACACCGCCGGAATGCTGTCGATGGCGAAGACCAGGTCGCTCCACTCGACCACGAGCAGTACCAGCAGCAGCGGGGTCGCGAACCACTTCTGCTCCGCCGTGCGGATCAAGAAATGGTGGTTCTCGTACGCCGGTGTCACGGGAAAGATCCGCCGCGCCAGGCGAACCAGCGGGTTCTTCTCCGGCTCGATGCGGGTGTCATCGGACCGGATCATCCGCAGCCCGGTGAGCAGGAGGATCCCGCCGAAGACATACACGATCCAGGAGAACTGCTGCAGAAGCAGGGCGCCGGCAGTGATCATCACGCCGCGCATGAGCATCGCGCCGAAGATGCCCCACTTGAGCACCCGGGGCTGCAGCGCCGCCGGAACCGCGAAGTACTGGAAGATCAGCAGGAAGACGAACAGGTTGTCGACGCTGAGTGAGAGTTCGATCAGGTAGCCGGTGTAGAACTCGAGTCCGGTCCGGGAGCCGGCCCTCCACCACAGATAGGCGCCAAAAAGGAGCGCCAGGACGACGATCCCGGCGCTCCAGGTTATGGCCTCGCGCGGAGCGAGGACGTGAGATCGGCGGTTCAGGATGCCCAGGTCCAGCACCAGGAGCGCCCCGATCACCAGGGCAAAGACCAGCCACACCTCCGGGTCGTGGCTGGGCACGCTAGCGACCCGCGGCCATGGCCTCGAGGCGCGCCACCCGCTCCTCAGTGGGCGGGTGAGTGCTGAACCAGCTCATCGGGCCGCTGCCCACAGCGGCCAGCGGGTTCACCTGGGCCAGCGGCGCTGCGGCGGGCGCCACCTGCATGGGGATGCGGTGGGCCAGGTAGTCCAGCCGCCGGAGCGCGTTGGCCAGCGGCAGTGGCCGGCCCAGGATCTCTGCCCCCACCCGGTCCGCCTCGAATTCCCGCTGCCGGGAGATGGCGAACTGGATCAGCATTGCCGCGATCGGCGCCAGGATCACCAGCGCCACGTCGACCAGCGGATGACGGCCATCGTCGTCCCTCCCGCCTCCGGCGAACATCAGCAGCCACGGCAGGTTGCCGATCATGCCGGCGATACCAGCGGCGATCGTGCTGATCAGCATGTCGCGGTTCTTGATGTGCGCCAGCTCGTGCGCGATCACTCCCTCCAGCTCCTCTTGCGGCATGGCCTTGAGGATGCCGGTGGTGACCGCGACCACCGCCTTCTCCGGACTGCGGCCGGTCGCGAAGGCGTTGGGTTGCTCATGCGGCGCCACGGCCAGGATCGGCATGGGCAGGCCCGCCCGCTGCCGCAGACGGTCCACCAGCCGGTAGAGCTCCGGGGCCTCCTGCGCCGCCACCACCTGGGCGCCATACATCCTGAGCACCAGCCGGTCCGAGAAGAAGTACATGAAAAAGTTCGTGCCGAGGCCCAGCACCGAGCCGATGACCAGGCCCTGGCTGCCGCCAAATACCTGGCCCGCCGCCATGAGCAGCGCTACCAGGCCGGCCATCAAGACTGCAGTCTTCACGTTGTTCATCGATTCCTCCAAGTAACACAAAAGCGAGCCTTCGCGGGGGCCTGCCCCCGACGAAGGTCTCGCTCTGGGACGATCTTTCGATCGCCAACCCGACTGCACCGTGCTGCGCACCCAGGCGCAACAGTGTTGACGATGCAGACGTCCGCCATCCGGCGGATAAGCTACTCCCCTTCCTGAACGGCGTAAAACCTAAGTGAGGCAGCAGAGCCCGTCAATCCGCCGTGACCATCTGCAGAACATGGTTCTTTGCGCACGACCCGTCTCAGACGTCCGGAACCTCGGCGGACACGGCGCGCACTTCCAGGCCGCCATTCCGGCTCCGGAAGTCTTCCTGCCAGGACAGCCCCGTGTACCGTTCGAGTCGGCTCGCCGGAACCAGCAGGGTGACGCGCCAGCCGGGGAGCAGCCGCCTCGCGACCTGACCCAGACGCGCATAGAGGTCGCGCAGGTCCCGCTGTTCGCTCACCCGCACGCCGTACGGAGGATTGCTCACCATTACCCCGGGCCCAGGGGGAACTTCGAGGGAGGAGAGGGCCAACCGTCGGAGGTCCAGGTCCCCGGCCACTCCGGCGCGGATCGCATTGGCGCCGGCGGCCTCGATGGCGCCGGCGTCGCGGTCGGCGCCAATGATGGGCGCCGGGGCCTGCGGGAGGGAGATGCTGTCCGCGGCCGCGAGCAGCTCCTGCCAGCGGGCCGCTTCCCACGAGGGCCAGCGTTGAAAGGCGAAGGTCCGGTGCCGACCCGGGGGAATCCGACGCGCCAGAAGCGCGGCCTCGATGGGAATGGTGCCTGAGCCCGCGAATGGATCCACCAATGGAGATATCCCGTCCCAGCGGCTCGCCAGCAGCAGCGCAGCGGCCAGGGTCTCGCGAAGCGGAGCCTTCCCCGACGCGAGCCGATACCCGCGGCGATGCAGCAGATCGCCCGAGCTGTCGAGGCTGATGGTGCACTCGTCGCGGAAGATCCGCACTACGACCAACTGTGTATCACGGGCAGGTGCCCCGTCCGTCCTGTCCGCCGGGTCCGTCTCGTCCGCCCCGTCTGCCCCGTCTCTCCCTCCCACCACCCCGCCAGCCGCCCCAATGACCCGGCCAATCCGCTCTGCCACCGCCTTCTGATGGTAGAGTCGCGACTTCCGGCAGCTGACTCGAAGGTGGACCGGGACTCCGGGCGGCAGCCACGTTTGCCAAGGCACGGTCGCTGCCTTGCGTTCGAGCTCGCCCAGGGCCCGGACGTGGAACGAGGCGACCCGCGCCAGAATCCGGCTTGCGGTACGGAGCCACAGGTTGGCCCGCGCCAGGTCATCCAGCGAAGCCTCGAACGACACCCCTCCGGGCTCGCCGATCGTCGGCGTCAGACCCAGGCCGGCAAGCTCGGCCGCCGTCAGCGGGTCGAGACCGGGCGCGGTAACGGCGTAGAGAGCGAGGGGAGTCGACCGGTCGGGTGGTGAAGGGATCTCGGACACGCTCCGGCTGCGCTCGTCAGTTCGCTTCGGGCCCGAAGTCGAGCATCCCGGAGAAGAAGGGGAGCACCCGGGTGATCATGCGCTCGCCGATGGCACTGTGATGATCGCCGTCGTAGCGCTCGAACTGGTGCCGCACCCGGAGCCGGGTAAAGAGGCTGTCGAGCTGCTCGACTCCCGGGGCGTATGGGTCGGACCCGCCCACATCGAACGCGATTCCTCTGAGCCGCACCAGGCCGTCGCGGTAGCGGGGCGCCATGTCCAGCAGCATCCAGGCACGCCAGCGCTCCAGTACGGTGCTGTCCGCGACCACCTCGCCTCCCTGGCGCGAGAAGGGGAGGTCTGCAAAGAACGGGGCGCGGGCGGAGTCGGGGCTCCAGGCCGCGGCGTAGCCGAGACACAGCCGCGACGAGCCACCGAGCGAATCGAACTGGCTCCGGCGTGAGAGGCCGAGCAGGGAATCCTTCGCCCCGGGACCGAGTCCCTGACAGGGAAGCAATGCGTTCGGACTCTGCGCGTAGACCGCGGCGAAGCCCGCCGGGTACCGCATCGCCAGCCGGAGCGCGGCGGCAGCCCCCATCGAGTGTCCGGCGATCCCCCGGCTGCGCCCGCGTCTGAGAGTGCGGTAGGTGGCGTCGACGTGGCGGGCCACGTCTCGTACCAGGTACGTCTCCCAGTTGCCGGTGGCGACGGAGTTGGCGAACACGCTTCCGCCCAGTGCGTTGTGGCCGTCAGGCATGACGACCAGGAACTCGTGAATGGTGCCCCCGGCCGCCAGGCTGTCCATGGCGCGGGCGAGGTCGAAGCCGGAGTAGGACCCGTTCGACCAGGAGTCCGGTGAGCCGCCAAAGCCGTGCAGGAGGTACAGCACGGGGTAACGACGGGTGGGGTCGGCGTCGTAGCTGGGCGGGAGATAGACGCGCAGCCGGCGCACCGATCCGTCACCCAGAAGATTTCCCTCGAGCGCCGGGGAGCGGACCGAGTCCTCGACGATGCGCCCCTGCGCTGCCAGGGGAGCGGCCAGCCCGGCCGCAAGGCAGGACAGCCTGCAGGCGACCAGCATCGGCCCGCGAACGGTCCGCACCATGGGGTTCAGAACCCTGGCTCCAGCTGGTGCACCGGGTCATCCAGCACGATCGCCCTGGCCTCGCTCCCCACCGGAGTCTCGAACTGCCCTTCCGGAATCACCAGCAGAGCGTTGGCCAGAACCATCGAGGTCAGGATGCCCGAGCCCTGGGGACCGGTGAGGCGTGCCTCGGCCAGGCCATCGGCAGGGGTGACCACGGCCCGCAGGAAGTGCTGCAGCTTCGGCCCGAGCTTGATGGGTTCCGCGACCCGCACCGGGACCGACCGCCGGAAGGGCAGCCGCCGGCCGGCGAGCCGGCGGATGGCCGGGCGCACGAAGAGCTCGAAGGTGACCATGGTGCTTACTGGATTCCCGGGCAGCCCGATCCAGGGGATGTCCCCCAGCAGCCCGAATCCCACCGGGGCCCCGGGCCGCATGCGGAGCTTCCAGAACCGGAGGTCGGCACCCAGCTCCGACAGCACCTCGCGCACGAAGTCATGCTCTCCTACGCTGATGCCGGCAGTGGTGATGAGGAGATCGCATTCGCGGGCGCGCACTAGATGCTCCCGCAGGCTCTCGCGGCTGTCCCGCGCGATCCCCAGGTTCACCGGTTCCCCGCCCGCCCGGCGGACCAGCGCGAGCAGGGTGTGGGTATTGGAACTGGCGACCTTGCGCCCGCTCAGGATCAGGTCGGGCTGGTCGATGTCGACGATCTCGTCGCCACTCCCCATGATCCCGATGCGTGGCCGCCGGTAGATCATCGGGTTGGCCACGGCGAGCGAGGCCAGAACGCCGAGGGCCGCGGGCTCCAGCTCAGTGCCCTCGGGCAGGACGGTCTGGCCCTGGCGGATGTCCTCCCCGGCCTTGCGGATGTTCACGCCGACATCGCGGTCCTTGAAGATCGTCACGCTCTCGCTGCCGCCGTCGGTGTCCTCCTGCCGGATGACGCTGTCTGCGCCCTCGGGGAGCGGCGCCCCCGTGAAGATCCTGGCCGAGGTGCCGGGCTCGATCCGGCGGGTGGGGAAGGCCCCGGCCGGCAGCTGCTCGATCACCCGGAGCCGCCGTGGAGTGGCTTCACTCGCTCCGGTCACGTCCTCCCCGCGGACCGCATACCCGTCCATCGCCGAGTTGGTCCAGGCGGGGACATTGAGCGGGCTCACGATGTCCTCCGCCAGCACGCCGTCGAGGGCTTCGTCCAGCGGCACGCGGAGCGATGGCTGGCGGCGGACGTGGGTCAGGATGGTGAGCGCGGCGTCGCGCGGCAGGAGGGGAGTGGTCATCGAGGGGAGCGTTCCGAGTTCGAAGTTCCGGGTTATTTCTGGGGGCTATCTGAATCCCACTTGGAACCTGGAACCCCCGAACTTGGAACTCTTGTCAGATCACTTTCGCCCGATCCCACGCCAGGTTGGCCAGGAGTTGGAGCCACATCGTGTCGCGGAAGCGGAGGACGGGGCAGGGCGCGTCGAACCGCTCGTCGTCGGTGACGATGGCAATCCACTGCGCCGCGCCGGGATGGGAAGGGTCGAACAGCGGCGTGTCGCTCGCCGCCCGCCGGAACACCTCGATCTTCGGGATTTGGGCCGCCTTGAAGCCCTCGACCAGAATGATGTCGGCGCCGTCGAAGTACTGCTTTGCCAGCGTGACCGGATCGGTGTCGTCCGGCCGGCGCTCGAAGATCACCCGCAGATCCGGACCCGCGATCAGGACCCTCTCGGCCTTGCCCTCGTGGAACAGCCTGTAGCTGTCCGTGCCCGGCTGATCGACCTCGCTGGGATGGCTGGCATGCTTGATGGCCATCACCCGCCGGCCCTTGCGGGCAAACTCGCTGGCGAGGGCGACCGCCAGGGTGGTCTTTCCGGCGTTCTTCTTCCCGATTATCGAGAGGATCCGTGTTTCTGCCACAGGTGGTCGGCCTCGGCGAGGTCTTCCGATGTGTTCACGTTGAAGAACAGCACGGCCGGGTCGCCGAACGTGCGGACCCGCTCAGCGGTGAGGATACCGACTTTGATGCTACTATGGAAGGCGATCGCCCGGAGGTCCCCGGCATCGAGGGCGGCGGCCATGGCCGGCTCGCAGGCCGGCCCGTAACCCGCACACATCGGTTCCACCCCGCGGCGACCGCCGCTCTCAGGCAGGCAGGCGTCCGCGCTGGCCAGCCCTTCGGCCAGGGTCCGGATCAGTCCGGGTGGCACGAAGGGCATGTCCCAGGCGACGACCACCACCGGGGCAGGGGCCAGCCGCACTGCGGAGTACAGGCCGGTCAGCGCCCCCAATCCCGGCCGGAGGTCGGCGACCACCCGCAGGTCCGGCCGCCAGCCGGCCGCGCCGGGCGCATTGGCGATCAGGAGGGGCTTCTGGCCCAGGGCCTCGACAAAGGCGTCGACCAGCCGGTCGAGGATGCGGATGCCACCGACCCGCTCGAGGCCCTTGGGTGCGCCACCATACCTCGTCGCCCCTCCACCGGCGAGGATGGCTCCCGCAACCCGTTCCAGGTTCCGCGTTCCGCGTTCCGCGTTGCTCACCCCGTGACCTTGTGTTGGACGCTGAACTCTACGAGCAGAACGGGGAAGGCGGAACTCGGAACGCGGAAGCGGTCAGTACCTGCGCCCCCGCTTCCGTTCCAGGACCACGTCGAACCCGAGGGTGGCCGTGAGGATGTGCTTTCCGACCGTACTGGTGGGGGGCTTGAGACCCTGGCGGCCCGCGGGCCCGTCGACCATCGGGACCCGCACCCAGTTGTCCCGGAGCTCGAAGCGCAACTGGTAGCCCTTGCCGATCACGGCCACGACGCCGCCACCAAAGGACAGATATGGCTGCAGCGTCGAGGGGTTCCGGTCCTCGTAGAGCGTGAGCTGGGCCGGCTCGTTGGCGACGGTGTAGACCGTGCCGGTGGTCTTGACGAAGCTCTGCTGGGTGATCAGCAGGCCGGCGTTGACGCGGGCGTACGGGTGGAGGGGCTGATGGCTGGCTACCCGATAGATCAGGCCGCCGGAGAGCGCGGCGGAAGCGCCACTCAGTTTGGCCTGGCCGATGGTGCGGCACAGATCCTGGGTCTCGATGGCACCCTGTGTCTCCACGATTCGGCAGTCATCCTGGGTGGCGAGTCCGAGCAGCTGGGCCTCGACATTGAACCCGAGGTGATCCCCGGGGAAGTAGCTCCCGGAGAGCACCACGTCCAGGCTCCGCCGGAAGCTCCGGGTCAGGGCGAGGGTGTCGGTCATGGAGGGATCGATGATGAAGGGCTGCCGCCCGACGCTCCACAGCGTCCCGCCGCCCGAGCTCTGGCCCAGGCCGACGGTGAACATCAGCCGGGCCTGGTCGGCGGTCTGGGCACGGAGCGCCGACGAGGCCAGCAGCGTGGCAAGGGCCGCCATCAGGGAAATCAGCAACCGCATCAGTCGCTCACCGGGGGCAGGGTGATCCGTCACACTTGGGGCGGGCCGGATGGAGACGGCGCCGCGCCCGGGAGCGAGCACAGGGAGTCAGTCGAGTCCGGTGCAGTCGGCATGGAGCGTGGCATCCTCGGCCACCCGGAGGCGGTCGAGCCCCACCCCCGCCGGGAGCCGCGCGGTTACCCGCCGGAACAGCAGAACGGCAAGTGCCTCGCAGGTCGGGAGGGGGCATCCGGCCGCGAAGGTCGGAAGGTCGTGGTTGAGGTGGGAGCCGTCGAGAGGCCGCCGCACCTCCTCCTCAAGAATGCGGTCCAGGAGGGCCAGGTCGATGATCATTCCATGGGGGTCAACCGGGCCGCTCACAGTGACGCTGCACTCGTATTCGTGGTCATGCGGTTCGGCAAGGTCCCCGAAGCGCTGCCGGTTCCGGGCCTCGTCCCAGGCCGCCACCCGCAGGTGGTGCCAGGCGTGAAATCGGACGGAGCGCGTGAGGCTGGTCGGCATCCGGCACCTAGAAGGCGAAGCCCAGGCCTGCTCTCAGTTCGCGTGCACCGCTCCACTGACTGCGCTTGCCGTCCTTGAGCACGGCGTTGGGGTGATCCGGATCGGTCGACGGCTGCGCCGCCGGCTCCAGGGTGTAGGCGAGCGGGTAGCTGAGCTTCCAGAACAGCTGCCTTGCCTCCAGCCTGAGGAACAGCGACTGGGTGATGTACGCCCGCACGCCGACGGCGGGAGCCAGGTAGAGCTTGGAGCCGAACTTGAAGCCGCTCGAGTCCTGAACGCTGGCCGGCAGACCGGAGCCCTTGGTCCAGCCCAGGGATCCGCTCAGGAAGGGTGCGAGGTGATTCCAGGTCTTCTTCCCGGTGAGGTTGAGCTGTAAGGTGGTCTCGATCATCGTAAGGTTCTGGTCCACCGGCCCCTTCTTGCGGGTGGCCACGCTGTCGGCCGCGCTCACCACGAATCGCTCGAGCTCCGCCCTCGCGACGGTGATCCCGAACTGCACCGGGGCCGACAGCCGGAGATCGAATCGGGCGCCGTAGGAGCGGCCGTTATGCGGGCCCACGCCGACCTGGCCGCCGTTGCCGCCGACGTCCCCGATCATGATCGTCACCGATTTTCCGTGGACGATATCGCGATAGGGCGAGTGAGCCGGGTCGTGGCCGACCTGGGCGGAGAGCGAGCGGGCCACCAGACAAGCGGCGGTGGTGATCAAAACGGCTAGGCGCATGGGCGAATCATAAGCGAAGATGGTTCGAGGTTCAGAGTTCCAAGTTCCAAGTGCCAATGACCCGGACCTTGAACTTTGAACCCGGAACTCTGAACTGTTTATTGGAGTCGCAGGTCCCGGCCCGTCATCTCGGCCGGAGGGTCAATACCAAGGAGACGGAGCACGGTGGGGCCGACGTCACACAGGGCGCCGCCCTCGCGCAGGGCCTTCGCCCCGGCCCGCACGGCGACGAGCGGAACCGGGTTGGTGGTGTGCGCGGTGTGGGCCCCGCCCGTCGCCGGGTCTATCATGAGCTCGCAGTTGCCGTGGTCCGCGGTGACGAGCACGGTCGCGTTGGCCGATTCGGCCGCCGCGAGGATTCGGCCGAGGCACTGATCCACGGTCTCCACCGCGGTGATCACCGCCGGCAGTACCCCGGTGTGGCCCACCATGTCGGCGTTGGCGAAATTGCACAGCATGAAGTCGTGCGCCTTCTTCTGGAGCGCCTGCACCAGCACATCGGTGACCCCCGCAGCGCTCATTTCGGGAGCGAGGTCGTAGGTCGCTACCTTCTGTGAGGGGACCAGCGATCGCTCCTCGCCCCGGTACGGCGGCTCGTGCCCTCCGTTGAAGAAGTAGGTTACGTGGGGGTACTTCTCGGTCTCGGCGGTGCGCAGCTGGGTGCGGCCCAGGTCGGCCAGGACTTCGGCGACGATCCGGGCCATGGTGAAGGGCGGAAAGGCCTGCGGTACCGGAAAGGTTCGGTCGTACTGGGTCATGGTGACCATCGCCAGCCGGGGGCGGTCGGTCACATCGAACCCGTCGAATCCGTCGATGCGAAGGGCCCGGACGATCTGCCGCATCCGGTCGCTGCGATAGTTGAAGCAGAAGACGCCGTCGCCGTCCCGGATCGGCGCCACCGGCCGGCCCTGCTCGACCACCACGACCGGCTTCACGAATTCGTCGGTCTCTCCCCGGGCGAGCGCGGCGCGCACCGCCTGGACCGGGTCCTCCGTGGGGGTCCCGATGCCGCGGACCATTGCATCGTAGGCGACCCGGGTGCGCTCCCACCGCCGGTCACGGTCCATCGCGTAGTACCGGCCGACCAGCGAGGCGATCACCGCGCGCCCCGGGGCGATGCGACCGATATCCTGCTGCAGTTGCCGCACGACCTGCACCCCGATGGCCGGGAGGGTGTCTCGTCCGTCGAGGAAGCCGTGGATGGCGATGCGGGGAAGGTCGTAGCGGACGCCGAGTTCGAGGCAGGCGAGGAGATGCTGGTCGATCGCGTGCACCCCGCCGGGGCCCAGCAGCCCCACCAGATGCAGGGTGCCCCCTGTTCGCTTGAGCTCGCGGCACAGTGCGGCGAGCGGCTCGAGCTGGAAGAAGGCTCCCGAGCGAATGCTCTGTGAGATGCGCACCAGATCCTGGGGGACCACGCGCCCCGCGCCCAGGTTGAGATGTCCAACCTCGCTGTTGCCCATCTGTCCTTCGGGGAGTCCTACCGCGAGACCACTGGCGTCCAGGAGGGCACGGGGTGAGCTTGACCAGAGCCCGTGCCAGACGGGGGTACGGGCGAGTTCGATCGCGTTGCCCTCACGGGCCTCGCGGTAGCCCCACCCGTCCAGGACCACCAGCACAACCGGCCCCGAGGGCCCGTGCCCGTTTGACATGACTCTCCGGCGTTTCTACAATCGTGACCGTGCGTTTCGCGCCCCAATCTAGTCCGCCCCGCTGTCACCTACCAGCCTCGGCGGCGCTGCTCCTCGCGCTTCTTGCGTCTCCCGCCGCCGGGCAGTCGGGGGTCCGTCTGGCGCAGGATACGCGCTTCTACAAGGCGCCCGGTTCGCAGGCGCTCGGCACGCTGGTCGCCGGAGCGGAGGTGCTGCCGGGCAGGACATCCGGCCGCTCCGTCGAAGTAACCATCCAGGGGTGGATCACGGCTCGCTCACTCGGTCCGCTCAACCGTGATGGTTTCAACGCG
>Ga0326726_10003452_pt1 | contig 14502 bp, 12 predicted proteins | sample MHFenrmetagenome_2_FD_207603 | JGI IMG/M metagenome (GOLD analysis project Ga0326726, IMG submission 207603) | Lab enriched peat soil microbial communities from Michigan Hollow, Ithaca, NY, United States - MHF15MN | ecosystem: Environmental > Terrestrial > Soil > Wetlands > Peat | place: USA...
CGACGGCGAGCGGATGCGGCAGATCCTGTTCCTGATCGAGCGCGGCCACCTGCCCCAGATCCTCATGTCCCACGACATCGCCTACAAGCACTGCCTCACGAAGTGGGGCGGCTTCGGCTATCACCACCTGCTCGTCAACGTGATCCCGCGCCTGCGCGACCGGGGTGCCGATGACCGGACCATCCACACCCTGCTGGTCGACAACCCCCGGCGTGCCTTCACCTACGCCTGAGGGGGCTCGAGGAGGACCGCCGATGCAGAGGCTCGATCGTCTCGCGGGTCCGCTCCTGATCGCGCTGCTCCTGGTGGGCGCGGCGCCCGCCGCGGCCCAGGCTCCGGCCGGCGAGGTCACGGTCTCCTTCCACGTCACGCTGGCCCCGACGTGGTTCGATCCCTCGACCGCGCCCGCCCAGATCACGCCCTTCGGCGTGCTCTATGCGATCCACGACGCGCTGGTCCGGCCGCTGCCGGGCCAGAAGATGGGGCCGAGCCTCGCGGAGTCGTGGGCCGAGAGCGCCGACGGGCTCGTCTACGAGTTCCGGCTGCGGCGGGGCCTCAAGTTCCACAACGGCGACCCGCTCACCACCGACGACGTCAAGTGGAGCTTCGAGCGCTACCAGGGCGCGGGGGCGCGCGAGCTCCGGGCGCGTGTGCGGCAGGTCGAGGTGGTGGACCCGACCGTCATCCGCTTCCATCTCAAAGAGCCGTGGCCCGACTTCATGACCTTCTACGGCACTACCGCTACCGCGGCCGGGATCGTGCTGCCCCGCAAGTACGTCGAGCAGGTCGGCGCCGACGGCTTCCGGCAGCGACCGGTGGGGGCGGGCCCCTACCAGTTCGCGAGCCAGCGGCCGGGGGTGGACATCACGCTCGAGGCCTTCCCGGGCTACTGGCGGCACGCGCCCTACATCAAGCGCCTCGTCATGAAGAGCGTGCCCGACAGCACCACGCGCCTGGCCATGCTCAAGAGCGGGGAGACCGACTACGCGCTCTTCCTGGACGGGCCCGAGGCGCTGGCGGTTACCCGCGACCCTCGCCTGCAGCTCGTGGCCACCCGCCACGCCTCGATCTTCTGGATCGAGTTCGCGGACCAGTGGGATCCCAAGTCCCCCTGGGCCGACCGGCGCCTGCGCCTGGCCGTGAACCACGCGCTCGACCGCCAGGGCACGAACGAGGCGGCGTGCCTCGGCCACTGCCCGCCCGCCGGAGTCATCGTGCCGCGCGTGATGGACTTCGCGCTCCAGGTCCCCCCGCCCGCCTACGATCCCCAGAAGGCCAAACAGCTGCTCGCGGAGGCCGGCTTCCCGCGGGGCATCGACGCGGGCACCTTCACCGCCATCCCCGGCTTCTCGACCGTCGGCGACGCCGCCCTCAACAACCTCAACGCGGTCGGCATCCGGCTGCGGATGCGCCCGACCGAGCGCGCCGCGTTCTACGCCGATTGGCAGGAGAAGAAGCTCCGCGGCCTGTTCCTGGTGGCGGTGGGTAACTCCGGGAACGCGGCCAGCCGGGTCGAGTCGTTCATCTACTCCAAGGGCGCGGCGGCCTACGGCGGCTACCCCGACCTCGACGAGCTCTTCCGGCAGCAGGCGCGCGAGCGCAACCCGGCCCGTCGCGAGGCCCTCCTCCACCGCATCCAGCAGGCGACGGTCGACCGGGTCATGTTCGCCCCGATCATGGACCTGCGCGGGCTCATCGCGGTCGGGCCGCGGGTGGCCGAGCACACCATCAACGCGATCCCCATGTACCCCTTCCCGTCCTACGAGGACATCCGCCTCAAGGCTCAGTAGCGCGGTGATGGCCGCCGGGCACCGCGCGGTCTCCGTCCTCTACCAGGCGCTCTTGACCGGCGTCGTCCTCACCCTGGTGACCCGGCGGGGCGCGGACGACGCCGCCGAGTTCGTCTTCCGCCTCTTCCGGCGCCAGCACCTCGAGAAGTTCCGTCCCGGGCTGGTCAAGCTCGGGCTCGATCATCTGCCCCACGCGGTCGCCTGCGCACAGTACCACTACCTCTCCAACCAGCTCGGCGGGGTGAAGACCGAGTACGTCTACGAGTCCGACCGCAAGGCGTGGGTGCGCTACCCGCCCCCGCGGTGGATCTGGTACGGCGCCGCGATCTGCGGCATTCCGAGCCGCGTGAACGCGGCCATGCTCCACGGCTGGCACGGCCACAACGGCGTGACCCTCGGCAACCCGCGGCTCGGCTTCGTCTGCACCGGCCAGACCGTGGACGGCCACCCGGGTCTGGAGGGCTACTACCTCGAGCACGATCGCGCCCTCGCGCCGGGCGAGCGCGTCCGGTTCGCGCCGGGCGAGACCATGCCGGCCTTCGACCCGTCGACCGCCCCGCGCCTCGATCCCGCGGCCTGGCCGCCCGAGCGCCTCGACACGGTGGTCGCGCGCTACGCCATGGAGTACGTCCGGACCGCGCTGCCGGTGGCGCTCGAGCTGCTGGGGCCCGCAGACACGCGGACACTGCTGGGCCACGCGGCGTGCCTCATCGGCATGCAGTACCACGACGAGACCATGCGGCTGCTCGGGATCGAGGGCACGGGCCCCGAGTTCTTCGCCCGCTACCTGGCCGCGCTTGCCACGGCGCAGGGCGAGGCGGTCCGGGTCGACGCCGGCAGCGGCCGGGCCTCCGTGCGCCTGCAGGGCTGGCGCCTCGCCCGCGGCCTCGAGCCGCTCGATCCCGCCGCCTTCGAGGCCTGGTGCGAGCTGTGGCGGGGCGCGCTCGCGGCCCACGACCGGCGGCTCCGCCTCGAGGCGACCCGGGAGCCCGGCGGTGACGTCCTGCTCCGCGTCACGTCGCAACCGGCCAAGTCGTGATCCAACTGTAGCCGGCCGGTCATCGTGCCGTCATCACGCGCGGCTACGATCCGGCGAGGAGGTGCCCCCATGCGAGGCCGGCGATTCGTCGCGTCCCTGCTCGGCGTGCTCATCGCCTGCGGCGTCGCCGGCCCGGCCCGGCCGACCGCCCAGGACCGCGAGAGCCGGCCGCGGCGCAGTGTCATCATCGTGGTGATGGACGGGCTCAGGGCCGAGGCCGTCAACCCGACCGATGCCCCGACCATGACGGCGCTCCGCACGCGCGGGGTGAACTTCGTGAACAGTCACGCCGTCTTCCCGACCTTCACGACCCCGAACGCGGCCGCCATCGCCACCGGGCACTTCCCGGGGGACACGGGTGACTTCAGCAACTTCCTCTTCACCGGGTTCCCGGTCTTCGACGGCCGGCCGCCGAGCTTCACCGGCAAGAGCCCGGGCACGATCACGCCCTTCATCGAGAACGACCAGGTGCTCGGCGACATCGACGAGCACTTCCCGGGCGGCAACTTCCTGGGCGAGGAGGCCCTGCTCGCTTTCGGGCGCACGCATGGCTTCCTCACCGCCGCGGTGGGCAAGCTCGGGCCGACCCTCATCCAGGACCTCACCCAGGGCAATCCGGCCAACGGCGCCTTCGCGGTCCCCGATACCGTGATCATCGATGACCGCACCGGGAGCCCGGCCGGCCTGCCGCTCCCGGCCGGGATTCAGGCAGCGTTGCAGGCCGCGGGGCTCCCGCCGGGGCCGCCCCCGCGCACCCAGCCGGCCGGCAACAACGTCACGCCAGGCACGAGGGAGGCCAACGTCGCCCAGCAGCGGTACTTCGCCGACGCCATCACGCGCGCGATCCTGCCGGCGTTCAGGGAGGCCGGGAAGCGCGCCGGCGCGCCGGGCGGCGGATTCATCCTCGTGTACTGGTCGCGAGACCCCGATGGAACCCAGCACAACCAGGGAGATAGCCTCGGCTCCCTCGTGCCGGGCATCAACGGGCCGACATCCCGCGCGGCGATCCGCAACGCCGACGACAACCTGAGGCAGATCCTCGCCGCGGTCGAGAGTGACCCGGACCTCGCGGCGACGACCAACGTCTTTCTCACCGCCGACCATGGCTTCGCCACGATCAGCAAGCGGGACCTGGACGCCTCTGGTCGGCGGCTCACGCGGAGCTACGCGGCGAGCCGCACCTATCGCGACGGCAACGGCCGCCAGGACGTCACCGCGGGCTCACTGCCGCCCGGCTTCGTGGCCATCGACCTGGCCCGGGGCCTTGGCCTGCCGCTCTTCGATCCCGACAGCCCGATCACGGTCGACGGCCGGCGTGTCTACCAGCCGGTGGATCCGACCGTCGAGCGACCCACCGCGACGACGCGGCCGCGGCCGGCCACCGGCAATGGCTTGCTGGGCGACACCGGGCGCATCGGGAGCCCGACGGACGCCCCCACGGATGCCAAGATCGTGGTGGCGGCCAACGGCGGCTCGGACCTCATCTACGTGCCGGACCGCGATCCGGTGCTCCTGCGGCGAATCGTCACCTTCCTGGCCCGCCAGGACTACACCGGCGGCATCTTCGTCGACGACGCGTACGGAGAGGTGCCGGGCACGCTGCCGCTCAGCGCCATCAACCTCAAGGGCTCGGCCGCGCTGCCGACGCCGGCGGTGGTCCTGAACTTCAGGAGCTTCGCCACCGACCCGGGCAATCGCTTCATGACCGGGGTGGAGATCGCCGACAACAACCTCCAGCAGGGCCAGGGCATGCACGGCAGCTTCAACCGGGCGGACACGTTCAACTTCATGGCCGCCGCCGGACCCGACTTCAAGGAAGCCTTCGTGGACACGGCGCCGGTCGGCAACGCGGACATCGCGATCACCTTCGCCCATCTCCTCGGGCTCGACCTGGGGGCCAAGGGCAAGCTGAGCGGCCGGGTGATCCACGAAGCGCTGGCTCGCGGACCGGACGCGCCCACGAGCGAGCACTACTTCCGGGCCTCGGCCCGCGGGCCCGGCTCGGCCTTCCGCACCGTGCTGCTCTTCCAGCGCCTCGGCGCGCACCTCTACGCCGACGAAGCCTGCTTCACCGAGCTCGGGCCGGACCGCGACCACCAGGAGGACGGCTGGGAGGAGGCCGTCACCGCTCCGGAGCACGCGGCGCTCTGCGCGGTGCCGACGATTCCCTAGCCGCGTGGCCGATCACGTCCGGAGCCGCGTGCGGATGCCGACCTCCGAGGTGAGCGTTCGGTGCACCGGACAGCGCTCGGCGATCTCGAGGAGCCGCGCGCGCTGCCCGCCGTCGAGAGGCCCGGCCAGCTCGATCTCGCGGTCGATCCGGTCGAGCATGCCCTCCTTCGTCTCGCACTCGGCGCAGTCCACCGCGTGGATGCGGGAGTGCTCGAGCGTGACCGTGATGCCCTCGAGCGGCCACTGCTTGCGTCGCGCGTACAGCGCGACGGTCATCGACGTTCAGGTCCCGAGCGCGGCCAGCAGGTAGTCGTACGGCGTGGGCCCGGCGTCGTGGCCACCCTGGCCCTCCGGCTCGTCGGCGGCCAGGCGATGCCGGCCGATGACCACCTCCTGCTCGAGACTGCCGATCCCGCCCCGCACGATCACCGTGGCCATGTCGCGGCCCTCCCGGCTCCCGTATAGCGCGATCGGCGGCCCTGTCAAGATACGATGTGGCGATGGACGGCTACCTCATGCTGTTCGCCTTCGTGCTCGCCGAGCAGATCGGCCTGCCCATCCCCGCGGTCCCGCTCCTGCTGGGCGTCGGGGCCTTCGCGGGCTCAGGACGGATGAGCGTGCCCGCCGGCCTGGCGACCGCGCTCGTCGCTTCCCTGCCGCCCGACATCGTGTGGTACGAGCTGGGGCGCGCGCGAGGCAAGCGTGTCCTCGACGTCATCTGCCGCCTCTCACTCGAGCGGGACTCGTGCGTCCGCCGGACCGAGAACCTGTTCCTGCGCCGGGGCCGCTGGGCGCTGCTCATCGCCAAGTTCCTGCCGGGGCTCAGCACCATCGCGCCCCCGCTCGCCGGGATCGTCGGGCTCGGCCGCGCCCCGTTCCTCCTGCTCGACACCCTGGGCGCGCTCCTCTGGGCGGGCGCGTGGATCGCGCTGGGCTACGTCTCGAGCGAGGCCCTGACCCCGCTGCTCGCGCCGGCGAGCCGCCTCGGCCGCTGGGGGCTCACGGCGGCCGGCGTAGGCCTGGCCGCCTACATCCTGACGAAGCTCGTCCGGCGCCGGCTCTTCCTGCGGAGCCTCCGGGTGGCGCGCATCGAGCCGCGGGAGCTCAAGCGCCGGCTCGATGCGGCCGACCCGGACCTGGTCGTGATCGACACCCGCTCGGCCCTCGACGTGGGCGCCGCGCCGTACAAGATCCCGGGGGCCCTCTGGATCCCCGCCGAGGACATCGACGGCCGCCGCGGGAAGATCCCGCTCGATCGGAAGGTCGTGCTCTACTGCTCCTGACCCAACGAGGCCACGAGCGCTCGGGTGGCGCTCCTGCTCAAGCGTGGTGGGGTCCGTTGGGTCCACCCGCTGCACGGCGGCCTCGCCGGCTGGACCGACGCCGGATTCCCGGTGGAGGAGCTGCAACTCGTCGGCGAGGCCGGCCGAGCCTCCTAGGCGCCGCGGTTGCCGCGTCCGGGCGCGAAGGCTATCATTCCCGCCGATGAGGGCGAAGCGGGCGGCGGGGCGGCTCCTGGCGGTCGGGCTCGCGCTCCTGCCCGGCCTCCTCGCCTCGGCCACCGCGCGCGCGGACATCCTGTTGCCGCCGGGCTTCACCGCCCGGGTGTACGTCACCGGTGACGGCTTCGGCGGCGACGGCCCGCGCGGACGAGGCATCCCCTCGACGTCCACCCTCGCGGTGGACCGGACCGGCGCCCTGTACCTCGCGCGCACCGGCCGGCGCTACAGCGGCGGCGAGTTCGAGTACCTCACCGCGATCTACCGCATCCCGGCGGGCGGCGCGCGACTGACGCCTCCGACCGAGGGGCGCTTCCTCCACGGGCCGCCGCTGGTCAACGCACAGGTGAGCGCCGGCCGCGGGGGCCGCAACCTGTTCGTCACGACCTTCGACCGCGACCGCCGCGTCGGCGTGCTCTACCGGCTGGCCGACGGGCGGACCAGTTTTCTGGCCGGAGGCACCCCACCCGAGCCCGCGCGGCCTCCCCTGCTGATCCAGCCGGAAGGCGTCGCGACGAGCGCGAACGGCGACGTCTACGTCGCGGACCGCGATCGCGGGGTGGTGCTCCGCCTCGACGGCGACGGGCGCATGCTCGACAACGTGCGAATCCAGCGCCCGCGGTCACTCGCGGTGGACGAGACGGATCACCTGTGGATCGGCAGCGACGGCAGCGCGGAGGCGCCCTGGCAGGCGGGACCCGGTGCCATCTGGCGAGTGAGCCCACAGGGCGAGCCTCGCCTCGTCCTCGAGGGGCCGGTGGCGCAGGGCCTCGCCGCGGGACCCGCCGGGCTGGTCTTCGTGGCCGACCGTCAAGGCGCGGAGATCTTCGCCGTCTCTGCGGACGGCGCCCGCACCAGCCTCGCGCGATTCACCGACGGTGACGCACCGCGGGGCCTGGCCTTCGTGCCCGCCACGCCGGAGACGCGGGCCGCCGGGCTGGCCGGCGACCTTCTGGTGGCGGTGATCCGCTCGGGCACCTTCCAGCTGAACGAGATCGTCCGCATCGCGGGCCCCTTCGGCGACCTACCCGCCCACCCCCCGGCCGCCCCGACCCGCTAGCGGAAGCGGGACATGACGTAGCGGGCGAACAGCTCGGGGCTGTAGCCGCCGTAGGACGTCGTGAAGTGGTGCTCGACCATCTTCACGCTGTCGTAGCCGAGGGCATCCGCGCGCTCGGCCAGGCCGAGGGCCTCCTCGAAGTACGGCCGGGCCGAGATCCGGTCCGGGCCGCCGTCGGGGAGAAGCCGATGCCGAACTTCACGGCGCCTCCGCCACTACCCGCCGGGCGATCGTGGTGTCGACGAGATCCTCGTAGCGCTGGCCGCTCCGGATGAAGGCCCCGTCGAGCAGGATGCGCTCGAGGTAGTCGTAGCCTTCCCGCCGCAGAAGAGGATCTCGCGCCCAGGTCCCCTGCCCCAGGTACCGTGCCACCGCGCGCTCGAGCAGCGCCGTGTCCGTCTCCGGGAAGGCGGGGGCGATCACCCGCGCGATGTCCGCGGCCCCGTGCGCGGCCAGCCAGCGCTGCGTCCGGTAGGTGGCCCGGGTGAAGCGCTCGACCACGTCGGGCTCGCGCGCGAGGAAGGCGGGGGTGGTCATATAGGAGGAGAAGGGTACCGGCCCGGTCGCCTCGCCCATGGAGGCGACCAGGTGCGCGGCCCCCTCGACGAGCAGGCGCTCGACCACCGGCTGGGGCTGCTCCAGGAAGTCGCCCACGCCGGCGCGGAACGCGGCCACCGCCTCGGGGGCCGGGCGGTGCCGCTCGATCCGGACCTGGGCCGGATCGACGCCGTGGCGCCGGAGGACCGTCAGCATGCACTGCCATGGCGTCGGGGCCTCGGCGAAGGAGAGCACGGTGCAGCCCACGAGGTCCTTCCAGTCGAACGAGGGCCGGGGCTCGCGGGCGAGCAGGAAGAAGCCGTTCCGGCTGCACACCTCGGCGAAGTGGACCACGATCTGCCCGGTCCGCTCGGCCAGCTCGAAGCTCCGCATGAGCCCCCCGAGGCTGATCTCGATGTCGCCGTCGAGAAGCGCGCTGACCGTCGGCTTGCCGAAGACCGCCGCGGGCACCGCGGTCACCTCCAGCCCCGCGTCTCGGAAGTGGCCGAGCGCCACGCCGGCCGCGAGCGGCGTGTAGAACGGGGTATGGAACGGCATCAGCACGGTCAGGCGCCGGCTCACAGCTCCTCCTTCACGAAGCGGTCCACCAGGCGGCGGGCCCGCTCCGGCGCGGCCAGGGTATGGGCGCGCTGGAACGAGCGCCCGCTCGAGCCGATGTAGAAGCGCTCGTACTGCTCGCCCCGGCTGCCGAGCGCGCTGCCCGCGAAGTCCCACGCCAGGCGAAAGATCCGGACCCGATCCCCCGCGGTGACGTCGCCGGCCCCGCGCAGGTAGCGGTCGACCAGCGGGCGCAGATCGGAGTCCTGCATCTGGGCAACCGGCGGGGCGGCGAGCAGGTTGTGCGAGCCGAGCAGCCGGATGATCTCGTTCACGCGCGGAAACCACACCGGCAGCAGCCCGCGCAGGGCCCGGAACGGCTCGGCGGCCGGGAACCACACCCCGTTGCCCCACTCGCGGGCCCCATGCTCGGCGGCCTGGATCGCCGCGCGCGTCAGCTCCGCGTAGCTCCACATCTCGCCGAGCATCTCCTTCGCCGCCGGGGTGAGGCCGTTGATCGCCTCCACCATCCGGGTGGCGATGCCCCAGGCGAACTCGAGCTTGGTCTGGGCGCGGATGGACGTCTGCTGCATGAAGTTCGGTGGCCAGCTCGAGGCGACCACCGTGTTGTACACCGGCAGGTTGCAGTCGATGAAGAGCCGCTCGCGCGGCACCTCCACGTCGTCGAAGATCACGAAGGCGTCCTGCTCGTCGAAGCGGGCCGAGAGCGGGTGGTCGGGCCCGCCCGGCGCGCTCATGCTGTCGCGGCACAGGAACTTGAGGCCCGGGGTGGCCATCGGGATCGCGAACGACAGCGCGTAGGCGTCGGCGCCGGGCGGCAGCGGCGCGGCCGGGTAGACCGCCAGCTCGTCCGCGAACGGGGCCAGGGTGGCCAGGATCCGCGCCCCCCGCACCACGACCCCGCGCGCGGTGTCGCCGACCTTGTGCACCGCGACGTCGTTGCCCGCGGTGGGAGCGTCTCCCCAGCTCCGATCAACCGTCGGATGGATGAGGGTGTGGGTCAGGCACCAGTCCCGCCGGGCCAGGAGCTTCTGGTAGGCGACCAGGTTGGCCGCGCCCGCCTCGTTGCGGTTGATGGACCACTCGTCGTGGCGCCCGGCGAACCCGGCGAAGGTGACGTTCATGTAGTCGGGCGTGCGGCCCATGATCCCCACGCTCCACTCCGCGATGCGCTCGAGGCAGTCGTGGCGCCGCGCGAGGTCCCGGCGCGACCGGGGAATCAGGTGGCTGACGTTGATCGGCTCGCCGGTCTCGGGATCGGGCATCAGGCACGCCGGCGCCGACTCGTGCTGCAGGTCGTAGAGCGACGCGACGAAGCGGGCGGCGCCCGCCAGGGCCGGGTGGGTGGCCACGTCGCGCACGCGCTCTTCGCCGACCCAGATCTGGCGCTCGTCCTTGAGCCCTTGCAGGAACTCCTTACCCGTGCGTGCCGGCATGGCGGTCTGGGCGCTCATCCTAGCACTCGGCGGACCACGCGTGCGTGCCGATCCCCGCGCGGTCGGGTCTTCGCGACACGCCGTCCCGCCCCTGTGAGACTCGCCGGACTGGGAGATCGGCGCGCCGGCCGACGCCCGGGGGATCGAGGGCTACGCCTCGGGGACCAGCGTCGACCGGGACGAGGCCATCGACCCGGCTGGATGGACGGACACGGGAAGTAGCGGGGCCGAGGGAGCGGTCGCCCCCTCGGCCCCGTGGAACGGCCTCAGGCCTTCAGCTGATCACGGATCGGCAGGCGCCGGATCCGCTTCCCAGTTGCCGCGAAGATGGCGTTGCAGAGCGCGGGCGGCACCGGCGGCACGCCGGGCTCGCCGACGCCGCCCATGGGCTGCGCGTAGTCACCGGGCAGGACGTGCACCCGGATCTCCCGCGGGGCTCCCGACATGCGGGTGACCTCGTAGGTGTCGAAGTTCTGCTGCTCGGCCCGCCCTCCCTTGAAGCTCATCTCCCCCAGGGTGGCGATGGCCAGGCCCATCACCGCGGCGCCCTGCATCTGCGCCCGCACCCGGTCCGGGTTGACGGTCGCGCCGCAGTCCACCGCGATGTCGATGCGTGGCACGCTCACCGCGCCCTTGTCGTCCACCGCGACCTCGACCACCGTGGCGACGTAGCTCACGAAGCTGTAGTGCGCGGCGATCCCCAGGCCCCGGCCCTTGGGCATGCTCCGCCCCCAGCCTGCCTCGCGCGCGACGGTCTCCACCACGCGCCGCAGCCGGCCGGTGTCCACCGGGTATCGCTCCGGTGACTCGCCGTGGTTCCAGGTGTCACCGAGGGTCTCGGGGCTGACCCGGCGGGCCGGGCCAATCACCTCGAGCAGGTAGTCCTTCTGGTCACGGCCCGCCGCAGCGGCCAGCTCGGCGACGAAAGACTGCACCGCGAAGGCGTGGGGGATGTTGGAGACGGAGCGGAACCAGCCGATGCGGGTATGCGCCTCCGCCTCCGGGTTCTCGATGCGAACGTTGGGGATCGCGAACGGCACGTTGATGACCCCCATGCCCAGCTCGAGCGCCGCCTCGTTCTTGGCCCCCGCGACGAAGGTGGAGAAGATGGTCGGCGCGACACTCCGGTGCATCCAGGCCACCGGCTTGCCCTGCGCGTCGAGCCCCGCCTCCAGATGCTCCACCGACACCGTGTGGAAGTAGGTGTGCATCAGGTCGTCCTCGCGCGTCCACGTCACCTTCACCGGCTTGCCGTCCATCGCCTTGGAGACGACGGCGGCCTCGACGACGTAGTCGGGCTTGGACTTCCGGCCGAACCCGCCCCCCAGCAGGGTCACGTTGACAGTCACGTCGGCCGGCGGGATGCCGAGCCGCTTGGCCACCAGGTCGTGGGCGGCCTGGGGCGACTGCACGCAGGCCCACGCCTCCGCCTTGCCGTCGACGATGCGGACGGTCGCGGCCGGCGGCTCCATGGGGGCGTGCGCCAGGTGCGGGATGTAGTACTCGGCCTCGACCCGCTTCGCCGCGCCCGCCATGGCGGTGTCGACGTTGCCGTTGTCACGCACGACCTTGCCCGGCTTGCGCGCGGACTCCTCCATCTGGGCCTTGAAGGCCGCCGAGTCGTAGCCCGCGTTGGGCCCGTCGTCCCACACCACCTTGAGCGCCCGGCGGCCCTGGATGGCTGCCCAGGTGTTGCGCGCCACCACCGCGACACCGCCCAGCGGGTTGAACAGGGCGGGCGCGGGGCTCGGCTCGATCTCGACGACCTTGAGGACACCCGGCACCTTGAGGGTCTCCGCGGCGTCGTAGCTCACCATCTTGCCGGCGTAGACCGGCGGCCGCGCCACCACCGCGTAGAGCATGCCGGGCAGCCGGGTGTCGATGCCGTACTGCGCCTTGCCGGTCGTGATGTTGGGGCCGTCGACCAGCTTTATGGTCCCCTTGCCGATGTAGCGGAACTTCGACGGGTTCTTGAGCCGAACGGTATCCCTTGCCGGGACGGTCTGGGCGGCCGCGGCCTTGGCGAGCGACCCGTAGCCGGCGCGCCGGCCCGACTTGGCGTGCACGACCTCGTGGTTCTTGGCCTCGACCTCGGCGACCGCCACGCCCCACTTCGCGGCCGCCGCCGCTTCGAGCATGGTGCGAGCCGCCGCGCCACAACGCCGCATGGGCTCAAAGAAATGGCGTGTGCTCCTCGAGCCGTCGGTGTCCTGATTGCCGAAGCGCTTCTCGTCGCCAGTGGCCTGCACCACCCGGACGCGCTTCCAGTCGGCCTCGAGCTCGTCGGCCACGATCATCGGCATGCCGGTGCGGACACCCTGCCCCATCTCGGAGCGGTGGCAGACGATGGAGACGATACCGTCCTCCCCGATGGCCACGAACACGAGCGGATCGTCGCTCCAGCCGTTGGGCATGCCGTCCCGGCCGTACTTCGGCGGGTCGGCCGCCTGCGCGGCGGACGAGAACCCGGCCGCCAGCACCAGGCCTCCCATCGCGGACACGCCCTGGAGGAACTGCCGCCGGCTCACATCGGCCCCACTCACATTGGCAATGACGATCGGACGATCGGTCGCGCCATCCACGCCGGGCGCGCTCATCGGGTTGCTCCGTGGGGGGTTGCTCCGTGGGGCGCCGCTCCGTTGGCCGCCACCTGCTTGATGGCGGCACGCAGCCGGACGTAGGTCCCGCAGCGGCAGATGTTGCCGCTCATCGCCTCGTCGATGTCCGCGTCGGTCGGCTTCCGGTTGCGCTTGAGCAGCGCGGTGGCGGACATGATCTGGCCCGCCTGGCAGTAGCCGCACTGGGGCACCCCCAGGTCGACCCAGGCGGCCTGCACGGCGCGGCCCACCCGATCGGCGCCGATCCCCTCGATGGTGGTGACCTTGCCGGTCCCCACCGCCGAGATCGGGGTCACGCAGGCCCGCACCGGCTGCCCGTCCACGTGGACGGTGCAGGCGCCGCAGAGCGCCATGCCGCAGCCGAACTTCGTCCCGGTCAGGCCCAGCTCGTCACGGAGTGCCCACAGCAGCGGAGTGTCGTCGGGGAGGTCGACGTCGTAGCGCCGGCCGTTGACGGTGACTGAGGTCATCGCGGTTCTCCTCTCGTCGTTGAAGGAACGACTCGCGTGCGCCTTCCGCCACTGGGCCGAATAGCATGCGGCTGGAGGAGTGTCAAGCCGCGGACGACAGCGGGCTCCGGTGGCGCGACCTCGGGGCCCGGGGCCGGCTATGTCATCAATCCGTAGAACTTCCCCGCATTCTCGCAGACGATCTTGCGAACCGTCGCGGGCGGCAGGTGCCCGAACTGCTCCTCGATGTACTTGGAAGACTCCGGCCACACCCCGTCGCCGTGCGGGTAGTCGGAGCCCCACATCAGCGTCTCCTCGCCGATCTCGTGGATCATCTGGGTGCCGATGCGATCGAACTGGAAGGTGGCCTTGCACTGCCGCCGCCAGTAGTCGCTGGGCCGCATGGTGAGCCCGAGGTCTCGGAAGCGGTCCTCCCACTCGAAGTCCATCCGGTCGAGCGCGTACGGCAGCCAGCCGATGCCGCTCTCGCCGAAGGAGATGCGGAGATTGGGATAGCGCTCGAGCACCGCCGCGCCGATGACCGCGGCGAGGATGTTGACCAGGTTCATCTGGAAGCCCGAGACGCTCGTGAACATCGCGGCGCGCTTCGTGAGGCCGGTGGCCTTCTCCCGCACGCCGGGGGGCATGGTCGGGAAGGTGTGGAAGTGCAGCGGCAGTGAGACCTCGCTCACCGCCTGCCAGAGCGGCTCCCACACCGGGTGCCACATCGGCTCCATGTCCCACGAGCACGACAGCTCGAGCCCGCGCAGGCCCATCTTCGCCACCCGGTGGATCTCCCGAACCGCGGCCCCGATGTCGCCGTAGGGCAGGCACGCCAGACCCACGTGCCGCTCGGGATAGTGGCGGCAGAAGTCGACGAGCCAGTCGTTGTAGATGCGGAACATCTCCGCGGCCGCCTCGTGGTCGCCGAGCCGGGTGGCCGCGCCCAGGATGCCGAAGATGACCTCCGCCTGCACGCCGTCGCGCTCCATGTCGGCCACGCGCAGGTGCGGATCCGTCGGTCGACGAATTCCCTTCCGGCCGTCATCGTAGAGACCGGTAGCCGCCATGACGTCCGCTCGGTAGTGGAGCCCCGGTACGTACTTCTGGCCCGAGGGCCCGACCCCCCCGACGAGACCGAAGGCGGCGCCGTTGCGCGACGTCCAGCGCGGGCCGTCCGGGCCGTCGGTCACGTAGGGCATGCGGTCGCGCAGGGCCGCGGTGGCGTTGGCCGTGAACAGGTCCGGCGGCATCCACGGCATGTCGATGTGGCAGTCGGCCGAGATTCGCGTGTAGTCCATGGCGCCCCCCTTGGGCGGGGCC
>Ga0326726_10003453_pt1 | contig 14500 bp, 8 predicted proteins | sample MHFenrmetagenome_2_FD_207603 | JGI IMG/M metagenome (GOLD analysis project Ga0326726, IMG submission 207603) | Lab enriched peat soil microbial communities from Michigan Hollow, Ithaca, NY, United States - MHF15MN | ecosystem: Environmental > Terrestrial > Soil > Wetlands > Peat | place: USA...
ACGGGAAATTGGTTAGGTGGAAGGACATGTCGATAGGCATCCAGCACGGCCCTATAAATTATTCGGTCCTTGATAAAACGTTGGTTCACATAAAAGTAAATGCCTTCCGGATTCCTTTTCGAAAAGGACGGAAGGCTCGCAAACCCCGAGAGTCTGATTTCCTCCTGTTCGAATCCAATGGGTTGAAGATGGCTATAAACCTCTTTCCCAAAAATGGATTCGATTCGAGCCAAAGGGGATTCTGTTTTGAGATGTTCATGGAGGGACCGGCCATCATGAATAAATTTAAACGAAATCGTGGGGTGCGAAAGACTCAATCGAAGAAAGTGATTTAAGGCATGGCGAAGTTCTGAACGGATCGATTTCAGAAATTTTCTTTTGACCGGAATATTGTAGAAAAGATGTTCGACCTCCACCTCCGTCCCAACAGGCAAGCCCGCCTCCGAGATGCTCTTTATCTCCCCTCCCTCGCAGATCACCTTCGTTCCAGTCAAGGAGTCATGCGACCTGGTCTGAAGGGTCATCTTAGAAACCTGAGAAATGCTCGGGAGGGCCTCTCCCCTAAATCCTAATGTGTGAATGGCATAAAGATCCTCCGCCTTCTTAATTTTGCTGGTGGCGTATCTTTGGAAGGCCAGTGGGACATCCTCCTGATCCATTCCCTCCCCGCTATCCGCCACTCGAATCAGCTGGAGCCCTCCAGCCTTTAGCTCGACCGTGATTTCTGAACTCCCGGCATCGATGGCGTTTTCCATCAGCTCCTTCACGACAGAAGCGGGTCTCTCAATCACTTCCCCGGCGGCAATGATCTGTGAAATGGATTCTGGCAAAACTTCAATTTTTCTCGGCATCGTGATCCCGCACCTTCTACCCTCCACCATCATCGATGAAGGTACCCATTCTTCTAAACTTCTCATATCGGAGGCCTAACAATTCCTCCTCTTTCATTCTTTCCAATTCTTTCAGATGTCGTTCTACGACCTCTTTCAGAATTTGCGCCATTCGTTCTGGGTCTCGATGGGCTCCCCCCAGCGGCTCTTTCACAATCTCATCGATCACGCCCAATCGAGATAAATCCGAAGCGGTCAACTTCAATGATTCGGCCGCAACCTCCTTTCCCTTCTCACCATCCTTCCAAAGGATCGCCGCACATCCTTCCGGAGAGATCACCGAGTAAATCGAATGCTCTAACATCAAGATTCGATCTCCCACACCGATGGCCAAGGCTCCTCCGCTTCCTCCTTCTCCGATCACCACGGTGATGATCGGTGTACGCAGCATGATCATCATTTCAAGATTTCTGGCAATGGCCTCCGCCTGACCTCTCTCTTCGGCCCCTACCCCGGGAAAGGCACCGGGCGTATCAATCATTGTCAGGATAGGTTTCTTAAACAACTCCGCCAGTTTCATCAGCCTCAGGGCCTTGCGATATCCTTCCGGATGAGGCATCCCGAAATTTCGATAGGCCATCTCCTTAGCATCTGCCCCCTTTTGGTGGGCAATGATCGTGACCGATCTCCCGTTAAACTTGGCCATTCCGCCGAGTATCGCGGGATCGTCTCCGTAGTTCCGATCGCCGTGAAGTTCTACAAAATCTTCAAACATCGATTGGACATAATGGGAGGCTTTAGGTCGATCAATATGTCTTGCCAATTGTGTAATTTGCCAACCTGTTAAGTTGGAAAATATCTCTTTTTGCAGACGATGGAGTTTTTCTTCCAGATTGTTTAATTGTTGGCTGAAATAATTGGGTTTCCCCTTGGAAAACCTTCTCAGATTTTCGATCTCTCTTTCCAGTTCAATCAAGGGTTTCTCAAATTCCAAATAATGTTTTACCATTTCAGTCCCAGTTTATTCAAAAGAGATGAGAGAAGACTTAAAAAGATTTTGGAGATGAACTTTAAGATTTCGGGAAGGGTCGACCGTGTATTGATCGGACAGAGCCACAACGGTCTCCCGGTTGGTTCCGTCCATAAAGTGAAGAAGAACTTTAGAGGACCCTCTGTTCGCCAGAATAATCTCTTTTAAATCTACGAGCTGGGAGGAGGCTAACAGGGGGAGTGGAATTCTCAAATGGAAGGGCTTCTCGGGTAAGGGGGTCAACTCTGGAAGAGAGCGAACCTCCGTGCCCTTTATTTTGATATGCTCTTCGGATAGGTCAAGGATTCCACTGACAAGAAGAGGGTCTCCTCCCCTCAAACAGGGCAAAGCGGCCTTGAAAACCTCGGGAAAAAGGATGACCTCTACAAATCCCTTCATGTCCTCAAGGGTCAAGAAAGCCATCCGATCTCCTTTCTTGGTAACAATTTCCTTCAATGCGCTGACGAGCCCGCAGACTCTGACCTCGGCCCCATTCTGAAGTTTTGGAAGAGCCGCAGTATCTAAATCGGTATATTTCTTAATTTCCTCCTCGTAGCGTGAGAGGGGGTGCCGTGAGATATAAAATCCGATTGTTTCTTTCTCAAAGGCGATCAGTTGGTTTTCCGGAAACTCATCAATGTCCGGATAGTCTTCTCTCGCCTCCCCGGGTTGGTCGACTAACATGCTCAGTTGGGGTTCCCCGTTCTTCTTGTGGGCCCGTTGGGACTGCTCGAGGAGTTCTCCAAGAATGGTCAACATTTGAGACCGATACGCTCTTGAAAAGTCAAAAGCCCCACATTTGACCAAACTTTCAATCACTCTTCGGTTCACCTTTCTTAAATCGACGCGTTGGCAAAAGTCGTACAAGGATTTAAATTTCCCATTCCCCTTTCGTTCCGCCAGGGTGATGTCAATGGCCGCATCCCCTACATTTTTCACAGCTGTCAGACCGAACCGGATCTGATTCCCAATGACCGCAAAATTTTTAAAACTTTCATTGATATCCGGGGGCAAGACTTCAATTTTCATCTCCCGGCATTCGGAAATATACCTGACAATCTTATCCGCATTCTGCGCTTCACTCGTGAGCAAGGCAGCCATAAATTCGACCGGGTAGTGAGCCTTCAGATAGGCCGTGCGGTAAGCGAGAAGGGCATAGGCAGCGCTGTGGGATTTGTTGAAACCATACCGACCGAAGGTCTCCATCTGTTCAAAAATCTTCTCCGCCTTCTTGACAGGAATCTTGTTCTTTTTGGTCCCTTCAAGAAACTTCTCTTTCTGCCTTTCCATCTCCAATGCGTCTTTCTTAGACATCGCTCTCCGCAGATTATCCGCATCTTCGAGGCTAAAATGGGCCAAGGCGCTGGCAATGCGCATCACCTGCTCCTGGTAAACAATCACCCCGTAAGTATCCTTGAGAATTTCTTCCAAGGCCGGGAGTTCATACCTTATCAATCCTTGGCCATGTTTCCGCTTGATAAACTCACCCACCATGCCGCTATCCAGAGGTCCTGGCCGATAAAGGGCCACCAGGGCAATGATATCTTTGAAACTCTGGGGCTTGAGTTTGGTTAAAAGGTCCCGCATCCCCGAACTCTCCAATTGGAAGACGCCCAGGTTTGAACCAGCTCCCAGAAGGGTATAAACTTCTGAATCATCCAGTGGGATCTCAGAAAGGTCAAGTTTAATACCTCGGTTCTTTTCAATCAACTGAACCGCCTGGTCTAAAACGGTGAGGGTCTTGAGTCCCAGAAAATCGAATTTGACCAGACCGATGGATTCAACCTGCTTCATGGCATACTGGGTTATCACTTCATTGTTTTGGCCCCGCTGGAGCGGAAGATACTCCATTAAAGGCTTGTTGGCGATCACAACTCCAGCCGCATGGGTAGAGGCATGACGTGCTAAGCCCTCTAATGATTTTGCAATTTCAAACAGGGAAGCGATTCGGGTATCTTTTGCGACCGCCTCTCTCAGGCTTGCCTCTTGCTGTAAGGCTTGGTCAAGGGTAATATCGAGCTTGTTCGGGATGAGTTTTGCAATTCGATCCACTTCGGCGTACGGAATTCCAAGGACACGACCCACATCCCGAACGACTGCCCTCGCTTGCATCTTTCCGAAGGTGATGATCTGAGCCACATTCTCTTTTCCATACTTTGCCGATACATATTGAATAACCTCATCCCTTCCTTCCATGCAAAAATCAACATCCACATCGGGCATGCTGTTCCTTCTTCCCGGGTTTAAAAATCTCTCAAAAATCAGATCATATTCGATCGGATCCATGTCAGTAATGCTTAAGGAGTAAGCCACCAGGCTTCCAGCCGCCGATCCTCTTCCGGGGCCGACAGGAATCCCATGGCTTTTCGCATAGTGGATAAAGTCATAAACGATCAAAAAGTAGCCCGGATAGCCCATCGATTTGATGATCTTGAGCTCTTCCTCAAGCCGGGCTTTGTAACGGGTGGAACGATCCTTGAAATCCTTCTCTTCCTGATGTCGGGAAAGCCGCAGATCTAACCCTTCCTTGGCCAGTTTTTCCAGATGACTTTCAGCCGTTTCCCCTGCCGGAACAGTGATCCTTGGAATATGCTTCTCATCAAAACGGATTTCAAGATTGCATTGTTCTGCGATCTCGACCGCATGGGTGATCGCTTCCGGCGTATTTCGGAAAAGATCGGCCATTTCCTGAGGCGACTTAAAATAAAACTCATCGGATGAAAACTTCATTCGATCGCTATCTTGGAGCGTCTTCCCCGTTTGAATGCAGAGGAGGACCTCCTGAGCCTTGGCATCCTTTCGATGGAGGTAGTGGCAATCATTCGTCGCTACCGTGGGAAGGGAGAGCTGATGCCCAATCTCCAAGAGTCGATCATTCACTTGCAACTGGTTTTCCACCCCGTTGTTTTGAATCTCAACAAAAAATCGGCCGCCGTTAAAAATCCTCCGATAATCTTCGCCCGATTGAAGGGCTTTCCTCATGTCTCCCCGGTTGGCATGGGTGGCGATCTCCCCCTTCATGCAACCGCTCAGTGCAATCAGCCCCTCGTTATATTTGCTGAGAAGTTCTTTATCCACCCTTGGCTTATAATAAAATCCTTCAAAATGTGCGAGGCTGACCAATTTCAGCAGGTTGAAATAGCCAGTCTCATTTTTGACCAAAAGGGTGAGATGATAGTTCCCCTCCCCTCCTTCTCCCGCCTTTCTCTCAAACCGGCTTCCCGGAGAAACATAAATTTCACATCCCACAATAGGTTTAATGCCATGTTTGATGGCCATTTGATAAAATTCGACAGCGCCAAACATATTCCCGTGATCGGTCAGCGCCATGGCATCCATTCCGAACTTTTTGGCCAGGTCAAAGGCCTCTTCAAATCGAATGGCACCGTCCAACAAACTATATTGACTATGGACATGAAGATGGATAAAATCGGACTGTTTCATAATAAAAATTTCAAATGTCAAAATTCGAATGCCAAATCAAATCCAAAGCTCAAATATTATAAAGTTTTGATTTTGAACTTTGGCCGGAACGTGCCCAGCAAGCTCCGCCTTGTGGGCGCGGAGCTTCACATTCATTTGACATTTGAATTTTGAAATTTGGATTTCCTTTCTCCCTATTCCCATTCGATCGTACTGGGGGGTTTGGAACTAATATCGAAGACCACTCGGTTGACACCTTTCACTTCGTTTATAATCCGGTTTGAGAGACGTTCCAAAATTTTATAGGGCAGTCTGACCCAATCCGCAGTCATCCCGTCCTGACTCTCCACCACCCTTAAGGCAATGACATTTTCATAAGTCCTTTCGTCCCCCATCACGCCCACGGTCTTCACGGGAAGCAACACCGCGAAAGACTGCCAGACCTGATCCAAAAAATGGCTCCTCTCCATTTCTCTCATGACAATCTCGTCCGCTGATCTTAAGATGGCCAACCTCTCTTTATTCACCTCCCCGATAATACGGATAGCCAGCCCGGGCCCCGGAAAGGGCTGGCGTTTTATAATTTCATCGGGCAGTCCCAACACCTTCCCTAGTTGTCTCACTTCGTCTTTAAATAATTCTCGAAGAGGCTCCACGAGCCTTAGCTTCATCTTCTCGGGCAATCCCCCCACATTATGGTGGCTCTTAATCGTTGCCGAAGGTCCTTTTGCAGAAACGCTTTCAATCACATCGGGATAAAGGGTCCCCTGGGCTAAGTATTCCACCCCCCCCATCTCTTCAGCCTCTTTTTCAAAGATGGAAATAAACTCCTTTCCAATCGTCTTTCTTTTATCTTCTGGATCGACCACCCCGTTCAATTTTTCCAGGAAGGAATTTTCCGCATCGACGTAGATTAACGGTATTTTAAAATGATAACGAAATAAATTCACCACTTGGGAGGCTTCATTTTCCCTCAACAGACCGTTATTCACAAAGATGCATTGGAGACGGCCGCCGATCGCCTTGTGGAGAAGAAGGGCGACCACCGTGGAGTCGACCCCGCCGCTTAAAGCACAGATGACTCTATTCTTCCCAATCCTTTTCTTCAGGTCACGGCTGGTCTGTTCCAAAAAAGACTCCATCGTCCAAAGGTTGGAACATTCACAGATATGAAAAAGAAAATTCTTAATGAGCTCAATTCCTCTCTGGGTATGAACCACCTCTGGATGGAACTGGAGCCCGTAGATCCTTTTCTGGGCTTCTTCAATCGCGGCAAAAGCGGTATTCTTCGAATGGGCAATCGCCTGAAATCCCGGAGGCAATGTCTTGACGTGATCCCCGTGGCTCATCCAGACCACCAGTTGACTTCCCTTTCTTCCCAGGCCCTTGAAAAGCCTCCCATCCCTGCCTAAAGTCAATTTGGCCTTTCCATACTCCCTCTTTTCTGAATGGGCAACCTCCCCTCCCAAGGAGTGGGCAATCAATTGCATGCCATAGCAAATGCCCAAAACAGGGATACCCATCCTGAGAACGGCAGGGTCACAGAGGGGGGCATCCTTCTCATAGACACTCGCTGGCCCTCCAGATAAGATGATTCCCTTGGGGGATAAGGATTTCACTCTGTCCGCGGGAATATCATAGGGATGGATTTCACTATAGATCTGGCATTCCCTCACCCTTCTGGCAATCAGTTGAGTATACTGGGAGCCGAAATCGAGGATAAGAATCTTATCGAAAAGAGTCTGCCTCTCCATTTTTTCTATATCCAGTCCAGAAAATGTTGGGAAAAAAGGTAAAGGGAATTCGTATGCTCTCAGTGCTTCAAAAAATATTTTCCGTCCTTTAATTCGTATTGATAGGAGACCCCTTTACGGTAAAAGAGGTCGCTTTTCTGTAGAAGCTTTGCTGAGATCAATTCTTCAATGTGCGAAGGATACTGTCCCCTTTCCAAATAATAGATTTCTAAAGCATTCTTGATCCGGTCGAGTTGTGTCTTATGAGCCAAATGCATGGGGGTTTCGATATCCACTCGTTCTATCTTTGAATCCCATAAATGCTGCAAAAAATTGGGCTTAACATAGATAAGAATGAGAAAGATGAACGCTAAGAAGGCACCGTAGTAGCCAAACGTCAAGACTTCTCTGAAATTGATCATCCGTACCTTCTTGATCAGGCTGGGAGTTCCGACCCCAGCTATTTCGATCAGCCCCATTTCGAAAAGATCGACTAAGTTTTCACTGGCATTGAATTTTCCCAAGAGGCTTCGGTCAATAATGTCCTGGACTGTTCTGATTCCGTCCACTAAGTTATAGATCAATTCCTGTTCGGAGGTCAGCTTCTCCTTCAAGTAACTCTGGGAAGGGAGCCCGCTGGCTGATCTCTCTTCAAGCCTGAGAACCCTCTTAAATATCAAGTGGGGTGAGAAAATCTTCTTCTCAATCTCGGACCATTCATCCACCATTCGCAGGATATTCAACAACACCTGCTCCGTGCTCAGGGCAAAGGGGATCTTCTTGTAGCTTTCGACCAATTTTAGATCAAAGTTGAAATTCCCATCCTCCCACCAAAAAAGGTCATAAATCGTTTCGTAGATCTGTGTCGAAATCACCTTGAGCACATCGTCCTTGGTCAGGAGTTGGAGCTCCACCAGGATCTCCCCTAAGTACTTAAGCGTATCTTTTTGAATTTTTAATACCCGGTCTAACTGCTCCTCAGTAATCAATTCGGCCTTCACCAGTATCTCACCGATCAGATCCTTTTTACCACGATAATTCGAATAGACATGAACAATCATTCCGTCGACAAAATGGAGCTCGACGAGGTCTTTCCCACGACGAATTCTTAATACACCCGTTTTGAGCTGCTGGCCGATGAGCTGAATGATTTCCGTAATGCTGAAGTCTTTTAAAGTTCCCTGCAGGGCCATGGTCTTTGCCTTCTCGTTCCCATTTCAATCACGAGATAGAACCCCCTCCTCATCACCTTGAGGGTTCCTTCTCAGAGGATAAATTCTTTGGATGACCTCCCGATGGTTCCCTTTCCGTTGCATAATTTGACTCAAGCCGATAGAGCCGTCGAACGGAAAAGATGTAGAACATGACGAAAAGCCCTCCCCAGAAGATCCACTTCCAGAAGGGAGAGGACGTTTGGGGAAAGGAAGAAGATATCGCCCCATTCCAATAGGCAAATCGTAAAGCGAAAATAAAAAATACGAACAGAAAAAAGAGCCCTTTGATAACCTGCTCCCTCCATAGATAACCGAACCCGACGAGAAAAAAATTAATGAATTTGCTGATCAAATGATTCTGCTTCTTAAATTGGCGAACCTGAGAGGATTTCTTTTCCACAATCTTAGGGTGGAGCTTTTCCTTTTGGATGAAAATACGATAGCAGTTGAAGCAGATGAATTCCTGGTCAGAGGTTCCCAAATAGAACCGGTACGTCGGGCTGCCGCACACAGGGCATCGAGTCAAAAATCGTTTCGCCCGGCAATATCTTGCCATCCCGATCAAGAAGGCCAAAAATAGGATGGGCGTCAAAAAGGGAATTCTCGACGGAATTTTTTCGAACCAGGCCTTAAACAAACCGAACAAAAATCCTTCTTTTCCGATGAGTTGTTCCGTAAATCGCCTCCAGAACCTTTGGGGGATCAAGACCTCATCGATCACCAGTCGATTAAGATTAGAAGGCCTGTTGGGTATGTCGATATTGGTATAGTAATCCACCAAGTTGGGATCCAACTGCCTGGCCCTCTGAAAGGCCCGATCGATTTTCCCGGAGAGGAAAGTCTCTTGAGAATAGGCCCGGTAAAGGTTGTAATAATAAGCTCCTCGATCGGGACTTAGATCGGAAGCCTGTTGATAAGAGGCGATGGCCAAAGGGGTCTGTTTTTGGGCCAGATAGACATTTCCCAGATTGGAAAAGGCCTCACTGAATTTGGGATCGTGTTGGATCGCCCTTCGGTAAAATTCTTCTGCCTCTGGATAATGGCCTTGCCTTTTTTCTGCCAGCCCGAGGGAGAAAAGAGCTTCGGGATCGTTCGGATGGGTCACCAACCAGGCCCGTAATTTTTCTTCGGCGGCCTTTCCCCAGTCTTCATGATTGATCTGATTCATTTCCAAAATGATATCCGAAGACGCCCCGTCCAGAGTAGACGATGAGGAACGAAGGAAAAAGGGAAGGTAAACCAAAACGACGAGAAAGACCAGAATCAATTGTTTTTCTCTCTTGGTTACATAGCCCCATAGCAAAACGGACCAAAAGAAAATAGCCCAGAGGATGTCCAGGCGGAGGAAGAAGGGGATAAAGAAAACAAAAATCTTGAGGCTGTTAAGGAGAAGCCTTGAAATCTCTTGAGTCAAATTCTTTCGGATATCATAGAAATAGAGAGGGAAATATTTGACCATGAGGACGACGCCGAAAATAATAAAGGTCATGAGGATGGCATTGGAGAGAATATAGAACACGTTATAAAAAAGTCTAAGAGAGCTGGGATAATATTGACATTGTACCATCTCTCCTTTCAGCAGCTCGCGAAGGATTTTGTGGAGCTGAAAAGGGTTTTGATGATAGAGGGCTCGCGCCAATTCAAAATAGGGCTGGGACAGGTCGGGCGAAAATTTTATGGAATCGGCTGCCATCCGGACAGCTTGATCGATCTCCCCTTTCTTTCTTGCCCGTACCGATTCTCTAATCAATAGGAAAGAGAGGATGGGAACGTTTCGAATCCCTTTATCCAGTTTTACCTGGTAGAGTTGATCCAGTTCTTTTGGGTTAATGGGAGTACCTCTTTCGAGCCCCCATACACGATCGGTCGAAGCAGAGCTTTCAACGGAAAAAAATTCTTTAGAAAAAGGGAGGGTTTCCTTCTTCGTGAGCACTCCCGTGTAATAAAGAAGGGACAGAATTAAAATAATTAGGATAAGAATGGCCTTTCTCATAAAATCACGATTCTCAGGGAAGCCGGTCTACCCTGTAAGAAAACTCTGCCCTTTATGATGGGGATGAGATCATATATCGCGGCGGCTTTCGATTGAGGGCTGGGATAAGAACCCTGTCCTCTCTAACGGGGTTTATTCCAACCGGTAATTGGGCGCCTCTTTGGTAATGATCACATCATGGACATGGCTCTCCCTTAATCCCGATGAAGTAATTCGGATAAATTTTGCCTTCTGCTGTAATTCCTGGATATTTCTCGCGCCCAGATATCCCATCCCCGCCTTCATTCCTCCGATAAGCTGTTGGATGGTGTAGGAGAGGGCTCCACGGTAAGGGACCCTTCCTTCGATTCCTTCTGGAACCAACTTGGCTTCGCTCTCGACATCCCCCTGGAAATACCGATCCTTACTCCCCTCCTTCATGGCCTCTATGGATCCCATTCCTCGATAAACTTTATAGCTCCTCCCTTGATAAAGCACGATCTCTCCGGGGCTTTCATCCGTCCCGGCAAACAAATTTCCGATCATGACCGTATGCGCTCCAGCGGCGATCGCTTTCGTAATATCACCGGAAAACTTTATTCCACCATCTGCAATCACAGGCACTCCGTATCTTTCCGAAACCCCGGACGTCTCTATGATGGCAGAGAGTTGCGGAATGCCTACCCCTGCAATGACCCGTGTGGTACAAATCGAGCCCGGCCCGACTCCCACCTTCACCGCATCGACGCCTGCCTTGATGAGATCTAAAGTCCCTTCCCGGGTGGCCACATTGCCTCCAATGAGCTGGCAATCCGAAAAATTGGCTTTGGTATCCCGGACGGCCGCCAATACATCTCTGGAATGGCCATGAGCCGTATCAATGACTAAGACATCGACGCCTGCCTTGATCAACGCCTCGGTTCTCTCCTCCCTATCTTTCCCCGGGCCGATGGCAGCTCCCACCCGGAGGCGGCCGAGAGGGTCTTTGCAGGAATGAGGATATTTTCTCATCTTCTCGATGTCTTTGATGGTGATGAGTCCTTTCAAGTTATTTTGCTCATCCACGACCAATAATTTTTCGATTCTGTTCTTGTGTAGGATCTCCTTGGAAGCCTCGAGAGTGGTTCCAACCGGAACCGTAATCAGATGGTCCTTCGTCATCACCGAAGAGATTTTTTCATCCAATTGTTTCTCAAACCTTAAATCCCTATTTGTCAGGATCCCAACCAGTTTCCCATTTTTTGTAATGGGCACCCCCGAAATTCTATATTTTTTCATGACTTCCAGAGCTTCATAAATTTTTTGTTCAGGGCTCATGGTAATAGGATTGAGGATCATTCCGCTTTCAGATTTTTTCACTTTATCCACTTCGCCGGCTTGGTCAGAGACAGTCATATTCCGATGGATAATTCCAATGCCTCCCTCTTGTGCCATGGAGATGGCTGTCCTGGATTCGGTAACCGTATCCATGGCAGCACTCACTAACGGAATATTTAGTCGGATCGTCCGGGTCAATGGGCTGCTGACATCGGCCTCCTTGGGAAGGACCTCCGAAAAAGCTGGAACGAGCAGCACATCGTCAAAAGTCAAGCGTTCTTCAATCTCTATAGGATGGCTTCCCATCGTTTCCCCTCTCTTCCATCACCCAATTTTGATTTGATATATCAAACGAATCTTCATTTGTCAACCTGGCCTTATCCATCCCATCCATAGAATGACTTTCTCGGTTTCGAGTCGTACCGACCTCCCATAATTTTCTGTTGACCGCCAGGAAAAACTTTTCGAGACTCTCGGGGCGAAGGGTGGAGATGGAGACGCCGCCATATTTCTGGCAAATGGCCTCTCTTTCTTGAGGACGCAACTTATCTTCCTTATTAAAGACCCTGAGCCTCGGGATATGATCCAGCTTTAGCTCAAAAAGAATTTTTTCCACAGACTCAATATGTTCCTGAAAACGAGGATGGCTGGCATCAATAAGATGGATCAATAGATTAGATTCTTTTAACTCATCAAATGTCGGACGGAAGGCCCCCATCAGGTCCTTCGGCAAATCGTTGATAAATCCAACGGTATCGGTAATCACGACCTTATGAATATTATGAAATCTCAGCCTCCGCGTGGCCGTATCGAGAGTGGAAAATAGTTTGTCTTCCACCTGAGATCGACTCCTGGTGAGGAGGTTGAAGAGAGTAGACTTTCCGGCATTGGTGTATCCGATGATGGAAAGAACAGGAATCCCTGTTTTCGATCTTCTGGATCTTCTCTGTTCCCTTCTCCCGCTCAATCTCTCTATTTCCTTCTCCAAGAGATGGATTCGATCTCCGACCCGACGGCGATCGATCTCCAATTTCGTTTCTCCTGGTCCTCGTCCGCCAATTCCACCCGTCAATCGGGAAAGGGCCAACGTCTTCCTGGCCAGGCGAGGAAGCAAGTATTTTAACTGAGCCAGCTCAACCTGAATCTTTCCATCCATCGTATGGGCCCGCTGGGCAAAAATATCTAAAATGAGCTGGGTACGGTCGAGGACCCTCAACTCGGTCAGATCAGAAATCGTTGCCATCTGGCCGGGGGTTAAATTCTGATCAAAAATTATCAGATCCACTCCTAATTGCATGCATTTGACTAACAGCTCTTTCAACTTCCCCTCCCCCATCAGGGTCCCGGGAGAAACACTTTGGGGTCGTTGGATAATTGAATCGACGACAAACACCCCGCTTGACTCCGCCAGTTCTTTCAATTCTTCCATTGAATTTACCAGGCTTTCGCGGTTTTCCTTACTGACGCTGATGAGGATGGCTTTTTCTCTTGCCCCCCTCAGAGGAATCGATTTCTGACCCCTTTGAAACTCATCCTCGAGAGACTGGATCCATTTCAGGAAATCCATATCGAAATGGCTTACAGAAGATGGAGGATTAATTTCCCATATCTTTTTACTCGGATTGTCCGGGAGAAGGTGTGCCGAATGGACCAACCCTGGCGAACCTTTCTCGTCAATGTTGAGGGCTACGATCATATCGAGTCTCAGGAGAGCAAGATCTGTCAAATCCTCTCCTGTCAGGGGCTCCCCTTGGAGGTGAGTATGGATGAGACGAAGGCCTCTCAACCTAAGGATTCCTGAACGATAATGGGACAGGTCAGGAATCGTAATCCCCTTTTGATCTCCTACGATGACGTATTCGACGGATCCCCGGCGACCCACCAGGATACCTATCTGGCGTCGAATTTCATTTGAAAGTTCGCTAAGGAAGCGGGCAATTTCAGGCGTAACTACCTTTTGAGGGGGGATTTTCCTTCGATAGATATGCTCAATTCTTCTTATTTGGTTCGGCTTCAATCCGAAGATGTTGCCGTATACTCTGCTGATTTATTCCTCCTTTTCCGTTAATTCTAATATGCCAGACGAATGAAGTCAACCCTTCGATTCCTTAAGTTAAATACTGGATTTGCTCAGGGTTTACCTTGAGCATGTTCTCATCCCTGCTCGTAGGGAGAAAGGCTGAAGGCTCACAACGATGTCTTAAAATCACCCGAAGGGTCACGCATCTCTATTCATTAAGAAACTCAACCTTCCCCGGTTTTCCTAAATCTCCGCGTCTTTGAACCTTCACCTCCAGGAAATGACTAATAACCCACAGATTCGTAAGAAGATGTCCCGTCACTCGTGTGGTGCTAAAGGAAGAGCTCCCTTTGGCCACAGCCATGAAGGGGATAAGTTGGTCTGCCAAGTGAGGATCGATACAACCATCCGATTCCATAAAATCTTTTAACGAATCCAAGGCTTCATCAGCCACTCTCTCTGCCGGCTTTCCTCTCGAACCTAAAGACGAGAATCCTGCGAATACCTTTTCATATTCAGCTAACAAAAACAGGAAAGACCCTGGTCGGTTCGAAGGGACATCCTGCTGGATTGTAATCTCAGTATCGATCTTCAGGTTCCTCCGAATCCTGTCTAAGGCTTGCTCTTTTTGTCTCTCTGCCACATGTTTCGGGAGGTGGGAGGCAGCGGAAATTCCTCGGATCAGTTTCAGCGAACCCCGGTTGACCAAAGAGATCGGTCTCAATTCATGGACAGGATCGATTTTCAATTGAATTTTCCCTCCCCCTCCTGGAAAGAACCCCCACTTTTCAATGGCAGTGCCGGCGGATACTCCCATCCATCGGAGAGTAGGCAAGAAAACCTCGGAGAGATAATGGAACGATGGGCTCCACGGGACATGGGTACCGCCGATTAGAGTCACCTTTGAAATTCCGCCAGATAGGCAGAGAGGCAGGAAAATCGCCTGAAGTAAAAGAGTGAC
>Ga0326726_10003454_pt1 | contig 14500 bp, 11 predicted proteins | sample MHFenrmetagenome_2_FD_207603 | JGI IMG/M metagenome (GOLD analysis project Ga0326726, IMG submission 207603) | Lab enriched peat soil microbial communities from Michigan Hollow, Ithaca, NY, United States - MHF15MN | ecosystem: Environmental > Terrestrial > Soil > Wetlands > Peat | place: USA...
TCATCCAGCTACTCTGGGGCGACAGCAAGGAACTGACCCACATCAAGCTCAAGGAATACATCGGCCGGCAGTTGGCGCCGAAGCCGGTCCCGAACGAGATTGCACCCACGCCGCCGCCGGACAGCAAGCCGCCCGCCTCGAAACCGCGGGCCAAGAAGCCCAAGCCGGCGCCGAAGAAGTCTCCGGAGCGCCAGGCCATCGAGACACCCGGTCCACGCCTGCTTCGGTACATCTAGCTCCCGTCATTCCGGCGCGATCCGGATAATATGCATCGCGTCCTCCAGGACATAGCCGGCCAGGTCAAGCAGCGAACCTTGCGCGAGTCCGCGCGCCGCTATGGCCTATGAGTAATGCCCGCATCGGGCTGCCGCGCAGCCGCCAGTAATAGTAGTCCGGCAGTTCCGCCGCTTTTTTGAAGACGTCCCACAGCGGCGTTGACCGAAACGCTTTTCGCCAAGCTCCCATACCGGAAAAAGCAGACTACTGCAGCTCCGGAGGCGTCTGGGTCGGCGGCGGCGTAGGCTGCGCCGGCGGCTGACCAACTGGCCCGCTTGGTGACGGCGGAAGCGTCTGCGGCTGCGTGTACGGCGGCGGTGGCGTGAGCGGCGGCGCTTGCGGATTCTGGCTGCGCGGAACCACACCGGGCACATTCGGTGTCTTCTTAATCTGCGCCGTCTCGGCTTCGGCAACATCGATGCCCAGATGCGTTAGCGTCTGGCCGGTGGCGCGATCCAGCTCGACCCGCGATTTCTCATACGTCGCCCGCGCCGCCACCAGGTTCGACTCCGACTGCGCCAGGTCGCGTTGCGCCTGCAGCACGGCATAATTGGTGGACGCGCCCAACAGGTATTTCTTCTGCTCCGCATCCAGGCTCTCGGCGGCCAGCTTGGCGCCGGCACTGGCCGCTTCCACGCGGGCGCGATTCTGCTGCAGCGCATATTGCGCGTTGCGTACTTCGATGCGGATCTGGTTCTGGAGCTGCTGCAAGCGCATCTGCGCCTGGGTGTATTCCAGCTCCGATCGCACTTGGTCGGCTTGTGCGGTGCGGTTGCGGATGGGAATGTTCAGCGACACCCCGACGCCCTTGTCGGGCGCGCTACTGTCGAACAGGTTGCCGAACGTCGTTCCGTAGCCCCCGGTCGTGACCACGGTTCCCGGGGCGACGGTAGCCAGCGGATTTTGCACGCCGCCCAGCCCCGACGCCCCATAGAACCCGAACAAGTCCAGCGAGGGCAGCAGCGCGCTGCGCGCCGATTTCTTGTTGATGTCGCGGTTGGTCAAGTCAATGCGCGACTGCGCCAGCTCCCAGCGGTGCGAAAGCGCGAGGTTCTCCAGGTCCTGGATGGGCGTCACCGGCTCGGTGGCCGGCATCACCATGGTATCAGTCGGGATAACCTCGGCCGCTGCCAGCGCCTGGTCTTGCAAATTGCGCGCCAGCGCATTTTTCGTCAGCAACTGCTGCAACTGGAGTGCCGTCTGGCTGACGATCAGGTCCTGCTTGGCGGAAGCCACCGCGCTGTTCGACCGCACCACCTCGATCGGCGCCAGCGTCCCGATCTGTACCTGCTTCTGGGTGTCGGCGAGCAACTGGTTCGCCAGCCCCAGCGAACGCTCCTTCACCCTGACATCTTCGTACGCGTTTACCAGGTCCCAATAAATGTTCTGGATCTGCGAGACGGTGAAAATAATCTGTCCGCGAAACGCCACATCCACGATTTCGCGGCTGTTCTTCGTAATGCGGATGAAGCGCAGGTTGGGCGCAATCCCGAAACCCTGCAGCAGGTGCTGGCTGACGGTGAGGCGGAAGCTGCTGCTGAGTGCTGGATTCAGGAAGGTGCGGATGCTGTTGGTGGTGACGCGCGAGTTGTTGAACCCCACGCTCATGCTGGTTCCGGTGGCGAATCCCTGGTTATAGGTAAAGTTCGCCGTCCCGGTGTTTTGCGCCAAGCTGGGCACGCCCGCGATGACGATGTTGGATTGCGGCGTGATGGCGTGCTCGATCTCCAGCGTGCTGGTTAGGTACGGGTCGAACGACGGAACCGTCGGGCCGACGCCGGTGGTGGACGTCACCAGACCGCCCGATCCAGTGCCCGCGCCGCCGGCCGCGCTGCTGGTGCCGCCCGCGCTCGCGCCCGATGCTCCGCTGCCGAATCCGCCCACACCGCCGCCGGGAGTGCCTGTCACCAGTCCCGTCGCCACGCCACGCGCCGCGGCCCCGCCCTTGGTCCTCAGGATGTCGGTGTCGGCGATGTCCAGGTTGTAACGCGCGATCGCCAGGTCGAGGTTATTTTCCAGCGCCAGCGTGATGGCATCGTTCAGCGACAGCATCAGCTTGCCGTCTTTGATCAGTTGATCGATCCGCGTGCTGTTGGCGAAACTTGGAGGAGCAACCTTGCGCGGCTCGTAAATAGAAATCGGATTCGGAAATGGCTTCGCACCTTTGGAATAATCGGTTCGCTGCGCCCAGACTAACGAAATGCAGCCGGCAAGCAGCAGTAAGGCGATCAGCTTGCCGCCAAACACAAAAAAAGACCTAGACATGCGCTTCTCTCCAGTATTTCGTACAGCGTGCTATGCGATAGACTGCCAGGGGCCCGGATTGTTACCACCTGATACGCAAAAGCCCTCGGACAGGTTCAATTGGCTGCCAGACGGGACAGGGCCGCCGTGCCTTGGTCGCACAAACGAACTAGTATAGCCCGACGCCGCACTGCCCACTGCACGCACATTGAGTAAAGATTGTGTAAACGCCGCGCGCACGACGATGTTGCGTCGCGTTGCGCCGTCCACATGCCCAACCTGAAAATCACGCTTGCTTACGACGGCTTCGACTTCCACGGCTGGCAGGTCCAGCCCGATCTCCCGACCATCCAGGGGACGCTCTCCGACGCGCTTCGCCGCATTACCGGCGAAACCATCCTGCCCCAAGGTTCCGGGCGCACCGACGCCGGCGTCCACGCCCTTGCTCAGGTCGCATCGTGCGCTATCCATTCCTCCATTCCGCCCGCGAACCTGGTCATCGCGCTCAACGACATCCTTCCGCCCGCCATTCGCGTCCTGCACGTCGAACCGGTTCCGCCGGATTTTCACGCCCGCAAATCGGCCCGCGCCAAAACCTATCAGTACCGCATCTATCGCGGCGACATCTGCCCGCCCTGGCTCGCGCGCCACGTCTATCACCACCCGTATCCACTGAAGGAAGACGCGATCCTCGCTGCCGCTGGCCAGGTAGTCGGTGAGCACGATTTCACTTCTTTCGCCGCGGTCGATCCGGAGAAAGGATGCGAAGAGGAGGAACGCTCGAATGTCCGCGCCATCTTTACTTCCCAATGGCAACGCGCTGGCGACGAACTCATCTACACCGTCCGTGGCAGCGGCTTCCTCCACCACATGGTGCGCAACCTGGTGGGGACATTTCTTCTGGTCGGGAAGGGAACTCTGAAGCCAGACGACATCTCGCGCATTTTGGAAGTGCGCAACCGCTCCGCCAATCCCGGCGCTACGGCGCCAGCGAGCGGGCTGTATCTGGTCTCGGTGGAATACTAACCACGGATTTTCGCTGATCTGCACGGATCAAAATGGAAATAGAAACCTCCGATGCTTTTTTATCCGCGTCAATCCGTGGTTCGTTTTTCCGGTTAATCCATCTAAGCTAATCTGTGACCAATGGCCACTGAGCCCCAGATCGTCACGCGGCGCATCCTCGCCGTCAACCCTGCCACCGGCGAGACGCTGGGCGAATTCGACTGTGCCAGCGACGTCGAGGTCGCCGCCGCGGTCGAGCGCGCTCGCGCCGCGCAACCCGCCTGGGACGCTGCCGGAGTCCACCATCGCGGCGAAGTCCTGCGCCGCTTTCAGCACCTTCTGCACGCGCGAAAAGAAGACGTGGCGCGGCTCATCACCCGAGAGGCCGGCAAGCCTTACGTCGAGTCACTACTGAACGAAGTCATGGTCGTGCTGGATTCCGCGCGCTTCTGTGCCCAGCAGGCGCGGCAACTGCTACGTCCCGAGGCAGTGCCGCACGGCAACCCCATCATGAAGCTCAAAGCCGGACGCCTCCTGCGCCGCCCGCACGGCGTCATCGGCATCATCTCGCCGTGGAATTTTCCTTTCTCCATTCCCGCCGGTGAAGCGCTGGCCGCTCTGGTCATGGGCAACGCCGTCGTACTCAAGCCATCGGAGCTTACGCCCTTCAGCGGCTTGGAATTGAAATCGCTGCTCCTCGCTGCCGGCGTTCCGGACGCCGTTTTCCAGGTCGTCCTCGGAGACGGTGCCAGCGGTGCCGCGCTGATCGCTTCGCCGATTGACAAGCTTGTCTTCACCGGCAGTGTACCCACTGGAAGACGCGTCGGCCAGGCCTGCGCCGCGCGCCTCCTGCCCGTCCTGTTGGAGCTCGGCGGCAAAGATCCCATGCTCGTGCTCGACGACGCCGACCTCGACGTCGCCTCCAGCGCCGCCGTCTGGGGCGCCTTCGTCAATGCCGGGCAGGCGTGCCTTTCCGTCGAGCGCTGCTACGTGCATCGCAGCCTGCATGATCGCTTCCTGGAACTCTGTGTCGAAAAAACGCGGCAGCTCCACGTCGGCAACGGCGCCGATCCTTCTACCGACATCGGCCCGCTCATTCACGAACGCCAGGTGCGCATCGTCGAGCAGCAGGTGGAAGACGCGCTCGCCAGTGGCGCCCGCGTCCTCATCGGCGGCCGGCGCCTCACCGATCTCGGCCCCAATTTCTACGCGCCCACCGTGCTCGCCGGCGTGGACCACTCCATGCGCGTGATGCGCGAAGAGACCTTCGGACCGCTGCTGGCCATCATGCCGTTCGATTCCGACGACGACGCCATCCGCCTCGCCAACGACTCCGAGTTCGGGCTCGCCGCCAGCATCTTCACCCGCGACCGCCAGAGTGGAGAACGCCTGGCCACTCGTATCGCCGCCGGAACTGTTCTGGTGAATGACGCGGTGGTCGGTTTCGGCATGAGCGAAGCTCCGCACGGCGGCGTCAAATGCAGCGGTATCGGACGCACCCACGGCCGCCTTGGCCTGGAGGAAATGACCTGGACGCAGTACCTCGATTCCGACCGCCTGCCGCGCATGAAGAAAGTCTGGTGGTATGGCTACGGTCCCCAATTCGCGCGCCAGATGGAAGCGTTCACCGACTGGCTCTTCGCCCCCGGCCTCCTCACCCGCCTCCGCGGCGCCGTGCGCTCGGCGCCTTCGCTCTTCCGCCGCCGTTTGTAACTCGCAACTGATTACTCTTGGCTCGCAATTCTTCCCCTCGCCCACCACCAATTCACCAGCGCCACCGCAAACGTCATCGCCAGCACGATCAGCCCGCTGCGCTGCACCCTTGTCACCAGCAGCGCTGTAAACGCCAACGCCAGCACTGCGAAAACATTTCCCGCCGGCAGTCGAAACGCGTCCGCCTGCGGCTGCTTCCTTCTCAAGGCGGGAAGCGCGGCGGCAATCGAGCCATAGATGAACAGCCGCGAGAGCGCCGCCAGCACCGCATTCCACCGAAAGCTTCCCACGATCGAGAAGCCGGCCACCAGCACTGCGAAGACTACGATCGAAACGTGGGGCGTGCGAAACCGCGGATGGATTCGGGCGAACCACGCCGGAAAATCTCCCTGCTCTCCCATGGCAAACGTCAGCCGAGGCGTGTGCAGCATGTTTGCGCTCAGATATCCATAAATGCATACCAGCGCTCCCGCCGCGACCAGCGATCCGCCCATTGGACCGAGAATTCGCTGTGCCGCGTCGGCCGCCGGTTTGGCGGTGGCGGCGGCGTCCGGCAGGGTATGCAGCACCACGTACTGCAGCGACACAAAAACCAGCGTCGCCGTCACCAGCGCGATCAGCAGCGCCACCGGCGCATCTTTGCGCGGATCGCGCGCTTCGCCGGACACCAGGAACGCCGCCTCGAATCCGGCGTAGGCGTATACCATCAGGATGAGGCTGTCGAACCAATCCGCGGCGCTGGGCGACACAGCTGCCGGCGTGACGCGAATCGCCGGATACAGGCGCAGCGCCAGCAGCCCTCCCACGATCAACAAGGCCAGCAGTCCCAGTTTCGCTACCGTGAAAACGTTGCTTAGCAACGTGCCGCCGCTCACGCCGCGATAGTTCACTACCGCCAGAAGCGCAATCAGCCCCGTAAGAATCCCTGCGCGGGCGCCCGCCGCCTCCACCGCCGGATAGAATTGTTTCAGGTACGCGATGAACAGGTTCGCCACCGCTGCCGCCGACGCGATGCGCGTCAGCCACGTCAGCCACCCGATCTGCACCGCGACGAATCGCCCGAACGCGGCCCGCGCATAAAGGTACGGTCCGCCCGCCTCGCGGAATTGCGACGCCACCTCCGCCAGGCACGCCGCGATGATTCCCACTCCCACGGCCGCGATCAGGTAACCCGGCACGCTCAGACCTCCCAGGTGCGCCGCCAGCAACGACGGCACGCCGAACACGCTCGCCCCAATCACCGTGTTCAGCATCAGCGCCGCCAGGCTCCATCGCCCGATCGCCCGCACCAGGTGCCGTTTTTCTTTGGCCGCCGCTCCGCTGGTCTCCATCGCCCATGCTCGAATCCGCGATTATAGTTACCGAGAACCGACAACCGACAACCGATAACCCATTTACAACGCCCTTCCTTCCACCCTGCTTCATCCAGTAAAATGCCCGGTTCACACCCCATCCAGCATTCGACCACGAGGGTACTCGGCTTGGCGACCACCGAAACGAAACCTGAACCGGCACCACCGGGGAACCTTCCCCAGCTTGCCAAACACAAGATCAAGCTGAAGAAGCCCGGGCAGCGCGCCTGCAACGAGAAGGACGCAAAGAACAAGCTCTGTGGCGGCCACCTGAAGCACTGGTTCTACGCCACCGATGTGCTGGAGAAAGCCTGTGGCGATGTGGAGCAGGCCTTCGGTCCCGACGCCGAGATTTACCGTTGCGAGCATTGCCGCACGCTGTACCTGCCCAACCCGCAGGACCCCAGCGGCCTCAACGTCGCCGGTCGCGGCCAGATTTCGACCTTCGGCCTCACGCTTCCGCCCAAGGACTCAAAGTAATCTCAGCTTCCGGGCCCCGTGTTCTCTAGCGGCGAATAGCTCATCCTGGGAAAGCTTCGCGCATCTAAGTTCATGGTGAAATGCTCTGACCTGATTTTCGACTGGAACAACATGCCCGGCCCGGTGTCCAAGCCGAGCGGGCCGGTGTTGCTCAACGACGAGTCCCTGCGCGACGGACTGCAGTCGCCCTCGGTGCGTGATCCTTCGATCCCGGAAAAGATCGAGATCCTCCACCTCATGGAGGCGCTTGGCATCAACTCGCTCGACATCGGCCTGCCCGGCGCCGGACCCCGCGCCGTCGAGCACGCCACCGCCCTGGCGCGCGAGATCGTCAGAAGCCGGCTGAAGATCAAGGCCAACTGCGCCGCCCGCACTCACGAAAACGACATCCGCCCCATCGCCGAAATCGCGCAAAAAACCGGCCTGGAGATCGAGGCCGCCACCTTCATCGGCTCCAGCCCCATCCGCCGTTACACCGAAGGCTGGACCGACGACTTCCTGCTCAAGACCACGGAAAAGGCGGTGAAATACGCGGTCTCCCTCGGCCTGCCCGTCATGTACGTGACCGAGGACACAACCCGCTGTGACCCTGAAACCGTCAAGCGGCTGTACACCGCGGCCATTAACAGCGGCGCCCGCGCCATCGTCATCTGCGACACCTGCGGCCACGCCACTCCCATGGGCGCGCTTCACCTGGTGCGCTACATCATCCGCGAAGTTGTGGAGCCCTCCGGCATGATGATCCGCGTCGACTGGCACGGCCACTGCGACCGCGGCATGGCGCTCGCGAATTCCCTGGCCGCGCTTATGGCGGGCGCGCACTCGGTCCACGCCTGCGGCCTCGGCATCGGCGAGCGTGTCGGCAACACCCAGATGGACCAGATGCTGGTCAACCTCAAGCTCATGGAGATCATGCCCTGGAAGGACCAGGACCTCTCCCGCCTCAAGGATTACTGCCTGGCCATCGCGCGCGCCACCGGCCTGCCCATCCCGCGCAATTACCCGGTAGTTGGCGACGACGCTTACCGCACCGGCACCGGCGTGCACGCCGCCGCCGTCATCAAGGCCTACAAGAAGAACGACGTCGAGCTTGCCAACAACGTTTACTCCGGCGTGCCCGCGCACTACTTCGGCCTGGAACAGATCATCGAAGTCGGCCCCATGAGCGGCAAATCCAACATCGTCTTCTGGCTCGAGCGCCACGGGCTCTCAGCCAGCGATGGCGTAGTCGACCGCATCTTCCAGCGCGCCAAAATGTCCGACCGTATGCTCACCGAAAACGAAATCCTGGAGTGCTGCCAGCCCACGGCCTCCACCACCCGCTGATCGCCAACCAACAATCGGGCTGTAGGCTCTCGGCTATCAGCGTTCGGGCACAGAGGATTTCGACAGCCGGTGGCCGACAGACGATGGCCTGTTTGCTGTAATATCGCTGTTTCTGTCATGCCCAATCCCACGTCAGCCGCGGACTCCCGCACCTCGGAGCGCCTTGCCGACGTCGCCCGCATCGCGGCCCTGGCTCCGGTGGAGGCCGCCGCCGCATGGTTTCTCGCCCACGCCGAGGAACTGCTCGAGCGCCAAATGGAAGTCACGCGCATCCCCGCGCCGCCCTTTGGCGAGGCCGCGCGCGCCGACTGGCTGGCAGCGCGCTTCCGCGAACTAGGACTCGACGACGTCCACATAGACGGCATCGGCAACGTCGTCGGCCTTCGCCCCGGCCTGCATCCGCCAACGGATCCCCGCTACGTCGCCATTACCGCGCACATCGACACCGTGTTTCCTGCCGGCACCGGTGTCAGCGTGCGCCGCGAAGGCAATCGCCTCTACGGCCCCGGCATCTCCGACAACAGCGCCGGCATCACCGCGCTGCTGGCGCTCGCCGGCGCCTTGCGTCATGCCGAAATCCGCACTGAGTCGCCGCTGGTCTTCATCGGCAACGTCGGCGAGGAAGGCGAAGGTGACGTCCGCGGCATGCGCTACCTCTTCGCCGATCCCCGTTGGCGCGACGCCATTGCCGCCACCCTCGTGCTCGACGGCGCCGGCACCGACACCATCGTCACCGAAGCCCTGGGCAGCAAGCGTTTCCTGGTTACCATCCTCGGCCCGGGCGGCCACTCCTGGAGCGACTTCGGCACTGCCAACCCCATCGTCGTGCTGGCCCGCGCCATCGACCAGTTCGCGCGCACACCCGTTCCCGCCTCGCCGAAAACCACCTTTAACATCGGCGTCATCACCGGCGGGACCTCGGTAAACTCGATTCCCGAGTCCGCCAGCATCAAGGTGGACATCCGTTCCGCCGCCGGCGAGCAAGTGGAGCGCCTGGAGCGCGCGCTGCGCGACGCCGTCGAGCGCGCCGTCGCCTCCGAGCCTGGCGCCAATTCCGGCGGACGCTCGAACAGTGGGCTCGTCGCCGACATCAAGCTCATCGGCAGCCGTCCCGCGGCGCGCCTCAATGCTGACAGCCCCATGCTCGCCGTCGTGCAGGCCGTGGACATTCATCTCGACAACAACGCCCGGCTGCAACGCGCCTCCACCGACGCCAACATTCCGCTTTCCCAGGGACGCGACGCCATCGCCATCGGCGCCGGCGGCGCCGGCGGCGGCGCGCACACCCTGCACGAGTGGTACGACCCCACCGGTCGCGATCTCGGATTGCGGCGCATCCTGCTCACCGTGCTGACGGTGGCCGGAGTCCAGGAATGAAGTCCATACTGAATCGGGTGCCCCGCCCTAGCCCGGTTTTGGCTAGGGTGGGGGTGTTCTTCGCGTTCTTCTTGCTGATTTCCATGAACCTCGAAGCTCAATCCAAACGCTCCGAATCCCCGGACCACATCTTCCTGAACGGCAACATCTACACCGGCGCCGACCTCGGATTCGGCGGCGCGCCCGCGAAGGTCTATCCGCGCGCGCAGGCCATCGCCGTGCGCAATGGCCGCATCAGTGCCGTCGGAACCACCGCGGAAATCCAGCGCATGAAGGGCCCGCACACGCAAGTGGTCGATCTCGGCGGACGCTTTGTCATGCCCGGTTTCAATGACGCCCACCTGCACCTGGCCAACGGCGGCTTCGAGAAAATGAACGTCGAACTCGCCGGCGCCACGTCGCTGGAGGAAATGAAGCAGCGCATTGCCGAGCGCGCGAAATCCGCCACGCCGGGGGAGTGGATCACCGGCCGCGGCTGGGACGACACCAAGTGGACCACCCCGCGCATCCCGACGCGGCAGGACCTCGATGCTGTTACCGGCGACCATCCCGCGTTCTTCATTCGCACCGACGGCCACATGCTGGTTGCCAACTCGGCCGCACTGAAGATTGCCGGCGTTACGAAGAGCACTTCCGATCGCGCCGGCGGACGCATTGACCGTGGCGCCGGCGGCGAGCCTGCGGGCGGCATGCGCGAAACCGCGCAAACACTGGTCCGAAGCAAGGTTCCGGCGCCGACCCTCGCTCAGCGCCGCCGCGCCGCCGAACTCGTGCTCCAGGAAGCCGCGCGCTGGGGACTCACTTCGGCGCAGGACAACTCGCAGTGGGAAGATTTCCTCACCTTCGCCGACCTGGAAAATGAGGGCCGGCTCACGCTGCGCATCACCGAGTGGCTGCCGTTTCCCGCCTCGCTCAACATCCTGGAGCAGCACCGCGCGCTGCATTCGCAGCAGGACCCGATGCTGCACACCGGCATGTTGAAGGGCTTCATGGACGGCTCCATCGGCTCGCACACCGCCGCCATGCTCGCGCCCTACACCGACGAGCCTAACAACTCCGGCTTGCCGCAATTCGAGCAGGCCACGCTTGACCAGATGGCCGACGAGCGCGCCGCCGCCGGCTTCCAGATGGGCTTCCACGCCATCGGCGACCGCGGCGTCTCCATGGCCCTGCAGGCATTCCGCGAAGCCGAACGTTACGTCCGGGAGCGCAATCCCAACGCACCGCAAACCCGCCAGCCCGGCGGCTTCCGCTTCCGCATCGAGCACGCCCAGGTGGTCGCCCCCGAGGACTTCGCGCACTTCCGCGAACTCCAGGTCATCGCCTCCATGCAGCCCAACCATTTGTTGACCGACATGAATTGGGCCGTGGAGCGCATCGGCTCGGAACGCGCGAAACACTCCTATGCCTGGGCGGAATTCTTGAAGAACAACGTGCGCCTCGCCTTCGGCACCGACTATCCGGTCGAGCCGATCACGCCCTTCCGCGGCCTCTACGCCGCCGTCACGCGCAAAAACGAAGCCGGCACGAAAGAGTATGTGCCCGAACAGAAGATCTCCCTTGACCAGGCCATCGCCGCCTATACCACCGGCGCCGCCTTCGCCGAGTTCGCCGATTCGGAGAAGGGAAGACTCGCCCCCGGCTTCATGGCCGACTTCGTCGTTCTGGACCGCGACATCACCGACATCCCCGCCGCTCAGATTCTGCAAACCAAGGTGCTGCGCACCGTGGTCGGCGGAAAGACGGTGTACGAAGCGAAGTAGGGCGCTACTGAACAGATTGGTCCGGATTGCTGAAGCACCTTTCTACGAACTGCATACAAGCTGTTCTGCTTCGATTTGGACGCTCTGGGCATTGGGAAATCGTTGATTTTCGAAATGAGAGTGACGAAAACTGGCCCGTATGTGGCCGTGGCTCTAGCCCATTCATAATCGATGCCGTGTCAAGCGATAATCTAATGATAATCTTACGTCCATGCGGTTTCATCCAGACATCATCGTGACCGGTGCCGACTCCTCTCGCGTGTTGATTGCAGTCGAGGCAAAAACGGATGAGCGTGAATTCCGTGTCGTGGCCGAGGACATTCGGAAGTATCTCTCAAGCATGAGCTGTCCACTCGGGTTACTCGTTTTTCCAGAAAGACTTTGGCTGTATCAAAATACCTTTTCGGGAACTGATGAAAGTTCTATTGAAGAGCGGGGCCCATATCGCACACCCCAGGCGGTATGGCGCTTCGGGGGAATCGATCACAACAAGAACCCGCGCCAATTTGAGGCTGCCGTACAGGTGTGGCTGGAGGAATTAGCTGAGCGGCAGGAGATGGTGGACGCGTCTCCAGAGTTGCAATCTGCATTCGAAGCATATGTCCTGCCTAGCCTCACGTCTGGAGTGATTCGCGCAGCAGGACCGCGGGCAGCATCTCCCGTCTAAACATGGTCCATATCTTTGTTGAGACTAACTGGGTTGTCGATTGTTGCGCCCCAGCTCACAACCAGGTGCCCGCGGCTGCCGATTTGCTACGCCGCGCGGGCATTGGCGAAATCCAGTTGCACCTGCCGGCGATTTGTCTTACAGAGGCTCGGCATCCACTAAGTCAGAAATTCCAGACACGGCTTGAGTGCGAACGCGTCCGTAGATATGTGACATGGGCCTTGGCGCAAAACCGCATCCGTCGCGAAGATGCCACCACGGTCAGAGACCTTATCGAGCAAATGGAATACGCGGTCAGAAACGAGCTCCGGGCAATGGAGCAGACGTTACGGCAGCTTGCCGCGTCACGAGGTCTGCAAGTCATGCCGTACGATGCAGCTATGATGGAGCGAGCCTTGGAATATGGATTTCTCCTTCCCGAACTGAAGCCGTACGACCAAGCAGTATTCGCTTCGGTCATAGTTGGTGCGGAAGCACTGCTCAAGGCCGGAGAGCGAGAGATGTTCTTTTCTGAACTCGATTCCGACCTGCAGCCATGGGACCGAAATGGCGCGCGGCTCGAGAAACTCGCAACCATCTACGACGAGGCGAACGTTTGGGTGTCCGGAGATTACTTGCTACAGAGTCCGCCTGCACCGGAAGGATGGCACAACCGTCCGCGCTAAACTCGTCGTGGTCATCTCGAGATCCTATTCCTTCGACCACGGCGGCTTCACCCCGCTCATGCGCGCGTATGCGATCAACTGGCCCATGTGCTCGTTGTTGTGCACCAGCAGTCGCAGGTACACGGCTTCCGCCGTTGTATCTCTCTTGAAGAGCTGGACCTTGCGCTCCAGGTCTTTCGGCTTCTCGGCGGCATGTGCTGTCTTCACCGCCTCCAGCGAGCGTTTCAACCAGCCAATGACGTCCGCCTTCGCGGTCACCGTCTTGTCCATGCCCTGCTTCATGTCCGCAGGCATGTTCGGGCCCGTCATACTGAGCACATAGAAATTCGCCATGGCGATATGCATGTAGATTTCGCTGGTGGAGCGCACGCCGGGCGCGGGACGCCACGCGAATTTTTCCGCCGGCGTCGCCTCCGCCAGCGCAATCAGTTGCTGGGAAACGTGCCCCCATTCGCCGTCATAGCCCTGCCCGACTCCCTCCGGAACCTGTGCCAACATCGCTTGCGTGCCCAATAGAACCATCAGCAAGAATGTCTTCACGCTTTGCCTCCTGGTTGACTGGGAAAGTCTACATCACTGTTGGATTCCGACTTCATAGGGAGTGATGTAGGGAGACCGTCTCAACCCCAACTGGCGTCCGAAAACGGTGCCCGAAGCCGAAGCCGCATTCGCAGCCATCGGCTTGGTCGGCGATTTCTGGAAATTAGGGTGACAGCCCCGTAAGCACGCATCCAATTCAGCATTATGGCTGCAGAAACTCCCGCCTATCGCAGGGCCACCCCTTTCGAAACCTTCTTCAACCGCGTGTTTGGCGTGCTGGTCGGACTCGGTCTCGGCATGAAGCACAACTACCTGGTCCAGGTGCGCGGGCGCAAAAGCGGCAAGCTCTATTCCACGCCGGTTGATGTGCTCGACCTTCGCGGCAAGCGATTCCTGGTTGCGCCTCGCGGGCGAACGCAGTGGGTGCGCAACGCCGAAGCTGCCGGCGAAGTTACATTGAAGCGAGGCAGTTTCCGACAAACATTTCAAATTCGTCCGCTGAGCGACGCGGAGAAGCCAGAAATTCTGAAAGCCTACCTGGATTCCTTCAAGACTACGGTGCAGCGCTACTTTCCGGTCCCTGCGGGCTCGCCGGCGGAAGCATTCGCAAAGATTGCGGCGGACTACCCAGTATTCGAGCTGATTGAGGCGAAAATTACCAACAGGTAAACCTTAGACGGTACTACCCCCCTCCCCCCAACCGTCGCCGTGTAGCATCAGCAACTTACGTACGGTATACCGTGAAATTGCCACGGTAACCGTGAGGTATCCTGCAGGTATCCCTAAGTTACCTGGGAGCGGATTTTCAGCCCGGCGCGGTTTATTAGTTAATGAATAGCACCTCAAAAGTCAAAGAGCCACGGGAAGTCGTCTCCCCGCAGCCCAAAGTTTTGCTCTAATTCAGCTACTTACATTGTAGCGCGCATGTCAAGGGATAGTTGATGGCGCGCAATTACGGTGCGACCTCACTCTTGTCCAAATTAGCCGAATGCAAAAGGGGTTGAGCACACCGGGTATGCTGATGGCGGAGTTGCCAGACTCACCATCCCATGCTCGGAGCACCAACCCCTATGACGAGATTCTGCAGCATTT
>Ga0326726_10003455_pt1 | contig 14499 bp, 13 predicted proteins | sample MHFenrmetagenome_2_FD_207603 | JGI IMG/M metagenome (GOLD analysis project Ga0326726, IMG submission 207603) | Lab enriched peat soil microbial communities from Michigan Hollow, Ithaca, NY, United States - MHF15MN | ecosystem: Environmental > Terrestrial > Soil > Wetlands > Peat | place: USA...
GATCCTGCCTTGTGCGCGAAGATCCGCGCCTCGGTCCTGCTGGTCGGCCCGATGCTGGCGCGGTTCGGCCGCGTGCGCCTGCCGCCACCGGGCGGGGACGTCATCGGCCGGCGCCGCATAGACACGCACCTGCTCGCGCTCGGCCGGCTCGGCGCGGAGATCAGCGTCGGCCCCACCTACGACTTCGAGACGAAGCAGCTGGTAGGTGCCGAGGTCTTCCTCGACGAGGCCTCGGTCACGGGAACGGAGAACGCGCTGATGGCGGCGGTCGGCGCGAAGGGACGGACCGTCATCGGCAACGCCGCCTCGGAGCCCCACGTCCAGGATCTGGCCCGGTTCCTGGTGGCGATGGGCGCCGACATCCAGGGGATCGGGACCAACACCCTGACCATCGAAGGGGGGCGGGCGTTGAAAGGCGCGCAGTTCGCCCTCGGGCCGGACCACATCGAAGTCGGCTCGTTCGTCGGCCTCGCGGCGGTCACCAATTCGTCGCTCACGATCGAGGGAGTGCGCGCCGAGGACCTGCGCGCGTCGCTGCTGGGGTTCGAGCGGCTCGGCGTCGAGGCGCACCTCGACGGCGATCGCCTGGCGGTGAGCGCCGGCCAGGCGCGCCGGGTGCGCGATGACCTGGGCGGCCATGTGCCGAAGCTCGAGGACGGGCCGTGGCCGGCCTTCCCCGCGGACCTGATGAGCATCGCCCTCGTCACCGCGACCCAGTGCGAAGGCATCATCCTGATGTTCGAGAAGATGTTCGAGTCGCGCTTGTTCTTCGTGGACAAGCTGATCGGGATGGGCGCGCGCATCGTGCTGTGCGACCCGCACCGCGCCGTCGTGGCGGGGCCGTCGCAGCTCCGGGCCGGCGTGGTGGAGAGCCCCGACATCCGCGCCGGGATGGCGATCCTGCTGGCGGCGCTCGCCGCCGAGGGCACGAGCACCATCCACAACGTCGGCCAGATCGAGCGCGGGTACGAGAAGATCCACGAGCGCCTCGCCGCCCTCGGGGCCGTGATCCGGCGGGACGAGCGGTGAGTGCGCCGGACGTGCGCCGCACCGCGCACGACACCTCCGAAGCGCCGCCCGCTCGATCCCGCCCTGGCACGAGTGCTACCGCTGCCGCACCGGAGCGGGCGGTTGTGGCGTGGCGTGCGGCGGCCGAGGAGCGCGTGGCCGACCCGATCCTCCCGCGGGCCGAGCTGGCGGAGTGGCGCGAACGGTTCGGTCTGGTGGCCGGCCTCACGCTGCGCGGCGGGAACGGCGGCTTCAACCTCGGCCTGTCCACGGAGGAGCCGATCGGACAGGTGATGGGGCGGTGGCGGGCGTTCCTCCACGGGATGAAGCCGGCGTTCCAGGCCGTCCAGATGGCGCAGCAGATCCACTCCTCGCGCGTGGCGTGGCACGAGCAGGTGGGGCCGGGGTGGCACGTCGCCGACCCGTGCGACGGGCACGCGACCGGGCAGCGCGGCCTGCTCCTGGCGGTGACGATTGCGGACTGTGTTCCGGTTTACCTGGCCGCGGGCCCGGGCCGGATGTTCGCGCTGCTGCACGCCGGCTGGCGCGGGATTGCCGAGGGCGTGCTCGAGCGGGGCGTCGCCCTGCTGACCGAGCGCGCGGAAGTTCCGAAGGACCGGATCGCCGTGCACCTCGGCGTCGGGATCTGCGGAGGCTGCTACGAGGTGGGGCCGGAGGTCGTGAAGGCGCTCGAGGGCCGGCGGGTACGCCGCCCCACGCAGCTCGACCTCCGGGACGTGCTGGTGGAGCGGGCGGCGCGGCTTGGCGTGGCCGAAATCACCCGTTCGCCCCACTGCACGTCGTGCAACCGCGACGAGTATTTCACGCACCGCGGCTCTTCGGGCCGCGACGGGCGGATGGTGGCGTATCTGGGCCGCCCGCTTGACGGGGCCTCCCTGGCGGTCTAGCTTCCCCGGCGGTGTCGCGGGCCGTGGGGGCTCGGCTCGCGTTGTCTCGATGTGGGGTTGTTGCCCCACATTTTTGTTTTTCCGGGGTTCCCGTGTCGCTGCCAACCGACCTCAAACGCGAGCTGGCCGAGCGCGTCATTGCGCTGGGTTACGAGGTTGTCGAGCTCAAGGTCGGCGGAAGCAACCGGCGGCCGCGCCTCGCGCTCCGCATTGACCGCCCCGACAGCGGCCCGGGCCGCGGGATCAGGGTGGACGAGTGCGCCGCCGTGAGCCGCGCGCTCGAACCCTGGCTCGACGAGCTCGGGGTGGGCGAGGGGCGGTACATGCTGGAGGTGTCCTCCCCCGGGCTGGAGCGGCCGCTGCACCGGCCGGACGAGTGGCGGCGGTTTCTCGGCGAGCTCGTGGAAGTGCTGGTGCCGAGCCTCAACGGCCGGTTCCGGGTCCGGGCGGTGGCCGTGCTCGAGGAGGGCGGGGAGCCGAGTGTGGAACTGGAGTTTCCCAATGGCGTGCGTCGCACGCTGAAGCTGTCGGAGATCAAGGAAGCGCGCCTCGCCATCGAGTGGTAGGTGCGCGCGGAGTCGAAACCATGAGCAGCAGTGAAGTCCTGTCGGCGTTCAAGGAGCTGGCGTCGCTCAAGCAGCTCGACCGCACCGAGCTGCGCGATCTGATTCGCGACGGCGTGCTCGCGGCGCTGACCAAGAAATACGGCCCGAACGTGCGGGCGGACATCGGCATTGACGAGATGAACGGCCAGATCCGCATCACCGTCCTCCGCGAGGTCGTCGAGGCGGTGGAGGATCCGAGCCGTCAGGTGACGCTCGAGGAGGCCCGCTGGAACGACGAGAACTTCCAGGTGGGCGACGTGCTCGAGGAGGACGTGGACTTCTCCGAGTTCGGCCGCAACGCGGTCCAGGCGGCGAAGCAACGCATCATCCAGCGGGTGCGGGAGGGGGAGCGGAGCCGGATCCGCGAGGAGTTCGCCGACCGCGTCGGGGAGCTGCTCTCCGGCGAGGTCCAGCAGATCGAGCGCGGGAAGATCGTGGTGATGCTCAACAAGTTCCGCGAGGCGGAGGCGATCATCCCCTACCGCGAGCAGAACCACCGGGAGCACTTCCACCAGGGCGACACGATCCGCGCGGTGTTGAAGCGGCTCGAGGAGACGCCCAAGGGCCCGCGGCTGATCCTCTCGCGCGGCGACCCGCTGTTCGTGAAGGCCCTGTTCAAGCTCGAGGTTCCGGAGATCCAGCAGGGGATCGTGGACATCCGGGCGACGGCGCGCGAGGTGGGGAGCCGCACCAAGATCGCGGTCTTCAGCCGCGACGACGGGATCGACCCGGTGGGCGCGTGCGTCGGTCTCAAGGGGAGCCGGGTCCAGGCGGTGGTGAACGAGCTGGGGGGTGAGCGGATCGACATCGTGCCGTGGAGCCCGGACCCGGAGCGGTTCGCCCGGCTGGCGCTGGCGCCGGCCCGCGTGGCGCGGGTGTTCAGTGATCCAGACTCCAAGACGATTCAGGCGATCGTGGACGAAGACCAGCTGAGCCTCGCCATCGGGCGCAACGGGCAGAACGTGCGCCTCGCCTCCGAGCTGACGGGATGGAAGATCGATCTCTACTCCAGCCGCGAGTGGCTGGAGCGCGGCGGCGAACGGCCGCTGTTCGCTCCGCTGCCACCGGCGGCGTCGGAGGCCGAACGGGAAGGCGAGGACGTGGCGGCGGTGCCGCTGGCCGAGCTGGGCGGCGTCGCGCAGGACCTGCTCGCGGTTCTCGATGGCGCCGGGTACAAGACCTTCTCCGATATCCTGGACCTGGAACCCGAGGAAGTGCGGGCGATCCCGGGCATGGCGCCGGAGATGGCCGACCGGCTGCTGACCCTGATTGACGAGCTGACGACGACCGACGCGCCGGACGCCAACCGAGCCGGGAACGACACCTCCGATGCGCCGCCCGCTCGATCCGGCTCTGGCACGAGTGCCGTCGCGCCGCCCGCTGGAGCGGCGCCCGAAGCGTCGAAGCCGGAGGCGGCGCCTGCCGATGAAGCGCCGGCCAAGCCGGAGACGCACGAGGAGCCGCCGGCGTGATGACGGATCGCACGCGGAGGGCGTTGGGGTTGCTGGGGCTGGGTGCGCGCGCCCGGCGGCTGGCGATCGGCGTGGACGCGGCGCGCGAGGCGCTGCGGCGCGGCGTGGCCGAAGTACTGGTCATGCCGAGTGATGCGAGCGAGCGGGCGCGCGAGCGCCTGACCTCGCTGGCGGGGCACCGCGCCGTCGCGGTGCTGGTCGGGCCGGACGCCGACGCGCTCGGGCAGGCGCTGGGCCGGCCCCCGGTGCATGGCGTGGCGGTGCTGGACAGGCAGCTGGCGCGCGGTCTGCGCGCGTATCTCGTGGTTGCGAACGTTGCAGGGCAGAATCCGGCGGGCGGCGCATCGGAGGTGTCGGTTGCCCTTCGGCGGGCGTCCGGCGCGGTGGCGAAGGTTGCAGGGCGGGATCCGGCGGGCGGCGCATCGGAGGTGTCGGTTGCCCTTCGGCGGGCGTCCGGCGCGGTGGCGAACCAAGGGGAGAAGGTCGGGCGATGAGCATGCGGGTGCACGATCTGGCGGCCGAGTTCGGCGTCGAGAGCGACGAGCTGATGAAGTTGCTCCGGGAGATGGACATCTTCGTTCGGAGCCATCTGAGCGCGCTGGAAGAGGACAAGGTCTCACGGGTGCGCGCCCGGTGGGAGCGGGAGAAGCGCAAGGAGAAGGCGCCGGCGCCCTCCAAGGGCCGCCGCCGCGCGGCGGCGCCGAAGGCCAAGGCCAAGGCCGTCGAGGCTCCGCCGCCTCCGCCGCCCGAGGAGGCGCGCCCCAAGCGCCGCCGCCGCACCGCGGCCGAGGTGGCCGCCCAGGAGGCGGAAGCAGCGGCCGTCGCGGCCGCGGAGGCCGCCGCGCGTGAGCCCGAGATCCCCGCGACGCTGTTCGTCGAGGAAGTGGAAGAAGAGCCGGCGCTGCACGTCTCCGAGCTCTTCCCGCCCGAGCTGGCCCCGCCCGAGCCGGAGACCGCGGAGGGAAGCGCCACCGAGGTACCGACCTTCCTGGCGCCCGCCGAGCCTGTGTCGCCCGCGATGACCGCGGTTCCGGCGGCGTCCGCGTCGCCCCAGAGCCGGCCGCAGCCCTTCATCCCGACCCCGGTGCAGCGCCCGCTCTCGGCGCGACCCAAGCCGGTCGCCTCGGCCGTGCCCGGCGCCGGCGCCCCGCCGCCGCGCCCCGTCGCGTCGGCCGCGCCCGGCGGGATCATCGAGGACCGCCGCCGCGACAAGAAGAAGCGGAAGAAGGGGAAGAAGTGGACCGTGGACCAGGAGGCGGTGGCCGAGAACGTGGCCCGCACCCTGGCGACGATTCGCGGGCCCGCCAAGAAGGGCGTGCGGCGCCGCGACGACGAGCCGTCGTTCCGCGAGCTGGAGGCGCAGCGCGTCGCCGAGGAGAAGGAAAAAGAGAAGACGCTGGTCCACGTCAACGAGTTCATCTCGGTCGCGGAGCTGGCCGAGATCCTGAAGGTGCCGGCGTCGCAGATCGTCGCCTTCGCCTTCAAGGAGCTCGGCATGATGGTGACCGTCAACCAGCGGCTCGACTTCGACCAGATCGAGCTGATCTGCTCCGAGTACGGCTTCCAGGCGGTCCGGGAGACCGAGTACGAGGCCGCGGAGACGGCGCCCGAGGCTCCGGAGGCGGCGGAGACCCTCCACCACCGCCCGCCGATCGTGACCGTGATGGGCCACGTGGACCACGGCAAGACGTCACTGCTCGACTTCATCCGCAAGACGAACGTCATCGCGGGCGAGGCGGGGGGGATCACCCAGCACATCGGCGCGTACAACGTGCAGCTCGCCGACGGCCGCCGCGTGACCTTCCTCGACACGCCGGGCCACGAGGCCTTCACGGCGATGCGGGCGCGCGGCGCCCAGGTCACCGACCTGGTGGTGCTGGTCGTCGCGGCCGACGACCAGGTCATGCCGCAGACCATCGAGGCGATCAGCCACGCCAAGAACGCCGGCGTGCCGATGGTGATCGCGATCAACAAGATCGACCTGCCCACGGCGAACGTGGACAAGGTCAAGCGCGACCTGCTGCAGCAGGGCGTCGTGCTCGAGGAGTTCGGCGGCCAGACGCTGGCCACCCCGATCTCGGCTAAGAAGGGAACCGCGGTGGAGAAGCTGCTGGACCAGATCCTGCTCCAGGCCGAGCTGCTCGACCTCAAGGCGAACCCCGACAAGCCGGCGGTGGGCACGGTGCTCGAGGCCTCGCTCGACCCCGGCAAGGGGCCGATGGCGACGGTACTCGTGACCAGCGGAACGCTGAAGACCGGCGACGCGTTCATCAGCGGCATGTACTCGGGCGTGGTCCGCGCGATGTTCGACGAGCGCGGCAACGTGGTGAAGGACGCGGGGCCCTCGACGCCGGTGCAGGTGCTCGGCTACCAGGGCATCCCCGAGGCGGGTGACTCGTTCGCGGTGGTGGCCGACAGCAGCCAGGCGCGCGAGACGGCGCAGAAACGGCAGCGGCTCGACCGCGAGGCGCAGCACCGCCGCGGCAGCCGGGCGGGCGTCTCGCTGGAGGAGTTCTTCCAGAAGAAGGACGAGGCTGCGGGTGCGGCGCTGCGGATCATCATCAAGGCGGACCAGGGCGGCCCGGCCGAGGCGCTGGCCGACGCGCTGTCGCAGCTCTCGACCGCCGAGGTGAAGGTCGAGGTGGTGCACCGGGGCGTCGGCGCGATCAACGAGTCCGACGTGCTTCTGGCCAAGGCGGCACAGGCGATCATCATCGGCTTCCACGTCCGCCCCGACTCCAACGCCCGGACGGCGGCGGAGCGCGAGCACGTGGACATCCGCCCGTACCGGATCATCTACGAGGCGGTCGAGGACGTGAAGGCGGCCCTCGAGGGGCTGCTCAAGCCGGAGCAGAAGGAGGTCGTCCTTGGCGAGGCGGAGGTGCGGCAGCTGTTCAAGATCTCCGGCGTCGGCACGGTGGCGGGCAGCTACGTGAGGAGCGGGGTCATCCAGCGCACCGCGAAGGCCCGCGTGATCCGCGACGCCACGGTGGTGTACACCGGGGTGTTCGCATCGCTGCGCCGCTTCAAGGACGACGTGAAAGAGGTCAAGGACGGGCTGGAGTGCGGCATCGGGATCGAGAACTTCAACGACCTCAAGGTCGGGGACGTGATCGAGGCGTTCCGCATCGAGAGCGTGGCCCGCAGTCTCGAGACCGCGGGGCCGCCCCGGGCCGGGTAGCGCCGTGGTCGTCGGCGTCAGGTCGTGGGAGCTCGCCCTCGCCGGCTGCCAGTCGCTCAAGGACAAGCGGCGGATCGTGAAGAGCCTCAAGGACCGGCTCCACAACCGGTTCAACGTCTCGGCCGCCGAGGTGGACCACCAGGACAGCTGGCAGCGGGCCGCGCTGGCCTGCAGCGTCGTCACCACCGAGCGGCGCCACGCGGAGGAGGTGCTCTCCTCGTGTGACCAGTTGATCGCGGGCGAGCCGCTCGCCCATATCATCTCAAGCGAGATCACGTACGCATGAACCGGAATCCGGGGCGGCGGCCGCAGCGGGTGGCCGAGGCGATCCGCCAGGCGGTCGCACAGTTCCTCACCGCCGAGGCGCGCGACCCGCGCATCGGCCTGGTCACGGTGACGGGCGTCAAGGTGACGGCCGACCTCAAGCGGGCGGTCGTGTCCGTGACGGTCCACGGCGACGACGAAGAGAAGCAGCGGTGCCTCTATGGCCTGGCGCACGCCGAGGGCGCGATTCGACGTGCGATCGCGGCCGGGCTGACCGTGAAGTTCGTGCCCGAGGTGGTCTTCGAGTTGGATCGGGATCTGGAGCGCGCGGCGCGCATCAACCGCCTGCTGGCGGAGCTGAAGCCGCCGGGAGACCAGGCCCCCTGACCGACAGCGTGACGCACGGACGCACGGACGCACGGACGCACGGAGTCGGACGCACCGATGGCCTGCTGCTGATCGACAAGCCCTCGGGTCCCACCTCCCACGACGTGGTCGCGGCGGTCCGGCGGGCGTTGGGGGAGCGGCGGGTGGGGCACGCCGGCACCCTCGATCCGCTGGCGACCGGCCTGCTGATCGTGCTCGCCGGTCGCGCGACCCGTCTGGCCCGGTTCATCGCGTTGCTCGCCAAGCAGTACGTCGGGACGATCCGTTTCGGCTTTGAGACGTCCACCGACGACGCGGGCGGCTCGCCGGGGGAGCGCGACGACTCGTGGCGCGCTCGCAGTGAGGCCGAGGTCGCGGAGGCGCTCGAGCGCGTGGCGGCGGAGCCGCTGCAGCTCCCGCCGAGAGTGTCGGCGAAGCTGGTCGGGGGCGAACGCGCCTACCGCCGGGTGCGGCGCGGCGAGGAGCCGGACCTCGCCCCCGCCAGGGTCGCGATCCATCGGCTCAGCGTCACCGCGTACGACCCGGGCGCCGGAGAGCTGGCGATCGAGGTGCGCTGCGGCGCCGGGACGTACGTGCGCGCCATCGCCCGCGACGTGGGGCGCGCCCTGGGCACCCGCGCGCACCTCGCGAGCCTCAGGAGGGTGGCGATCGGGCCGTGGCGGGTGGAGCAGGCGCAGCCCCTCGCGGCCGTGGGGCCGGGTGCCGCGCTCGCGCTGCGGTCCATGGCGGAGGCGGTCGCCCACCTGCCGTCGCTCGAGGTGGGGCCTGAGGCAGCGCAGGCGGTGGCGCACGGCCGGAAGATCGAGGAGCCGGCGCGGATCGAAGGGCCCGTGGCCGTGTACGGATCGGGGGAGCTGCTCGCCGTGGCCGAATGGCGCGAAGGGCGCTACGCCCCGCTGGTGGTCTTGGCGCCGGACGCAAGCCGATCCGCGACAGACACTTCCGATGCGCCGCCCGCTCGATCCGGCCCCGGCGCGAGTGCCACCGCGCCGTGAGCCGCGACATCGTCACCGTCGGCACGTTCGACGGCGTACACCGCGGGCACTGGGCGGTGCTGGAGGAGATCGCGCGCCGTGCGGCGGCCTCGGGCGGCCGGAGCGTGCTGGTGACCTTCGAGCCGCATCCGCTCGAGGTCGTCAATCCGGAAGCCGCGCCGAGGCTCCTGACGCTGGACGACGAGAAGCGCGCCGTGCTCGCCCAGTCGGCGGTGGACCACGTCGCGTTCCTGCCGTTCACGCACGCGCTGTCGCTCTACTCTCCGGTGCAGTTCGTCAGGGAGCTGCTGGAGAAGCGCTTCGCCCTCGGCGAGCTGGTCATCGGCCACGACCACGGCTTCGGGCGCGGGCGCGCCGGCGACGTGGAATTGCTGCGGAGCCTCGGCCGGGAGGACGGCTTTGCGGTGGACGTCGTGCCCGCGGTCATGATGGATGGGCGGCCGGTCTCCAGCACCCTGATCCGGCGGGCGGTCGCGGGCGGCGATCTGGAGACGGCGCGGCGCGGCCTGGGCCGGTGGTACTCGGTGACCGCGCCGGTGGTGCGAGGGGCGGGGCGGGGCCGGGGCATCGGCGTCCCGACGGTGAATCTCGCGCCGCTCTCCGCGAAGAAGCTGCTGCCGCCCGACGGCGTCTACGCGGCCCGCGTGTCGTTCGCCGGCGAGCGGCGGGGCGGGATGTTGAACCTGGGCCCGCGCCCGACCTTCGGCGAGGCCTCCCGGACGCTGGAGGCGCACCTGTTCGAGTTCGCGGGGGACCTGGTGGGACAGACGGTGACCGTGGAGTTTCTCCGGCGGCTCCGCGATACGGCGCGCTTCGGCTCAGTGGACGAGTTGAAGCGCCAGCTGGGGCTCGATCGCGAGGATGCGCTCCGCGCGTTGACGGAGCTCCGCGAGGCGGCTACTCTGTAACGTTTGCCACATTTTCCGAAGGCTGAAATGCTCGATTCCATACGCGCACGCCTCATCGTCATCGGGATCCTGATCGCGATCTCCGTGCTGAGCCTCTGGCCACGGGACATCACGGTCCGGATGCGCGGCGCCGACGGGCGGATGCGCGACACGACGGAGCGGCGGGTGCCGCTCAAGCAGGGCCTCGATCTGCAGGGCGGGATCCACCTCGGCCTCGAGCTGGATCTGAGTCGCGGCCAGGTGCCGGACGTGGCGGATGCCATCGACCGCGCGCTCAAGGTCATCCGCACCCGCATTGACGAGTTCGGGGTCTCGGAGCCGCTGGTGCAGAAGCTCGGCACGAGCCGCATCGTGGTGGATCTGCCGGGACTCAAGGACCCGAATCGCGCCAAGGCGATCGTGCAGCGGTCCGCCTTCCTCGAATTCGAGATGACCGACAAGGAGCAGGCGTTCCGCCGCGCCCTGCCGGCCATGGACCGCGCCCTCAAGGCGGCCGGGGTGACGGAGCGCGGCATCGGCCTTGCCCTGGCGGACACGACGCGCCGTGCGGCCGGCGCGGCGCCCGGCGCCGCCCCGGTCTCCGCGGTGGAAGACATCCTGGGCAAGCCCAGGCAGGACACGTCGGCGGCCAAGCCTGACACGTCGAAGGGCAGGCGGCGCGGCGCTCCGGCTCCGAAGGCCGATACGTCGGCCGACACGCTCGGGGCGCTCGGGCAGGGCCCGCTGTCACCCCTCCTGTTCCAGGGGAGCGGGATGCCCGGCGAGTACATGGTGCTGGAGGAGAAGGAAATCGTCGTAGACTCGATGCTGAAGCGACCCGAAGTGCTGCGGCTGATGCCGCGCGGCATCGTGATCAAGTGGGGCGCGGCACCGATGTCGCGCGCCGCGGTGCAGTACCGGCCGCTCTATGCGCTGGCCGAGCGGCCGATCATCACCGGCGAATACCTCACCGACGCGCGCGCGCAGCTCGACCCGCTCACCAACCAGGCGGTGGTCAACTTCACCTTGTCGCGGCGCGGCGGGCGCATCTTCGAGCGGGAGACCGCCAAGCACGTCGGTGACAACATGGCCATCGTCCTGGACGAAATGGTCCAGAGCCAGCCGCCGGTGATCAAGAGCCAGATCTCGACCCACGGGCAGATCGAGCTGGGGAGCGCGAGCCTCCAGGAGGCGCAGGACCTGGCGCTGGTTCTGAAAGCGGGCGCCCTGCCGGCGCCGCTCCAGATCGTCGAGGAGCGCACGGTCGGCCCGACGCTGGGACGCGACTCGATCAACGCTGCCGGCGTGGCGGCCACCGTCGGGCTCGGGCTCGTCATCATCATCATGGTCGGGTACTACCGGCTGGCGGGGGCGCTGGCGGTGGGAGCGCTCAGCGTCTACGTGCTCTTCACCCTCGGAGGGCTCGCCGGCCTGGGCGCGACGCTGACGCTGCCGGGCGTCGCGGGGTTCGTTCTCTCGGTCGGTATCGCGGTGGACGCCAACGTGCTGATCTTCGAGCGGATCCGCGAGGAGCTGGCCCTCGGCAAGTCGGTCCGGCTGGCGATTGACGCGGGGTACAAGATGGCGATGAACGCCATCGTGGACTCCAACGTCTCCACGATCCTCACCGCGGCTTGTCTCTTCCAGTTCGGCACGGGCCCCGTCAAGGGCTTCGCGGTCACGCTGATCCTCGGCATCATGGCCTCGATGATCACGGCCATCTACGTGACGCGCACCTTCTACATGATCTACCTGGAGCGCCGGCCCGGGCTTCAGACCCTGAGCATCTAAATGACCAGATTCTTCGCACACGCCAACTACGACTTCATCGGGTTCCGGAAGTACGCCTACGGCCTGACCGCGGCGATCATCATCCCGGGCCTCATCTGGATCCTCCTGGCCGGGCTCAACTACAGCATCGAGTTCACCGGCGGAACCCTGGTCCAGATCCAGACGGTGCAGCCGACCAGCGCCGGGGAGATCCGCTCGGCGCTCGATCGGGGCGGCCTCCGCAATGCCGAGATCCAGCAGTTCGGCACGGCGAGGGAGTACGTCATCCGGGCCCGGCTCTCCGCCACCGAGGCGGTCAGCCAGAAGGAAGCCGAGCGCACCTCGGCCACGGTGGATTCGGCGCTCACGCGGCAGTTCGGGCCCGGCTCCTTCTCCGTGCAGCGCGTGGAGGCAGTGGGCCCCAAGGTGGGAGGGGAGCTGAGGCAGAAGGCGTTCCTCGCGATCCTGCTCTCGTTCCTCCTCACGCTGGTCTATCTGGCGTTCCGCTTCGAGTTCCGGTTCGGCGTGGCGGCGACGCTGGCGACCGCGCACGACATCCTCACCACCCTCGCGTTCATCAAGTACATGAACCTCGAGGTGTCACTGGTGGTGGTGGCGGCGATCCTGACGGTGGTGGGGTATTCCCTCAACGACACCATCATCATCTTCGACCGCGTGCGGGAGAACCTGCACAAGTACAAGCGCGACGACCTGGCGGGGATCCTGAACCGCAGCATCAACGAGACACTGCCGCGCAGCGTGCTGACGCACGGCACGACGATGGCCACCACGCTGGCGCTGCTGATCTTCGCCGGCGAGGTGATCCGTCCGTTCGCGTGGGTGATGACGTTCGGTATCTTCACCGGAACCTTCTCCTCCATCTACATCGCCTCGCCGGTCCTGCTGGCCATCGAGCACCGGTGGCCCGGCAAGGACGCCCGCGGCGTGCGCGCGCGGGTGGCGGTGGGACCCGGCTCGGCCGGCGGCGCGCCTCCTCCGGTGTCGAGGTCCCCGGCGCAGACGCCGGTCCGACCGTAGGGACCCACGGTCGGTTGGGCAGTGGGTGACAGCGTGACCGATCGCCCGTGCCGCCGTGCCCCTGTGCCTCCGTGCCTCTCATAGATTCTCATTGCCATCTCGCCGACGCCGCGTTCGATCCCGATCGCGGCGCGGTGCTTTCGCGGGCCCGCGCGGCGGGGGTCGAGGCGATCGTCGTGGTGGCGGACGGCGTCGCCGCGGCCGATGCCTGCCTCGCGCTCTGCCGGGGACATGCTGCTCTCGCGGTAGACGCGCCGCAGCTGGCGCCGACGGGCGGCATCCATCCGCACAACGCGTCGAGCTTCGACGCCGTGGCCGAGCGCTCGCTCGAGCGCCTGCTGAGTGATCCCGGAATCGTGGCGGTCGGTGAGACCGGGCTCGACTACCACTACGACCGCTCGCCGCGCGAGCGGCAGCGGGAGGCGTTCGCCTGGCACCTGGCGCAGGCTGCCGCCCTCGGCAAGCCGGTGATCGTGCACTCGCGCGAGGCCGACGAGGACACGGCGCGGCTCATCGCGGAAGCGCCGGCCGGCCTCAAGGGAGTGCTGCACTGTTTCAGCGCCGGGCCCGAGGTGCTGGAGGCGGCGCTCGCGCGGGGCCTTGCGGTCTCCTGGAGCGGGATGATCACGTTCCGGAACTGGGCGTACGCCCGCGCGCTCGAGGCGGTCCCCGACGGCAGCCTGCTGGTGGAGACCGACGGGCCGTATCTGGCGCCGGTGCCGCACCGCGGACGGCGGAACGAGCCGGCGTTCGTCGCCGCGACGGCGACGCGGCTGGCGGAGCTGAGGGGCGTGACCGCCGAGTTCATGGCGGACTTGACCGCAGCGAACGCGCGCCGTCTCTTCGGTCTGGCTAGTCTTGAAGGTCCCTGAGCGAGGAACGCGTCCCATGGATCAGCTTCACTCTGTTGCCACCGAGCACGCGCCGCACGCGATCGGCCCGTACAGCCAGGCGATTGTGGCGGGCGGGTTCGTCTTCCTGTCGGGGCAGATTCCCCTCGATCCCGCGACCGGGAAGGTGGTCGAAGGGGACATCAAGGTGCAGACCGAGCAGGTGCTCCAGAACCTCGCGGCGGTGCTGGAGGCGGCGGGGACCAGCTTCCGCCACGTCGTGAAGACGACGGTGTTTCTCCAGAACATGGACGACTTCGCGGGGATGAACGAGGTGTACGCCGTGGCGTTCGGCGCTCATCGGCCGGCCCGCTCGACCGTGGCGGCCAAGGCGCTGCCCAAGAACGTGCTGGTGGAGATAGACCTTATCGCGCAGGTGTGAGTCGAGTACAGCCGGGGTAGCGCCGAAGCTATCTTCATTTATCTGCGAACGGCACGATGGGGGCTGCGTGTGGAACGACCATCGGCACAGCGTCGACTAGGGGAACGCCGCCGGCTGTGGGAGCGGCGCCTGCAACATCCTCGCCGCTCGGGCGAAGACAGGCGGGCCCGCGAGCGCCGGAGTGCGGCGTTGCTGATTCTCTCGGAGCGCCGCGCGGGGCAGGACCGCCGCCGGGCGGACCGTCGCAAGGCGGCCGATCGGCGCGCCGTGACAGCCCGCCGGCACGGCCGGCGGCGTCGCGCGACCCCCACACCATTTACCGTCGAGGAGATGGCGGATCTGCGCGCGCGGTTCGCGACGCCGGGGCCGGTGAGCTGTCCTTCGTGCGGAAGCCGGTTCACGCTCGGACCGGCCCGGCGCCGCGGTGCCGAGATCGCCCGCCGGGTCGTGTGCCTCGGGTGCGGCCGAGCGGCGATCGTCCCGAACTCCCTCGGCGCCCGCATCCTCGTGATCACCCAGCACGAGGCACTGCGCGACGCCCTGCAGGCCATGCTCGCCAGTGCCGGCCATGAGGTGGTCGAGGCTGCCGACGCAGGGGTCGCCCTCCTCGCGTATCAGACGGTTCCAGCTGATGTGGTCATCATTGACGTGCTCGCCCCAGGCCGGATGGCGGCGCCGGACTTCCTGCGGCAGCTGCGGCGGACGTATCCGG
>Ga0326726_10003456_pt1 | contig 14497 bp, 11 predicted proteins | sample MHFenrmetagenome_2_FD_207603 | JGI IMG/M metagenome (GOLD analysis project Ga0326726, IMG submission 207603) | Lab enriched peat soil microbial communities from Michigan Hollow, Ithaca, NY, United States - MHF15MN | ecosystem: Environmental > Terrestrial > Soil > Wetlands > Peat | place: USA...
CGATGTTGTCCGTTCCCCGCCGCCGGACCTTTTTCAGGTATTCCGGAGCGAGCTCGACGCCGAGGGCCTTCGCCGTCATGATGGCGATCTCGTCCTGCAGGGCGCGATAGCTGGAGAGGTCCTTCGTGTACGTCATCGGCACGGGATTGACGTTCGTCCTGGCGTCGAAGGGGTAGATCTGGGCGTCGACCGTGTTGCCCTCGACGGCGAGCGTGATCTTCACGAGGTACCGAACGCCGAGCACGTCGCCGGTTTGACGCGCGCTCTTCCCTTTGAGGTCGAACGAGTTCACCGAGAAGGTCGGCAGGACCTTCAGGCTCGGGATGCCGGAGAGCCGGTTCGTGACCTCTCTCTGGAGACCGGCCAGGAGATTCGGGTTGGCCGGCACCATGCCGACGTCCTCGACGGGCAGGACGGCGAGCGAGCGCCTCCTAGGCTCGGGCAGCCCGAAGATGAGGTAGGCGGCCGCCGCGGCGACGGCCAGCGTTCCCGCCGCTCCCGCGATCCAGAGCCTCCGCCGGGCCTTCGTTTTGACGCCTTCGGCCAGGCAGCCCAGGGCCAGGCGAAGCTCCGCCGCGCTTTGATATCTTCGGCCGGGGTCTTTTTCCAGGCATCTCATGACGGCCCGGCTCAGCTCGGACGATAGGCCCGGATGGAGCTCTCGCGGGTCCTGCGGGATCTCGCGGAGATGCATGTCGATGATCTCCTCGACGCTCTCCGCTTTGAACGGCGTCTGCCCCGTCAGCATCTCGTAGAGGAGGACGCCGAGCGAGTACAGGTCGGACCGGGCGTCCGCGGCGGCTCCCCTGACCTGTTCGGGCGAGACGTAGGCGGGAGTGCCGCTCCGGGAGCTCATCCCGTCCTTCCCTTCCTGGGCCAGAAGGCGGGCCAGTCCGAAATCCATGATCTTGGCCTGCCCGTCCTCGTCGATCATGATGTTCTGCGGCTTGAGGTCGCGGTGAACGATGCCCAGGCGGTGGGCCTCGGCGAGCCCGTCGCAGATCTGGCAGGCCACGGGGATGGCCTGCCCCGGAGCGAGGCGGCCGACCTTGCGGATCAGACGCTTCAGGTTCTCGCCCTTGACGTACTCCATGGTGATGTAGGGAACGCCGCCCTCCTCGTTGAGGTCGAACATGCGGGCCACGTTCCTGTGGACGACCTGGCGGGCCAGCTTGAGCTCGGACGAAAAGCGGGCGATGATCGCGTGGTCGGACGCGACGTCGGGCCGGATGACCTTGAGGGCGATCTCCTCGTTGAGCTTCTTGTCGAGGACGCGATAGACCCGGCCCATGCCGCCGACGCCCAGCTCCTCGATCGTCAGGTAGCGCCCGGCGAAGAGGGTCCCCGGCGTGAGCTCCGCGGATGGGAGGGGGACGGTCTGGTCGACGGCGGGAAGGCTCACGTTCTGGCGGATGTCGACGGGAAGGGGGGTGCCGCAGTCTCCGCAGAAGCGCTGGGTGTCCGCGTTCTCCCCCGCGCAGTTAGGGCATTTCGTCAATGCCTGGCCCCCGTACCGGATGTGCCCTTCATGCTACTAGCGATCCCCGGCCATGTCAATCCCCTAACTCGGTGATACACAACTAAATACAATGAATCCGGAAAATGGAAAATGGGGACGTTTCTATTTTTTGGATTCGCTCATTAATTAAAAATAGAAACGTCCCCATTTTCTAAACGTCCCCATTTTCCCGGAGGGGATGAAGTGAATTGAGTTGTGTGTCACCGAAACAGAATGGATTCGAGGCGCTTGCGCAGGCCGTGAGAGGCGGCGGGGGGAGCCGCGGCCGTCTGGTCGAAGCCGAAGACGGAGACCGACACATAGCCGTTGCGGACGGCCCAGATATCCGTATCCGCGCCGGCCGGCTCGAGGTGCTCCCATCTCGGCTTGTATTCCGTCACGCCGTCGGGGGAGACCGTCTTTTCGAAGAGATCGACGGGCGCGCGCGTGTCCTGCCGCGTGATCCGCACGCCGCGCAGGCCCTCCCGGGGAAGGCCGGGGACGTTGATATTGAGGAAGGTCCCCGTCGCGATGCCGTCCTTCCCCAGGGTCCGGACGATCGCGGCCGTGATCGACGCGGCCGTCTCGTACCCGGTCCGGTCGGCGCCGGCCAGGTTGACGGCGATGGCCGGGATGCCCTGGAACGCCGCTTCGCGGGCGGCCCCGACCGTGGCCGAATAGAACGTGACCGTGCCCAGGTTCTCGCCCGCGTTGATGCCCGAGACGACCAGGTCCGGGCGGGCGGGGAGGAGCCTCTCGAGGGCCAGCCGGACGCAGGTCGCCGGCGTGGCCTCGATGGCGTACCACGTCTGGCCGCGCCGCTCGCCGCCGCGCACGGCGATGGCCCTGTCCGATGTGACGCCATGGCTCGTCCCGGAGCGGTTCGCCGCCGGCGCCGCCACGGTCACCTCGCCGAGCGGGCGCAGGGCCTCGGCCAGGGCCAGGATCCCCGGCGCCTCGATCCCGTCGTCGTTGGTGACGAGGATGCGGAGGGCCATCCCGGCCGGCGCGGGGGCGGTCCCGCCGCACGCCGAAACGACGACGAGGGCCAGGACGATGATCTCAAGGCGCAGCCACCGCTCTCTCATCGGTCACTCCTCACGCCGCCGCGCGCGTTGCACACTCAGTGTGCAATTTATCAAAAGTCCGCGTCTGACAAGTCTTTAGAATATCCCGTCCCGTGTTTTTCCACAGGGTTATTCACAAAGACTGTGGAAATTCTTTGTTCACTTTTTGTTCTTCACATACCGATCGAACCACTCGAACATCTCGGCCAGGACGTCGAGGACCGATTCGCGCGCCGAATAGCCGTGGGCCTCGTAGGGCAGATAGACGAAGCGCGCCGTCGCGCCGAACCCCTTCAAGGCGGCGAACAGCCGCTCCGACTGGATGGGGAACGTCCCGGAATTGTTGTCGGCCATGCCGTGGATGAGCAGGAGGGGCTCCTTGATCTTGTCCGCGTTCATGAACGGCGACATCTTGATGTAGGTCTCCGGCGCCTCCCAGAGGGTCCGCCGCTCGCTCTGGAAGCCGAACGGGGTCAGGGTCCGGTTGTAGGCGCCGCTCCGGGCGATGCCGGCGGCGAACAGGTCGCAGTGGGCGAGGAGGTTGGCCGTCATGAAGGCGCCGTAGCTGTGGCCGCCGACCCCAACCCGCTTCGGGTCGCCGACGCCCATCTCGTCGAGCTTGCGGATGGCCGCCTCGGCGTTGGAGACGATCTGCTGGACGAAGGTGTCGTTGACGGTCTCGGGGCTGCCGACGACCGGCATCTCGGCGTTGTCGAGGACGGCGTAGCCCTGGGTGACGAACAGCAGCTGCGACGTGCCGCGGAAGAACGTGAAGCGGTTGACCGAGCCGCGGACCTGCCCGGCCGTGGCCGCCGAGTCGTATTCCATGGGGTAGGCCCAGACGACGACGGGCAGGCGCGTTCCCGTCTTGTATCCCGGCGGCAGATAGAGCGTGCCGCTGAGCTCGAGCCCGTCGGCCCGTTTGTAGGTGACGCGCTCTTTCCTGATCCCGGTCAGCTGGGGCGCCGGGTCCTTGAAGCCGGTCAGGGCCGTCCGCTTCTTCGTCTTGAGGTCGTAGAGATAGTAATTGGGCGGATCGGTCTTCGTCTCGTAGCTGGTGATGAGCTTGGCCCGCGAAGGCCCGCCGAAATCGACGAAGGTCTCATAGGCGGGGTCCTGGCATTGCCAGAGCCGCTCGACCTTCATCGTCTTGAGGTTCATCCGGTCGAGGAAGGGATGGTCGCCCTGGGGCGAAGACCCCTGCCCGGAGAGATAGATCCAGTCCTTGTCCTGGAGGATGACCCGCTCGCCGGTCTTGAGGTTGGTGGTCACGGGCCGGCCGGGATTATGGTAGCCGTCCCGCGTGTTCAGGTCCCATATCTTGACCGGCTCGGCGGCGGGATTGGCCAAGTCGATGAGGAAGGTCGTCTGCCACGTCCGCTTCCATTCGTACTGGGAGGCCAGGGCCTTGCCGGGCGTCGCGAAGTACTGGAGCCCGGCGGCGCGCTCCTTGAGCTTGAGGAACTCTTTGGGCTCGGCCGTGAAGGGGGCCTCGAGCGACACGTAATGATCGCGGAAGGGGACCGTCTTCTTCGGGTCGCCTTCGTCGAGGGCCTCGGCCCAGACGAGCGTCGCCGGCTTGTGGGTCATCCAGGCGATGTTCCGCGGCCCCTTGGGCACGCCGTTGATGGGGACGCCTTCCTCCGGGGGCAGGTCCGCCAGGACCTTGACCACGGCGCCGTCCATGTCCCAGATCTCCATCGAATGCGAGAACCCGTCGGCCGGAAGCGAATAGGAATACGGCCGCTTGACCCGGCCGATGAGGATGTATTGCAGCGACGGGGAGACGGCGGTCGTGTCGAAGATGCCGGGACCGCCGATCTTGCGGATCTCGCCCGTGGCGATATCGACGAGGGCCGTCTGGGAGGTCGCGTAGTAGTCGAAGAGGACCTCGTCGAAGGCGTTCTTGAGAAGGTCCTGGTAGGTGGCGGTCTTGGCTTCCCGGCCGCCCGAGACCTGGATCTCCGGGCCGATCGGAACGCGCGGCGCGGCCGGGGCCGGGCCTCGACCCTCCGGAACGAGCGAGAGGACGATGCGCCGGCTGTCCGGAGCCCAGTCGAAGCCGCCGAGAACGGCGTTGACGACGGCCAGCGTCAGGGGCTTGGCCTGGGCCGTCGCGACGTCGACCATCCAGAGCTCGACGCCGCCGCTGACGTAGCGGAGGAAGGCGATCGTCCGCCCGTCCGGAGACCAAGAAGGGAAGGTGAACTTGGCGCCGTCAGGCAAAGCGACCTTGCGTACGGCGCCGGTCTTCATGTCCTTGAGCGAGAGGCCGGTCGAGAAGCTCAGGACCTGCCGGCTGTTGAAGCCGGGCGTGATGCGCATCCCGGCGATCCGCAGGATGGGCTCGGAAAGGTAGGCGATCGTGGGCATCGACTCCCGCTCGATGAGGGCCATCGTGTCGTCGGTCGGGCTCATGGACACCATGGGCGTCGGCGGCGCGTCGACGATATCGATGACCTCCTTGGGCGGGAGCTTGTAGGGCTCCTGGGCCAGGACGAAAGGAACAAGCGTGGCGAATACCAAACAAAGGACGGCAAGGCGGGAAACGGGTTTCTTCAAGGGGCACCCTCCTGACGATCGGCGATCATGTTCGCGGAAGGACATTCTAAACCAAATTTCGTTTTTTCGGTACCGTTCCATTATAATGCCCGTGCCGCGATGAGCATCCATCTGTCCGTGGTCATCCCGACCTACAACAAGGCGACCCGGATCGCCGCGAGCCTCGACGCCGTCGCCGCCTACCTCGCCGCGAAGCCCTTCGGCACCGAGATCGTCGTCGTCGACGACGGCAGCGCCGACGGGACCGCGGACGCCGCCCGGGCCGCGCTCGCCCGCCGCGGGCCCTTCCAGGTCATCCGGAGGGACCATAACCTGGGCAAGGGCGCTTCGGTCAGGGAAGGCGTGCTGGCCGCGGCGGGGGAGATCATCCTGTTCTGCGACGACGACCTGTCGACGCCGATCGACGAGCTCGACAAGGCCCTGGCCGCGCTCGAGGCCGGGGCCGACGTCGTCATCGGATCGCGGGCCCATCCGGACGCCGAGATCCGCGTCCGCCAGCGCCGGCCCCGCGAGTGGATGGGCAAGGCTTTCAACCTCCTCGTCCGCCTCTTCGTCCTCAGGGGCTACCGCGACACGCAGTGCGGCTTCAAGGCTTTCCGCCGGGAGGCCGCGCACGACATCTTCTCCCGCCTCGAAACGGCCGGGTTCGGGTTCGACGTCGAGGTCCTCGTCCTCTGCCGCGATCTCGGCTATCTCGTCGTCGAGATCCCCGTCGTCTGGTGCGACGCCCGGCCGAGCCGGCTGAGGATGTTCAAAGGCTCGTGGGGGATGCTGCGGGACCTGCGGCGCATCCGCCGTCAGGCCCGCCTCGATGCCCGTCTGAGGGCCGGATCGCGCTGACCCGGGTGTCGCCGGCTCAACGCTTCTTGGGCTTGGCCCGGTAGATGTTCCCGATCATGGCCGTCGCCTCGAAGATGATCCGGTCCGCGGCGACGCCGATCTTGCCGTTGCCTTTGGGAAAATTCAGCCAGAGCCGGCTCTCCGTCGACGCAAAGACCAGCCGCCCGTCCCCGACGGGGGCCTTGGTCCGGGGATCGAGCTCCCTCGCGAAGATCGCGCAGCGGCCGTCCTTTTCGGACAGATAGTAAAGCCAGCGGCCGTTGGGGGACCAAGCGGGCGGACCGAGATAATGATCGGCTTCGGCGATGGTGATCGTGTCCTGCGATCCAGCCGGCCTTGTCGTCGCCGGGGAGATCCGGATGGCCGCCCGCCCGTCCGGCTCGCCGGCGAGCCAGGCGATCCAATTCCCGTCAGGAGAGAGGCAGGCGTCCTCGATGATGTCCTGCGGGGACGATAGAACGACCGTTCTCTCTCCGGTCTTGAGGTCCATTTTCTCGAGCTCGGCGGGCTTGGTCCGGACCAGGACGGCGCCGTTCCCGGGAAAGAACCCGAGAACGAAACAACCTTCGCAGAGAACCCGGGCGGCCGCCGACCCCGGCGCCACGACGAATGTCTTCGCTCGGCCGTCGACGACATCGCGGTAGGCCAGGAGGGAGCCGTCTGGGCTCAGCCGCGGGAACTGGCTAACGGCCGTTCCCTGGACCGGGATCTTCGTTTCCTGGCCGCTCCTCAGGTCCTTGACCCTGACCTCGTATCGCGCCGCCTGGGCCCCTCCGAACGCGGAGAACGCGGCCGCGGCGCCGTCGAGGGATATGGCCGGGTCGAAATTCTGCATGAGGTCCTGGGTGAGCTTCTGGGGCGCGGCTGAGAGTCGGACCTCGTCGGGCCGGGCCGCGATGCTCCAGGCGTTCATCGCGACGGTCATCTCGGTGAAGAATATCCCCCCGTTCCGCATGACGCTCGGGAAGACCTTCATGCCCGGCCCCGTGGTGATCGTCCTTGCGGGCCCGGTGATCGTCCGGTCCTTCGGATCGATCCCGGCCGAGAAAAGGTTGACGCCTTCGATCGTCGTCCCCGAGACGAAATACACTCTGTCGCCGACCCATCCGACGGGGAACTGGACGATCGTCCTGAGATCCAGGTTCTCGATGGCGTGGGTCCGGACCGGCTCTCCTTGGTCGATCGGCACGACCCACCAATCGACCGATCTCGGATCGTCGGCCCGCCGGCCCCGGAACAAGACCTCTTTGCCGTCGGGCGACCAGACGAGCGCGGCTCCGTGCACGATAAAGCCAAAGAGGAAGTCGCCGAGGATCCGCCGGGGCTCGCCTCCCTTCGGCGAGACCACGTACGTTTTATACTGGCCGAGCTCAAGAGAGGCCGGGATCACAACGAAAGCGATCCAGCGTCCGTCGGGAGAGAACCGGGGATTGAAGCCCCTGTCCGCGATCCTCCGCGGCTCCCCGCCCACGGCCAGGGCGTCGATGATATAGATCCCGCCGCCGTCGCGCTCGGAGCGGAAGGCGATCTGGGACCCGTCGGGAGAGAACGAAGGGAACCAATCGTCGGCCGGATGGTTCGTCAGGCGGAGGGGCTTGCCGCCCGACACCTGCTGGACCCAGATATCGAGGTTGCCGTCGCCTTCACGGTCGGAGGCATAAGCCATGAGGCTGCCGTCGGGGGATATGGCCGACGAGGCGGTCATCCCGGAGTCGAACGTCAGAGGGGTGATCTCGTATTCGACGGGCGCTTCCGGTTTGAGGATGAACAGTTTCAGGACGGCGGCCGCGGCGACGAGCACGAGCACGAAGGCCGCGGCCGCGAACACGGCCGTTCTTCTCCCTCTCCGGCCGGCCGTGATCGCCGGGGCCGAGAGCTTTCCGGATTCCGAATCCTCCTTGAGGTCCTGGAGGGCGACCTTGAGATCGGACATCGTCTGCCACCGCCTCTGGGGGTCCTTGCGGAGACAGCGGGCGAGGACGCGCTCGAGCTCGGCCGGCAGGGATCCGTTCACGGCCGTCGCGGGTTTCGGCTCTTCGTTGAGGACCGCGGCCAGGGTCTTGATCCGGCTTTCGCGGGCGAAGGCCCTTCGGCCCGTGAGCATTTCGTAGAGGACCGTCCCGAAAGAGAAGATGTCGGACCGGGCGTCGACCTTCTTCCCTTCGGCCTGTTCCGGCGACATGTAGGCCGCGGTGCCGAGGATATAGCCCTCCTCCGTTCGGGGTCTCTCCTCATGGCCCAGGGTCATCGTCCGGCCGGCTTCGGCGCCGGAGGCGTCCTCCGTCAGCTTGGCCAGGCCGAAATCGAGGATCTTGACCAAGCCTTCGTTCGTGACCATGAGGTTCGTCGGCTTGAGGTCGCGGTGGACGATGCCGGCGGCGTGGGCCTTGGCCAGCCCGTCGGCGATCTGGACCGAAAAGCCGAGCGCCTCGGCGACTTTCAAGCCCCGGCGGCCGATGAGCAGGTCCAGCGATTGGCCCTCGACGAGCTCCATGACGATGAAGTCCAGGCCATGGTCGGAGGCGACGTCGTGGATGACGACGATGTTGGGATGGCGAAGCGCGGAGGCGGCCTTGGCCTCCTGGATGAAGCGTTGCTTCCGTTCGAGGTCGGACACTTTGTCCGGAGGCAGGACCTTGATGGCGACGGGCCGGTCGAGGTGGGTGTCGAGGGCCTTATAGACCGCCCCCATGCCGCCCTCGCCGATCTTCTCGGTGACGCGGTAGTGCAGGAGCGTCTGGCCGACCAGCTCGGGATGACCCATTGTTCCCCGTCCTTGTCGCTACCCTTATAAGTCCGCCGGCGCCGAAAAGTCAATCCGGACGGGTCCAGGCGGTCCGCCCGTCCGGGCCGGGTTCGCCGTCCTTGACACGCTACTGACCTTATCTTGACAAAACCTTGACAACTCGCCCCCGCCGCGGGCGCATAACTGTCGGCGAGGGGACGGCTATGAAGAAGAACCGCAAGGACCCGGTGTTCGATCTCGAACGGGCCTACGCCGATTGCCATCAGATCACCCTCCGGCTGGCCGCGGCCGAAGCCCCCGGCCGGGCCCTCGATTTGGGCGCGGGGCAGGGGGCGCTCTCCGAGGCCCTGAAGCTCCGGGGTTTCGAGGTGACGGCGGCGGACATCAATACGGCCCAGTTCCGGGCGTCGGGCGTCACGTGCGCCAAGCTCGACCTCAACCGGCCCCTGCCGTTCCCGGACGAGGGGTTCGACCTTGTGCTGGCGGTGGAGATCCTCGAGCACCTCGAGTCGCCGCGGGCCTTTCTCCGCGAGATCTTCCGCGTCCTCCGGCCCGGCGGCCTGGCCGTCGTATCGACACCGAACATCACCTCGCTCCCGAGCCGCGTCCTGTTTCTGGCCACAGGGTGCTTCGACCTCTTCGTGCCCACGAAGCGGCGCCTCGAGGATCCGCTCGACGCCGAGGCCGACGGGCACATCTCGCCGCTCCCCGGCTGGCTCCTGCGCTACCACCTGAGGGAGGGGGGCTTCGAGATCGAAAAGACCCGCTACACGATGGCCTACGTCCCGCTCGTGCCGCGCGCCGCCCTCCGCTTCCTCCGCGGCCGGCTCTCTGGCCGCGTCGGCCTCTATGCCGCCAGGCGCCCGAGACCCTCATAAAGGCCCCGGCGGCGATGAGATTTCATCGCCGGATTCACCCCTAGGGGGGATTGCCCCTCTTGGGGACCCCTTTCAAAATGGCAGAGAACCGAACCCCCGGGGTTTCGGACGGGAGTGCCGCCCATGGCCACTGAAAGACGCAAGCACCGCCGGTTCCAGCAATGGAACAAGGCCATCATCAAGTCTGCGTCCGGCGGGCAGGGCATCCTGCCGCAGTGCCCCGTCGACGCCTACGCTTGGGACCTGTCCCTCGGGGGGGCGAGGATCCAATGCGACGAAAGCTTCCCGGTGGGCGCCGTCCTCCGGATCCACCTCGAGCTCGTCCGCTCCAGGGAGTTCATCGGCATCGACGGCGAGGTCCGCTGGACGCGCTGGAACGAGGAGCAGAAGGTCCACGAGTGCGGCGTCGAGTTCCGGGAATGCGTCGAGGCCACGCTCCAGGCCATCATGAGAAATCTCTATCACGAGACCGACAGGACGGATAAGGAAGGCCAGCCCGGCGTCCAATTGGACAAGGTCACTCCGTAAGCGGCCCAGCTTCCCGAGCATCAAGGACCCCCAATGCAACCTCGCAAAGACCGCCGGTTCAAGCAGTGGAACAAGACCCGGATCTCCCTCATGAAAGATCCGCGGAATTCCCATAAGCACCCTGCGACCGACGCGTTCACGCACGACATCTCCCTCGGCGGGGCCCGGATCCACTCCCGGGCACCCTTCGAGCCGGGAACCCTCGTCCGCCTCCAGATCGATCTGATGCGGACCGGAGAAACGCTCCGCGTGGAGGGCCTGGTCAAGTGGCTCCGACAAAGCAAAACCGATGATATATTCGAAGTGGGCGTCGAATTCCAACACACCAGCATGATCACGGTGCTCGCCCTGATGAAGGCCCTCCACGACGGCCGTCGCCCCGACCCGGCACAGAAAGACGAGACGGCCGGGCTCAACCGGTCCGGACCGTTCTGATCCGGCCCGTGATCGCCACCGTGATCCTGTAAATCCCCTGGGCGTTCGAGATGGTGATCGAAGCCATGTCGGAGACCGTCCCCTGCGGATGGAACACCGGGGCGTTATTGGCCCTGACGGCGACCCCGGGCAGGAAGACCGTTCGCGAGGCCCGCCACGATCCCGCCTCCTCGTCATAGCGCTCGAAGGCGAACCCCGAGGCCGCGAAGCGGACGCGGACGGACGAGCCCGACAGGATGGCCTTGAACCGGGCTTGGTTGAGCCCCGCGGTCACTTCCCAGGTCCCCGAGCGCAGGCGGAATTTCGGGACGAGCCTGTTGACCACCGCTCCTCCGCCGAGCGCGAAGAGGCCGGCCAGGGCCAGCGCCAGGACGACCTCGACCAATGTAAAGCCCGCGCCGCGCGCCTCCATTCAGTACTCTTTCCACGTCAGGACCCGCAGAGAATAGAACGCGAGCTGGGGGCCGGACGTCAGCGGGGCGTTCCGCGGGAATTCGCCGGACTCGGCCCGGTCGTCGCGATAGAGGGCGAGCCGATTGCCGTTGCCGTCGTAATCGTCGGCGTGGAGCGCGCCGAGGAGCTCGACGGATTTCCCCGATCCCTCGATCCCGAAGCCGCCCGAGGCGGCTGTCAGCGAGGCCTGGAGCTTCAGGTCGCCGGGCGCCCCCGCGGCGACCGCGATCCCGCCTCCGGTCGTCTCTCCCGACACGACGTCCTGCCCCGCCGCGAAGATGACGAGCTGGGCCTTGGAATCCTTGGAGTAGGGGATGCCGTCCTGCCAGCGGACGCCCTCGAGGATGAGGTGGGACGAGATCGTCACCCTGTCCGCCGAGACGATCGTCAGGTCGACGCCGTTGAGGACCGCCGGGGTGTCGCCATCGAAAGACATCTCCACGCGGTCGTCCCCAGTGACAACCCCGCCGCCGAGCGAGGCGACCTCGCCGTTGACGAAAAGGATCGGCAGGGGGACAAGATCGTAGGCGCAAGACCCTTCCGGCGTCAGAAATTCCGTCCGGCTCCGGGCCGGGCTCCACTCGAGACGCCATTCCGCGCCGCCCGCGCGGAAGACGGCGATCTGGACGTCGTCGCGGATGGCCAGGATCAACTCCTCGAGGTCGCCCTGGACGAACACACCTCCGAGCCCGAGATCGTTTCGGACGAGATAAACGCCGTCAGGGACCGGTTCCGTCGAGGCCTCGAGCCCGAGGGCCTCGCGGAGCCGGGCGGGGGCGAGGTCTCCGGGCCTGAACACCCCTATCTTCATGGCCTTGGCGGCAAGCTCTCCGGCGTCGGCGGGCAGGACGCCGTCAGGGGCGGCCGTGAGCCCGGCGCCGACGAGCTGGCCGGGCTTGGCCGGGAAGCTGATCCCGTTCTCGCCGGAAAAGGCCGCTTTCTCGCCGTCCGTCATCTCTCTCCTTATATATAGGGGGATGGCCGGCAAAGGCAGGCGGCCGGCCAGGAGGCCGAGAGAACCCTCGAGGACCGAGAGCCGGCGCGGCCGGACCTGGAGAAGGCCTCCCGAGGCCTCGATCCTGAGGACCGCCGAGACGCGGAGATAGCCGCCCATGTCCGTGAGAGCGTCGAACCCGCAGTCGGCCCGGCTTGCCCAGGTCATGCCGTCGAACGACTCCTCGAGGGTCCGGGGGAAGACGGATCCCAGGGCCTCATCGAGGAGAGCGGGGAATCCGGTCCGGGGATCGGTCCGCATCGCCTCGACCCGCTCGGCCGGGACGGCGGCGAGAAGGCCTTCGGCTTCGATCCAGGCGCTGAGATCATGCAGGCCCCTCTTGAGCCCGTTCTCCGAAGCACAATCGAGGAGGGCCGAGAATCTGCGGAAGCCGTTGATCTTCACGTGCACCCCCGACGCCTGGAGCATGGCCAGGCAAAGCCCGGTGAAGACGACGAAGAGGAGGAGGACGGTGATGGTAACGGAGCCCCGTTGAAAAATTCCTGGGACACCATCCCTTTTCTGGAGAAAAGGGTCATGTCCCGAATTCTTCTCATGTCCCGAATTTTTCCGCGAGGGCCGGGTTCTTGAGAAAGACGGTCGCTTCATGAGGGTGCGCTCCTTCGATGTCCGCGACGCCCGGGTCGCCGAGTTCGAGCCGGATCCGGACGAGCGGGGCGGCCGGGTCCAAGCTCCATGTCGCCGCCGCCGTGTTCTCGAGAAGGGGTTGGGCCGAGGCCGTGTTGACCCGCCGCCTCAGCACCCGCGCGGGGAGGTCGACATAATAGACCACGAGCTCGAGAAGGGAGAGGCCGGCCGCGGCGCGAGAGTAGCTTCCCGCGAGGGGCGCGTCGATGATGACGGCGCCCGCTTCGATCCGCGTGATCGTTCTCGCCTCTCCCGTCTGTCCCTCGCGCAGGGTGACCCTCTGCCCGGCGGCGATGCCGGCGGTCGAGGCGAGAGAAAGCCGGGTGTCCCCGGCATGGGCCTCGGCCGCGAGCTCGAGCTCCTTGTCGAGTGAAGTCATCCGCAGCTCCCCGGCGGTCGCCTCGGCCGCCGTGACGAGGCCGAGCCCGATCTCGGCGGAAAGGCCCCGGCCGGCGTGGAGCAGGTCGATCCGCATCTTGTCGATGGCGGCCAGCGCGGCCTGGCCAGTCTCCTCCCGCTCCTTGAGCCGGGAGAAGGCCTTCTGCGCCCGGACGAAGAACTCGAGGCCGGCCGTGATGACAAAGAGAGACAGGGCCAGCCCGAGCAGGCATTCGAAGAGCGTGAAGCCGCGCTCCCTCATGGCCCGAACCCCAGGTCCCTGGAGATGAAGAGGACCGCCGCCGTCTCCGGACCCGGCCGCCCGGCCGGCTTCGCCCTCAGCCGGACCCTTTTCAAGCCGTCCCCGTCGTCGGCGATCTCCCATGTTTCGGCGATGAGGCAGCCGCCGGGCTCGACGCGGACGGTCTCCGCATGATCGCCCGGCGCGAGGGCCGCGTCCTCGAACGGCCGCGATTTCAAGGACTCGAACCTGTCGGCGACGGCCTGGGTGAGCGCCGCCAGGACGTCGCCCCGGCGCTTGGCCCGCAGCGCCAGCGTCAGCATCTCCGCGGCGCCGATGACGAGAAGAAGGGTCAGGGCCATGGCCACGAGGACCTCGATGAGGCTCGATCCGCTCCCTCCCGTGCCCGACGCTCGAAGGCCTGTCTTTCGCCCGCGCATGCCCCTCCTCAAGCGGCCCGCGTGCCAGCGCGCCGAAAAAAGATCTCCGGAGAAGGTCCGGGGTCCCGCCTCTCCAGGCGTCAACCACCAGGGCTAATCCCCTGAAAAATATGGGGTTTTGCGTCAACCGCCGGGGACGTTTGGGAAACCGATAAAAAATTCCTCTCGACCCTTGACAAGCCCCCGGTGAATCCCTATACTAAAGGGGCCTTCGAGGCTATCATTCTGACAACCGTCACTGGTTGAAATAATCGTCAGAGTTCGATAGAAACCGAGGTTTCTCTCTCGGGTTAGAGAGAATTTGGTTCTTTGAAACAAAAAGCGGAGCGACCAGTTGTTGATCTTTTTTGCCACATCAAACTTCGATAGGAACTCGCAAGAGTTCTTATAATTGAAGAGTTTGATCCTGGCTCAGAGCGAACGCTGGCGGCGTGCTTAACACATGCAAGTCGAACGGATCCGGGGGGCAACTCTCGGATCAGTGGCGAACGGGTGAGTAACACGTGGGTAATCTTCCCCCGAGTGAGGAATAAGCTTGCGAAAGCGGGTCTAATACCGCATGAAGCTTCGGGACTCAAGTCTACGAAGCCAAAGCCGTAAGGCGCTTGGGGATGAGCCTGCGTCCTATTAGCTAGTTGGTAGGGTAATGGCCTACCAAGGCTATGATGGGTAGCCGGCCTGAGAGGGTGATCGGCCACACTGGAACTGAGACACGGTCCAGACTCCTACGGGAGGCAGCAGTGAGGAATTTTGCGCAATGGGCGAAAGCCTGACGCAGCGACGCCGCGT
>Ga0326726_10003457_pt1 | contig 14497 bp, 18 predicted proteins | sample MHFenrmetagenome_2_FD_207603 | JGI IMG/M metagenome (GOLD analysis project Ga0326726, IMG submission 207603) | Lab enriched peat soil microbial communities from Michigan Hollow, Ithaca, NY, United States - MHF15MN | ecosystem: Environmental > Terrestrial > Soil > Wetlands > Peat | place: USA...
GTAAAGAGCGGCGAGGCGATTCCGCGAGTGTTGAAATAAGCGCGACACAGGACTGAGACTCATGGCCAACAAAGAGCAGAAGGGCGGCAAGGGGAAGGGAAAGAAGGGCGGCGGCGAAGCGCGCGGGCGTGGACCGCACGCCGGCGCGAAGCTGCCCGTTCCTCCCCCGCGACTCCGCGACTTCTATCACGCGACGGTGCGCCCGAAGCTGACGCAGCAATTCTCGTACGCGAACCCGCACCAGGTGCCGCGCCTCGAGAAGATCGTGCTCAACGTCGGCGTCGGCGAAGCGATCAAGCAACCCAAGGCGCTCGACTCGGTCGTCGACGAGCTGGCGACGATCACGGGGCAGCAGCCGGTGCGCAAGAAGGCGAAGAAGTCGATCTCGAACTTCGGGCTCCGCCAGGGGCAGGAGATCGGCGCCGCCGTCACCTTGCGTGGCGCGCGGATGTGGGAGTTCCTCGACCGCTTCATCTCGGTGGCGATCCCGCGCATCCGCGACTTTAGAGGCCTGGGGACTCGGTCGTTCGATGGTCGGGGGAATTATTCGCTCGGCCTCAAGGAGCAGATGATCTTCCCCGAGATCAACTACGACGCGATCGAGTCGATCCACGGCATGGACATCACGTTCGTGACGAGTACGAACCGCGACGACCATGCGCTGGCGCTGCTGCGCGAGCTCGGCATGCCGTTCCGGACGGATGAGAAGAAGACCCGCGGCGCCGCCTGACGCCCAACATCACTTAGTCCAGAGAGATCCAGATGGCTCGTAAGGCGATGATCGAAAAGAGCAAGCGGAAGCCGAGGTTCAAGGTTCGCGTCCACAACCGGTGCGGCCGCTGCGGCCGCTCGCGCGCGTTTCTCCGGCGGTTCGGCCTGTGTCGGATCTGTTTCCGCCAGCTGGCGCTGGAGGGGATGATTCCGGGAGTACGAAAGGCATCGTGGTAACGGTGACCTGAAGTAGTCCGTCTTCATTTTTCACCCTATTCCTCCACGTCCCAGTTCGGATACGAGAGGAGCCAAGATTCTGATATGTCAATGACCGACCCGATCGCCGATATGCTGACGCGCATCCGCAATGCGTGCGGATCGAAGCACCGCCGCGTCGACATTCCGGTGTCGAAAATGAAGACCGAGATCGCCAGAATCCTGAAAGAGAACAACTACATCCAGGATTATCAGACGCTCCAGACCGACGAGGGACGGCAGGTGTTGCGCGTGCGGCTCAAGTACGCCGCCGGCGGCCAGCCCGTCATCCGTCAGCTGCAGCGCGTGTCGACCCCCGGCCTGCGACGCTACGTCGGCGCGGGCGAGATCCCGCGTGTGCGCAACGGGCTCGGGCTGGCGATCCTCAGCACGAACAAGGGCTTGATGTCCGACCGTGAGGCGCGGCAGTCGCGCACCGGCGGCGAGCTCGTCGCCAAGGTGTGGTAGGAGAATCCTCATGTCGCGAATCGGAAGAATGCCTGTCTCGATCCCCAACGGGGTCACGGTGGCCGTCGAGGGAAACACCGTGAAGGTGAAAGGCCCCAAGGGCGAGCTCGCGCATCGCCTCCCATCCGGGATCACCGTCGAGAAGACGGACGTCGCGCTCAACGTGAAGCGCGCGTCGGACGAGACGAATTACAAGGCGCTGCACGGACTCACGCGGTCGCTCATCAACAACATGATGGACGGCGTGACGAAGGGATATCGCAAGCAGCTCGAGATCTCGGGCGTGGGCTACAAGGCGGAGCAGCGGCCGTACGGGCTGCAGCTCGCCCTCGGATTCTCACACCAGATCCAGTACAAGGCGCCCGCGGGCATCAAGCTGACGGCGCCGCAGCCGACGCAGATCGTGATCGACGGCGCCGACAAGGCGCTCGTCGGACAGGTCGCCGCCGAGTTGCGCGGACTGCGTCCGCCCGAGCCGTACAAGGGCAAGGGAATTCGCTACGCCGACGAAGTCGTTCGTCGCAAGGCCGGTAAGACGGGAGCCAAGTAATCATGCCAACGTTCGGAAAGTCGCGTGAGGAGAAGCGGCACCGCCGCCACCTCCGCGTTCGAAAGAAGGTCACCGGCACGCCGGAGCGCCCGCGCCTCGTCGTGTTCCGCTCGCTCAAGCACATCACCGCACAGCTGGTGGACGACGTCTCCCGGCGCACGCTGATGACCGTGTCGAGCGCGGACCTGGAGTCCGGCAAGAAGACCGAGAAGTCGCTCGAGGTCGGCAAGCGGGTCGCCGCCAAGGCGAAGGACGCCGGCATCAGCAAAGTCGTGTTCGATCGCGCGGGTTACAAATACCACGGCCGCGTCAAGGCCGTGGCCGACGGCGCCCGCGAGGGCGGTTTGGAGTTCTAATAATGGAAGACACTCAGAGAACATCCGGTTCAGCCGGCGCCCCTCCCCCGCAGGGTCCCCCCGGGGGGAGTGGGGGTGGCAGTGGTGGCGGCAGCGCTCGGAGCGGCGGCGGGAGCGCCCGGAGCGGCCGCGGGGGCGGCGGCGGGCGGGGCGGCGGCGGTGGTCGCGGCGGACGCGGCGGCGGCGGACGCGGTCCGGGCGGTGGCCCGGGCGGCGGGCGCGGTCGAGGCGGTCCGGGCGGCGGCCCCGGCGGCGGCGACCGCGGCGGAGAGCGCGGGGCTCGAGGCGGGGGCGGCGGGCGCGAAGGCGGCCGTCACGACGAGCGCTCGCGCGGCGAGGGGAGCGATCTCGTCGAGAACGTGATCGCCATCAACCGCGTCGCCAAGGTCGTGAAAGGTGGCCGGCGCTTCTCGTTCAACGCGCTCGTCGCCGTCGGCGACGGGCAGGGGAAGGTCGGCTTCGCGTCCGGCAAGGCAAACGAGGTCTCGGAGGCCGTCCGCAAGGCGGTCGACGCGGCCCGCCGCAAGATGGTGGTCGTCCCGCTCACGGGCAGCACGATCCCCCACGAGGTCGTTGGATCACATGGGGCGGGTCGGGTATTAATGAAGCCGGCGGCGCCGGGCGCCGGCGTGATCGCCGGCGGCGCGGTGCGCGCAATCATGGAATGCGCCGGGATCGCGGACATCCTCACAAAGAGCCTGGGCTCGACCAACCCGCACAACATGGTTCGCGCGGCGATGCATGGATTGCAGCAGCTCACGACCGTCGAGCAGATCGCGCGCGAGCGCGGGGTCGAGACGTCGGCGCTGCAGTACCGGTCGCGCGCCAAGTCCCGTGAAGCTCGGCATGCCGCACCGGCGGAGACCACGGCCTGATGCCGCGAACATTCGTGTGGCACCCGCGACGCGGGCCGGCGAAGACGGAAAAGCAGAATCTTCCCGAATCGGGTAACGTTCGTATCAAGCAAATCCGGAGCGGCATCGGGCATTCGTGGCGCATGCGCGCGACGCTCGAGGCCATCGGGCTCAAGCATCACCAGGACGTCGTCGAGAAGGCGATCACCCCTGGATTGCGTGGGCAGCTCAAGCAGGTTCGTCACCTCGTCGAAGTCAGCGTGATCGACGGACAGACCAAGTCCAAGCCGAAGCCCCCGCCCAAAGCGAAGGCGAAGGCGGAGGCCAAGTAGATGCCGAGAAAAGCGAAGGCCGAGGCCAAGACAGTCGAGAAGATCGGCCTCTACAACCTGACGCCCGCTCCCGGCGCGACGCGCGATCGCAAGCGCCTCGGCCGGGGTCCCGGCTCGGGCACGGGCAAGACGTCGGGCAAGGGCACGAAGGGTATCAAGGCGCGCGCGGGCCATCACGGTCCGGGCGGCGGGAAGCCACATTTCGAGGGCGGCCAGATGCCGATCACCCGGCGCCTCCCGAAGCGCGGCTTCACGAATCCATTCCGCGTGGAGTCGCAGATCGTGCGGCTGAACGACCTCGAGTCGTTGAGCGGCGAGATCACGCGTGATTCGCTCGCCGAGGCGGGCCTGATCCGCGCGGCGAAGGGACCGGTGAAGGTGCTGGCGAACGGCGCGATCACGAAGGCAATCGCGGTGCGCGGGCTCAAGGTGAGCGCGGGCGCGCGCGAGAAAATCGTCGCGGCCGGCGGCCGCGTCGAGGAGTAACCGAGGGAACTTCCATGGCTCAGTCGAACGCTGCGGCGAACGCGGTCCAGAACCTGTTTCGCACGCCGGAGCTGAAAGACAAGATCCTCTTCACGCTGCTCTGCCTGCTGGTGTATCGCATCGGCGCGCACGTGACGGCGCCGGGCATCAACCCGCAGGCGATCTCGGACTTCATCGATTCGCAGAAGAACGGCGGCGGGCTGCTCGGGTTGTACAACCTGTTCACCGGCGGCCAGCTCGCGCGCGCGACGGTGTTCGCGCTCGGGATCATGCCGTACATCTCGGCCAGCATCTTCCAGCAGATCGCGCAGGCCGTGGTGCCGCAGGTCGACAAGATGTCGAAGGACGAAGAGGGCCGTAAGCGACTCAATCAGTGGTCGCGTTACGCCACCGTCGGCCTTGCCGCCGTGCAGGCCTGGGGCTTCTCGATCTTCGCCGAGGGGATCACGGGCGCCGTGACGGCTCCGGGATTCCGTTTCCGCATCCTGATGACGTTCTTCCTCACGGTCGGCGCGGTGTTCGTGATGTGGCTCGGCGAGCAGATCACCGAGCGGGGCATCGGCAACGGCGCGAGCTTGATGATCTTCTTCTCGATCGTCGAGCGCATCTGGCCGAGCATCTTCTCGGCATTCGGATACGTCAGCACGGGCGTCATCGGCGCGTTCTCGCTCGTCGTCCTGATCATCATCATGGTCGCGGTCGTGGCGGCGGTGGTCTCGGTGACGATGGCCGCGCGCAAGGTGCTGATCCAGATACCGCAGCGCACGATGGCCAAGGGTCGCATGCGCGAAGCGAGCCGCAGCTTCATTCCGCTGCGCGTCAACGCGTCGGGCGTCATGCCGATCGTGTTCGCCCAGTCGGTGATCGTCGTGCCGGGCGCGGTTGCGCAGTTCATGGGCAGCCCCCGGCTTCGCGATTTCGCCGACTACTTCGCGCCGGGCACGACAATGTACTACATCTTTTCGGCGATCCTCATCCTGTTCTTCACGTACTTCTACACGTCGATCATCTTCAACCCGATCGACGTCGCCGAGAATCTGAAGAAGCAGGGCGGATTCGTGCCGGGCGTGAAGCCGGGCGCGAAGACGGCCGAGTACATCGACGACGTGGTGTCCAAGATCACGTTGCCCGGCGCGCTCTTCCTGACGGCGGTGGCGCTGCTGCCGATCTGGATCTCGACGGCGATGAACGTGCCGTTCAACTTCGGTGGGACGTCGCTGCTGATCGTCGTCGGCGTGGCGCTGGACACGATCACGCAGATGAACCAGCACCTGCTGCTGCGGAAGTACGATGGGTTCATGAAGAAGGGGCGGATCAAGTTCCGGGGGCGTCAGGGGGCGCCTGGCGGGTACTAGTCCGTCGTGGTGACGTTCGGGGCCCGGCTGTAATGGTCGGGCCTCTCTTTTTTTTTGTCGGCGTGTCGGGCCCTGCTTCACCGGTGGCGGCCCGGAACTGCTTCACCGGTGGCGGCCGGAACTGCTTTACCGCAGAGACGCAGAGGACGCAGAGACGCAGAGGAAGGTCAGAGTCCGTTCACCAACCGCCTGATGCCGTCGCGCATGCGAGGGACGTGAAAATTGAGGAGCAGGCCTAGCCGGCGACCGCTTAGTCGGAGGTATGTGAGAAGCTGAGCTTCATGGATTGGTAGGAGCGACGCGACTGTCTTGACTTCGACAATGACGGATTCTTCGACGATGAGATCGACTCGGTAGCCGACGGGCATCTCTATGGTCTTGTACACGATCGGCAGCGCGACCTGGTTTCGGACCGTCAATCCTCGTTCTCTGAGTTCATATGCGAGGCATGTCTGGTAAGCGCTCTCCAAGAGCCCCGGGCCCAACGACGAGTGAACCTGGATGGCCCCATCCACGATTGCGCCGCTCACCTCGTTCAACTCTCTCAAGGTTCTTTTTCCTCTGCGTCTCTGCGTCCTCTGCGTCTCTGCGTTAAAGCAGTTCAAGCAAGCCACCCCGATAGAGTGGCACGCCAACGCAAAACGCCCGGCATCACCTGATTCCCGGATGAACCAATTTCTCCCTACATTTCGCCGATCATGATCATTGTCCTCTTCGGAAAGCCAGGCGCCGGAAAGGGAACGCAGGCGCCGCTGCTCGCGGCGAAGCTCGGCGTGCCGATGCTGGCGACGGGCGACGTACTGCGCGGCGCCGTAAGCGCCAACACGAAGCTCGGACTCGAGGCGAAGTCGTTCATGGATCGCGGCGATCTCGTGCCGGATTCCGTCATTCTTGGCATCGTCGGCGAGGAGCTCAAGCACCCGGAGTACACGGGCGGCGTGATTCTCGACGGCGTCGTGCGCACGGTGCCGCAGGCCGAAGGACTCGGCGGGATGCTGAAGACGCTCGGGCGTAGCGTCGACGCCGTCCTCGTCTTCGACATCGACAGCGACGAGATCGTGAAACGCCTCAGCACGCGCACGGTGTGCGAGAAATGTCAAACGCCGTACACGGGACGCGAGCCGGGCACGCCGTGCGACAAGAAGGACGGCGGAAAGCTCGTCCGCCGAAAGGACGACGAGCCCGAAGCGATCCGCACGCGGCTACGTGTCTACAAGGAGCAGACCGCGCCTGTGCTCGACTGGTACAATAAGAACGGCGGCAAAGTCATCGTCATCAATGCCGTAGGATCGGTTGACGAGATCACGGCGCGCGCCTTGAAGGCGCTGAACGCGTGATCCAGCTCAAGTCGGCGCGCGAGCTCGACCTGATGGCGCAGGGCGGGAAGATTCTCGCCGCGACCATCGAGACGCTGCGCGGCGCCGTCCGTCCGGGCATCTCGACGGGCGAGCTGGATACGATCGCCGAGAAGTTCATTCGCAGCCACGAGGGCGCGGTGCCGGCCTTCAAGGGGCTCTACGGATTTCCCGGCAGCATCTGCGCGTCGGTGAACGACGAGATCGTGCACGGCATTCCGTCGCCGAAGCGCGTCCTCAAGGAGGGCGACATCGTCTCGCTCGACGTCGGCGTCGGCTACAAGGGCTATTTCACCGACAGCGCGACCACGGTTCCGGTGGGAATGATTTCAGCGGAGGCGCAGCGGCTGCTCGACGTGACGCAGCGCGCGCTCGCCGCGGGCATCGATGCCGCCGTGCTCGGCAATCACGTCGGCGACATCGGCGCCGCGGTGCAGGGCGTTGTCGAGCAGTCGGGCTTCACCATCGTGCGCGACCTCGTGGGACACGGGATCGGCGTGGAGTTCCATGAAGAGCCACAGGTGCCCAACTACGGCAAGCCGAAGCGTCGCGAGCGGCTGTCGGTGGGGCTGACGCTGGCGATCGAGCCGATGGTGAACGTCGGCGGACCCGCGACCAAGACGCTCGCCGACCGGTGGACGATCGTGACGCTCGACGGATCGCTCTCGGCGCACTTCGAGCACACGGTCGCCATTACAGAAAACGGGCCGAGGATACTGACTGCCTCGGCTCTCGGCTGACGGCCGATCAGCCACCGCTGACGGCTACGGATCTCGGCTGACGGCGCGGCTATCAGCTCGGTTTACGCTCGGGTTCGGAGCCGTCGCGGGTCCAGAGCATGATCACGCCGCAGCCTGTCCGCGCCGAACCTCGCGCGAATGGCAGCCAGATCGGAGTGGTCGCGTCGCCGGCATAGATCTCGATCCCCATGAGCTCCTTGGGCGACGGGAGCTTCAGCACGTCGGTTTCGCCGGCGCCCAGCGGCATGCCGTCGATGTAGATCTGCATCGGGCAGTTGTACGCGAAATTCCGCCGGCTGTTCGCGTGAATCGCCGGACCGACCGGTTTCAGCCAGATCGTCTTCGATTGGCGCAGCAAATCGATCACTCCGGCGACGTGCCGATCCTCGATCTGCTGCTGCGTGAAGAATTCGCCCACGCCGGTGCTCCGCCGCGCCTCGAATTCTCGCAAGCGGGCGGTGCTGGCGCGCTCGGTGACGACGACGGGTGTCAATTCAGCGGCGGCCGGCTGGAGGAGAAACGCCAATCGCAAGGTGTCGCCGGCTCGCACTTCGGCGACATTCACGCTCGGTTGAAACGCCACGCGTCGGACGGTGACGATATACGACCCGGGCCGCAGGCTCGTGACGAGGAAGCGGCCGCTCGCATCCGTTTTGACCTGAATCGGGGCGCCGACGAATTCGATGTCCGCATCAGCGATCGGTGCGAGGGCGGTGTCGGTGACCGCACCGAGGATCGCGCCGCGATCTCGGCCGGCTGACGGCGCTGGTGAGCTAGCGGCGGGTGACGCCTGCGCGTGAGCAGCGCCGGCCCAAGCGACGGAAAGGGCGAGCGCTGCGAGCGCGGTCCGGCTCACGACAGCACCAGGCTCATGGCACACGATACTTTCGCTCCAGGGCGTCGAGCAGTGCCACGGCCTTCGGCGAAAAGGGCGGCGGATTGCCGCGTTTCGCCTCGGCGGCTGCATACGTTCGCAGGAACGCGAAGAAGTTGTGCACGCCCGGATATAAGGAGTCGACGCCGAACGTCTCGTAGATCTCGCGTGCAACGTACGAGCCATTGTAGTGGCCGGATGACGGCAGCAAATCGTTCACTCGACGTCCAACCGCGGGAAGCTTCGTCGAGTCGTCGGCCGCGACGACGAGCGCGGAGTCGATCGAATGGATGACAGCCGGCGTCCGCGCGTACGCTTCGTTGTAGCGCTTCGCGTAGGCGCTCATCACCGAGCTCTTGGGATACGAGAGCGGATAGGTCTTGTCGATCAGGTCCGCGATCCCCTCGTTCCGCATGTTGCGGAGCGCGAAGTAGAGCGCCGCGGATGAATCGCCGTTTGGAGCACGAAGGGTGCTCAACGTGCTGAGGAACGAATGATGGAACTCGTGCGCGAGCAGGCCCTCGAGGCCGCCTTCCTCGTACACGTGGTCGAGATCGACCACGACGCCCCGCGGCCCGAGTGAGTACGCGTCATCCCGAAAGAGCCCAAACGCGACGACCGGCGGCATTTTCCCCTCGGTCGCGTGGGGCGGAAGGAATCGTGCGGCGATCGCCACCGCCTTCTCGACCGGAAGGGCTTGCGCGATTGAGTCGCGATACATGGCGAGTGCGCCGCGGTGCACCAGCGTCGCTCGGAAGTGCCGCAGCCGATTCGCCTGGTCGTTGTCGATCTTCGTGAGGCTGTCGAACTCCGCGCTTCGCGACGGCCGGAGAGCAATCTCCATGTCGGATCGCGTGGTCGGCACTTGCTGCAACGAGAGTCGATACCCGACCGACGACGCCATCCGGAGCCAGTCGCTCTCGGAAGGCTCTACGTCGTTTGTCAGCTGATCGGCGATCCGCCAGAACTCGTCCACGCCTGAGAGGTCGAGCCCCGTCGTCGGCAATGCCGGCAGCGCAACCTCGGAGCGAATTCGAGCGACCTCCTCCGCCCGCGCCCGGGCCGGTGCGGCTTGGCCGCACTGCGGGTCGAAGGTCTTGAACTCGCTTGCGGCGCCTTCGAGCAAGCCCATCCGCTCCATGGACTCAAGAATGTCGATCCGGAGGGAGCACTTTTCGTCGTCGGCGGCAGCGGGCATCCGCATTCGCGCGACCATTAGCGCGTCGTGCCAAAGGCCGGCCCGATTCAGCTTCGCGGCGCTGTCGGCCGACGGCACGGCGCCAGACGCTGAGCCCTGTGTGACGGGCATCTGCCCGCCGGCCGCGTCAGCCAAGATGAAGACGGCCAGCGCGATCTGGGAGAGCGAGCGAAACACGGGCGGCTCCGTGGCTTGCAGTGCTGGGACAGATACCGTGTTGACGGTAATGGTTTAAAAGGTCCGCGCGAAAGGACCATCGGTCGCGGGACCGGCTCGGAGGCCAATTCGCGCAGCAATCGACCCTTCCGGCCCGTACTCCCAGAGGCCAATCTATCTCTCGGTCTGAAGGCGTTTTGACCCTCGGTCCGGCCGCCTCCACCCGGGCGTCCGCCACACACCCACATGTTCTCGAGGTCCTAAGACGATGCGGATTCTCCGCTCCTGGCGCATCGCGCTCGCGCCGATCGCCTTCGCCGCCGTCACCGCCGGCGCGCAGGGTCACGTCACGACGCCGAAGGAATTCTTCGGCCACAACATCGGCGACGACTACTGGCTGCCCAACTACGACCAGTTCATGGCGTACTGGCACAAGATCGACCAGGAATCCGACCGCATGCAGTCGGTCGAGATCGGAAAGTCGTCGGAGGGGCGCCCACAGCTCGCGGCGGTCATCACGGCGCCCGAGAACTTCAAGCTGCTCAAGAAATACCAAGACATCTCCATGCGCCTGGCGAAGGGTGAGGGACTCACCGATGCGCAGGCACACGCGTTGGCGAAGGAAGGCAAAGCGGTCGTCTGGTTCGACGGCGGGCTCCACGCCACCGAGGTCCTCGGCGCGAACCAGCTCATCGAGACGACCTATCAGTTGCTGACCCGGAACGACGACGAAACAAGGCGCATCCTGCACGACGACATCATCCTCGCCGTGCACGCGAATCCGGACGGCATGCAGCTCGTCGCCGACTGGTACATGAAGGACAAAGACACGCTCGCGCGCGCGATGAACATCCCGCGGCTCTACAACAAGTACGCGGGCCACGACGACAACCGGGACTCGTTCATGTCCAACCTGAGCGAGACGAAGAACATCAACCATTTCATGTTCTGGGAGTGGCACCCGGTCATCATGTACAACCATCACCAGACCGGCCCCGCGGGCACGGTGATGTTCTCCCCGCCCTTCCGCGATCCGTTCAACTACAACCTCGATCCGATGATCGTGATGGGGCTCGACATGGTGGGCGCGGCGATCCACCAGCGTCTGCTCGAGGAGAACAAGCCGGGCTTCACGATGCGCTCGGGCTCGAGCTACTCCACGTGGTGGAACGGCGGCCTACGTACGATCGGCTACTTCCAGGGGATCATCGGCATCCTCACGGAATCGATCGGCAACCCGACGCCTGAGCGGATTCCGTTCATCCCGGACCAGCAGCTGCCGCGCGGCGACCTTCCGGCGCCGATCGCGCCGCAGGTCTGGCATTTTCGCCAGTCGATCGACTACTCGGTCTCGGCCAACTACGCGATCTTCGATCTGGCGTCGCGCTATCGTGAGACGCTCCTTTACAACAAGTACCTGATGGCCAAGCATGCGATCGACGCCGGGAGCCACGACAACTGGACCATTTCCGGCAAGCGCATCGCCGAAGCCGAGGCAGCGCTCAACCCGGCGAGCGGTGCGACGCAGGCCGGCGCGCCGGCCGGCGGCGGTGGGCGCGGCGGTCGGGGGGGAGGCGGTCGCGGCGGCGCCGGAGCGGCTGCCCCGCCGGGCGATCAGCCGGGCGGAGCGATCGGGAACCCGGTCGCGCCGTTCGGGCGCGGCAATGCCAACGTCGAAGCGCAGATGCACGCGTTCAACGACGTGCTCCACGCGAAAGACAAGCGCGATCCGCGCGGCTACATCATTCCGTCGGATCAACCGGATTTCCTCACGGCGATCAAGTTCGTGAACACGCTACGGCACGTCGGGGTCTATGTCGATCAGGCGGCCGCGCCGTTCGCCGTCGCGGGCAAGAACTATCCGGCCGGCTCGTTCCTGATCAAGGCAGCGCAGGCCGCGCGCGGACAGGTCCTCGACATGATGGAGCCGCAGGACCACCCGAACGACTTCGCGTATCCGGGCGGCCCACCGCGGCGCCCCTACGACAACGCCGGTTGGACGCTCGCCTATGAGATGGGTGTGAAGTTCGACCGCGTGCTCGACGGCTTCGACGTACCGAACACGAAGCAAATTCGGGGCACCGAGCTCGCGAAGCCGCTCGCCGCGACGATCGCCAACGCGTCCGGCGCCGCGGGCTTCCTGATGTCGCACGCCGAAAATGACGCGGTGACGGTGATGAATCGCGTCTTCAAGGCGAATGGCGAAGTGGATTGGGTGCGCTCGCCGCTGCAGATCGCCGACAAGACATATCCGACGGGCACGTTCTTCATCCCGGCAGCCAGCCTTCCCGTGGTCCAGAAGGCGGCGGCCGATCTTGGTGTGGCCTTCACGGGTGTCGCGTCGCGTCCGCAGGACATGATCAAGCTGTCGTCGAAGCGCATCGCGCTCTACGACCAGTACGGCGGCTCGATGCCATCCGGTTGGACGCGCTACGAGTTCGAGCAATTCGAGATTCCTTATCAGGTCGTGTATCCGCAGGACCTCGACGCCGGGAATCTCAAGAGCAAGTTCGACGTGTTGATCCTCCCGTCGGGCGCACAGGTCCGCGGCGCAGGCGGCGCAACGTTCGGCGCCGGCCGTGGCGGCGGCGGTGGCGGCGGCGGCCGCGGCGGCGGCACCATCCCGGCCGAGTACCAGAAGATGACCGGGCAGATGACGCCCGAGACGACGCTGCCGCAGCTCAAGCAGTTCCTCAACGACGGCGGTGTCATCGTCGCCGTTGGGACGGCGACGTCGCTCGCCTACGCGCTCAACTTGCCGGTCGAGAATCACCTCGTCGTGCGCGGACCTGGGCAGCCCGACCGCGCCCTCGCGGGGGAGGAGTACTACGTGCCGGGCTCGATCCTCGACGTCGCCGTCGACAACACCGATCCAGTTGCGGCGGGCTTCGACAAACACGTCGACGTGTTCTTCGACAATAGCCCAGTCTTCCGCCTCCAACCGGACGCGGCGCTGAAGGGCACGAAAGCGGTGGCGTGGTTCGACAGCGCGTCGCCGTTGCGCAGCGGCTGGGCTTGGGGCCAGAACTACCTCGAGGGCGGCGCGGCCGTCGTCGAGTCGAGCGTCGGAAAGGGGAAGGTCTATCTCTTCGGTCCGGAGATCACTTTCCGCGGCCAGCCGCACGGGACATTCAAGTTCCTGTTCAACGGGATTTACGCGCCGACGAGCATGGCGCAGCCAATCGTTCCGTAACGAGACGACGGGCCCGCGCAAGCGGGCCCGTTCCTGCACCGTCGACGCTGGCTGGCACGAGGCCGCGGTTCGGCGGTGCCCCTTCAAAGTCGGCGCCCCCCCGGCCCCCCCTTGTCCGGTTGCCCTCCGAGCCTTAATATTCTTTACAAGCGAGACATGCGCAGTTTGCATGGACAAGTTCCGAATTCATTTGGGGCCTGCCGAATTGCGAGCAGGCCCTTTTTGCGTTCAGCCGCTTTGGTCCCGCAGTCGCGGGAAGCCCATCGTGAGGGCATGATCACGAAGCACGTTGTGTCGGTTCGTACGGCATCCCCGCACTCCGAACACAGCAAAGAAAACGAGGAGTAGGACACATGCGTACAACTGGCACGGTCAAGTGGTTCAACGATGCGAAGGGCTTCGGCTTTATCACGCCGGAAGGCGGGGCGAAGGACTGCTTCGTTCATCACTCGGCCATTCAGGGCGGCGGCTTCAAGACGCTCGCCGAAGGTGAGCGCGTCGAGTTCGACGTCGTACAGGGACAGAAGGGTCCGGCGGCCGAGAACGTGACGAAGTTGGGTCGTTGACCCGAGTCGCCGGCTCTCATCCGGGAGCAGACTGGCGCCGTGCAGTCGAGCCATACACAGGCCCGAATGCACGGCGCGCGTCGTTTCAGCTCGTCACGACGCTCGTCCCACTGGCCCTGACGATGTGGGCGACCCACGCCGCGTTGGCGGTGTCGCCCCTGCTCGCGTTGGTGTTCGTTCTGCCGACCGCGGGCCTGCTCGTTCGAACCTTCATATTGATGCACGATTGCGCGCACGGATCTTTCTTCGCGTCGCGCAGACTCAACGATACGGTCGGATTCCTGACCGGCGTGCTGACGCTGACGCCGTTCACGCAGTGGCGTCGCGATCACGCGCTCCATCACGCGTCGTCAGGAGACCTCGACCGCCGCGGACATGGTGACGTACCGACGCTCACCGTGCGAGAGTATCTGGCGAAGTCTCGTCGCGGCCAGCTCGGCTACCGAATAGTTCGCCACCCCGCGCTGCTGCTCATCGGCGGCCCGTTCTACTTGGCGCTCAGCAATCGAATGAGCGGGAAAGGCACATCGACCGGCCCCCGACAGGCCGCGAGCGTGTGGCTCGCCAACGCCACCATCGGCGTGTTGTTGACTCTCGCGTTCCTCGCCGTCGGTTGGCAGACCGTGGTGCTCGCGTACCTGCTGCCGTTCTACATCGCGGCGATGGCGGGTGTGTGGCTCTTCTACGTCCAGCACCAGTTCGAGGACGCGTACTGGTCGCGGCACGAAGACTGGGATTATGTCGAGGCCGCGCTCCGAGGCAGCTCGCACCTGCGCCTGTCGCCCGTGCTGCGCTGGTTCACCGGAAGCATCGGCCTACACCATGTGCATCACGTGGCGCCGAAGATTCCCAACTATCGCCTCCAGCCGTGCCACGACGCGAACGAGATGTTTCACGAGTCGCCCGTGGTCACGCTTCGCTCCGGCACCGCCGGGCTGCGACTCGCGCTGTGGGACGAAGACCGTCGGCGTTTGGTTGGATTCCACGACGTCGTCCTCGACGGAGCGAGGTAGCTCATGCCGGAGATCATTCTCGAGGAGACCGACCG
>Ga0326726_10003459_pt1 | contig 14492 bp, 14 predicted proteins | sample MHFenrmetagenome_2_FD_207603 | JGI IMG/M metagenome (GOLD analysis project Ga0326726, IMG submission 207603) | Lab enriched peat soil microbial communities from Michigan Hollow, Ithaca, NY, United States - MHF15MN | ecosystem: Environmental > Terrestrial > Soil > Wetlands > Peat | place: USA...
GCCCCAGATTGCACCGCTCGCCGATGACCGCGCCGCCCATGACGTGGGAGAAGTGCCAGATCTTCGTCCCGTGGCCAATGCTGGCGCCGTCGTCGACGAAGCTCGACGGGTGGACGAAATAGTCGGCCATGCTAGACGCCGACGACCTTGATCTCCAGCTCGAGCTCGACCCCGGTCTTCTTGGCGACCGTCTTGCGGACGTGGTCGATGAGCTTCAGGACGTCGCCCGACGTCGCGTTCCCCGTGTTGATGAAGTAGTTGCAGTGCTGGGTCGACACCTGGGCGCCACCCATCCGGAACCCTTTGAGCCCCACTTCGTCGATCAGCATCCCCGCGGTCTTGTTCCCGCCGGGGTTCTTGAACGTGGATCCGGCGCACGGTTGATCGAACGGCGTACCCGCCTTGCGCCAGCGGAACAGCTTGGCCTGCAACTCCTTGAGCTTCGCCGGCGATTCCTCGCCCAGGCCGAGCTTCGCCTCGAGCACGATGACCTCGCCCAGGTTGGACCCCCGGTACTTGTAGGAGATCTGCTTGCGCGGGATGGTGCGCGTCTTCCCCTTGCCGTCCATCACCGTCACTTCGGTCGTCACTTCGGCGAACTCAGCGCCGTGACACCCCGCGTTCATGTAGATGCCCCCACCTACGGTCCCGGGGATGCCGATGAAGCGCTCCACGCCCGAGAACCCGGCCTCGGCCGTGCGGCGCGCCAGGATCGGGGTCGGCATGCCGGCTCCCACGATCGCCGTCGCACCCTTCATCTCGAACCTGTCGAGCCCCTTCCCCATCCGGATCACGAGCCCCGGAAAGCCGCCATCGCGCACGAGGAGGTTGGAACCCAGCCCGATCACCAGCCACGGCAGGCCGCGCTCCCGCGCCATGTCGAGACCCTTGACCACGTCCTCGACGTCGCCCGGCTGCAGCAGGAAGCGAGCCGGCCCGCCGAGGCGCCAGGTGGTGTGGCGGGCGAGCGGCTCGTTTTCGAGCAGCCGCCCGTGGAATTTGAGCTTGGGGACTGGCGGCGTCGCCGCCTTGCCCCCGGCCGCCGCCTTGGCCGGTGCCTTGCCCTTGGCCGCGGGCTGGCTGGCGCTCTTCGGCGCCGGCTTGGCTACCCGGGCGCGGGGTGCGGGACGGGGAGAGGACTTGCGGCCGGGGCGCTGACGGCCGGCGGCCGGCTTCCGATGCTCGTGCTTTCGTGCCATTCCTGGAGGCTCCTCACACTTCCTCGGCGACTGCGCAGGGCGATGATCGCATCGCACGCCGCGCTGGCCGCGGACATCGTCGTCGTATATGGCACCCGATGCACGATCGCCGCGCGCCGGATGGCGTAGTCATCCTGCTGGGTGAACTTGCCCAGCGGGGTGTTGATCAACAGCTGGATCTCCCCCGAGACGAGCAGGTCGATCGCGTTCGGCCGTCCTTCGTGCACTTTCGCGACGCGCTCGGCTGGTACGCCGCGCGCCCGGAGATAGCGCTGCGTGCCCTCGGTCGCCAGGATGCGAAACCCCAGCTCGTGAAACCGGCGCACGATCGGGACCACGGTGGGTTTGTCCGAATCGTTGACGGTCACGAACACCGCCCCCTGGAGCGGCAAACTGCCGTCCGCTGCGATCTGCGCCTTGGCGAAGGCCATCCCGAAGCTGTCGGCGAACCCCATCGCCTCGCCGGTAGACCGCATCTCCGGGCCCAAAACGGTATCTACGTTGGGCAGTTTGGTGAAGGGGAAGACCGCTTCCTTCACGGCCACCCCGGGGATGGGAAGCTCGTCGGCCAGCCCCAGATCGTCCAGGGAACGCCCCACCATAACGGCAGCAGCCAGCCGCGCCAGCGGCACCCCGGTGGCCTTACTGACGAAGGGGATGGTGCGCGACGCCCGCGGGTTGACCTCCAGGACGTAGACCACGCCGTCCTTGATGGCGTACTGGACGTTGATCAGACCGACCACGCCCAGGGCCTCGGCGAACCCCTGGGTGTAGCGCCGCATTTCCTCCACCTGCCGGTCCCCGATGAGGTAGGGCGGCAGCACGCAGGCGGAGTCTCCAGAATGGACGCCGGCGTCCTCGATATGCTGCATCACACCGCCGATGACGCAGCGGTGGCCGTCGGCGATGGCGTCCACGTCCGCTTCAAAGGCATCTTCGAGGAAACGATCGATCAGCACCGGGTGCTCGGGCGCCACCCGGGCGGCTTTTTCGAAGAACTCACGCAACGATCCCGCGTCGTACACGATCTCCATCGCTCGCCCACCCAGGACGTAGGAGGGCCGGATGAGCACCGGGTACCCGATGCGATCGGCCACCTGGAGGGCCTCGGCGACCGAGCGCGCGGTGCCGTTGGGCGGCTGGGTGACCCCCAGGCGGCGGGCCAGCTGCTCGAAGCGCTCCCGGTCCTCGGCCATATCGATGGCATCGGGCGACGTCCCCAGAATCGGTACGCCGGCCGCAGCGAGGGCATTGGTGAGGCGCAAGGGAGTCTGGCCGCCGAGCTGGACGACGACGCCGCGGGGCTGCTCGAGGTGGACGATCTCGATCACGTCCTCGAAGGTGAGCGGCTCGAAGTACAGCTTGTCGGAGATGTCGAAGTCGGTGGAGACCGTCTCGGGGTTCGAGTTGATCATGATCGTCTTGAACCCGAGATCGCGGAACGCGAGACCGGCGCGCACGCAGCAGTAGTCGAACTCGACGCCCTGGCCGATGCGGTTCGGCCCGCTGCCCAGGATCACGATTCCCTGCTCGCCGAACGGCTCGGACTCGTTCTCGTCGTCGTAGGAGGAGTAGAGATAGGGCGTGGCGGATGGGAACTCGCCCGCGCAGGTGTCCACCGTCTTATATGCGGGGCGGACCCCCAACGCCCAGCGCTGTTCGCGCAGGGCATCCTCGGCCATGCCGCGCAGCGTCGCCAGCTGGCGGTCGGAGAACCCCATCCGCTTCATGCGGCGCAGCTCGGCCGCGCCGACCTGCGCCAGATCGGCGAACCAGCGCTCGGCGTCGAGCAGCTCCGCCAGCTGGAACAGGAACCACGGATCGATGCCCGACGCCTGGGTGATCGCGTCCACCGAGAGCCCGGCGCGCAACGCCCGCTTGACCTGGAAGATCCGCTCGGGCGTCGGTGTGCGCAGCGCCACGCGCAGGTCCTCGGGCGCATCGCTCGTCAGCCGGTCGTCTGCCAGCGTCTGGCCCTCGACCCATCCGGGCCGCCCCGTCTCGAGCGCCCGCAGCCCCTTCTGAAAGGCTTCCTTGAACGTGCGGCCGATCGCCATCGCCTCGCCCACCGATTTCATCTGGGTGGTGAGCCGGAAATCGGCGGTCGGGAACTTCTCGAACGCGAAGCGCGGCACCTTCACCACGACGTAGTCGAGCACCGGCTCGAAGGATGCCGGCGTGGTCTTGGTGATGTCGTTGGGGAGCTCGTCGAGCGTGTACCCCACGGCGAGCTTCGTGCCGATGCGGGCGATCGGGAATCCGGTGGCCTTCGAGGCGAGCGCGGAGGAGCGCGACACCCGCGGATTCATCTCGATGACGAGCATCTCGCCGTCGGCCGGATTGACGGCGAACTGGATGTTGCAGCCGCCCGCGGCGACGCCGATCTCCCGGATGATGGCGATCGCGGCGTCGCGCATCCGCTGGTATTCGCGGTCGGTGAGCGTCATCGCGGGCGCGACCGTGATCGAATCACCCGTGTGCACGCCCATCGGATCGAGGTTCTCGATCGAGCAGACGATGACGACGTTGTCGCGCCCGTCGCGCATCACCTCGAGCTCGAATTCCTTCCAGCCGAGGACGGAGCGCTCGATCAGCGTCGAATGCACCGGCGACAGCTCCAGCGCCATCTCCACCAGCTCCTCGAACTCCGCCCGGTTGTACGCCACCCCGCCCCCGGTGCCTCCCAGGGTGAACGACGGCCGGATGATCGCGGGGTACCCGGTCGCGGCCACCGCCTCGAGGGCGTCCGGCAGCGACCCCACGGTGCGGCCGCGCGGCGCGTCGAGCCCGATGCGCCGCAGCGCCGCCGCGAACTCGGCCCGATCCTCCGCCATCGCGATGGCCCGCGCCGAGGCCCCGATCAGCTCGACGCCGAATTCCGCCAGCGTCCCGTCCTTCGACAGCGCCATTGCGACGTTCAATGCCGTCTGACCACCCATCGTGGGCAACAGCGCATCGGGGCGCTCGCGCTCGATCACCAGGCGCACCCACTCCGGCGTCACCGGCTCGATGTAGGTACGGTCGGCGATCTCGGGGTCCGTCATGATCGTGGCCGGGTTCGAGTTCACCAGGATGACCTCGTACCCTTCTTCCTTGAGCGCCTTCACTGCCTGGGTGCCCGAGTAATCGAACTCGGCGCCCTGACCGATCACGATCGGACCGGACCCGAGCAGCAGGATGCGCCGCAGGTCAGTCCGTTTGGGCATCGAGCACGTCCTGCAGGGTCTCATCCAGGGTGCGGCGCGGCGCCCACCCCGTGGCGGCGCGCAGCTTGGCGCCGTCTCCGACGAGGTGCGGCACGGCGTCGGGGCGGACGTCGGCGGCATCCACTTCCAGGATCGGCTGCCACCCCGCCAGGGCGCAGAGCCGGACGACGAGGTCCTTCAGGGCCACCCCCGCTCCCGACGAGACGTTGTACACCTCGCCCGGCACCCCCGCGCTGAGGAGGCGGACGTAGGCGTCCACGACGTCGGACACGTGCAGGATATCGCGGACACCGTCCAGCAGGCCGGTGGCGATCGCCGGCGCGCGGACGCGGCGCGCGGTGACGATCCGCCGAGCGTAGCGGGGCACCAGCGCCCGCTCGCTCTGGCCGCGGCCGGTGTGGGGCGACGGCCGGACGACCACGACGCGCAGCCCCGCCCGCCGCCATTCCCCGAGGGCCGCGACTTCAGCCCCCACCTTGCTTGCCGCGTAGGCCGACACGGGCGCTACAGGATCCGTTTCGCGACGCGGTGCGTCGGTGCCGGGGCCGTAGACTTCGACGCTCGAGACGACGAGCACCACGGGGTCCGCATCCCCCACGCGCTTCGCGTCGGCCAGCACGCGGGTGAGCCGGGCGGTCCCGCCCGCGTTTTCGTTCCATGCCCGTCCCGGATCCCGTTCGGCGACGGTCACCCAACTGACCGCGGCGAGGTGAGCCACGACGTCCCAGTCGCCATCGACGGCGCGCCGGACCGATTCTTCGTCGGCGAGCTCGAGCGGCACCCAGGTGATCCGGTCCCGCAGGGCGGCGTCGAACCGCTGCATCCGGCGGTCCTCTTCGAGCCGGTACGTGCCGGTCACGCTGTGGCCGTCGGCCATCAGGCGTCGCACGAGCCACGAGCCGACGAAGCCGTCGGCCCCGGTGACGAGCACCTTCACGCGAGCCGCTCCACGTCGGCTTCGACCATCCTGCGCACGAGGTCGGTGAAGCCGACGCTCGGGCGCCACGCCAGCTGACGCCGCGCCTTGGACGGATCGGCGCGCAGCACGTCCACCTCGGCGGGCCGCACCAGGGACCGGTCCACGACGACGTGCTTCGTCCAGTCGAGGCCCACGTGCGCGAACGCAATCGTCACCAGCTCCCGCACGGTGTGCGTCTCGCCCGTCCCGATGACGTAGTCGTCCGGCGCGGGTTGCTGCAGCATGCGCCACATCGCGTCGACGTAGTCGCCGGCGTAACCCCAGTCGCGGCTCGCCTCGAGATTGCCCAGCCGCAGCTCGCGGTCCAGCCCCTTGGCGATGCGCGCCACCCCGTGGCTCACCTTGCGGGTCACGAACTCGAGTCCGCGGCGCGGGGACTCGTGATTGAACAGGATCCCGCTCACAGCGTACAGCCCGTAGGACTCCCGGTAATTCACGGTGATCCAGTGGCCGTACACTTTGGCGACGCCGTACGGCGAGCGCGGATAGAACGGGGTGGACTCGCGCTGCGGCGTCTCCATCGCCTTGCCGAACATCTCCGAGGAGCTGGCCTGGTAAAAGCGCGCTTCGGGATGGGCGAGTCGAACCGCTTCGAGCAACCGGGTCACGCCGAGGGCGGTGAACTCGCCGGTGAGGACCGGCTGCGTCCAGGAGGTCGGCACGAAGCTCTGCGCCGCGAGATTGTAGATCTCGTGCGGTTTCGCGTCGCGCACCACGGCGGTGAGGGAGTGCTGGTCGAGCAGGTCGGCCGGCACGATGTGGAGCCGGTTGAGCAGATGCCCGATGCGCTCGTAGGAATCGTGAGAGGTGCGGCGCACCATGCCGACCACCTCGTAGCCCTTGTCCAGCAGCAATTCGGCCAGATAGGAGCCGTCCTGACCCGTGATCCCCGTGATCAGGGCGCGGCGGCGGGGTTGCTCCGCTCTCTCCGTCGGCTTAGGTTTCCCGCGCTTTTCCCCCCCGCGGATGCGGCCCGGGGAGCGTGACGAAGGGCTCATTTACCGGACGATCCTATGGCTCGAGTGTGTGAAATCTGCGGCAAAGGCCCGGCGACGGGCCACAACGTGAGCCACGCCAACAATAAGACCAACCGGCGCTGGTACCCCAACCTGCAGCGCGTGCGCGCGGTGGTGGACGGCCAGACGCGGCGCGTCCGCGTGTGCACGCGGTGCATCAAATCCAACAAAGTGACCAAAGCCGCCTGAGCGATACGAAGTGCGGGATGAAGAAAACGGGGGACCCTTCGGGGTCCCCCGTTGCGTTTGGCGAGACGCCACCCGCTCACTCACTCAGCAGTTCGATCCGGGCCACGTCCGCACCGTCGCCCGACCGGTGGCCGAGTTTCACGATGCGCGTGTAGCCGCCGGGGCGGGCGGCGAAGCGCTTCCCCAGCTCGGCGAAGAGCCGGTGGGTGACTTCGCGATCCTTGATCCGGCGCTCGACCAGGCGGCGCGCATGCAGGTCGCCGCGCCGGGCCAGCGTGATGAGCCGCTCGGCGTAGGGTCGCAGCTCCTTGGCTTTCGCTTCGGTCGTTTCGATGCGGTCATGCCGGAACAGGCTGGCCGCAAGGTTCGCGAGCAGCGCCTTGCGGTGGCTCGCGGTGCGCGACAGCTGCCGGTGCTTGGCGCGATGCCGCACTACTCCTCCCCGCCGTCGGTGGCGCGCGCCATCGGGATCATACCGGGATCGGTCACCCGCACGGCGCCTTCGACCTCTTCGTAGCGCATGCCGAAGTTGAGCCCCTCGCGCCGCAGCAGATCCGCGATCTCGCCGAGGGCCTTCTCGCCGACGTTCTTCACCTTCAGGAGATCACCCTCGCTGTACTGCACCAGGTCTCCGAGGGTGCGAATATTGGAGTTCTTGAGAGAATTCACCGACCGGACCGACAGGCCCAGGTCGTCGATCGAGCGCGCCAGCGACACCGCGAGCCCGTCGCCCGTGCCGCCGCTGCCGCCCGGCACCTCCGCCGCCACCATCGGGACCTTCCCGAAGTCGACGAAGAACCGGAAGTGTTCCTGCGCCAGCGCGGCCGCGTAGGCCACGGCGTCCTCGGGCGAGATCGTGCCGTTGGTCTCCACCGAGAGCGTGAGGCGGTCGTAGTCGGTGCGCTGGCCGACGCGAGTTTCCGCGACGGTGAAGTTCGCGCGGCGCACCGGATTGTAGATCGAATCGATGCGCACCACGTCCACCGGCAGCGTCCGGTCGACGGGGTGTTGCTCGGCTTCGACGTACCCACGGCCCTTGTTCACGTACAGCTCGCCCGCGACCTCGCGGTCGTCCTGCAACGTGAACAACAGCTGGTCGGGATTGACCACGCTCACGGCCGCGTGCGCCTCGATGTCCCGAGCGTACACCGGTCCCGCCTTGTCGTGGCGGATATGGAGCACCGCCTCATCGACGTCGGCATCGAGCACCAGCGTCAGCTGCTTCAGCCGCTGGATGATCTGATGCACGTCTTCCACGACGCCGGGAATGGTCTGATGCTCGTGCACGACCCCATCCAAGCGGAACGCCCAGACGGCCGCGCCCCGGAGCGAGGAGAGGAGCATACGGCGGAGCGAGTTGCCGAGCGTGTAGCCGTAGCCGCGCTCCAGCGGCTGCAGGCGGAACTCGGCGGCGTTCGGGTTGTCCTCCCGCTTGGTCATTTCGACCAGGTGCGGCCGGACGAGGCCCGACAAATCGAGAGTCGTCATCACTTGGAATAAAGCTCGACGATTAGCTGTTCTTGCGCGGCGATCGGAATCGTCTCGCGCGTGGGCCGTTCGGTCATCCGTCCGATGGCCTTGTCTCCATCCACTTGAATCCAGCTTACCGGCTGCATGCGCGTGAATTGCTCACGAGCGATCTTCACCGGCACCATCTCCTGGCTCGCCTCGACGACCTTGATCTCGTCGCCGGGACGGATCCGGTAGGACGGGATATCGACCGTCCGGCCGTTGACCTGGATGTGCCGGTGCCGTACGAGCTGCCGCGCCTGGCGCCGGGAAATGGCGAAGCCCATCCGGTACACCATGTTGTCCAACCGGGTCTCGAGCGCGATGAGCAGCGCCTCGCCCGTCACGCCGGGCTCCTTCAGCACGCGCTCGAACACGTTCCGAAACTGCCGCTCGGAGAGCCCGTAGATGCGCTTCACTTTCTGCTTTTCCCGCAGCTGCTTGGAATACTCGGACGCCTTGCGGCGCCGGCCGGTGGACTGGCCGTGCTGACCCGGGGCGTAGGCGCGACGCTCGACGGCGCACTTCTCCGTGAGGCAGCGCGTGCCCTTCAGAAAGAGCTTGGTGCCTTCCCGACGGCACAGCTTGCAGGCCGGACCTGTGTAGCGCGCCATGACTCAGACCCGCCGTTTCTTGGGCGGGCGGCACCCATTGTGCGGGATCGGCGTCACGTCGCGGATCGAGCGGATCTGCAGTCCCGCCGTGGCGAGCGCCTGGATTGCAGACTCACGTCCCGACCCGGGGCCCTGCACGCGCACGTGCACCCGCTTCACGCCGAGGTTCACCGCTTCCCGGGCTGCCTGTTCGGCGGCCACGGTTGCGGCGAAGGGCGTGGATTTCTTGGATCCCTTGAACCCCGCCTTACCCGACGAGCCCCAGGTGATCGCGTTGCCCTGCATGTCGGTGATCGTGATGAGCGTATTGTTGAACGTCGCGGTGATGTGCGCGATGCCCTCCGCTTCCACGACCTTCTTGGCGCGCTTCGCGCCCGCTGCTTTCGCTTGTGCCATGCCCGCCGGTTATTTTTTCAGGGACGGTTTCTTCTTGCCTGCAATCGCCCGCCGCGGCCCCCTCTTGGTCCGTGCGTTCGTATGCGTGCGTTGCCCGCGCACCGGCAACCCTTTGCGGTGTCGTCCCCCGCGATAAGTGCCGATGTCCATCAGCCGCTTGATGTTCATTGCGGTCTCGGTGCGCAACGCGCCCTCGACCTTGTAGTCCCGCTCGATCACCTGCCGCAGCCGGGCGACCTCCGCGTCGCGCAGGTCACGCACGCGCGTGTCGGAACTCACTCCGGTCTCCACCAGAATCTTCCTGGCGTTGCTGCGACCGATTCCAAAGATGTACGGCAGCGCGAATTCGATCTTCTTGTCGCGCGGCAAGTCCACTCCGGCGATACGTGCCATGCCTCAGCCCTGCCGCTGTTTGTGCTTGGGACTGCGCTTGCAGATGACGCGCAGCACGCCACGGCGCCGCACCACCTTGCAGTGCTCGCAGATCGGTCGAACGCTGGTGCGCACCTTCAAGGCATCCGCTCCGGCATAAAGGTCCAGTTGAGCCTTGAACTATAGACGGGGGCGTAAGTGCTCGCAAGGGGCGGGATTACAGGGCTTCAGGGGGCGACCCGCAGCTCCACGACGACCCACTGATCAGCCCGCCAGGACAGTCCCAGGAACACCGTCTCCCGCTGCTCCTCGCTGGTGCCCGCAACGCTGAACCGCCGGACCATCTCCACGTAGCCTCGCCCTTCCGCCACCTCCCGCGCCACCGAGATCTCGATGCTGCGCTCGACCGAGGTCCGGAAGAACCGCGCGAGCAGCTCCCCCGCCTGGTCTCGGCCGATAGCTGACGAGGGGTCGGCACCGGGGATCTGCAGGATCACCCCGGGACTGCCCCGCAACAGCGCCGCCGGATCGTGTGCCAACCAGGCCTCGCGGGTCCGCTGGGCGGCCGCGTCGAGCCCGCCCTGGGCCGCCAGCGGCCCAGCGACAAATACGACCATCCACCACCAGGTCCGTCTCACATCGCCTCCAGGAACTCCTGGTACACCGCCCCGGGGTCTCGGGCGCGGGTGATGGGCCGTCCGACGACGATATGTGTCGCGCCCCAGCGGACCGCTTCCTGCGGCGTCACCGTCCGGGCCTGGTCGTCGGCCGGGTCGGTCGGGGCCCGGACCCCGGGGACGACGATCCAGGGCTCCGACCCCAGCGCCGTCCGCAACATGGCCAGCTCGCGCCCCGACGCCACGACCCCCCGGAACCCTGCCCCGAGGGCGAGCCGGGCGAGACGGGTCGCTTCGACCCCGAGATCGGGAACGCCACGCCCGAGGATCTGCTCTGCCTCCGCCGGCGTGTGCGAGGTAAGGAGCGTTACTCCGACCAGCGAAAGATCCGGGCCGGCCGCCTGAGCGGCTGCGGCGAGCACCGCCGGGCCGCCGAGGCAATGCACCGTGGCCATGGCCACGCCCTGCGATCGCGCCGCCGACACTGACTCGGCCACTGTACTCGGAATGTCGTGCCACTTGAGATCGAGGAACACCCGCACACCGCGCGCGGCGAACTCCTTCACCAGGATCGGCCCTTCCCGCACGAACAGCATCGAGCCCAGCTTCGCCCAGCGCAGCCCGGGCAGCCGATCCGCAAGGGCCAGCGCATCGCGCCCCGCAGTGAGATCGAAGGCGACGACCAGCTCAGCCACGAGCGAGCTCCCGTGCGATGCGTTCGGGCACCCGGGGGTCGGCCAGCGCCGCGGTGCCCACGGCCACGAGGGCGGCGCCGGCCCGAAGGTACTCTCGAGCGTCGGCGGCCGTACGGATCCCCCCGACGCCGATGACCGGTATGCCGACCCGCTCGCGTACCCGCCCCGTCGCCAGCACCCCCACCGGCAGCAACGCGGGTCCGCTCACGCCGCCGAACCCCAATCCCAGCCGTCCGCCCAGAGCGCCCGGCAGCGTGTTGACCAGGCTGACGGCGTCGGCTCCCTCCTGCTGTGCCACCAGCGCCATCGCGGCGATGTCGGGCAGTGCAGGAGACAGCTTGATCACGAGCGGCTTCTTGGTGCGGCCCCGGCACCGCCGCACCAGATCCGCCAGGCCGGCCGGTGAGGCGCCGAACTCAAGACCACCCGATGAGGTGTTGGGGCACGAGGCGTTGATCTCGAAGGCGACGATCACCGCGACACCGCTCAACCGCTCGAGCACTCGCTCGTAATCGTCCACCGTGGCCCCGGCCACGTTGACCAACACACGGGCGCGGGTGAGGCGCCGCGCCAGCCAGGGCAGCTCGTGGACGGCGATGGCCTCGAGACCGGGATTGGCGAGTCCGACGGCGTTCAGCATCCCCCCGACGAATTCGGCGACCCGGGGAGCCGGGTGGCCGCGGCGCGGCTCGGGCGTGACCGCCTTGGTCACGATCCCGCCCAGCGACTCGAGGTCGGTCACACGGTCGACTTCCTGTCCGAAGCCGGCCGTACCGGCGGCGAGCAAGACTGGGTTTTGGAATGTCGCGCCGAAGACGTCGACGGCGGTCACGGACGAACGTCCGGCCGTTCCGTGGGACGCTCGGTCGGGCGCTCGCCCGGACGCCGCGCGGGGATCGGGCGCCGCGGGCCGGGCGTCGCTGGTCCCCCAGGGACTGCGGCGACGACCGGCGGCGGGTCCAGCTCCGGTCCGCGCGGACCGGTCCTCGGCGCGGCGATGCGGACCTCGGTCGGCGCCCAGGCTGCGAGCACGAGCGACCGCGCGACCCCCAGCGCGACCGCGAGTGAGTCTTCCGTGGCCTGGAAGGCCGGGCTCATCGCCCCATGGAAGGCGAGCGTGTAGGGCGATTCGGCATAGCGTGACCGCAGCACGGCATCCACGGAGTCGACCGTTTCCGGCTGGATCTGCACGGCCGCGATCAGCGCCTTGGGAGCAAACAGCGAAGTGGGATGACGGGCGGCGAATCGGCGGAAGAGTGCCGCAGCGAGCGCCGGCGCTTCGAGCGAGTCGCGCGCCCACTCGGCGGCGTGGAACCCCACCACCTCCGACGTGTCGTCGTGCTCCGCGTCTTGGATCCGCCGCGCCACCTCGCGTGCTTCGCCCAGCGAGGTCCCGCCGATCGACCTGGTCAGCACCGCCAGGCGGGCCGCCACGGAGTCCAAGCCTTCCGGGGTCCGGATCTCCGCCACATCAATCAGGAGGGCGTGGAGTCGTGCTACGCCCGCTTCAGCGGAATCCGGCACGAGCTTGGTGACGGCCGCATACCGGGCCGTCGCCCGCTCGAAGCGGCGCTCCCGGCGCAGCCGGTCACCGTCGGCGATGAGCAGCCGCGCGCGCGCGCCGGCGCGGAGTCGACCCCGCGCGAGCAGGTGATCCAGCGCATCGGCTGCGGTCTCCTCGCCCGCAGTGCCCGCGATCTCGGCGAGCGCATCTGTCCATCGCGCTTCGTCGATGTCGCGGCGGCCAACGCTGTCCACCATCGCGACCGCCATCCGTCCGTGCCCTCCCGCCGCGAGCGCACTGACCCGCGCGGGGGCCGCTTCAGGCAGATCGGAGCGCGCAAATCGATCGGCCGCCGTCCCCGGATCGTTGCGGAGGAGGGCGGCTCGACCAGCGAGGTACGCCGCTTGGGATCGGCGGTGGGCATCCCGGGAGGCGAGTACCGACTCGATCAGCCGCTCGGCCCGCTCACCCGCGCCCTGGGCCAGCGCGCAGCCGCCGGCTGCGAGGGCGGCACGCTCGCGCAGGGCCTGGTCGGTGACTTCACCGAGGGCGCGATCGAGCGCCGGCGCCGCCTCGGCGCAGACACCACTCCGCGCCAACCCCTCGCCCTGCAACACCAAGGCGTCGTCCGCCCAACGGCTGGACGGATGATGCACTAGGACCGACTCCGCTTTCACGGCCGCCTGTCCCCAGCTCAGACGCGCCTCGGCGGTCATCCCGCGTGCTTCCAGCCGACGTGCGTCGCGCGCCAGGCGTTCGGCGCTCCACATGCCGTTGTAGTATGCGCACCCGCTGAGCGTCAGCACGAGCAGGCACGCGCCGCGTGCACCCGGACGCCTCACGGGGCGCCTCCCACGGCGAGTTTGCGCTCGAGATCCAGCAGGTAGCCGACGATGCCGTCGGCGATCGCGCCGGCGATCTTGCGCTTCCCGGCCGAGGACGCCAGGAACGCTCCGTCCGCCTTGTTGGTGGCGAACCCCGTTTCCACCAGGATGGCCGGCCGCCGCGCGCTGTTCAGCACGTAGAATCCCGCCTGCTGCACCCCGCGGTCTTCGCCGGGATGGATCGCGGCGACGCGCTGTTGGACCAGCTCGGCGAGACGCGCCGACTCGCGCAGGTACTCGTTCTGCTGCAAGTCTTTGACGATAGTGGCGAGGGCCCCTTCGACGACCTGCGCGTCGGCCGATTCGTAGCGGATCGCGTCGTTTTCCATCTGCGCCACTCGTCGCTGGTCTTCGGTCTTCGCCTCGGACAGGAAGTACGTCTCGATGCCGTTCGCCACCGGGCTGCGACGCCCGGTCGGCATCGAATTCACGTGAAGACTGACGAACAGATCGCAGTTATCGCGGCAGTATCCCGCCCGGTCGTGCAAGTCGATCAACGTGTCGGTGGTGCGCGTCAGCGAGGCCACGATGCCCCGGCGGGCGAGCTCCGTGCGCAGCAACTGTCCGATCGAGAGGTTGACGTCTTTCTCGGTGGTGCCTTTCGGGAAGAAGCGGCCCGGATTCCCCGGGTCGCGGCCGCCGTGACCCGGGTCGATGACGACGATGTGCCGCAACCGAAGACCGGTGATCGGATTCGGGGTTGCGTGCACGGGCGGCCCGGCGGCCGGCGTGGCTGGCACGGGCAGCGCGGCCGGCGGTGGTGGCGCGGGCGCCGGCGAATCGGACGCTGGGCGCGATGCATCGGGCACGAGCCCCTGTGAGTCCGCCGCCATCGGTGGGGAGTCGGCCACGGCGCGGGGTACCGGCGCCGCGACGACCACTCCGGTCGGAGCGGACTCCGTCAGAAGCCCGATTGTCGGATCCCACTGAAACCGGTCGCGAAACACCCGGGGCACGCAATCGGTCAGCCAGACGAGCGGCAGAAACAGCGTGTCGCGTGCCACGTAAGCCTCGTCCACCAGTTGACACAGCTGGTTGCCGATCCGGACAAACGGCGAGTTGAGCGCGAACACGAACCCGGCGCCCTCCAGGACCACGGTCGCGCGCGCACCTTCGACAACGACCGCCATCCCGAGCGGACCGGCGATCAGCGGCGCGGCAACAGCGACCCCATACTCCCGGCTCTGGGGCACGCTGGTCACACCGCGCGGCGTGGCGATCCGCACGGTTTCGGGCGCCGCCGTGCCGCCGAGAGCGAGGAGCAACGGGCCGATCATCCGCGGCGGGCCCGGTATTCGCGCGCCAGCTCCCG
>Ga0326726_10003460_pt1 | contig 14491 bp, 12 predicted proteins | sample MHFenrmetagenome_2_FD_207603 | JGI IMG/M metagenome (GOLD analysis project Ga0326726, IMG submission 207603) | Lab enriched peat soil microbial communities from Michigan Hollow, Ithaca, NY, United States - MHF15MN | ecosystem: Environmental > Terrestrial > Soil > Wetlands > Peat | place: USA...
CGGTCCCATCGCCAGCACCTTGTTGGCAGCGCGCGGAAGATTTGTGTCACGCGCCAGCATCCTGACTTCCGTGTCGTTGATCAGCAGCACGTTCACCAGCTTCAGGGTCTCCGCCAGCTCCTTCGGGGTACCCTTGATCCAGAAATTCATGGTGTCGCCGCCTGTCAGACGCACTCCGTCCATTTCCAGGCGGACCGCCGCCTGCAGCGTGGGATGGATGTTTGCCAGGAAAAGAAAAGGCGTATCCAAGTACTCCTTCGGAATGCGCGGCTGAAACTTTTCGAACACGTTCAGTTCGGTGAAATCGGTTTTAGCCTCGTTCAGGTTATCGAGATATTGCCCACCCCAGCGAAATGTCTTGCCGTTGGTACGTTCGATTCCGCGCGTGTCTACTCCATGATTCTTCAGAACCGCCTCGTGCTGGGCGGTGAAGTCGTCGCCCACGACTGCGACTAACCGGACCTCCGCAAAGTAGCTGGCGGCGAGTGCAAAGTAAGTGGCCGCGCCACCCAGAATATCTTCCACGCGCCCGGAGGGCGTGGCAATGGTGTCGAAAGCGACGGAGCCGACTACGAGAATGCTCATGAGTCTCCGGAGTCGTTGGTCGTTAGTCGTTGGGCCAAACTTCGCGAACGACTAATGACCAACGACTAACGACTTACACATACTTTCCCACAATCAATTTCAATTTCTCTTTGGTCGCCGCTGGAATCTTATCGCGCTCCGTCAAAATGGCGTGCGCCAGCGCCGAGCCGCATTTGCAGGAACGAGCCTTCGGCAGGCCGGCAACAGTTGCCTTCACAACTTTGGCGGCGTTTTCCGCGTTCTTAACCAGCACTGAAATAATCTGCTCCACCGTCACCGAATCATGGTGTGGATGCCAGCAGTCGTAGTCCGTCACCATCGCGATGGTGACATAACAGATCTCGGCTTCGCGCGCGAGCTTGGCTTCCTGCAGGTTGGTCATGCCGATCACGTCCGCGCCCCAGCTGCGGTACACGTTGGATTCGGCCTTGGTCGAAAACTGCGGACCCTCCATGCAAATGTAGGTTCCGCCATGCTTGGCATTGACACCGGCACTCTTGCAGGCATTCTCGACAACCCTTGCCGTCTCACCGCACACCGGATCGCCGAAGGCTACGTGCGCCACGATGCCCTCGCCAAAGAACGTATCCACGCGGTGGCGAGTACGATCGAAAAACTGATCCGGAATGACGAAGTCGAGCGGCCGGTGCTCTTCTTTCAGCGACCCCACCGCTGAGACTGAGACGAGGCGCTCGACCCCCAGCTGCTTGAATCCGTAAATGTTGGCGCGGAAATTCAGTTCGGTCGGCAAGAGTTTGTGTCCACGGGCGTGGCGTGCCAGGAAAGCAACCCTGCGCCCTTCGAGCGTACCCAGAACGTAGGCATCCGACGGATCGCCAAACGGCGTCTGCTGCCGGACTTCCTGCACATCGCTGAACCCCGGCATGTGGTACAGACCGCTGCCGCCGATGATGCCAATCTCTGCCTGTGGCAAGCCGTCTCCTGATTGGGTTTGGGAATGACTGCGGAACTGGTGATTATACAAGACGGGTCGGAGTGCGAGGTCAGAGGTTAGAGGTCAGATTGCAGAGGTAGAACTTCTTCGGCATCCGGCGTTTTACTTCTGCAATCCGACTTCTTACTTCTGCAATCGGGCTTCACCTGTGCAATCTGACCTCTGACCTCTGCCATCTCCTAATTCACAATCCCGCCCCAGAAGTCTGCGATCGTCCGGTTGGTCGTGTCCCCGTCCAAACCTTCGCTGATCAAGATCGTGTCTCCGCGGACCTCAATCACCACCGGCCCCTCCTCGGTCAGCCACGCGTGACGCCCGCGCAGCGTCCGCCACGAATCCACCGGCGGCGCATCGTCGCTGACTTTGCCGTCGGCTCCCAAACCCCGTGGCCGCTGATATCTCTGCGCCAACGACTTCGCATAGACCGCCGCAAACTCCGCCGCCTTCCCCGGACTCGACCAGCGCGACACGTACAGCAATCCCAGCGGCGCGGACTTATCCCCCTTGGGACGTCCGGCAAAGTAATAGCCGCCGCGCCAGTGCGGATACAGTTCCCGCGCCTCGTCCCCGCCCACATACTGCTCCACCAGCACCGCCACATCGAACTCTCCCATGGCGCCGATGTCGAACCGGTCGTAGCCTTTGAAATCCTTGTCAAAATCCAGCAGTCTCATGGGCACAAGTTTTTCGTGCGCCAAGTAAGTCTGGGGTTCCATGATCTCGCGGGTGGTGCTCGGTGGATTCTTGAAAACCCCGGCAAACGCCAGATCCTTCCCACCCGCGTTCAGCAATGCTGCCGTGAAATCCATCCCATAGCGATACGGAAACGTCAGCGTCTCTTTGAGAAACACGGGCGCGGTGCGAAAGGTAGGCGTGTCAGCAGTGCCGACCAGCATGCCCTCTTTTAAAGCGTCGGCGATCTGCGGCATATCAAGCAGCGTTTTGCCGGTGGGAGCGAGCGAATAATCGAGCAGGGTCACCATCGCCTGGCCTTCGACGACCGCCTGGCGAGCCGCCTGGATTTCGTCGGTCACAATGTCATCGGGGGTCGGATCGTCAGAGTGATTCGACTGCTCCCCCGCCCGCATCCACTTCTCGAGCCCGAACGACTGATCCTGCAGCGCGTGCGTCAGCTCGTGCGCCAGCACCGGACGCTGCGAGTCTGCATCCACCCAGTTCAGCAGATTCACGGTCTTGGTTTTGGGATCGTAGTATCCCGCCACCTGCTCCTTGAGCAGCGCCACCAGAAATGTTTGCAGATCGAAGTTGCGCGGCAGCAATCCAAATTTCTTGAGCACGATTTCCGAGCGCTCCAGCCGCTGCGCGTCCTTGTCCTCTTTCATGTTCTTCTGGATGTAGGACTGCACCTCGCTACGCTCCACCAGGCGCCGCTTGACTTCCTCTTTGATAGGGAGCTTGGTCTCCTGGCTGGCAAATCCCAGGATCTCGTCGACCGACTTGAAAAGCTCCTTCGCCTCCTGCGGGGAAATGATTTTTTCTGGTGCAGCTTGGGGAGCTTGTGTGGCGCGGGCGCCCTCGCCCGCGGGGGAGTGCGATTGCCGCTGATCCTGAACCTGCAGCCCGAGCTCATCGAGGTCTGTGCTTGGGAGAGGATTGGTCTGCTGTCGCGCAGTCTGAGCGCAGACGGTTAGCGCCAAGAGGGCGGCGAGGAAGTGAAGCGCGATGCTGCGGATTCTAATTTTCACAAATGTCATCCTGAGCGGAGCGGGGAGTGCGCGAAGCGCACTCCCCTCGGAGTCAAAGGACCCCTACGAACTTAACTTCATCCTGAACTTGTCGGGGAATTCTCCCCGTGCACTCCGAGCTTAGCAGCACGCTGCGCGGGGAGTACTCCCTGCGGCGTTTCGAACGTTGCGTACAGAGTAGGGGTCCTTCGACTCCGCCTGCCGATTCGCTCAGGATGACAGAACTTGGGAATTCGCGCTTATCCGCGGGAAACGGAATTTGCCACCCACTCCCCTGCCTCGAGTGTCCCCAGCGATCCGCCGATGTCCGCCGTGGTCTTCTTCTGGCGCACCGCTTCGAGCACCGCAGCTTCGACTTTCTCCGCCTGCGCAGTCATCCCCAGATGGGCCAGCATCATGGCTGCCGTCAGAATCGCGCCGAACGGATTGGCACTATTCTTTCCCGCAATCGGCGGCGCCGACCCATGCACCGGCTCGAACATCGAGGTCTTCCCGGGATGCAGATTCCCGCTCGCCGCCATCCCCAAGCCACCCTGCAAGCCCGCCGCCAGGTCGGTGATGATGTCGCCGAACATGTTGTTGGTGACGATCACGTCGAACCCGCGTGGATCCCGCACCATCTGCATGCAGAGCGCGTCCACGTACATGTGCTGCTTTTCAATCTGCGGATACTCAGCGCCGACTTCCTTGAACACGCGCTGCCACAGGCCGCCCGCATGCGTCATGGCATTTGACTTGTCGCACAGCAGCACGCGCCGGCGCGGCGAGCCATCCACCTTCCTGCTCGCGGCGCAATGCTCGAACGCATAACGTAGGATGCGCTCCACACCCTTCCGAGTATTGATGTCCTCCTGAATTGCGATCTCATCCGGCGTTCCCTGTTTGAAAACCCCGCCCAGATCGCCATACACGCCCTCGGTGTTTTCCCGGAGCACAACGAAATCCACGTCCTTCGGTTCGACACCCTTCAGTGGACAGAGCGCCGCATCCATCAGGCACACTGGCCGGACGTTGGCGTACAGGTCCATCTGGAAGCGCATGCCGAGCAGGATTTCCCTGGCGTGGATGTTCGAGGGTACGCGCGGATCACCAAATGCCCCGACCAGGATCGCGTCGAAGTCGCGGGCAAGCATCGCAAAGCCGTTGGGAGGGACCGTGGTCTTGTCGGCGAGATAGCGGTCGGCACCCCAGTCGAAATGGGTACAGGCCAGATCAGCGCCTACCGCCTCCACCACGCGCACCGCCTGTGGGATGACTTCCTTGCCGATGCCATCGCCCGGAATGACCGCGACTCGTTTCTTCGAGCTCACTCGGGGAAAGGTATCACAGGGCAGGTCGCAGGTCTCAGGTGTCAGGTCTCAGGAACCCCATTTGGGCGAAACTACCCGAATTTCCCTTGCGGCCTTGCCCGTCGCAGCGCCGCCGTGTCCCTGTCGCGCCTTCGCTATAATCAGAGATTGGGCAATCAGGGTCACCTCGCTGGATTTTCCTGACACCTGACACCTGAGACCTGGTTCATGACTTCACTCACCATCCCGGGGAAGCCCGAGGGCACGCCCGCTGCCGCGCACCCGGCTCAGGACTACGGCGACGTCCGCGCCGAATTCCATGCCTTGCTCTCCGGCTGCGGCGTCTACGATCTCAGTTGGCGTGCCAAGATTGCGCTGACCGGCGGCGACCGTGTGCGCTGGTTGAACGGGATGATCTCCAACAACGTCCGTGATCTTGCCTACAGCCACGGCGTTTACGCTTTTCTGTTGAATCCGCAGGGACATATCCAGGCCGACCTGTACGCTTTCAATCGCGGCGAGTCGCTGTTGGTGGATACCGAGCGCTCTCAACGTGACAAGGTCTGGCAGTTGTTCGATCACTACATCATTGCTGACGATGTTGAGATGGCCGATGTCAGCGACAAAATCACGGCCGTCGGCCTGACCGGTCCAGAGTCGCGCGCTGTGCTCGAACGCGCCGGCATCCCCGTGCCCGAACTCGCCTACCTACAGTTTGCAGATGTGTTGTGGCAGCAAGTCGCCGTCAGCGTGCTGCGCTCGGGAGAGGAAGCCAAGGAATCGTGGCAGGTCTGGATCGCTCCAGAGCACGTCAGTACGCTCTGGGATGCCCTGCTCAAAGCCGGCGCGAAGCCTGCGGGCTCGTCTGCGCTCAACTTGTTTCGCATTTCTCGGGGCATCCCGCAATTCGGACAGGACATCCGCGAGCGCGACCTGCCGCAGGAAACCGGGCAGATGCGCGCGCTGAATTTCAACAAAGGCTGCTACCTCGGTCAGGAGATCGTGGAACGCATCCGCTCGCGCGGCGCCGTGCATCGGCAGTTCACCGCATTCCTGGTCGATGGCCCGCTGCCGGTACCGGGCACGAAAATTCAGGCGGACGGGAAAGAGGCAGGCGAGATCACCAGCAGCGCGACCTTGCCGTTCCCCGGCACAGAATGCGCTACAGCGTTAGGATATTTGCGACGCGAAGCTACCGGGAAAAGCCTGCAGGCAGGATCGTCACAGCTGAAGCCCGTGCCGGTCCCGATCACATCCGCTTTGTAGGGTTGGGCTGGACGGATCAATCTATGCCAGAACACAAGAAAGAAGCCGAATTCAAAATCAGCGACCGTCGCCTGTTCACCGCCGACGGCGAACTCCGCACCGAGGCCGTTGAGGAAGCCCCTGCTCCGGCCGCTGAAAAGCCAGCGCCGGTGGCCGCCCCCGAAGTCCCCGACGCGCCTCCTCCGCCCACCGCCGGCGAGCAGCAGGCGCAGCACGACGCCTACAAGCAATCCTCGCGCGATCTCGATGCCCGCGTCGAGTTGAGCGGCCACTCGGCGAAAGAACTGGAGGTCAACTTCGAGCGCTTCATGGCCTCGCTCTACATGACCGCCATGATGCAGCTCGGCCTGATGGTGGAACAGGGCGGCACGCCCCACGTCGATCTGATCGGCGCGCGCCAGACCATCGATACGCTCGGCATGCTAGCCGAGAAGACCAACGGCAATCTCACTCCCAAAGAGCAGGCGTTCCTGCAGAACTGCCTCTACGAACTGCGCATGGCCTACGTGGAGGTCACGAACGCGCTGGCGCGTCCGCCCCAGGCGCCCGGCCCCAGTACAGGAACCAACGGCTGATGCAGGCCACGCTGACGGTATTGGGTAGCGGCACTTCGATGGGAGTTCCCACCATCGGCTGCGACTGTGCCGTCTGCTCTTCGTCGGATCCGCGCGATCGCCGCACCCGTCCGTCGGTGATGGTCAGCTATAGCGGGCATCACGTCCTGATTGACACCACTCCCGACTTCCGCGAGCAGGCCTTGCGCGAGAAGATCACGCGCGTGGATGCGGTGCTCTACACGCATACCCATGCCGACCATATTCTCGGAATTGACGACCTGCGTCCGCTGAGTTTCGCGCACAAGCCGGGCCGGCTGCCGCTCTACGCCACTCCGCACGCCGCCGATTTCCTGCGCGACATGTTCCGCTACATCTTCAAGGCCGAATACAAGTTCGGAGGCTTGCCTCAAGTAGAACTTAAACCGCTGGAAGGCCCGGTGGAGTTGTTCGGCGCACGCTTTGAACCGGTGACCGTCATCCACGGCGAAACTCCTATCCTTGGTTTCCGCTTCGGGTCGGCCGCCTACTTGACTGATCACAGCGACGTGCCCGCGGATTCCCTGGAGCGATTACGCAACCTTGACATCCTGTTTCTGGATGCGCTGCGTTACAAGCCGCATCCCACCCACTCGACGGTGGAGCAGTCCTTGAAAATCGTGGAACAGGTGAAGCCCAAGCGCGCGTTCTTCACCCACATCTGTCACGACTTGCCGCATGAAGCGACCAATGCCGCCTTGCCGCCGGACGTGCGGCTGGCGTATGACGGAATGAAGTTGGAGTTTGAGATCTAGAAAGCTCGTTTCTAGTTTCTAGTTTCTGGTTTCGTGCGCCATCGTCTAGAAACTAGCAACTAGAAACCAGCAACTGCTATGCAAGTCTTTCACAAACTCGCAGACGTTCCCGCCGGCCTTGGGCCTACGCTGGTCAGTGTCGGCAACTTCGACGGTGTCCACCGCGCCCACCGGTTTGTTCTCGGCGAAATTGTTAAACGGTCCAAAGTCCTCAATGCCAATTCAATCGTCGTAACCTTCGAGCCGCATCCCGCGCGCATCCTGCGCCCCGATTCCAACCTGAAGCTGCTGACGCCCACTCCGGAAAAACTGCGGCTGCTGGCTTCCACCGGAATCGACGCAGTTCTCCTGCTGGCGTTTGCCCGCGACTTGTCGCTGATGACGCCACACGAGTTTGCTCACGACATTTTGAAAAAGCGCCTGCACGCTTGCGAAGTGCACGAGGGCTTCAACTTCCACTTCGGACACAAAGCCTCCGGCAACATTCAGACCCTGCGCGAACTGGGCCGGGAGATGGGGTTTGAGGTGCACGATTATCCCGAGATGCGTTTGCGGGGCGAGTCCGTCTCCAGCAGCCATATCCGCAAACTGCTCCGAGAAGGCCGTGTCAGCCGTGCGCGCCATCTGCTGGCGCGCCCCTTCAGTATTCTCTCCACCGCCGGCCGCGGACGAGGCTACGGAGCAAAATACACCGTGCCCACCATCAACCTGGCGCGCTACGAAGAGCTAGTCCCGAAAGATGGCGTGTACATCACCCGCACCCGCGTCGGCGATGAGTGCTTCGATTCGGTCACGAACGTCGGCAATCGCCCAACTTTCGGGGCCGATTCCTTCGCCGTCGAAAGTCATCTGCTGAATTTCCATCCCCTCGCAGTTACCGCGGACACCGAGGTCGAAATCCACTTCCTCGATCGTCTGCGCGACGAGATCAAGTTCCCGTCGGTGGAGGCGCTGAGAACGCAAATCGGACGGGACGTCGCCAAGGCGCAGAAATACTTCCGGCGGCTGGAGTCCGGTGGTTAGTGGTCAGTGGTCAGTGGCAGTGGTTAGTCCCCACGAACTCCTTAGCCGCTAAGCACTGCTGTACAATCGCCCCGCACATGGCCATCGGCCCCATCCAACTTCTTCGTCAGGCGAATCCCGGACAGCGCCGTACCCTCCTCGCCGCCGCTCTTGGATGGATGCTCGACTCCTTCGACGCCATGCTCTACGCGCTGGTGCTGGCGCACGTCATGCGTGATCTCGGTATGACTAAGGCCACTGCCGGCCTGCTCTCCATGCTGATGCTGCTCGCGTCGGGAGTCGGTGGCGTACTGTTCGGCTTCCTCGCCGACCGCATCGGACGCAAGCACGCCTTGATGCTCAGCATCCTTACCTATTCCGTCTGCTCTTTCGCTTCCGGACTCGCCACCAGCGTGCTCATGCTGGCGGTATTTCGCTTCGTCCTCGGCCTCGGGATGGGCGGAGAATGGAATACTGGCGCCACCCTGGTCGCGGAGACCTGGCCCGACGAGCTCCGCGCCAAAGCAATCGCTATCGTGCAGAGTTCCTGGGCCATCGGCTATGCTTTCGCCGCGCTGGTCGCCGGCATTGTGTTGCGCTATGCCAATTGGCGAATGGTGTTCTTCGTCGGAATCCTTCCTGCTTTGGTGACTCTGTGGATTCAGAACAGCGTGCCCGAATCGGAAATGTGGCAGGAGCACCGCCGCCTGGCGACGGACTCATCACGGGTCGCGCAGGCACAGCACAAATACAGCCATGATTCCTTCCTCCGGATCTTTCGGACGCCGTACCTCAAGAGCACACTCACTCTCCTGTTGCTCAATTTCTTTGGCATGTTCGGATGGTGGGGCCTGTTTCAGTGGGTACCGGCTTACCTGTCGTTGCCGGTCGCGCAGGGCGGACGCGGCTTTGGCATCATGGGAACTACTTCTCTGCTCGTCATCCTCAACCTGTTCGGGATGTTTCCCGGATATGCCAGTTTTGGCTGGGTCGCGGACCGCCTGGGGCGCCGTCCTTCGTTCATCCTGTATACGTTAGGCGCGGCGCTCCTGGTACCGTTCTACGCCATGGCGCGTTCGCCCTTGGCTCTGCTTGTGCTCGGAACCGTCGTGGCGTTTTTCGGCACAGGATTCTTTTCGGGTTCGGGGATCATCGGCAGCGAAATCTTTCCTACCCGGGTGCGCGCTCGCGCCCTGGGCTTCACCTACAACGGGGCGCGCGCCATGAGTTCCATTGCCCCATTCGTGATCGGACGGATTGGTGACTTGAAGGGGTTGAACTGGGCGTTCTATCTCTGCGCGGCTGCGTTTTTTCTGGCCAGCATTATGGCAACCCAACTGCCGGAAACCAAAGGGCGCAGCCTCGACTAACTGTGTTTCACTCGATTGGCTCGATCACCAGTTCTTCTTCCCGCGCCGCCCGTTCCGGCAACTGGATCAGCACAATCGCCACCAGCACGACCACAATCCCCAATGTCTGCAAGGGCCGCAACAACTCTCCCAGGGCGATCGCGGCAATCACGATGCTGAACACCGGCTCCAGGCAACTCGCGACCACCGCGCGCGTGGGCTCCAGATGTTGCAGTCCCGCGAAGTAGCAGGAAAACGGGCCGAGCACCGAGACCAGCGAAAACATCAGCATGAATCCCCACTGCTCGCGCCCATAGTGCGCCGCCATAACCTTCCAGGGTGGATTGACGAACATCCAAAAAGCTGAGGCCGAGACCAACACCCACAGCAGGACTTTCCAACGGTCGTAGCGGGCCAGCACGCTGTGCCCGCCCACGTTATAGAACGCAAAAGAAAACGCTGCCAGGAGTGCTGCGGACACGCCGATCGGGTCCAGAGTCAAACCGCGCGAACCGACAAAGCCTACAGCCAGCGCGCATCCCAGAACCGCCAATCCCACCGCCGCGCTTCGGCGCCACGAAGGCCGTGCCCCGCTGCGCAGCACGGCATACAACAGCACCCATACCGGTGCGGTGTACTGGAGGATAATTGCAATCGCCACGTTTGTCCGTTGAATAGCAAGGTAGTAGAGGTAGTTCGAGGCAGCCACTCCTAATACCCCGAGCAGCAGGAACCGCACCAGGTCGCGCCCCGGCACGCGCAACGCCCGCCCTCTTCGCCTGATCAAGAGCACGGGTAGGAGGACCATCAGCGAAAGCGTCGTCCGGCTTTGGGAGAGGATCAGCGGATCAATCGAGCGCAACGCCCCGCCGGGAAGCAGGCGTCCAGTAAAGGCGGCGCGCCCGAGCGTGGCGGCGATCCCCCAAAATAGCGCGGCACCTGCAATGTAGAGGTATCCCCGCAGCGGATGAGGGCCCGCCTTCACGCCGCATACTCGATCGTGTAAGTGATCTTCGCGGACTTTTCCAGCATGGCGGATACGGAACAGTATTTCTCTTTTGACAGTCGCACCGCGTCTTCCATCGCTTTGTGCGACACCTGCCCGCGCACACGGTAAGTGAGCTTGATCTCTGTGTAAACGGCCGGATAATCGGAAGCTCGCTCGGCCTCCGCATGCACTTCGAGGCCGGTGAACGGCTCACGCTTTTTGCGCAGTATCCCGACCACATCGGAGGCGGTGCAGCCACACAGGGCTATAAGAACCAGCTCCATGGGGCTATTGGCGGTCTTTTCCTTCGCGGCATCAGTCACCACGGCATGGCCAGAGGTGGCAGTGCTTACGAAGCGGTCGTTGTCGGTCCAGATTGTCTTCGCTGCCATCATAGTCAGGTTTGATTGCTGATGGTTAACTGGGGATTCTTGATGTAGTGCTTACCTTCGGTTATCGGTCATCGGCTCGGGATGGATCAGCACCCGGAACAGTTCCGGCGCGTCCTGCTTGAACCGGATCTCGAGCGCGGTCTGCACATCGTGCACTCGTGCCAACGGCATGTCGTCAGGCAGCGTGCAGTGGCAGGAAACGTACAGCCGGTCGCGGATCTTCTTGAACTGAAACTCATGTACGTCAACCACTTCCGGAAATTCTTTGACAATTTGTTTGAAGCGTCGCTCCAGCTTTGGCTCCTGCACGATCTGCTCTCCGGTCTCGATCGTCGCCGGCTCGCTCTCGATATGGGTGAGAATGGTCGAGATCTCGGGGACCTCGCTGCGCATTTCGGTTTCCAGGCGCGTGACCTCATCGTGCGCCTGCTTCATGCTGAGCTGTTCGTCGAGTTCCAGATGCTGTTCTACGTGAAGCTTGCCATTCAGATCCTGCACGCTCACATCGTGCACGTTCAGATTGTTGCGGGTGGCCACGGCGCGGACGCGATCGAAAATGTTCTCCGAGTGCCGCGCGCGCGGCACCGAATGCACCATGACATCTGCGTCGGGCAAAACCTGGTGCACCCGCGCCGTCACTTCATCGGCGATCTGTTCCGAGCGCTGGAAAGTGAAGTTGCGCGATAGTCCCACCGAAACATCCGCGAAGTAACGGTTCCCTGCGCGCCGGATCCTCACGCGGTCCACTTCCAGAACCCCATTCACATTGCGAATCCTTTCCAGGATCTGGTTGCGCACTCCTGACGGGGCCGCGTCGAGCAATGCATCGATGGTCTTCCGCGCCAGGCGCCAACTCACGGAGACCACGACACCCGCCACAAACAATGCCGCAATCGGGTCGGCCTTGCTCAGCCATGCCACCTGAAAGATGCGCCCGCCCTGCACCAGTGCGAGACCGAGAATCACGACCGCACTCGACCAGATATCGGTTGAGAAATGGAGGGCGTCGGCTTCCAGCGCCTGGCTGTCATACTTCACTGCAATGCGGCGCAGGGCGCGAGAACGCCACGCATCGACGGCGATCGAGAGGAACATCACGACAAATGCTGCAACGGTCGGTTCGATCTCCACGCTATGGAAGAAAAGCCGCTTCACCGCTTCCGAGATGATCCAGATGCAGGTCACCAGCAGGAGTCCGGTCTCGATGAAGGCGGAAAAATTCTCCACCTTGCCGTGGCCGTATTGGTGTTCGGCGTCGGCGGGCTTGTCGGAGACGCGCACCGAGAAGAAGGTCACCAGGGCTGCGATCAGGTCCAACCCGGAATGAGCGGCCTCGGAAAGAATTCCCAGCGAGCCGGTCGTAATTCCAACCACGATTTTCAGGCTGGTAATCGCGAGCGCGGCCAACACCGAGTTCCCGGCGACGGCGCGCTTTTCCGCGCGCATGGACTCCGAACTGAACGCCGCCTGCGTTTCGGGCATACCGCATTATCGCTTCCGACGCGCTCAGCGCCAACCCCTTGTAACTGCTGATCGGGTGCCCGCCATGCTAGGATGAAATTTTAGTGGTCATCACTTTTCTGGAGGGTTATTTTCATGCGCAACCGGTGGCTCATGTGTCTCTTGCTCGGAGGCTTCGCTTATGGACAAGCGGCCAATCCAGCACCACCACCCAATCCCCACGCTGCAACCGCAGCGAAGGCAGCGCCAGCCGCGGACACTGGCCAGAAGCCCGCCGAAACGAAAGTGGGTCCCACCGATCCTGTGATCACCGTAAAAGGGCCCTGCAGCGATCCCGCAAAAAAGGGGGAGACTTGCGAAACGGTGGTCACGCGCGAACAATTCGAAAAGCTGGCCGACGCGCTCCAGCCCAATATGTCTCCGCCTATTAAGGTGCGGCTGGCCACGGCCTACTCCAGGCTGATCGGGATGAGCAAGGAAGCGGAAAAGCGCGGACTCGACAAGCAGCCCAAGTTCGAGGCCAACCTGGGCTTTGCGCGCATGCAGATCCTGTCCCAGCAGTTGACCGGTACTTTACAGGAAGACGCTCAGAAAGTTTCCGACGCCGACGTAGAGAAGTATTACAAGGAAAAGATCGATACCTACCAGGAAGCGAGCCTGCAGCGGCTTTTCATTCCGCGTACCAAGCAGGTCACGCCGCCCAAGGCGGCGCCGGGCGTCAAGAAAGACAAGGCAACGGAGCAGAAGGAGGCCGAAGCCCGCGAGAAGGCTGGCGAAGAAGCCATGAAGAAGACTGCGGTCGCCCTGAAAGCGCGCGCCGCGAAAGGTGAAGATTTCGACACGCTGGAGAAAGAGGCCTATCTGGCGGCCGGATTGAAGGGAAACCCTCCCTCCACCAAGATGGAGAAGGTCCGGCCGACGACTCTCCCGCCCGCTCACCACGCCGCCTTGCAGCTGAAAGCGGGCGAGGTAACAGAAGTGATCTCCGATCCGACCGGCCACTATATTTACAAGCTGGTCAGCAAACAGACCCTGTCGCTGGAGTCCGTCAAGCCGGAAATCAAGAACTGGATTGCCACCCAGCGCTTCCGCGATGCCATGCAGGAATTTCAAGGAACTTCGACTTTTAACGACGCCTACTTTGGAATCGCGCCCAAGCCCAAACCGGCAGCTCAGCCGGGTAAGCCCGGAAACGAACCTGAAGACGATAACGTCGAGCCCGACTAAATGGACACGGTCAAACCAACCGTCGTGGTCACTGGGATCTCGGGCAATCTCGGGCAGCGGCTCGCGCCTCTGCTCTCTGATTTCACCGTCGTGGGAATTGATGTCACGCCCCCCAGCGCGGCCCCCCTGCAGCGGTTCGTGCCGCTCGACCTGGGGAAAGAAGAATCCACGCGGGAACTGTATCTATTGTTGCGTGAGTTGCAACCCGTGTCGGTCGTACATCTGGCGTTTGTCATCGATCCCCAGCGCTCCGGTGTTCTCGACGTTGATCGCATGTGGCAGATCAACGTGGCTGGCACCGCCCGCGTGATGGAGGCCATTGCCGAGGCCAACCGCAACGCCGGAGCCAATATCCGGCAGTTCATCTTCCCCAGCAGCGTGTCGGCCTACGGTCCCGATATGCCGACCGCGGTCGCGGAAGACGCCCCGCTGGAGGCCCACACCCTGCCTTACGCGGTGCACAAGAAAGAGAGCGACCTGGTGGTGCAACAGCGCGCCCCTTCCCTGCGGGGCTGCAGCGTCTTCATCCTGCGTCCGCACATTTTTTCCGGAGCCAGCGTTGAGAACTACCTGATGGGGGCGTTTCGCGGAACGCCCAATGGAAAAGGCAAACGCGCGGCCCGCATGCGTCAGCGGGGAACGCGTCTACCGTGCATGCTGCCCTTGGGAAAAAGGTATCTCGACAACAAGATCCAATTTATCCACGTCGACGATATGGCGCGGCTGATTGCGTGGATCCTGCAGCGCGAGCCCGAAGTGCAGCGGCTGACGACACTGAACGTGGCCGGACGCGGCGAGCCACTGACTTTCGAGCAGTGTATTCGTATGGCGCACGCAAAACTGTTGCGCGTGCCGGGAAAATGGGCCATGCGCGCTGTGTTGAAACTATTGTGGAGATGGAAAATCTCCGCCATTCCGCCGGA
>Ga0326726_10003461_pt1 | contig 14490 bp, 17 predicted proteins | sample MHFenrmetagenome_2_FD_207603 | JGI IMG/M metagenome (GOLD analysis project Ga0326726, IMG submission 207603) | Lab enriched peat soil microbial communities from Michigan Hollow, Ithaca, NY, United States - MHF15MN | ecosystem: Environmental > Terrestrial > Soil > Wetlands > Peat | place: USA...
ACGCAGGACAAGGGTACGGCCGAAATCATCATCAGCAAGCAGCGTAACGGCCCCATCGGCACGGTGCGACTGGCTTTTATTGGCGAATACACGCGTTTCGAGTCGCTCGCACAGCCGGGTTCTTACTGATCCCATGCGCCCCATCAAAGCGGGTATCTCCGTCGATGCGATGGCGCACAACCTGCGTGTGGCACGCAGCCACGCAGGGAACGCGCGTGCGTTTGCCGTAGTCAAGGCCAATGCTTATGGTCACGGACTGTCACGCGCGCGGCGCGCGTTCGCGGCAGCAGACGGATTCGCCGTGCTGACGCTGGAAGAGGCCGCCAACCTGCGGTTGATGGGGGTGGAGCAGCCTATCCTGCTGCTGGAAGGGATTTTCGGCGCGGATGAAATCGCCGCGTGCGCCGAACTGGATTTATGGCCGGTGCTGCACCATGCGGCGCAGCTCGACTGGCTGCAGCAGCAGCCACCGGTACGTCCAATCCAGATTTTCCTCAAGTTTGATAGCGGCATGCACCGGCTGGGGTTCCCGCTAACAGAGCATGCAGCCATCATCGCGCGGGCGAAAAGCTTGCCCGGGGTGGCGGGCATCACGCTGATGACCCACTTCGCCCAGGCGGATGAAGCCGCAGGAGTGGAATGGCAATTGCAGCCGTTTTTAAGCGAAGTGGCCGGCCATGGTTTGCCTTGGAGCACTGCAAACTCGGCGGCGTTGCTGCGCTATCCGGACACCCTGGGGGCCTGGGTGCGTCCAGGCATCATGCTGTATGGTGCGTCGCCGTTTGCCGATGTCTCGGCCGCCCAACTGGGACTGCGGCCGGTGATGACCCTGCAGTCGGAAATCATCAGCGTGCAGACCCTGAGGGCGGGCGATGGGGTGGGCTATGGCCAGTTGTTTCGCGCCGAGCGTGCGATGCGCGTGGGGGTGGTCGCTTGCGGTTATGCAGACGGCTATCCGCGACATGCGCTGACGAATACCCCGGTTCTGGTCGATGGGCGTAGCAGCCGAACCCTGGGGCGGGTATCGATGGACATGCTGTGCGTGGACTTGAGCGCGTGCGGTAACGCGGGCATGGGTAGCCCGGTCGTACTGTGGGGGGACGGGCTGCCGGTGGACACGGTAGCCGCCTCGGCCGGCACCACTGCGTATGAACTGCTGTGCGCTCTGGCTGCACGCGTCCCGGTGGAAGAAACCGACTGAAAATCAGACTAATGCGTGGTGCCGAACGACGGGTCGTGCGTACCCGGAGGCATCGGCAGGCCGGCGTAGCGGGTGGCCTGGGCGACAGGCCCCAGCGGGAACAGATTGTAGAGAAACTTGTGCCCGCCCAATCCGGCAAACTCTTCTTCCATGGAGCGCATCAGCATACGTGCATTGATCGTGCCGCCGTGGTCTGCGTAGCAGTCGCGCAGATACCGAATGATGCCCAGATGGTCATCGGTCAATTCCAGCCCATCCTGCCGCGCCATATCGATGGCCTGATCTTCCGTCCAGGAATCCAGTTCGATCAGGTGGCCGCGCATTGTGGGATCCGTGTGTTCCTGTGCCAGCATTTTGTTGATGTCCAGCATCATTATCTCCTTCGAGTCGATGATCCTTTTTTATAGGCTGCGCCCAGAAAAAACCAAGAGGTCACGAAACCGACTGGGGAGTCCAGAACAGGAAATTGGCCCTATGGAAACAGGCTCGGTCGGCGACATGAAAGCTTATGACGCATCCATTTGTCGCGGGCCTTTTCTGACACGGGAGGCGAACTGGGCGCCTCCAAACAATCTGATGACCACGTTCGTCCGCAAGACATCCAGGATACTGGCGACCATCGCTCAGGGTGGGGACAGGATGGGGTCCGCCAGTGATGCCTTTGGATCTGGCGGGACAAAACACTCCAGGTGGCGCTCGCCCAGGGTGAATGCCGCGCAATTGAGGCTGCCGGCAGCCGTGCTCAGAGCTGCGGCAAACGCCGCAAAATCGACAATGCCCTGGTAAATTTCCATCCACATTGCCGGGTCGTCACAGCGGATCAAGCGGTGTGGAGGCTGGCCGCAATGGGGGGCCATCAGGTTCAGTAACGTATCGATCTGCGCAGCGGCCTGGTCCGCCTGTTTTGAATCGATACGGTAATAGATGTAAGCCTGTCTCACCTATTCGGGCAGAGCGTAAGGCAGCGGTTTCAGGCTCAGCGCGGCACCGTCGGCAGCCTTCAGATGAAGGGTCTGCGTGTTCGCGCTTTCGACCTGGGCAACGGCCAGCACATCGAAGCCGCCGGCTGGCGATGGCGCCGCATTGACCACCGTGCCGGTAGCCTGGCCCTCGATGTCGGCGCTGTATAAGTTGTCGCCCGGTGCGGCTGCAGCATCCACATGCGCCAGGAACATCCGTCGCTTGAGCTTGCCCAGATACTGGCTGCGGGCGACAATTTCCTGGCCGGTATAGCAACCTTTCTGGAAACTCACGCCGCCGATGACTTCGAGGTTGACCATCTGCGGCACGAACTGCTCCTGCGTCGCGGCGACGATCATCGGTATGCCTGCATTGAGCCGCAGCCAGTCCCACACCGGCGCGCCGACCGGCGTGGCCGACTGGCGTAGCGTCTGCCAAACGACCGGGGCGCGTTCAGGGGCTATCGACAGCACGAATTTGTCGTCACCGACGCGGATTACCTGACCCGCCGCGGTGGCGACGGAATGCATGGCGGATTCCGGCACTGCGCCCATCGCGGCGGCCACCAACGCCAGCGCCTGCTTGCCGGCCACCACCAACCGCACGCTTTCATCGCTTGCGTCACGCCCCTGCACCTTGGCGCGAAGAATGAACATGGAAAGCCGCTTCAGCAGGCCAGGTAGGATGTCGCCCGACAATTGCAGGCAATAATCTGCCCCCTGCCGCCACACCAGGAAATTGCCGAGCAGTCGCCCCTTGGGGCTGCAGTAGCCGTTCCACTGCGCACTGTCGGCGAGCAGGCTGCGCAAGTCGTTGGTAAGCTGGCCTTGCAGGAAGGGCACGGTGTCGTCGCCGTGGAATGCGATGACGCCGAGTTGCGAAAGATCGGCCACAATGGTGCCGTTGACGCTGGCCGTGCGCTCTGCGGCGGGATTACCATAGTGCTGCACAGTGGCATTTTCGATTACAGCGCCTTGGGATTGCAGAAAATTTTTCCAGGATTCGATCACGATGCGGTCCAGTCAGGAAATGGGTGCCATGAAGCTCAAAAGTGTACACGCTGATGCGCGATATTGAACTCAAACCCTCACGCTTGTTGGGGCTGTTGCTGCTGGGTATGACAACACTTGCGCTGGCGGCCATCCATCTCGCGGCCTTGCCGGTCGCAGTCCAACTGGCACTGGGGACGATCGTGATCGGCCTGAGCGGCTGGGGCTGGCGGCAAACCCGTTACACGGAGGCATTGCGCATGACTGCGGACGGTCGGCTGCAAAGCATGGATGAACAGGGAGAATGGCGCGATGTCGAGGTACTGGGAGACAGTCTGGTTTCGCCTGCCCTCATCGTGCTGCGTTATCGCACTCCGGCCAGGCATGTCCGTAGTCTGAGCTTGCTGTCTGACAGTACAGCTCCCGACACGTTGCGCCGCCTCAGGGTGTTGCTTCGCTGGGCACGCCACACACGCTCGGACACAGCGTCCCCGGACGCGGGTTGAGCACCGTGTTGCCGGCGATCGGTAATGTTTCGGGATAGTCCTGGCTATAGTGCAGCCCCCGGCTTTCCTGTCGCAGTTGTGCTGAACGGATGATGAGGTCGGCGCTTTGCACCAGGTTGCGCAGCTCGATCAGGTCGTTGCTGACGCGAAAGTTGCGGTAGAACTCGTCGATTTCGTCACGCAGCAGACGGATACGATGGGTGGCGCGCGTGAGCCGCTTGTTGGTGCGCACGATGCCGACATAGTCCCACATGAAGCGGCGCAATTCGTCCCAGTTGTGCGAGATCACCACCTCTTCGTCCGGGTCGGTAACGCGCGACGCATCCCACGGTGGCAAATCGAGCGCAGGGGCGGGCGCCGTGGCGAGAATGTCGCGGGCGGCGGCGTGACCGAATACCAGACATTCCAGCAGCGAATTCGATGCCAGGCGGTTGGCGCCATGCAGCCCGGTGAAAGTGACTTCGCCTGCGGCATGCAGGTTGCACAGGTCGGTGCGCGCGTTCATGTCGGTGACGACGCCGCCGCAGGTATAGTGCGCGGCCGGCACCACCGGGATCGGCTGGCGCGTGATGTCGATGCCAAGTTCGAGGCAGCGGCGGTAAATAGTTGGGAAATGCTCGCGCACGAAATCGGCCGGTTTGTGGCTGATATCGAGATACACGCAGTCGATGCCGCGCTTCTTCATCTCGAAGTCGATCGCCCGTGCCACCACGTCGCGCGGCGCGAGTTCGGCGCGCTCGTCGTGGTATTGCATGAAGCGGCTGCCGTCGGGCAGCAGCAAATGACCACCTTCGCCGCGCACCGCCTCCGAGATCAGGAAGGATTTGGCGTGCGGGTGATACAGGCAGGTGGGGTGGAACTGCACGAATTCCAGGTTGGCCACCCGGCAGCCTGCGCGCCAGGCCATCGCGATGCCGTCGCCGGTCGCGGTGTCGGGGTTGGTGGTGTAGAGATAGACCTTGCCGGCGCCACCGGTGGCGAGCATGGTGTGGCCGGCGGCGAAGGTTTCGACCTCGCCAGTGCCCTTGTTCAGCGCGTACGCGCCGTGGATCTGCCGCTCCTGCCCGCCGGCACGTTTGCCCGAAATGAGATCGATCGCGACGTGCTGCTCGTAGGTGTCGATGTTGGGATGGGCGCGAACGTGGTCGAGTAGACTGGTTTGCACCGCATGGCCCGTCGCGTCGGCTGCATGCACCACGCGGCGCTTGGAGTGCCCCCCCTCGCGTGATAGATGGAGTCCGCCGGGCGCCAGAGGGTCGGGTGTAAAGGCAACGCCATTCTGCGTCAGCCAGGCGATCATGTCGCGCGCCTGGCTGGCCACCAGCCGGGTGACCGCCTCGTCGCACAGGCCGGCGCCTGCAACCAGGGTGTCATGGACGTGGGCCTCGATCGAGTCGCCGCTGTCCACTGCGGCGGCAATCCCGCCCTGCGCCCAGTCGCTGGCGCCGTCCGTCATCTGGCGCTTGGTGACGATGACGACGCGGCGCTGGTCGGCAAGCTTGAGCGCGGTAGTCAGCGCGGCGAGGCCGCTGCCGAGGATGAGGACGTCGTGTCTGTGCATGATGGTCGGGCGATGATAGCAGGCTTGGGGCGTGCCAGATTAACCCTGATTGGGATGAACTTTTATCTCCGAGCCTGCTCAGATGATCCGTAAGATGCGGTCACGTATACTTCAAACATAAACAAAAAGCAGCAGGGAGATATGTCGGACCGCGAACTGGATCAGGTGCTGGTCGAACGCGCCCAGCAGGGCGACAAGCGCGCTTTCGAGTTGCTGGTGATCAAGTATCACCGCAAGCTTGGGCGGCTGTTGTCGCGCATGGTACGCGACGCGGCGGAGGTGGAAGATATTACGCAGGAAGCTTTTATCAAGGCTTATCGAGCGTTGCCGGGGTTCCGGGGCGAAAGTGCCTTTTATACGTGGCTGTACCGCATCGCCGTGAACACCGCCAAGAATTATCTGGTGGCGCATAAGCGCCAGCCGGTGTCGAGCGATGTGCTGGCGGAAGACGCGGAGAATTACGAAGAAGGCGATTTGCTGCGTGATATCGCGACGCCGGAAGCGGAACTCCAGACCAAACAGATCGCCCAAGCGGTTAATGATGCGGTCGACGCCTTGCCAGAAGAATTGAGGACGGCCATCACGCTGCGCGAAATCGATGGCATGAGCTACGAGGAAATCGCGCAAATGATGGAATGCCCGATTGGCACCGTTCGTTCGCGGATCTTCCGTGCGCGCGAGGCCATTGCAGTAAAAATTCGCCCGATGCTGGGCACCAGTCAGGATAAAAGGTGGTAACCATGTCAGCTCTTCGCAAATCAGACGCCCTATCCCGGTCCGTGCAAACCGACGACCCCCAGCAACTTGTTCTGTCGGCCATCATCGACGGCGAAACCGCCCGCGCTGAAACCGAGGCCTGCATCAAGGCCCTGAAAAGCGACGCTGCCTTGCGGCAAAGCTGGTCTGAATACCACCTCATTGGCGATCTGATGCGTGGCATGGCGCCTGCCCCGGATGATTTCATGGCACGATTCTCGACTCAGTTGGCGACCGAGCCGACCGTGCTCGCGCCGCGTCGCAGCGTTTGGCCGCAGCGGGTGGTGGTGGCATCGTTTGCCTCGCTTGCGGTGTGGGGCGTGGTATCGATCACCGGCCTGATGTCGGAGACCCCGGCCACCGTACCCATGTCTGTTGCTCCCGGCTTCCAGCAGGCCGCCCTGGGCTCGGAACAGCCCCCGGCTGATATCCAGCTCGTGCCCTATCTGGTGGCGCATCAGGAGTTTGCCCCGATGGCGGTGGCCTCGCCCTATCAGCGGGTGGCGGCGGTTTCGGTGGAGCCGCGTTGATGCGGGCAGGGGCTGTTTGCAGGAAAAGCTGGCTGCTTTGGGGGGTTGCCGGACTGATGGCATGGTCTGGCGTGGCCCGTGCCGATGCCGTACTCGATTGGCTCAACCGCGCCTCTGCCGCAGCCAAACAGTTGAATTACAGCGGCGTCTATGTGTATCACCACGGCGAGCACGTTGAGGTGCTACGTGTGCTGCACCGTGCCGATGCCAATGGCGAGCTGGAAAAAATCGAGGTTTTGGACGGTACGCCGCGCCAGTTTCTGCGAATCAATAGCGATGTGTATTGCCATCTCCCGGATGGCAAGCATGTGCGGCTGGAGCGCAACGCGCCGCGTCGTTTCTTCCCGGCTTTTTTGCCCGAGCAACCAGGTGACCTGCTGGAATATTACGATGCGAAGCTCGACGGAACCGAACGCGTGGCAGGCCGCTCCTGCCAAGTGGTGACGCTGGATCCGCGTGACGACTATCGCTATGCCTACAATCTGTGGCTGGACAAGATTACCGGCTTGCCCCTCAAGTCACGCATGATCAACAGAAATGGAGCCGCGGTATCGATGTTCGTGTTCTCCGAAATCCAGATCGGCAAGGCACCCGACGCCCAACTGTTCAGGAACGACCTCGCTGGCAAACTCATCCAGAACGCCAGCCTCGACAAGCCGGCCAGTGTGGCCTGGGAGGTGACGCCGCCACCGGGTTTTCAACAGGTGCAGGAGGCGGTGCGTTCGCTGCCGGGCAAACTGACGCCCGTCACCCATCTGGTGTTTTCGGACGGTTTGAGCGTGTTGTCGATGTTCGTGGAACCGGTCAATCCCAAGATGCAAAGTCTGCAAGGTCTGTCGTCCGAAGGCGCGATAGGGGTCTATGGGCGACAGGTCGACGGTTATAACGTGACGACGCTGGGTGAAGTGCCCAACATGGCGCTCATCGAAACCGGTAATTCGGTAAAAAGAAAGTAAGCGTAGTCATGCTGGAGCAAACGGCCGAGGTCATGAAAACTGCGTCAGATGGCGTCTGGGTGCAAGCGGTTGAGCCATCGGGTTGCGGCACCTGTGCCGGTCAGGGATGCTCGTCGCGCCGCATTGCCGAATTATTCCAGCGAACCCCCCGCCAATTCCTGGTTGACTGCGATTTGTCGCTGTCTCCGGGTGACCGTGTGGTGATCGGTGTTGCTGAGGGCAGCGTGCTCTCGAGTGCGCTGCGTGCCTATGGCCTGCCCTTGGGATTGATGCTTGCTGGGGCGCTCTTGGCGCAGGCAATACAACCCGGCGACGGGCCCGCGCTGACCGGAGTGTTACTGGGTGGGGTGGCGGGCTGGCTGGCCGTTCGGGGCGGACGGGCGGCGCGCCCCGTGGTGCTTAGACGTGAAGACAACATTTTGTTTCATCTGATGAAAGGATCGCCATGATGAGAACGTTTCTGGCAACGACGGCGCTGCTGTTCACGCTGTCTGCACCTGCGCTGGCAAAGGATGTGGTGGATGTCGCCGATCTGGTTGAAATGCAGGGGCCGGCTGTGGTCAATATCAGCACGACCAGGCTGGTGAAGCACAGCCAGGAGGGCATGCCATTTGTGATTCCGGACGAGGAGGATCTGCAGGAATTTTTCCGCCACTTCTTCCCCGGAGGGCCGGGCGGCAAGAGGGGTCCCATGCAGGAAATCCCCGCTCGCGGCTCCGGCTCCGGCTTCATCGTCAGCAGCGATGGCTACATTCTGACCAATGAACATGTGGTCAAGGATGCAGATGAGGTCGTGGTCAAGCTGATCGACAAGCGCACCTTCACCGCCAAGGTAGTCGGCACCGACGCGCGCTCCGATGTGGCTGTCATCAAGATCAATGCCAACAACCTGCCTGCAGTCAAACTGGGCGACCCCACCAAGCTGCGCGTGGGCGAGGCCGTTGCGGCGATCGGTTCGCCGTTCGGCTTCGAGAACTCGGTCACCGCGGGCATCGTCTCCGCCAAGGGGCGCACGCTGCCGGCGGAAAGCTATGTGTCCTATATCCAGACCGATGTACCGATCAACCCCGGGAATTCGGGGGGGCCGCTGTTCAACATGAAGGGCGAGGTGGTCGGCATGAACTCGCAGATCTACAGCCGGAGTGGGGGCTATCAGGGCGTATCGTTCGCAATCCCGATCGATGTGGCGATGGAAGTGGTGGATCAGCTGAAAAGCGGCGGCAAGGTTTCGCGGGGCTGGTTGGGCGTGGTGATTCAGGAAGTGACCGCCGACCTTGCCGAATCGTTTGGTCTGGATCGTCCGCGTGGCGCACTGGTGGCGCAGGTGCAGGATGACAGCCCTGCCAGCAAGGCAGGTTTGCAGGCATCCGATGTGATCCTTGCATATAACGGCAATGCAGTGGAAAACTCAGCTGACTTGCCGCGCATGGTCGGATTGTCCAAACCGGGCACAAAGATTCCGATGGAAGTCTGGCGCAAAGGCAAAGTCCAGCAGATGAGTGTGGTGCTGGGCGAACTGCCGGCTGACAACCCGCTTGCAGGCAAAAGTAGCAAAGCCTTTTCGCGCGGTGGTCTGGCACTGTCGGAATTGAGCGAGGAACAGCGGTACGCACTCGATGTGGATCATGGCTTGCTGGTCGAGGATGCCTCAGGTGATGCAGCGCGTGCCGGCATCCGCACCGGCGATGTCATTCTGGCGGTGAACAACAGCAAGGTCTCCAGCGTGGAGGCGTTCCGCAAGGCCATCGCCGCTGTGCCGGTTGGCAAGAGCGCGGCGATTCTGGTGCGGCGCGGCGATGGCTCGCTCTATATTCCGCTGAAGATTACGGGTGAGTAGAACGCTGACACTCTTCACGCGGGCGGGATGCCTGCTGTGTGAGGAGATGGCGGCAGAAGTCGTCGCGCTGATATCGGGAACCGGGCACAAACTGCGTGCCGTCGATGTAGATGCCGATCCGTCGCTCAAGACCCAATACGGCTGGGAAGTGCCGCTGCTGTTCGATGGGGAATCTGAGTTGTGTCGCCATCAACTTAATCTGTCCGTGTTTCAGGAATGGCTGCGCGTCCACCCCTGAAATCCGTTAAAATTCTGCAAGTTATCTCATCCCTAGCCGGGCACGGAAACGTGCCCGTTTTGTTGTGTCGCAGAATCTGATCCGCAATTTCTCCATCATCGCCCACATCGACCATGGCAAGTCGACGCTGGCCGACCGTCTCATCCAGTTTTGTGGCGGTCTTTCGGACCGCGAGATGGAAGCACAGGTGCTCGATTCGATGGACCTGGAGAAGGAGCGCGGCATCACCATCAAGGCGCAGACCGCCGCGCTCACCTACAAGGCGCAGGACGGCAATACCTACCGCCTGAACCTGATCGACACGCCTGGCCACGTCGACTTTTCCTATGAGGTGTCGCGCTCGCTGTCGGCCTGCGAAGGTGCGCTGCTGGTGGTCGATGCCTCGCAGGGGGTTGAAGCGCAGACGGTGGCAAACTGCTATACGGCAATTGATCTTGGCGTCGAAGTCATCCCGGTGTTGAACAAGATTGACCTGCCTGCTGCCGACCCGGACCGGGTGGCGGAGGAGATCGAGGACATTGTTGGCCTCGACGCCTCTGACGCAGTGCGCGCTTCGGCCAAGACCGGCATCGGCATCCTGGAAATCCTCGAGGTAGTGGTGAAGCAGGTGCCGCCGCCGCGCGGCAACGAGGACGCACCGCTGAAGGCGCTGATCATCGATTCGTGGTTCGACAACTACGTCGGCGTGGTCATGCTGGTGCGGGTGGTCGACGGCGTGCTGAAACCCAAGGACAGGATCCGTTTCATGGCCTCCGGCGCGCAGCATCAGACCGAGCATGTCGGCGTGTTCACGCCGAAGTCGGTCGACCGGCCGCAGTTGTCGGCTGGCGAGGTCGGCTTTGTGATCGCCGGCATCAAGGAACTCAAGTCAGCCCAGGTGGGCGACACCATTACCCTGCTCGACCGCCCCGCAAGCGAGCCGCTGCCGGGTTTCAAGAAGGTGCAGTCGCAAGTGTTCGCAGGGCTCTATCCGGTCGAGTCGCACGACTTCGAATCGCTGCGCGATGCGCTCACCAAGCTGCAATTGAATGACGCGGCGCTGCAATTCGAACCCGAAGTCAGCCAGGCGCTGGGGTTCGGCTTCCGCTGCGGCTTCCTCGGCCTGTTGCACATGGATATCGTGCAGGAACGGCTGGAACGCGAGTACGACATGGATCTCATCACCACCGCTCCGACGGTGGTGTATGAAGTGCTGATGAAGGACGGAACGATGATGACCGTCGAGAATCCGTCCAAGCTGCCCGATCTGTCGAAGATCGAGGAAATCCGTGAGCCGATCATCACAGCGACGATCTTCGTGCCGGAAGAGTTTGTTGGCAATGTCATCACCCTGTGCAACCAGAAACGCGGGATGCAGCTCAACATGCAATACCACGGCAGGCAGGTAATGCTGGTGTACGACCTGCCGATGAACGAAGTGGTGATGGACTTCTTCGACAAGCTGAAATCGACCAGCCGCGGCTACGCCTCGCTCGATTATGAGCTCAAGGAGTACCGCGCCGGCGATCTGGTCAAGCTCGATATCCTGGTCAACAATGAAAAGGTCGATGCCCTGTCATTGATCGTTCACCGTGCCACCAGCGTGTACCGGGGTCGCGAACTCGCTTCCAAGATGCGCGAACTGATCCCGCGCCAGATGTTCGATGTAGCAGTGCAGGCGGCAATCGGCGCCAATATCATCGCTCGTGAGAACGTCAAGGCGTTGCGCAAGAACGTGCTTGCCAAATGTTACGGCGGCGACATCACGCGAAAGAAGAAACTGCTGGAAAAGCAGAAGGCCGGCAAACGCCGCATGAAGCAGGTTGGCAACGTGGAGATTCCGCAGGAAGCCTTCCTTGCCATCCTCCAGGTTTCCGATAAATAAGCAGTGGACCAATGAACATGAACTTCGCTCTCATACTTTTCGTTGCACTTGCCGTCACCGGGGGCATCTGGTTGCTGGATGCGCTTTTGTTGAAGCGTGGCCGCGACAGGGACGCCAAGGATCCCCTGCTGGTCGAATATGCCAAAAGCTTCTTTCCGGTCATTCTCGTCGTGTTTGCGTTGCGCTCCTTTCTGGTCGAACCGTTCAAGATTCCCTCCGGCTCGATGATGCCGACCCTCCTGATCGGAGATTTCATTCTGGTCAACAAGTACACCTACGGCATCCGTCTGCCGGTATTGAACAAGAAGATCGTCCAGGTGAACAATCCGGAGCGCGGCGACGTCATGGTGTTTCGTTACCCGGCCGATCCCGGCCTCGATTACATCAAGCGCGTCATCGGCGTACCGGGCGATGTGGTCGAATATCGCGACAAAAAACTGACCGTCAACGGCAAGCCGGTGCCGACCGCCAATAGCGGCACCTACAGCTATGTCGGCAACGGCCTGAATTACATTACCGCTTCGGTGTACGACGAACGCCTGAATGGCGTCGGCCACGCCATGATGACCGAGCCTGACAAGCCCTCGGTCTATCCGTCACAGGTGGTGGACTTCCCCAACCGTGAGAACTGCTCCTACAATGCCGAGGGTGAAGGCTTTGCCTGCAAGGTGCCGGAAGGACAGTATTTCATGATGGGCGATAACCGTGACGCCAGCAATGACAGCCGTTACTGGGGTTTCGTCCCCGACAGGAATATCGTTGGCAAGGCTTTTTTCATCTGGATGAATTTTGACGACCTGGGCCGCATCGGCACCATCATACGATAAGGAGACACCATGCACCGCGCACGCCCCATGCACACCCGACAACGTGGTCTGACCATGATCGGTTTCCTTTTCGTCGCCGTCATACTGGTTTTCATGGCCATGCTGGCGATGAAACTGGTGCCTGCCTACATCGAGTTTTTCTCGGTGAAGAAAGTACTTGCCACGATGGGGCGGGAATCGGATATCAGATCGAAAAGCAATGCCGAGATTCGTAGCGATTTCGATAGACGAGCCGGCGTGTCCTATGTGACCGTGGTCAAGCCGGAAAATCTCAGCGTCGACCGGAGTGGTGGCACGCCGGTCATTTCTGTTGATTACACCTTCCGTACCAAACTGGTTGGCAATGTCAGCCTGGTGGTCGATTTCAGCGCCAGTTCCGACCCCAACGCCGCGCCTGTCCAGGTTGAATAGCCCCTTGTTGAACCAGCGCCTGCAACAGGCACTGGGTTATACCTTTGACCGCTCCGACCTGCTGGTCCAGGCGCTGACGCACCGCAGCTACGGCGCGGTCAACAACGAGCGGCTCGAATTTCTTGGCGACTCGGTACTCAACTGCTCGGTTGCCCGAGCGCTTTATGACGCGTTTCCCGATTTGCCGGAAGGCAGCCTGTCGCGCCTGCGCGCCAACCTGGTGCGGCAGGAGACCCTGGCCGATATCGCTGCCGCTTTGAAGCTGGGCGACACCCTGCGTCTTGGCGAGGGTGAACTCAAAAGCGGGGGGTTTCGCCGTCCCTCGATCCTGGCCGATGCGCTCGAGTCGCTGTTTGGTGCCATTTTTCTGGATGCCGGGTTTGACGAGGCGCAGCGAGTCGTCCGCCGGCTGTTTGATCCGCTGGTGGAAAAAATCGATCCGAAGGCCTCGGGCAAGGACGCCAAGACGCAGTTGCAGGAAATACTGCAATCGCGCCGACTGCCGCTGCCGGACTATCGTCTGGTCGACACCCAGGGCGAAGCGCACGACCAGAGCTTCGTCGTCGAATGCGTGCTGACCAGGCCGTCGCTCTGTACGCGTGGTGCCGGCAAAAGCCGCCGTGCTGCCGAGCAGGAGGCCGCAAGCCAGGCTTGCGCTGCATTACAAAAATGAACGGGCTGTTTCAATGATTGAATTCAGGTGTGGCCTCATCGCCATCGTCGGGCGCCCCAACGTCGGCAAGTCGACGCTGCTCAACCGCATCGTCGGGCAGAAAGTCAGTATCACCTCGAGGAAAGCGCAAACCACGCGCCACCGGGTGATGGGCATCCACACCACCGACGAGGCGCAGTTTGTCTTCGTCGATACGCCGGGCTTCCAGACCCGCCACGCCGGCACGCTGAACCGCGCGATGAACAAGCGTGTGCGGGAAACGCTGTCGGATACCGACGTGGTGATGATGCTGGTGGAAGCCGGCCGGTTGAAGAAAGAGGATCGTCAGGTAATGGAGTTGCTGCCCAAGGATCGCCCGCTGATCCTGGTGGTGAACAAGATCGACCACGTCAAGGACCGTGCCGAGTTGATGGCGTATCTGCAGGAAGCTGCCGCCGCGCATGCGTTCACCGAGATCGTCCCGGTGTCGGCCAAGCAGGGCAGCAATCTCGAAGAACTGCTGAAAACCCTGCAAACCCACCTGCCGGAGAACCCGCCGCTGTTCGACGAGGACGACGTCACCGACCAGACCGAGCGCCAACTGGCGGCCGAACTTATCCGCGAGAAAGTCTTCCGCCTGTGCGGCGAGGAAATCCCTTATGCGGTCGCCGTTATCATCGACAAGTTCGAGGAAGAAGGTAACCTTCGCCGTATCTTCGCCACCATCCTGGTAGACCGCGACAGCCACAAGCCCATCATCATCGGAAAGGGCGGCGAAAAGCTCAAGACCATATCCACCCAGGCACGGCTCGACATGGAGCGCGCGTTCGACAGCAAGGTGTATCTGGAAGTCTGGGTCAAGGTCAAGGGCGGCTGGGCCGACGACGTGCGGATGCTGAAGTCGCTGGGATTGGATTGAAAGGCCTTATCCGCGAAGGACGCGAAGGAACGCGAAGTAAACCCAAAATACAAACATGAAGCGTTGTGCATTTATTGAGCGTTCCAAAAATCATGACAGTTACCTACTTCCGTTCGGGCTGAGCTTGTCGAAGCCCTGTGCCCACTCGGATATGCCCTTCGACAGGCTTGTATGGTTCTTCACGGTGTTTCTTGGGAGACTGAGAGACGCCGGGGTGGAGGGACATCGACAAGCATCTGCTGTGTTTACGACAGACAGACTCCCTGAGAACTCTCCCACCCAC